>Ga0207414_1000650_pt1 | contig 14676 bp, 5 predicted proteins | sample PonA231FremontCA_2_FD_187269 | JGI IMG/M metagenome (GOLD analysis project Ga0207414, IMG submission 187269) | Marine sediment microbial community from Fremont, CA, USA - Pond A23 Sediment 1 (SPAdes) | ecosystem: Environmental > Aquatic > Marine > Unclassified | place: USA: Fremont, California... | reverse complement strand
GGTCGCCGGCGCGGTCGCTGACGGGGCGGGCGTGACGGTGACCGCGCCGCGGTTCTCGCGCCCGACAGACGTCCGGATCGACGGCGCACCGGCGCTTTCGCGGGTCGACGGCTTCCGAGAGCGGTTCCTCCTCGCCGACTCGCTGCTCCACTTGGAGTGGTTCGACCGCGTCGCGGCCGCGGACGGGATCGAGGTGCCCGACGGCCTCGTCGCGCGGACCCGCGAGGAGTCGCTGTCCTACTACGGTGGGGAGCGCGACCGCCTCTCGCCCGACGTCCGGCGGTTCCAGCGTCACCTGTTCGCCGACGACCGCTGGGTCCGCCGCGTCGACGAGGCGTACGACCTCGACAGCGCCCTGTTCGGCCTCTGGGAGCGGCTCCTGCGCGACGAGCGGCGGCGGCTGAGCGACGACTGAGATCGGGAGGACAGGGGGTCTCCCGGCGAGGTCCAGCGGGCCGCGGGATCGAGGGTTGTTACAGGTTCCGTAACTAGTTACGAGAGACGATCACTTAACGGGAGGTAAGTATAGGCGGGGGCGGTCATTACGGAGTGGTACGAACCGCAGTTCGGTTCGCTGTCCCCGACTTCGGCCCTCGTTTCGTTCGGATCGATGTCGGTCCCGTCGCGGCGAGTTCTCGACGGACTGTCGCAGTTGGATCCCACGAACCGCCACGGACGGTTCCAGAGGTGTTGACTCGGAGGTATACGTGCGCCTCGTCGCTGCGCTCGTGCGCCGTTCCTCGACACCGACCGCTCGGCACGCGATTACTCGCTAGCGACCGCTCGCGGGTGCGAGCGCCGAAATAAAGGGTAGCCGCGTCGGATCTGGGTCCCGTCAGGCCGCCGCCGGCGTCGGCGCCGCGGCGACGCTGGGCTGGGTATCCGTCTCCGCTTCTTCCTCTTCGACCGCGTCACCGCCGGAGGACGCCGCCATGCTCGCGGCCTCCCTGACGGAGTTCGCGAACAGGGTCGCACCCTCCTCGGTGAAGAAGTCCGGCTCGTCGTGGAAGAAGTCCATCGCGATCGCCGTGTTCAGGACCTCGTTACGGTCCTCGTCGATCGCGACGCCCGGTCCCTCGAACTGGCCGTCGTCGCTCGGGCTGAAGTCCGCGTGACCGAGCACCTGGCCGTCGTAGTCGTTGAACCAGGAGCCCCACGTGATGCCGGAGTCGACGACCGGCACCGACTCGCCCTCCTCGCCGACGCCGTCGAAGATCGGGTGATCGGACTCGATGTCGACCTCGACGGGATTGTCGTCGGCGTCAAGCGAGACGGAGTCGCGCTCGGCCGGGTCGTTCCGGACGTTCTGGAGCCGGAGGATCCCGTCGGCGTACGCCTCGGCCGTCCCGCCCTGCCGGGAGTCGAGGTAGACGACCGCCTGGTCGTCGCCGAGCGCGTCCGTGAAGTCGGACGCCAGCGAGTCGCTGCCGAACCGCTGGACGACGAACACGTCGTAGCCGTCCATCTCGTCGAGCAGCTCGTCCGCGGTAAGCGTGTCGACGGTGGTGTAGACGTCGTCGTCGAGCCGTTCGGAGAGCACGTTCTCGAGGTCTCCCTCGTGGTAGTTCTGCGCGTCGACGACCGCGACCGAGACGTCCTCGGGCTCGCTCGGGCCGTCGCCCGGACCCTCGCCCGGCGGCTGCGGGGCGGTCGGGGTCTCCGGATTCAGCATCGCGCGGTAGTCGTCGATCGACGGGTCCTGCTGCATCTCGGAGAAGAGGGTGTAGCCGTCACCCTCGGCGCCGATGCCGACCCAGTACCCGCCGAACGGGTTGACCGCGTCGTCGCCGACCTCACCCTGACCGATGTGGCGGTCGGCGTGCGACTCGGCCACCATCCACGTGCTCGGCGTGTAGTAGTCGCCGTCGCCCTTGTTCGTGCCGTCGGTCCAGAATGCGCGCTCCTCGTCGTGGTACGCCGAGGGGCTCACCAGGTTCCACCCGTTGTGGAGGTCGACCTGGCCCGGGCTGGCGGGTCCGTCGCCCGACTGGAAGTCGAGCGTGGCGTGAGTGTCCTCCTCGGTGACGACGAGGACGGCCGAGAGCGCGCTGAGGCTGTCGTTCGCCGTCAGCATCTGCCAGTCGCCGATCTCGGCGTCGTAGCCGTAGATGGCGCCCTCGAACTCGTCGGCGAAGGCGTCGCCGACCGTCTGGTCGGTGGCCGCCGGGATCCCGACGGTGTAGGTCTCGTTGGCCTCCATCGTCAGGTCCACGGCAATCTGGGTCGTGTTCCGGTCGACCTCACCGACGTCGGCCGTGAGGTACGGCGAGTAGTCGACGTCCTCACCGACGCCGTTGTTGGTCTGCGGACCGCCGATGCCGAACCAGTTGAGCGGGGCGCTGAACGTCCCGCTCTCGGCCGCCATCGCCGTCTCGGTCTCGACCAGGTCGTTGAAGTGGAAGGTGAGGTCGCCGCCCGTGTCGTCCGCGAGCACGCCGGTCGTGGCGTTGATGTCGTTCATCGCGAACTCGCCGCTCGTCGCGCTCCCCGAGAACATGAAGCCGTTGGTGGCGTTCGTGACCTCGTTGTGCGCGGCGTACGAGACGGCGGCGCCGCCCTCCGCGGCGATGCCGTACTCGCTGTCGACGACGGAGGCGTCGGTCAGGTTATTGACCGCGCCGCCGTCGACGTGGATTCCGTAGGCGGCGTCGGTCACCGACGCGTCGGTGAGGTCGACGCCGCTGGAACTCATCGACGCGATGCCCGCCTCGCCGGCGTCCTCGACGGACGCGCCGGTCAGCGAGACGTCGGTCGCGCCGTCGAGCATGACGCCGTAGGAGACGTTCATCGCGCTCGGGGCGTCGACCGTGACGTCCGCGCTGTCGGCGATCCGGACGCCGGTGCCGGCGTCGGTCGCCTCGGCGTCGTGGACGGCGACGGAGTCGCTGCCCGCGACGTGGACGCCGTTCGCCGCGGCGCCCGTGGCGCTCGCGTTCGTGACGGTGACGTCGCTGCTTCCGACGACTTGGACGGCGTCGGACGCACCGGTCACCGAGACGTCGGCGACGGTGACGTTGCTCGTCTCCGAGACGCCGACGCCCGCGAGGCCCTCGGGAGTTTCGAGGTCGAAGCCCTCGAAGTGGGTCCCGCTGGCCTGGATGTCGACGTGCGCGTGACCGTCGGCGGCGCCGGAGTCGGGCGCGACGATGGTGGCGTCCTCGCCGGTGACGGTGAGGTTCTGCGTCTCGTCGATCGAGACGACCTCGTCGTAGGTGCCCTCGGTGACCACGATCTCGGCGCCGTCGGGCGCGAGGTTCACGGCCTCCTGGATCGTCTCGACGTCCTCGCCGTCGCCGACCGTTAGCGGCTCGTCGTACACCGCGGTCGGGCCGGTGGTGATCGTGACCTCGTGGGAGTCCTCCGGAGCGAGGTCCTCGCCGTCACCCACCGCGTCCGGGCTGTTGGCGAAGACGAACGTCGTCTCCAGGATCACCGATCCCACGGTGTCCTCGCTGGACTCGACCTCGACCATGTAGTCGTCGTCGGTGACCGGGTCCGGGTAGGCGCGGTACTCGTCCCACGCGTTGATCGTTCCCCCGACGTAGAGGTCGAGGTTCGACTGGTTCGCGGTGCTGTCCTCGTGGAGCGACACCTTGATCTGTTCGAGCTGCTGGACGCCGTACTCGGCGCCGAACGTCTCGCCGGGCGCGTACTGCGCGGGCTGCCCCTCGTTCAGGACGACCGGCGGCGTGGTCGCGGCCCACGAGGCCGCGTTCGCCAGCACCGCGTCGGCGTCGCCGCTGTAGTCCTCGGAGTCGACGAAGGCGGTCGACCCGAACGTCGAGAGAAGCACCTCGCGCTCCTGCGCGTGCGTCGCGGCGGCGGGACCGTCTGTCACGCCGCCGGCCTGGACGTAGCCGACCGTCTGGAAGTCGGTGTCCTCGAACCAGGCGTGGTCCGCGAACGTCGCGGAGTGGATGCCGAACGTGTCACCGACCTCGCCGACCCCCTCGAAGAGGGGGCTGTCGCCGACGATCTCCATCTCCGGGTTCGGCGAGGTGAAGCTGTCGTCGGTGCTCGCCGGGTCGCCGAGCGCGCTCGACCGGGCGGGGACGCCGTTGCTACTGCTGCCCCACTGGTCGAGCCACACGACGCCCGTCGAGGCGCCGGCGGTGTTCGACTTCAGGTCCTCGACGTACGTCTCGTCGATGTTCTGGACGACGTACGCCTCGTACTCGTCGTTCGCCGCGGCGTCGACCGCGTCGCTCCCGGATATCAGGTCGACCTCGTAGGAGCCGGGGAGCTGCGCGACGAGGCGGTCGACGACGTCGTCACCGTAGGTACCGTCGTCGACGACGGCGATCGGAGTGAACTCGGCGAACACGTTCGTCGGGCCGGTCGTCACGGAGACCGTGTCGCCCGCGCCGGAGAACGTGTGGTCGAGCGCGAGGTCGCCCTCGGTGTTCGCCTCCGTCGTGACCGTGAGGGTGGCGATGCCGGTGACGTCACCGACGTCGACGTCCTCGCCCTCGGGGATCTCGTCGCCGTTGAGCTCGAGGGTGAGGTCGCCCTCGTAGGTGCCGTTCCGCTCGACGGAGTAGGTCTCGAGGTTGGCGACGTTCACCTGAACCTCGAACTGCTGGCCGCCCTCGATCGCCTCGGGCTGGCCGGCGACGGGCTCGACGCCGAGCGCGTCGGCCAGCGTGATGTTCTGCTGGACGAACGTCTCGTTGTCCGGGATGGAGACGTTCTCGCTGGTCTCCTCGTAGCCGAAGCCGCTCGCGGTGACCGTGTAGTTGCCGGGCGGCGACAGCACCGTGTACTCGCCGTCAGCGCCGGTCTCGGACTCGAAGCCGGTCTCCTCGACGGAGACGGTCGCGCCCTCGACCTCATCGCCGGCGCTGTCGGTGACGGTGCCGGTGACGCCGCTGTCGAGCGCGACCTGGTCGGCGGCCGCCTTGGCGTCGATGATGCCGTTCCCGTAGCGGGTGTCGGGCGTGCCCGGCGGCTCGGGCGCGTCGTCGGGCTTCCAAGCGGTGTCCTCCATCGTCTCGATGGCCGTCTCGCGGTCGAGGTCGCCGCCGGCCGCGGACAGCATCAGCGCGAACGCGCCCGTCTTGTGGGGCGCGGACATCGAGGTACCGGAGTAGGTGCCGTCGTAGCCGCCGCCGGGCACGGAGCTCAGGATGTCCACGCCGGGCGCGGCCGCGTCGGGCACGACGTACTCGTCGGGCCAGTAGTCGGGCGCGTCGCTCCCCCACGCGGAGGAGGTGTCGACCGTCTCCCCGCCGGAGAAGCCGGCGACGTCGGCGTCCTCGTTGACGGCGCCGCTCGCGAAGTTGGGGTAGACGTTCCCGGGCGAGCCGGTCGTTCCGTCGCCGCCGTTGCCGGCGGACGCAACGAGGATGACGCCCGCGTCGCGGGCGTTCTCGGACGGGTCGATCATCTCGGTGTAGTAGCCGCCCGCGCCGAGGCTCATCGAGATGATGTCGACGTCCTGCTCGACGGCCCACTCCATCCCGGCCGCGACCTGCGTGAAGGAGCCGCTACCGCCGGGGATGACCTGGCCGTGGTACAGCTCCACGTCGGGCGCAACGCCGAACGTCGGCACGTCGCCGGCGGGGTCTTCCGCGCCGGCGACCGTGCCGGAGACGTGCGTCCCGTGGCCGCTGGAGTCGGACGGCTCGGAGTCGATCGGGTTGCCGTCCTGGTCCCACGACTGCCAGTGCTCGTCGTCGAGCTCCGGCAGGTCCGGGTGGGAATCGTCCATCCCGGTGTCGAGCACGGCGACCTCGACGCCGTCACCCTGGGTGTTGTACGTGTCCCAGACCTCGGTCGCGTTGATCATGTCGAGGCCGTAGGTGGTGTCGTAGTCCTCGGGCTGCATCGAGGACGGGACGACCGGCTCGGTGTCGGCCGACGAGTCCTCGCTCTCCGCCGACTCGTCGGACGCGGTCTCGTCCGTCGAGGTCTCGTTCTCCGACGCCGTCTCGTTCGTCGAGCCGTCAGCGGAGCCGTTCCCGCCGCTGGCCTGCGCCGTCGTCACTTCGAAGTTCACGTGCAGGCGCTCGACGCCCTCGGCGGACGCGATCTCCTCTAAGGAGACGCGGTCGGGATTGACCTCAAGGAGCACGGCGTTCGTGATCCAGAACTGCCGTTCGAGCTCCACGTACTCCGACATCTGAGCGAAGCGGACGACGTTCTGCTGGGATTCGGCGGCGTGCGATTTCAGCGCGTCGATCGTCGCCTGTCGCCCTTCGACCCCGCTCGTGTCGGCCTGGGAGAGCCTGACGACGACGTCGACCGTGTCGCCGTCGGACTCCGCGGCCCCCTCGAACTTGCGTTCGAGCGCGGGGTCGATATCGACCTCGTCCGCGTCCTGCTGTTCGAACTGCCCGTCGCTCGTCTGTTCGTACGATACGTCGTCGGAGAGCGCCTGGACATCGTCGGCGCCCTCCACCGTGGGTGTGGCGTCGCCGGCGTCTGCGGCCATCGAGGCCCCTACGGACGGAGCCATCATGGAGAGGACCATGACGACCGCGAACAGCGCGGCGAGCGCCTTCGAGTACTTGTTGGTGCGTATCATGTCTTCGTCGCGTCGTGGCACCTCCCCTGCGGGAGGATGTCAGACCCACGGCACGGTTCGTCCGTAGTTATTGACGTAATGTGCGAACGCAACCCACTGTTGTGTCGCCGCAATCGGCGAGGTCGACGCCATAATGACTCGTGGCGGCGCAGACCTGTCACGTATCGAAACCGACCGCTGAGTGGGGTTTCCCACCGTAAACGCTCGTTACGGCGGGTGAAACGGACCGGGTCGCGGAGCCGGAATGAGGGGATCCGTACACCAACGTTCGGACTCGGTCATTCGCGGACGGCGCCGGGGGCGATCGGACGATAACCAGATCTTACGTCCCCGGTCCGGCGTGACGAGGTCCGACCGCTGCCCGGGGACGACTAACGTTACAACATGCCAAGAAGTTATATACATTGAAATTAATTGAAACGTATCGATGCGCCTCCGAGAGCTGGACCCGCGGAACTTGACCGACGACCGGAACGGGACGGGCGCACGCGACCGCAACGGTTCCGGGGGACGGGACGGAGACGAGTCTGAGAGCGACAGTCGGGGGAAGACGCCGACCGACGGAGCCGACGACCCGCGGTCGCCGGACCCCGCGCCCGACGCCGCCGGCCGGTCGACGGCGGACGCGGACGCCGACGACCTCCTCGAGCTACTGAGCAACCGACGCCGGCGCTACCTCTGGCGCGCCCTGCGCCGCGACGGCCCGGACCTGGAACTGTCCGAGGCCTCCCGCCGGATCGCGGCGTGGGAGAACGATATCGACCCCGCGGACGTCGAGTACGACCAGCGCAAGAGCGTGTACAACTCGCTCCACCAGTTCCACTGCCCGAAGATGGCCGACGCCGGGCTCGTCGAGTTCGACAAGCGAGGGTCGACGGTACGGCTCGCCTCGGAGCTCCCGTCGGAGCTGACGGTGACGGTGGAGCCGGACACCGAGAGCGTCCGCGACACGGCCTGCGGCGCGCTCGCGCTGGCGGCCGGCGTCGTCCTCGGCGCGTGGGCCCTCGGGCTTCCCGTCTTCGGGAGCCTCTCGCTGGCCGCGGTGGGCCTGTCGCTGGGCATCGGCGCGAGCGCGGCCCTGCTCGTCTACTCGCTCTTCGTCAAGACCGAGTACGGCCTCTCGCTCGCGGACGCGCTCAGCCGCGTCGACGGCTGAGCGCTCCCGCCCGCGACCCCGCTTACCCCCGTCTCCGAGCGATCAGCGCGGCCGCGACCGCCGCGAGCGACGCCGTGAGAACGCCGAATCCGGGCGTCTGTTCCTCCAGGATCGGCTCGTTCCCGCCGGAGTCGCCGCCGCTCCCGGCGGACGATCCGCTCCCGTCGCCGGCCGAGTCGCCGTCGCTCTCGTCGCCCGAGCCGTCCGAATCGGACGAGCCGTCGGCGTCCGCGGAGTCGCCGGCGTCGTCGGTCCCCGAGACGGCGAAGTACGAGAAGCCGGGCGTCTCGGCCGCGTAGGCGCCGTCGCCCTCGCGGGTCGTGTCCAGTTCGGTCCACTCGCCGTCGACGAGCCGGAACATCGCGACGTCCTCGGGGGCGACGCCGAGCGCGTCGGCGTCGGCGGTGAAGCTGACCGTCGCGCCCGCGACGGTCTCAGGGGCCGCGTCCGTCTCGAACTCGAAGTACGAGGCTGCGTCGCTCGCGCCGGGCGTCGGGGTGTCCGCCGGCAGCGCCCGCGTCTCGACCGACCGGGCCTCGACCGTGATCGAGTCGACCGCCGACGCTGTCTCGACCGACAGGGCGTCGACCGTGACGCCCCCGCCGTCGACCGCGCTACCGAGGTCCATCTCGACCGTCGACCCGGCGCCGACGTCCGCGGCCGACGCGCTCACGCCCTCGTCCGTGAGCGTGACCTCGGCCTCGACCGCCGCGGGCGCGTCGTCGCCGCCGTCGTCGCCGCCTCCCGGCTGGGCGCCGCCGGTCCCGCTGCCTCCGCCGTCGCTTCCGTCGCTTCCGTCGTCGCCGCCGGGCGCGCCGCCGGTACCGCCGCTCCCGTCGCTTCCGTCGCTCCCGTCGCCGCTGTCACTGCCATCGCTTCCGTCGCTTCCGTCGCTTCCGTCGCTTCCGTCGCTTCCGTCGCCGCCGTCACTGCCATCGCTTCCGTCGCCGCCGCCCGTTCCGCCGTCGTCACCGAGCGTGACGCCGTTCCGGGTCAGGTCGGTCACCGCTTCGGCGTCGCTCGTCGAGAGCAGCGAGTCCGCGGCGACGAACGAGACGTCCGTCGGCGCGTCCGGCGCGTCGAAGACGATCGTCGCCATCGTCGGGGCGTCGACGCCGCTCTCGGTGCCGTTCTCCGCGACGGCGTTGAACCGGACCGAGCCGTTCTCGTTGTCGACGTTCGTCGTGGGGGCGACGTCGAACGCGCCGTCGCCGCCCGAGACGCTCTCGACCGCCGTCGCGTCCGGGTCGAACGTCAGGTGCGCCTGATAGCCGGCGACGTCGGTCGCGGTCGTCTCGAGCGTCACGGTCACCGTGTCGTCGGTCTCGTTCGTTACGTTCAGCGTCAGTTCGCCCGCCGTGTCGGTCTGCGCGACCGCCGTCGACTGACCGATATCGGCGTCGGCCCCGGCGCCGCCGGGAGCAGGGCCGGTGCCGGGGGTCGCGCCGAGCGCGGCCGCGCCGCCGACGAGCGGGGCGAGCGCGACGGTCGCGACGACGAGGCAGACGAGCAGGCGTTCGGGTGGTGTGTGTGTCGTCATTCGTGGGATGTGTCGGGTGTGTCGTGTGGTTCGCCCGGGCCGAGGCCCGGGCGAGCGTCGGGTGCCCGGGTCGGAGCCCGGACGGGTTCGCAGCGTTGGAAAGCCGGTTCGGCTACCACCGTATAAAAATCGCCGCCCGCGCGGCGATGGGTGCGTGGTAGCGTGCGGTGCCTCCGACCGCTCAGCGTCGTTACGCCGCCGGAGCCGCGGCGGGCGCGTTCACCTCCACGTTGGCGCTCTGCGGCGTGTCGGCCGTCTCGCCGTCGGCGGTGACCTCCCCGAGGACGGCGATCACGTCGGCGATGTTCACCGAACCGTCGCCGTTGACGTCGGCCAGCGCCGCGTTGAAGTCATCGTCTGCGGGCACCTGCCCGGCGATGTACTGCTGGATCAGGACCGCGTCGGCGACGGTGACGTCGCCGTCGAGGTTGACGTCGCCGAGTTCGCCGCTCACGGCGGTCGTCCCCTCGTAGTCGACGTCGAGCGACTCGGTCTCCGCGTTTATCACCTCGGAGGTCTCCGTGTCGAACGCGAGGTCGGTAGTCCCGCCCTCGTCGCCCTCGTAGGTGACGTTGACGGTGAAGAGGACCGGCTGCGAGACGTCGTTCGCCTGCGCCTGCGCGACGGTGACGGTGCCGTTCTCGTTGTCACGGTCGGTGACGGCCGGTCCGGAGAGGTTCCCGGCCGAGACGCTCTCGACCGTGATCGTCTCCGGATCGAACTCGAGTTCCGTCTCGTAGCCCGCGACCGCGTCGGCGGTCGTCTCGACCGTCAGCGTGCGCGTCTCGTCGGGACCGAACACGTACTCCTCCTGTGCGAACTGGACCGTTCCGGCACCCTCGGGGGTGGCGTACTCGACCGAGTTCGCGAGGATCGCGTCGGCGGCCGGGGTGTAGTCCGCGTCGCCGGCGAACGTGGTGTACCCGAGCGAGGAGGCGAGCACCGTGTTGTTCGCCTCGTCGACGGCGAACGCGTCGCCGGCGACGACGTCACCGCCGGCGGCGGCGACCGAAGCGATCACCTCGGCGTCGGTGTCGTTGAACCACGCGTGGTCACCGAACTGAGCCGTGTGGATCGGGACGGACTCGCCGGACTCGGCGATCCCGTCGAAGATCGGGTGGTCCGACTCGACGTTGTAGGCGATCGGCGTCGGGACCCCGTCGCCCTGGAACGTCTCGGCCGGGTCGCCGGTCGCGACGGACCGCGCCGGGACGCCGTTGCTGTCGCCGCCCCACTGGTCGAGCCAGACGGTGCCGACGTCGTCGCCGGCGACCGCGTCGGCGAGCGCCGGACCGCTCACCGGATCGACGTTCTGGACGACGACGACGTCGGCGTCGACGTCGCCGTCGATCACGGCGTCGGACGTCACGCTCGTCGTCTCGTAGTTCACCGGCAGTTCCGCGTCGAGCGTGCCCTCGATCGCGGAACCGAACTCGCCGGTGTCGTCGACGACTGCGACGGTCGGCGTCGGCACGTCGCCGACGACGATCGGCGCGAACTGTCCGTCGAACCCGGTCGAGACCCCGTGTTCGAAGATCGCGTCCGCCTCCGGCAGCGGGACATCCTCGAAGGTGACCGTCTGTGTCTCACCGCTTTCGAGCGAGACGTTCTGGCTGGCGGCGACGGAGCCGTTGAACACGAAGTCGACCGACTGCTCTCCGGCGTCGGAGCCGACGTTCGTCACGTTCGCGCTCACGTCGATCTGGGCGCCGGCGTCGGCCTCAGCGGGGGCCGAGAGGTCGCTCACCTCGAACGCCGTGCCGTTCGCCACGACGGTGAACGGCGCGGTGCCCTCGTCGGTGACGTTCGGTTCGGGCGCCACGGTCGGGTCGAGGTTCGAGCCGACCTGCTGGACCGCCTCCAGCTCGTCGCCCGGACCGAAGTCGGTGCCGAGCGCGGCGTTGATCGCCGCGATCGACCCGAAGTTCGTCTGGAACGTCTGCGTCTCGGTGGGTTCAAGGGAGTTCACCGGCGATGGCGGGAAGAAGATGAAGTTCTCCTCGCCGCCGGTGGCCGCGTCCTGGACCGCGGTGATCGTCTGCGTCGAGCCGGGCTGGTCGCCGACGTTCTCGACCGTCGCCGTGATGACGATCGACTCGCTCGGCGTGACGTCCTCCTGGACGTCGACGCTCGTGACCTCGAAGTCGGGGCCCTGGAGCTCCTCGACCGTCTCCGTGGGGCCGGTGGTCACGGTGACCGTGTCGCCGAGGCCGGAGAACGTGTGTTCGAGCGAGAACGTCGCGCCGGTCGGCGCGTCGTCGTCGATCGCGACCGTCACCGGCACGTCGTCGCCGGAGAGGCCGTCGAACGTCGTCTCGTTGCCGAGCTCGACCTCGCTGCCCGCGACCGACACCGTCAGGTCCGAGGCGTTGAGGTCGGAGTCGTCGGTGACGTCGATCGTCAGCCCTTCGAGGTTCCGGACGTCGAGCGTGAGCCCGGCCGTGCCGCCGGTCTCGGCGAACACGGGCTGTCCGTCGATCAGGTCCACGGCGAGCTGCGGTTCGAGCGCGAAGTCGGTCGTCGCGCCGCCGCTCACCTCGGCCGTCTGCTCGACGTAGCCGAACTGATCGACGGTGACCGTCGCCGGGTCGTTCGTCGTCGCGAGCGCGTAGCTCCCGTTCTCGTCCGTCGTCGTCAGCGCGCCGGCGTCGGTGCCGACGGTCGCGCCGACGACCGGATCGCCGGTCGCGTTGCTCGTGACGGTGCCCTCGATCGTCTGCGTCTCGTTCAGCGCCTCTGCGGCCGCGTGGACGTCGATGATCCCGGTCCCGTACCGGATGTCGCGGCCGTCGAGGCTCGGGTAGTCGTTGCCGGGCTTCTCGGCGGTCTCCGCGAGCGCGGCCTGGATCAGCCCGGGCGAGAGGTCCTCGTCCGTGGCCGACTGGAGCAGCGCGACGGCGCCCGCGTAGTGCGGGGCCGCCATCGAGGTGCCGCTGGCGTAGGAGTACGTGGCGTTCGGGTCACCGATGTCGCCGCCCAGGGGGCCGGAGCTCAGTACCTGAACGCCCGGCGCGGCGACGTCCGGCTGGACGTACGTGCGCGGGAAGGTCTCCGGGAGCGTCCCGTTGACGGGACCGACGGTCTCGATGTTGTCGTCGGTGATCACGTCGCCGCTGGAGAACGGCGCGATGGTCCCGGCCGAGTTGGACGCGCCGACCGAGACGGAGCGGAAGTTCGTCGCGGGCGCGGTGACCGGACCGCCGCCGTCGCCGCTGCCGGAGTTGCCGGCGGAGACGACCGCGACGGTGCCGGCCGCGTTCACGTCCTCGATCGTCTCGACGTACGCGGGCGAGAACGTGGAGAGGCCGGTGCTCGACGGGAAGCCGAGGCTGAAGCTCGCCGCGTCGGCGTCGTTCTCGGCGGCCCACTGCATCGAGGCGACGATGTCCTCGGTGAACGCGCCGCCCGCGAACACGTCGGCCATCAGCAGGTCGGCCTCGGGCGCGACGCCGTACCGCGGGACGTCGCCGGCCGGGTGCGCTGCGCCGGTCGCGGTGCCGGCGGTGTGCTCGCCGTGCGCGCCGGCGGCGCCGCCGACCAGGGTGCCCTCGTCGACGGTGCCGTTCTCGACGATGGCCTCCTTCGCGAACTCGAGGTCGGGGTGGCCCTCCTCGGGGTTCGAGATGCCGTCGTCGCCGATCATGACGGTGGCGCCCTCGCCCTGGGTGCCGAACTCGTCTTCGAACTCGGGGACGTTGATCTGTTCGAGCCCGTAGGTGAACTCGCCCTCGTGGTTCGCGGGCTGTGCGCCCGCGTCGCCGGTGGCCGGCGGGTCGGGGCGCTCGTAGCGGACGTTGGGCGAGACGGCCTTCACGCCGTCGATGGCCGCCAGCTTCCCGACGTCGGTCGCGTCGAGGTCCACCTCGGCGGTGATGATGTTGCCCGCCCAGAACTGGTTCCGAATATCTGCGCCGACGGCGTTCAGCGCGTCGACGACCGGAGCCTGCGTCTCCTCGGTGTCGGACTTGATCCGGTCGAGCGCGGCGTCCCCGTCCAGCGGGAGCGTCCGCGGGTCGAGGTCCCGCTCGACGGTGATGACCACGACCGTCTCGCCGCTGGCCGAGCGGAGGGCCGGGTGGACCCCGGACCGGTCGGCGGTCGGCGCGAGGCGCGTCCCGCGGTCGAGCGCCTCCCGCTTGCGCTCGGCTCGCTCCGTCTGGTTCGTCTCCGGTGTTGTCTCGGTCTGTTGCTGTACGTCTGAGTCGACGTCGGCCGCCCCGACGTCGATCGCGTCGCCGCCGGTCCCGTCCATGGCCGCCGCCGCACCCGCGGTCGGCGCGATCATGGACGCGACCATCACGGCCGCGAATATCGTCGCAAAGAGTGGCTTCGGTGATACCATCGATAGTTCGCCTCCACCGTGCGGAGGTGTCACACCGCAGTGGTGGAGAGGACGTGGTTATTCGGAATATACGCCGTTCCCGGCGCGTGAAAATCCCACAATAAGTCGTTTTCGGCGCCGATTTCGGCCGTTCGAGCGATCGGCGGACCCTGGGGCGTGGGGCGACGGCGCCGGGTCAGTGGAGCCGCCGAAGGACCTCGTCGAACCCGACCGCACGCGCCGACCGGACGACGCTGTAGTAGAGGACGCAGGCGGTCGCCGCGGCGACCCCGAGTGAGACTGCGAGCCCCTCCGGGGTGAGCGCGCCGAAGACGGGGAGCCCGAGCCGCCACGCGCCGGCGGTGATCAGCGCCGACAGGCCGACGGCCCCGAGGACGGTCTCGGCGACGCGCCGCCGGTCCGGTTCGAGTTCGACGACCAGGTCGGACCCCTCGCAGGGGGCGACGCTGGCGGCGCGGCGGTCGAACTCGACCAGCCCGGCGTCGGCCATCTTCGGACAGTGGAACTGAAGCAGCGAGGTGTACACGCTCTTGCGCTCGTCGTACGTCACGGCCGAGGGCGGCTTGTCCAGTTCGCGGGCGGCGACGACCTCAGACGCCTCGCGGAGGGGGACCTCGCGCCCCTCGCGCCGCAGGTGCTGCCACAGGTACCGGCGGCGCGCGTTGGCGAGCAGTTCGATCAGCGCCTCCGACCGGTCGCGGTCGGAGTCGTCGGCGTCGGGGGGGAGTCCCTCCCGGTCCTCGTCGATGGGTGACTCGAAGTTGGATCCCGTGCGGGACGATGCGATCTGATGAGCCACTATGAACAATAGGTAGTAGTTTTTATTTAAGAAAATTGTGTATATGGCGCTGTTTTTGACACAGCACCTGTAACACTTCGGCGTCCGGGCTGCGGGAGACGGACCGCGCGGGAACGACCCGAGCGGCGGGAGCGACCCGGGCGCGCCGCCCCCGGTTCTCGGTCACAACTCGGCGGCGAGTAATATTTTATTCAGCGCTACGTCTGCCGGAAGCTTCATACGTCGCCTCGCGGATCCTCCGGGTACACGAATGGCAGTACTCTTGCTGGAGGATGTCGATGCCGACGACGTCGGGACCGTCGGCGGGAAGGCC
>Ga0207414_1000649_pt1 | contig 14702 bp, 9 predicted proteins | sample PonA231FremontCA_2_FD_187269 | JGI IMG/M metagenome (GOLD analysis project Ga0207414, IMG submission 187269) | Marine sediment microbial community from Fremont, CA, USA - Pond A23 Sediment 1 (SPAdes) | ecosystem: Environmental > Aquatic > Marine > Unclassified | place: USA: Fremont, California... | reverse complement strand
AAAAATTCTACAGTCAGTGGCGGATTACTTCAATTCAAAAAAAAAACTGAGAAATAAAAAGTTCCTGGTAACTGCCGGCCCAACTTTTGAAACGATTGACCCTGTACGCTTTATTGGTAATTATTCTTCAGGAAAGATGGGATTTGCTATTGCTGAAACCCTGAGTAAACAAGGTGCAGAGGTTAATTTGATTTCCGGGCCTACCGCTATTGAAACTCAAGATAATTCGATTAATGTTTTTAGAGTTCAATCTGCCGAGCAGATGCATTCTAAAGCAATGGAGCTTTTTCCCGACATGGATGGGGCGATTCTTTCTGCTGCAGTGAGTGATTTTAAATCTACTTTTTCGCATCCAGAAAAAGTAAAAAGAGGAAAAGAGAAATGGATGCTGGAGTTGGAACCCACAAAAGATATAGCTGCAAGCCTTGGAAAAATGAAAGAGAATCGATTGCTTGTAGGCTTTGCTCTTGAAACAACCAGTGAAACTGAAAATGCCAAGGCGAAAATTATTAAGAAAAATTTGGATTTTATAGTTTTAAATTCGCTTAATGACCAGGGGGCAGGATTTCAACATGATACCAATAAGGTGAAAATTATAGACAAAGATAATAATATTGCCGATTTTGAGTTAAAACCCAAAGACGACGTTGCTAAAGATATTGTAGATAAAATTATTCAACACACACATGATGTTTCGTAAATTTTTGTTTGTACTTTTTTGGGCTCTAGTTGCAGGTACCTCAGTTGGGCAGGAGCTTCGCTGTAATGTGCAGATTATTTCTTCACAGATACAGGGTACAAATAAAGAAGTGTTCCGAACCCTTCAGAAAGATGTTTACGAATTTGTAAATGAGCGTATTTGGACGGATGATAAATTTGAAAATGAAGAACGCATTGAATGTAAGATCCTTTTCAATTTAACAGAACATAGTGGTGATGAGTTCAAGGGAACAATGCAGGTGAGTTCACGCAGGCCGGTTTTTAACTCTTCCTATAATACTACCTTAATTAGGTATAAAGATGAAAAACTGGGATTTCGATATACAGAAGGAGAGCCGTTGGAGTTTGATATTAGCACTCATAAATCTAATTTGACATCTCTCTTGGCATATTATGCATATATAATTATTGGAATGGATTATGATTCGTTTTCTTATAAAGGTGGAAATCCTTATTTTAAGCGGGCTCAAGATATTGTAAATAACGCTCAGAATGCAAGTTATGAAGGCTGGAAGGCTTATGAAGACAGGAAAAACAGGTATTGGCTGGTGAATAATCTCCTTGATGATGAGTATGATAAAGTTCGGGAATTTTACTATGAATATCACAGAAAGGGGTTGGATAAAATGCATGATGAGGTTGCTTCTGCACGTGAGCGCATTGCCCAGTCAATGGTGCTGCTCCGGGAAGTGTACAGGGAGAAACCTGATCCATATATGTTTTTGTTGAATATTTTGTTGGATGCAAAGTCTGATGAGTTTGTTAATGTTTTTTCTGAAGCACCGGCTCCTCAGGCTAAACGTGTATATGAGATACTTGCTGAGATAGACCCTTCAAGGAGCGATAAATACAAAAAAATTACACAGGACTAACATTTGGTTTAGAATTTATTGTAAAATAGTTTTTGAAGAGTTGTAAACTTGAAATGTTAAACAAATGGTGCCATCTTTGTAAATAGAACCTTGAATTTATGATTCAGTCATTGAAAATAAAAAACTACGCATTAATCGATGAAATTAATATTCAGTTTTATCCGGGTTTTATAACTATTACAGGAGAAACAGGTGCCGGAAAATCGATTTTAATCGGGGCTTTATCTTTGATTATTGGGAATCGGGCTGATACAAGTGTTTTAAAAGATGACAGCCAGAAGTGTATTGTTGAGGCTTCTTTTGATATATCAAAATACAACCTGCAAAATATTTTTGAAGCAAATGATTTGGATTTTGATGACGAAACTATAATCCGTCGTGAAATAAGCAGTAAGGGAAAATCCAGGGCTTTTATTAATGATACTCCCGTGAATATAAGGGTTCTGAAAGAATTAGGAGCCAATTTAGTTGATATCCATTCTCAACACCAAAATTTAATTCTGAAAGACAATCATTTTCAATTAGATATTCTTGACGCTTATGCAGCGCATGAAAATTTAGTGAGTGATTATAAAACGCATTATAAGGAATACAGGAAATTTAAAAAGCAGTACGAAAATTTGAAGGCTGATGCTGAGAAGAATAAAGCCGATATGGACTATTACCAATTTCAGTATGACCAGCTTGAAAAAATCAACTTGAAAGAAGGCGAACAAGAGGAGCTCGAGAATGAGTTAGAAGCCTTGAATCATACGGAAGAGATTAAGGTTAATTTGTCGAATGCTTATCAGCTGCTTTCCAATGAGGAAAATTCGATTCTTGTTCAATTAAGAGAAGCTGCAGATAGTGTAAAAAAGATTGTAGCGTTTTATTCTAAAGCGAAAGATGTGGGAGAAAGAATGGAAAGTAGCTACATAGAACTTCAGGATCTTACCAATGAGGTGGATGTGATGAATGAGAACATGGAGCATGACCCGGAACGAGCGGAATATATTCGTCAGAGACTCGATGATTTGTATTCGTTAGAACACAAGCATAATGTTAGTTCGGATAAAGAATTAATTGAGATTAAGAACGATATCGCACAGAAATTGGAAGAGATTAATTCTTATGATTTCAAATTAGAGGAAATCGAAAAGTCACTCAATGAAGAAAGAACCCGTTTGAAAAAACTGGCTGACAAAATTTCTGAAAATCGCAATCAGTCGATTCCTTCTATTGAAGAGCATATTACCCAAATGTTGAAAGAACTTGGAATTCCTAACGCTGTTTTTACCATTGAGCATAACAAGCTTGAGGAATTTACAGAATATGGACAGGATGAAGTACGTTTTCTTTTTAGTGCGAATAAAAATGTACCCGCCGAGGAAATATCCCGTGTAGCTTCGGGTGGTGAACTTTCCAGGCTCATGTTAAGCCTGAAGTCCTTATTAGTTGAGACAAAAGCATTGCCAACTATCATCTTTGATGAAATTGATTCAGGTACATCCGGAGACATAGCTGATAAGATGGGAGCAATTATGAAAAAGATGGCAGTAAATACGCAGGTGATAAATATTACCCATTTGCCACAAATTGCCAGCAAGGGAAATTATCATTTTCTTGTTTACAAAGAAGATGATCACGAACATACTTATACAGATATTAAGCAATTGAATACAGAGGAGCGTGTTCAGGAAATTGCAAAAATGTTGAGCGGAGAACAATTAACGGAAACTGCCCTGCAGAATGCAAGAGAGTTTCTGCAAACTTGATAATTTTTTCAAACAATCAACCTATAATTTTGTAAAACATAATTCATGTTATCAAAAATCTATTTATAATGGCTTGTAATTTATTAAAAGGGAAAAAAGGAATTATTTTCGGTGCGTTGAATGAAAAATCAATCGCATGGCAAGTTGCTGAAAAGGCTTACGAACAAGGAGCTGAAATTATGCTGACCAATGCACCTGTAGCGATGCGCATGGGGCAAATTAATGAGTTGGCTGAAAAACTCAACACCAAAGTCATTCCAGCTGATGTAACAAAAATTGAGGATATTGAGAATTTGTTTCAGGAGACGATGGACTACTTTGATGGAAAAATTGATTTTATTCTTCATTCTATAGGTATGTCTCCAAACGTTAGGAAGGGAAGGACATACGATGATCTTGATTACGAGTATTTCCATAAAACGTTAGATATATCTGCAATTTCTTTCCATAAATTGTTGCAAATGGCAAGAAAAATGGATGCTATAAACGAGTGGGGATCAGTAGTGGCTTTGTCATATGTTGCTGCGCAGCGTACACTTTACGGTTACAACGATATGGCAGATGCAAAAGCTTTACTGGAGTCTATAGCAAGAAGTTTTGGCTATATTTATGGGAGAGAGAAAGGAATACGAATTAATACAATTTCACAATCGCCTACAGCCACAACAGCAGGATCCGGAGTAATGGGGTTTGAAGGTCTTCTTGATTTTTCTGAGAGAATGTCACCCTTGGGCAATGCTTCTGCAGATGAATGCGCCGATTATTGTGTAGCCCTGTTTTCTGATCTTACCAGAAAAGTTACAATGCAAAATTTATATCACGATGGTGGATTTTCAAGCATGGGTATGAGCCATCGGGCTATGGATGTGTATAACAAAAACCTGAATGAATTGGATGATATATGTGATTGTAAAGATGAGCAGGGCATAAAACAAAATAAAAAGGATGGTTAGATGAAAACTTTGTAAAATCTGTTTTTTCTAAATTCGCTTTGTTTTTATATTGCTTTTTTGTTATTTGCTAATAAATTTCTATTAAGATAGTTACTTTAAATATTGAACTCATATTTGTACCGATGAATTTCCATTTTAACACATAATTTTTTTAACATAGTATAAATAAAAAGAAGAAGGGTGTCCTGTTTATTATTCAGAATACCCTTCTTGCATTAACTAGTGCCTCTATGAAAACACTCTCCTGGCTTGCCCGCTGCCCTTTAAACTTTGCTAAAGGGAGGCTAACCTGCTCAATAACAATTGATTATATTTTGTGAAAATGAAACGTAAGCAGGTATATTTTAGTTATGTGGAGTTTTCTTAGGGGCACTAATTAAGAAAAAATCTATTCAGACGGAATAAGTACCTTGTCGATAACATGAACGACGCCATTGCTACCCTGAATGTCAACTGAAGTTACAATTGCATCGGTATTGATTGAGACGTTGTCGCCGACATCTACTTGTATATCTCCATTTAGTGTTGTTACACTACCTGTGGAGAGATTTTCAGATCTTACATTTCCAGAGACCACATGATATTGTAATATTGGAACCAGATCATCTTTGGTAAGGTCACTAATTCCTGTAACACCTAAATCGTTAAAGAGCTCATTGAAAGCTTCGTTTGTCGGAGCGAATACAGTAAATGGTCCATCTCCGCTTAAAGTCCCATCAAGTTCAGCCTTGACAACAGCATCTACAAGAGTGCTGAAACTGGAGTTTTTGATAGCAATATCCACGACAGTCGGTGGAAGTAGCACTTTATCTACAACGTGAACGACACCGTTGGTTGCCTCTATATCCGCTGCAGTCACAGAAGTATTTCCATTTAGCTTGACCCCATTATCTATATTTACTAATAGAGTTGTATTGTTAGAATTTGGGCCTTCATTCAATGTGTTAATATATCCGTTAGCTAAATCACTGGACATCGCCTTGCCACTAACTACATGGTAGAGGAGAATTGGCTCGAGCTGCTCTGCAGTGAGATCATCCAGACTACTTGCTCCAAGTTCGGAAAGTAAATCATTAAAAGCACTGTTAGTAGGAGCAAAAACGGTATAGGGGCCTTCACCTTCTAACACAGAAGCAAGCTCAGCTTTTGTTAAAGCTGCAACCAGGGTTGAAAATTGATTGTCATTTTCCGCTATTTCTACAATGTTTTTGGGAGCATCAGAAGGCAGGAGTACTTCGTCAATTACATGGATAACTCCGTTTGTTCCTTGAATGTCAGTAGAAGTAACAGTTGATTTTCCATTAATTGTTACAGAACTACCTACATCTATGGCAATTTCTTTTCCACTGATTGTAGAAACATTGCCAGAGCTCAAATCTGAAGCCAATACATTCCCGCTAACAACATGATAATTCAAGATAGGAAGTAAGTCTTCCTTTGTGAGATCATCCAGACTTGAAACACCCAGATCTGAAAGTAAATCCTCAAAAGCTGCATTAGTAGGAGCAAATATGGTAAATGGTCCGTCTCCATTGAGGGTTTCAGCTAACTCGGCTTTTACTACAGCATCAACAAGGGTGCTGAAATTGTTGTTGTTAATGGCCATGTCAACTACTGTAGGTGGCATTAGCACCTTGTCTGTCTCATGAATAACTCCGTTATCGGCTTCAATATCGGCTGCGGTTACTGCTGAAGAACCATTAAGCATGACTCCGTTATCAGTGTTTATCAGCAGGGAAGCTTTCGTGTCTGCGGCTCCCGGACTCAATGTTGAAACATAACCATTGGAAAGATCGGTTGACATTACATTTCCGCCTACTACGTGATAAAGTAATATGGGTTCAAGCTGTTCTGCAGAAAGATCGTCAAGTGATGAAGCACCTAAATCCTCTAACAAGTTTTCAAAAGCCTCGTTTGTTGGTGCAAAAACCGTAAATGGGCCATCTCCTTCAAGAGTAGAAGCTAAGTCTGCTTTTTCTAGAGCCTGCACCAGAATTGAGTAAGAGTCCTCGGAAGATGCAACATCAACAATCGTTTTACCTTGTGTCTCCTGACTAGCATCATTTGTTTCGTCCTCTTCACAAGAAGTAAACCCTATCATGGCAATTAGTCCAACCACCATGAATAGTCTGAATTTTTTTCTTAATTTTCCCATAATAATTTGATTTTAAATTTATATAAACATCTAAACAGGAAAGAATATAAATTGTTTAATAAATAATAAAATAAATTAAACAAAATATTTTTTCAAAAATTCCTTACGTTAGATAATGATTGAATAAATATTAATTTTTTAAATATCGTATAATGTTATATTGTTTAACATATTATAAAATAAATTAAACATAAAAAATGCTTTTTATTTGGAATAGAGAAGGAGTATTTTTTCATAAATATCAATGTTTTTAATTAAGGGATTGTATACCTTTTCCTCAAGTCTTTTTGATTATATGGGAAAAAATTGCAATTTTTGTGTTCTAATTTGTCCGATATGATAGCGAAAGCAGGATTGATTTTGTTTTATGTGTTCTTCCCGATGGTCATACTTTATCTGTGCCGGAAATTTCCTATGGTTAACAAAATTGGTTCTGTGGTTATTGCTTATGTCTTTGGTCTGATTTTGGGAAATATAGGTTTGCTGCCTAAAGAAAGCAGTATTATTCAGGAATATCTTACTATGATTACAATTCCTCTGGCTATTCCTTTATTGTTATTTTCTGCAAATGTACGCTCGTGGTTTAAAATGGCCGGTTCAACACTTATATCTTTATCTGCTGCCTTGATTGCAGTAGTTGTGGTGGTTTTTTCCGGGTATTTAATTTTTCGTACAGGTGATTTAGAGAATATGTGGAAGATTTCTGGTATGCTGGTTGGAGTATATACAGGTGGCACGCCAAATTTAGCTTCGTTGAAAATGATGTTGGACGTTTCCCCGGATTTGTATATTATCACGCATACTTATGATATGGTGCTGTCAAGCGTTTATCTTCTATTTTTAATCACACTGGGTAAAACTGTTTTCTCATTTTTTCTGAAACCTTTTCCCTTAGCACGGGAAAACGGTGGAATAACAATGTCACAGTTGGATGGGAGAGACCCTTACAAAGGAATTTTGAAGAAGCATACGTTGGTTCCTTTAAGTAAAGCTTTTGGCTTGTCTGTGTTTATCTTTGCGTTTGCAGGCGGAATAAGCCTTGTTTTTCCTGAAAGATTACAGACTGTGGTGGTCATCTTATTAATTACTACGCTTGGTATTGGCTTTTCATTGATCCCTTCTGTGAACAGAACAGAAAAAACGTTTGAACTGGGTATGTATCTGATTTTAATATTTAGTCTTGTAGTTTCTTCTATGGCTGACTTTGCTGATTTTTCAAGTGCAAATAATTATCTCTTCATATTCATCACTTATGTAGTTTTTGGAACTTTATTGGTGCATGTGTTGTTGGCTTATATTTTTAAAGTCGATTCGGATACATTGATGGTAACTTCTGCTGCTTTGATATGTTCTCCCCCATTTGTTCCCGTAATAGCGAGTGTAATAAAAAACAAGCAGGTTGTGATATCCGGTTTAACCGTTGGTATTCTTGGATATGCGATAGGAAATTACCTGGGATATTTTGTAGCACAGCTATTAAGACTTTTTTGAAAAAAATAGATAATAGTAAAAAACTTTTTTCTTTGTATTCCGTATTTTGCATTCATTTATAAAACTGCCTGAGAAAATCATTTCCAGAGAAAATAAGCTGGATTTTGAAGATTCATTTTTTTTGACTTTTTTCGTGGAAATAAACCTTTGAAAAAATATATTGAAGATTTCTTTCTGCGAATTATTCAGTATCTTTGCAGGCCGAAATGATTAGATAGTAATTGAATACGAAGACAACGAAAGTTTGAATGATGGAGAATATTAGGAATTTTTGCATACTGGCGCATATTGATCATGGAAAGAGTACACTGGCGGATAGATTGTTGCAGTTGACCAAATCTGTGAGTGATCGTGATTATCAGGACCAGATGCTTGATGATATGGATTTAGAGCGGGAGAGAGGTATAACAATTAAAAGTCATGCCATTCTCATGGACTATTACCGTGAGAAAAAGAAATATTATCTTAATCTGATAGATACCCCGGGGCATGTGGATTTTTCTTATGAAGTCTCACGATCAATAGCTGCATGTGAGGGAGCTTTACTTGTTGTTGATGCTGCTCAGGGAATACAGGCACAAACAATTAGCAATGTGTATTTGGCTATTGACCATAACCTGGAGATTATTCCGGTTATGAATAAAGTGGATCTTGATGCCGCAAAGCCCGATGAAACGAGAGACCAGATTATTGAATTGATTGGTTGTGATAAAGAAGATATTGTCGAAGCCAGCGGCAAAACCGGTTTGGGTATTCAGCATATAGTAGATGCAATAATTGATAAAGTACCTGCACCAAAAGGAGACGTTGAAGCACCATTGCAGGCAATGATATTTGATTCCGTGTTTAATTCTTATCGTGGTATAGAAGCTTATTTCCGTGTTTTTAACGGTAAATTGAAAAAAGGCGATCATGTCAAATTTGTAAATACCGGCAAAGATTATTATGCTGATGAAATTGGTGTTTTGCGGATAAAGCAGGAGGAGAGAAAACAATTACAAGCCGGTGATGTTGGATATATCATTTCAGGAATAAAAACCTCCAATGAAGTGAAAGTGGGTGATACCATTACACAGTTTGATAATCCTTGCGATAAAGCTGTATCTGGGTTTGAAGATGTAAAACCGATGGTTTTCGCCGGGATTTACCCTGTTGATGCAGATGATTATGAGGAGTTGCGAAATTCACTGGAAAAGCTTCAGTTAAACGATGCTTCTCTAACTTTTGAAACAGAGTCATCTGCCGCCTTAGGGTTTGGTTTTCGTTGCGGCTTTCTTGGTTTGCTCCATATGGAAATCATTCAGGAACGCTTGGATCGCGAGTTTGATATGAATGTGATTACTACTGTTCCGAATGTTTCTTACAGGGTGTTTACTACTGAAGGCGAAATGCTTGAGGTGCATAATCCATCAGGCCTTCCTGAACCTAAATTGATTGAGCGTATTGAGGAGCCATATATTAATGCGCAAATTATTACAAGGACAGATTTTATAGGGGCGATTATGAAATTATGCCTCGATAAACGAGGAGAGTTGAAAAATCAGGTTTATCAGCCCAACAACAGGGTAGAGGTGAGTTTTAAGATGCCCCTTGCAGAAATTGTATTTGATTTCTACGATAAGCTTAAAAGTATATCTAAAGGTTATGCTTCTTTTGATTATTACCAAACAGGATATGAAACGGCTAAACTAGTACGGTTGGATATACTGATAAATGGCAATATGGTTGATGCCCTTTCAACCTTAATCCATCAGGATCATGCCTATTCATTTGGAAGGAGAATATGTGATAAATTGAAGGACCTTATACCGCGCCAGCAATTTGATATAGCCATTCAGGCAGCTATTGGGTCAAAAGTTATTGCTCGAGAGACAGTAAAAGCATTACGCAAGGACGTGACAGCCAAATGTTATGGAGGTGACATCACCCGTAAAAGAAAATTGCTGGAGAAGCAGAAGAAAGGGAAAAAGAAAATGCGCCAGGTTGGTGATGTAGAGGTTCCGCAATCTGCATTTATGGCAGTACTGAAGCTGGATAGTGATAAATAGTGGTTCTAAGAAAACACATTATAGGCTTGCCCGCTGCCCTTTTAATTTTCCGGCAGCTGCCGGAAGGCTAATCCGCTGACAGACAACTCACTCATTTTTGGTTGATTAAAGTGTAAATAGGTTTATTAAGATTAAGAGGCGTTTTAGAGGCACTAAATAGGCACATTCAGAAGCTTGGCGAATATTAAAATGAGCATCAATTAGCTAATGAGTAAGCAGTAAGCACTCTGCAGTAGGCTGTGAATATGCAGCAAATAATGGATCAACAAATTGCTCTCCATAATTCGTATTAGAATAACTTAAAATTTTGTGAGTTTATTTTATATGTTGATAATTCCATAACTCTCCGACTGGCGCAAATGTCCGCTTGTGTCCCTTTCTGCTGGTTTCGAGGTTTCGGGTTCCGGGTTGCGAGTTTAGAGCCAGAAGTTCCGATTTTTCGAGTGAGCCTGAAAATTATCAGATAAAAAACCGAAATTAAAAACACCTAACCTTTCAAATTGCAGGCAAGATCGTAACTTTTTCCTGGCTGTTGACGGAACGGGTACAAGCGGACCTTGCGCCAGGGAGAGACATTCCGGGAAAACAAACATTCGATTCCTCTGGAATCGGCAGCGCTATGGTTGTTTTTTTCTATAAACGTTTGATGCCTCCGGCATTATGTCATTGGAACAATCTAAACAATTATAACAAAAATTTGGTCATCAGGAAAATGAATAAACACATCCTAAACCCGGAGGTTGGGCCAAATGAGGCTTTTTATTATGAGAATAGCACCACGATTTATCGTGGTGTCTGTGTTTACCACACACCTTGTCATTAGTCGGCTTTGAGCCGACTTCCTGGAGCCGCAACTGCAACTTCAACTCCCGACTGCGGCTTGCTCAATCAAATCCCTGAATAAATTTTACTTCTAAAAAATTCCAGCTCTTCAGAAAAATCCAGCATAGGGTGTTTTTCCTTTAATTGCCTGGTTTTTTCGATTTGTTCCTCTAAAAAATCCTGGTATTCAGAAGATTTCGGATTGAAAGGCCTGTGACTTTTTGCCCTCTGTATCTTTTCCACTTCCTTCATTAGTTGATGAGAATTTTTAGTGATGTAGGTCTCTGAAAACCGCTCCCAGATATATTCTATAGCTGTTTCATTCAGATGGATCATATCTTTTTCATAAAACCTGTAATCCCTGAGTTCATCCATAACAATTTCGTAGGAAGGGAAATAATCAATCTCCGGATTGTGTTCAATTATTTTGTGAATGCTATAAATAAGGCTGGCTTTACTCAGTTGATTTTCGACAGCGCCATCTCTCCAGTGTCTTATCGGACTTACGGTGAATATAATCTGAACATTCGGATTGATTTGATAAATCTCTTTGATTAATTCAAGGTAATGGCTGATTATATTCTCCGGTGAAAGCAATTCGCGCTGAAAATTGCCGGAGGGTAGCTTATGGCAATTTGCAACTATCATATCTTTTTCAATGTGCCTGAAAGCCCAACTTGTACCAAAAGTTATAATAAGCAAGCCGGCTTTTTTAAGATATTCAGCAGCTTCCCTGTTTGTTGACTCTGTTTTTTCTTCAACTTCATTTTTATCAGGAGCCGTAAAGGAAGTGTCGTGATAGAAACTAAACCATTTATGATTGTATTCCCCAAGGATATCTTCAGTAAAATGTTGTTTCCCTGTTAATATTTCAAGTGCATTTTTAATAGAAAACGGATTGTACAGTACTCCAAACGGGTTTATCATTGCCGGAAATTTGTAGTATTGAAGTTTCCTGCCTACATTTTCTGTAAAACACGAACCAAGCATTAGCGTGTGCGTGGAATGCGATAAACCAAAATTTCGTGGGTTGATCTCTACTGGCGTTCTGAATTTCATCTATTTTCCTATTGTTAAATTGTTAAATTGTTTTATTGTTGCTAATATTTTAGAAAGGAACGTCATATTCATCCTCTTTTTTACATATAAATTAGTATAAGGAGCATTTTTATCTTGTTTCAACTTGTTTAAATAAATTGAAACTAACACTTTTATATTAAGTCTTTATAAAATACAGATAAAAAACAATCTGTGTTGATCCGTTAAATCCGTGTCATCTGCGTTCTATTTCTAAGTCTTTTGTCCTCTTACTATTAATTTTTGTTCATCATTCCTCAGATTTTTCTGCAATCCAGTCCATAATCTTCTGAAATACCTGTTGGTTATTGATTTCGTGATGGATTTCATGATAGTAATTTTCCCATGGAACAAAAGTAATATCGCCTCCGCCGTTTTTTAAATGTTCGGCTAATTTTTCACTTGCCTTGAACGAAGTAATCAGGTCACCTGTACCATGCATTAATAGAACCGGAAGTTTAATATCTCCGGCATTCTGAATGACTTTCCGCCCGGCTTTTCTTACTCCAAAGAATAGATTTGGCGTAATGAATTCATGGTTGAGTTTATCTTTGGCATATTCTTCTGCCACTTTTGGGTCATGAGACAACAAATTGATATCTAGTCCGGCTTTTGATGTAAGAGAAGGCGAAAGTTTTCTTAGTATTCTGGCAAATAAGATCATGATGGTTTTGGGTTCATGAACCAGTTTTAGCCATGGAGAAGTAGAAATAACTCCATTCAGTTGAGGTTTCCTTTCTAATGCATAATTCAGTGAAAGATTTCCTCCAAGACTCTGTCCGTAAAGGAATTTTGGTGTTTTGGAAGAATCAGCCTGTTGAATTAATACATCGATATCATCGAGCAGATGCTTGTAACTTGGGGTATGTCCGCGAATTCCTCCGGCTTTGCCATGGCCTCTGTAGTCAATAGCGTAGACACTAATGCTGTTTTCCGCAAAACGTTCGGCCCACCTGGCATAACGTCCGGAGTGTTCGCTAAAACCATGAAGAAGAAAAATGATGGCTTTTTCTTCTGTGTTGGGTTTCCAAACACGAACAAATAGGTGTAGTCCATCTTTAGCAGTAACCGGGTAGCTGTCTTTTATCATAGCAGTCTTTTATTTCAAAAATAACGACTTTTTTAATTCTGGTAAAATATAATTTTACATTCCATCTTTTTTTGTAAATTTGCGCTATTCGGCTCCGTAGTTTAATGGATAGAACACCAGACTTCGGATCTGGGTGTTGGGGGTTCGAGTCCTCCCGGGGTCACAAAAACGCCCTGTAAGATACTGAAAATCTGCAGGGCATTTTTTGTTACGTACAAATAGCGTACAAAACAGAGAAGCAACTTGTCTTTTATCCACCTTTCCTAATTAAGCTTAGCGTCTTACTATACCGCATTAAAAACCGCATTTTGCCTCGTAATTCGTACATTTTCTGATTTAACCGATGGAGCGAGCTTATAGCTCCTGTCTGAGTGGAAAAAAATATCGGTAGAATAAGCGCAGTGTCGGAAAATTGATATAGCTGAAAAGAATAAATGAATTTTCTTTTTGATTGGATATAGGAGGTACGAGCTATGATCTGGTGCCAACGGTGATTTCCAGCCTGAATTTATGTGCAATTTTTTATACTAGAAAACCTGAATTCATTTTATGCTTAAAAACATAAAACGCTAAACTAACGGCAAAGTAAATGTTTTACGTGCAAAAAACATTTGCACGAAAAAAAAGTTTTATATGCTCTATGGTTTTGTGCATAGGAGGTGTTACTTTCACATAATAATTTACACATTTTTCATTTATTAACATTTTAAAACCACAGAATTATGTCTAAAAGAGACTTGATTTCGGTAGAATTTACTGCCGAAGAAAAAGAAAAGATGCAAACTGCATTTCAAATGATCAAGGAAGTTATGGATGGTAAAACCGTCAACCTGACACCAGAAGAGCGCCAGTTTTATGGCAAGATCAATGACAAGACCGAGAACTGGATTACCAAGGTGCATTATTACATGAATGAACACCCGGAAATGGTTCCTTTTTACATCAGCAAAGAAGAGTTTAATAAAGACGTGGAGGCCCGCAATACTTTTATGCCCTGGCTAAAGGTCATGTATTCAGAGAGCGAAGGCATGGAAGATACCGGAATGCTGCTGAGTCATGATATTTACAATACAGCACTTGCATTCTACCGTCATATGAAACTGGTTTCCAACCAGGATGTACCTGGAACAACCACAATCTATGAGGACCTTAAAAGCAGGTTTCCCGGTCGTCCCTCAAGTGTACAGGAAGAACCGGAAATGAATTAGATCTTTGGGTTAAAAAATGTAATTATTTGTAGGCTCCGCCAGAGATGGCGGGGTTTTTTTTATTTTCCATTGTTCTGTTGTTGTTATAGGCTGAGGCATGGAAGTTTCTGCATTTATGGTTTTTATTGTTCCATTGTTATATTGTTGAATAGGCTGAGGAAGCTGAAGCAGCGTAAGATTCTATTAGGTAAGGTTCTGTCATCTCTCTTCGCACATCAACTACCATCTCTCATCGCACAACTAACATCCAACTTGCCGCTGCTTTCTTCCACTATTCCACGTTTCGCGCTTTGCTATTTCAACTTTCAACTTTTTATCTATTAACAACCATCTAACATCTATTCATTTCTAAATACCTTGTTTATAATAAATTAAAAACTTTGGCATGGCACCTTAGGGGGGTCTCCGAAGAGGTTGTCAGGGTGTCCCGGTACAGGTTGGTAACCTCTTCGGAAGGGGTTATAAAGTATGGTTAGAGAGGTTGATAACCTCTATCGGGACAGGTTAGTTGG
>Ga0207414_1000647_pt1 | contig 14796 bp, 19 predicted proteins | sample PonA231FremontCA_2_FD_187269 | JGI IMG/M metagenome (GOLD analysis project Ga0207414, IMG submission 187269) | Marine sediment microbial community from Fremont, CA, USA - Pond A23 Sediment 1 (SPAdes) | ecosystem: Environmental > Aquatic > Marine > Unclassified | place: USA: Fremont, California... | reverse complement strand
TAGGGAAGAGAATTTGAAAATGTGCTTGGATGTGCCTCTTTTTTATGGGAACCAAAGTGATGATTATGTAAAAGAAGCTGTTGAGGCTTGCAGCGATTATATTGCTCTTTCGCATTATGGTGCTTGGAATTTTGAGGAGAATGGAAATGGCGAAATAGTTCAAAAGAAAGCTAGTTTGGCTGGTAAAAAAATAAACTATGAGACTTTCCTTAAAGAGTTAAAGAGAGTCGGTTATGATGGTTATCTCGTTCAAGAATTTTGCTTACCGGCCGTAGAGAATCACGAAATTAAAGGGATGGATAAAATTGACGAGTCTAGCAAGATGGCTGTTGAATACATGCGTAATTTGATAGATTCAATCTAAGGAATTTAAAATTCCTTATTAAGCCTTTGAACTCATAATTCTCTATTCTTTTCCCTGAATACTCTTTTAATACGTTTTTATTGCTTAAAACGACATAAAGTCTGGATAAGAGTAGCATTTATGAAAAAGAAGTCCAAATAAAAAACGATGTCAGGGGATATTTGGATAGTAGTACCGGCTTATGAAGAAGAGATGATGATAGGCTCTGTTATTGACGGTTTGAGAAGTGAAGGATATAACCAAATAATAGTTGTCGATGATGGGTCTACTGATGATACGGCGGATATTGCGGAGTCTAAAGGAGTTGAAGTAATCCGACATGTGGAAAACTGTGGATTAGGGGCTTCTCTAAGAACAGGTCTGAAAGCTGCTCTGGATCGTGATGCGGATGTTGCGGTGACTTTCGATGCTGATGGACAACACGACTCAAAAGAGATAGATAAGATGGTTTCTCTTATTGAAGATGGAGTAGATTTTGTGGTGGGGGCTAGGAATAGGTATCAAATGCCTTTGAACAAGAAGTTAGGTAATTCAGTACTTAATGTGTTTACTCGATTTTTTGGAGGGATCCTAACCGATTCTCAGTCCGGTCTTCGAGCTTTTAGTCGTGATGCTTTGGAGAAGATAGAAATTTGGAGCGATGGTTATTCTGTATCTTCTGAGATTGTTATGCAAGCAGGATGGCACGATTTGGATAGTAGGGAGGTAGAAATTGAAGGTATTTTCACTGAGTATTCAAAATCAGGGGGAACGAATATTTCTGACGGTGTGAGAATAATTTTTAATTTGTTTTGTGTGATTGTTCTCCACTCTCTTCATGGATAAAGAAGAGTGAAAATTTATTATTGGATAGAAGCAACTCTTCTATTTTTTAGGACACATCTATTTTCGTTTTTGTGTTCTGTTTGACCTGCTTACATCTATAGAAATGCTACCAATATTATTGCTAGGATAATTACTGCAACGATTACTCCGATTGCTATGTTTCTTACTGTCTTTTCTTCTCTTTCGGGTACTGCTTCGGGCTCTCTAACTTCTTGGATTCCCTCTTCTACTTTCTTTACTCCTTTCTCTATTCCTTCTTTGACATCTGTTTTCCTAGTAGTTGGCTGGATCTCTTCTGTTTCTACTTCTTTAGTTTCTACTTCTTGGATTCCTTGTCCTCCTGGCGTTTCTTCGACTTTTTCCTCTTTTTCTTCTTCAGTTTCTTCACTGACTTCTTCGGTTTCTTGAGTTTCTTCTTCCTCTTCTTTCTGTTCATCCTTTTCTTCGAGGTCTGACCATTGTTTGATCTCTTTTTTGAGGTATTTCTTTTCTATTAGGTCTACTAGTTCGTCTTTTGGTAATCTGGAGTAGCCAGATAGGTCCTTATCTTTTGCCATCTGGTGTAGTTCTTTAACCGTTTTTTCGTGCAATAATTCTTTTTTCGTAGGCATATTGATTCACCCTTATGTTATACTTTTTAAGGGTTTAAAAAAGTGTTTTGAAAGATATTCTTTCAAAATGCGGATTTTTGGATTTTGAACTGTTCTTCAAAGCTTTTGTTTCTTAAAGCTAGAAGAGAGTACATTTTATTGGGGTTGCGGTTATGGAAATAGAGAAAACCGAAGACATAGGTGAGTTTAAGGGACTGTGTGAAGATTATCCTTACATTACACGACCTATGGAACATGCTGAGGAGAAAGATTTCTATTTTTTAATAGATAGTGAGGAAAATCGTGTCGCTTTTGGATATATCAGGACCATTCTCGATAAGGTCGGGGTCATAGGTTCGGTTTTTGTGAAAGAGGAAGAGAGAGGTAAGGGCTATGGAAGTGAGTTAGTTGTAGAATTGGAAGGTAAGCTTAGAGAGAGGGGGGCTTGGCTTTGCGTTTTAGGAGTCCACAATGAGAATCAAAGGGGTTTGGACTTTTGGGAAAAGAATGGATATCATGTTTTAATTGGGTCTGTTAACGAGTTTCTGGTAAAGAACCCTCTCGATTTGGGTATTTTGGATAAGATTAGCCCGGTTTCGGTTCCTAAGAATGAAGTGACGATTTTGGGAAAATGGTTTGTGGGTTCTGATTTGGATGAAGAATAAGTCTTTTTCAAGAGGATTGTTCTTGAATGTAGGTTTGATTTTTTCTCCGGATAGAGTTTTAAATTAGGTCTGGATATTTAGTTTTGTTAGAATGTCGTTTCTAGAAAGGGCTGAGGAGTATAGTCTGACCGAATTTCTTAAAGGGAAGGATTTTGTTTCTTTGGCAAATGTGTTATTTGGTCTTTATTCTATCTATTTTGCTGTTCAGGGGGATTTTTTCCTCGCAGCTGTTTTGTTGATATCAGCTTTCGTCGCTGATATTCTCGATGGGAAAGTGGCTAGGTTTTTGTCTCAGAGCAACGAGTTTGGCAAGAGAATGGACATGGCCGATCTTATTTCGTTCGGAGCAGCTCCGGCGATTTTCATCCTTGTCCTATATCAGGGAGCTGGATTTTATCCGAACTTACTCCTTCATGTGTCGGCTATCTGTTTAGTTTCGGCTGCTCTCTTCAGGCTTGCTAGGTTCCAGACTAAGGATTCGGATATCAGCGGATTTGTCGGAGTTCCCACTACGACGAATGGGATAATCTATCCAATTCTTTATTTTTTGGATGTTGGCCAGTATTCCATAATCGTAATTACTTTCGTACTGTCTTTCCTTATGATGAGTTCTATTGTGATACCTATCAAGGATTAAGATGACTATTTGACGTCTCTGATTTTGTGTTTTAGTGAAGCGGATTATACTGTAAGTAAAAAGATGATTACTGTAACTGTTAGCCCTGTGATTACGGGTGGAAGCATTGATTTCAAAAAGTCCGTCAGATCCGTTTCAAAGTATTCTACCGAAAGTCCAACGCAGGGATGGATAGGTGTGATTATGTACCCTAAGAATATGGAGAAATAGGTGACTCCGAAAAGAAAACTTTGGAGGGAGCTCGGTCCGAAAATCGATAGAATTATGGGGATTAGGATAGATGCGGCCAAGTTTATCCTTCCAGTTATGAATCCAAGGCCGAATCCGAAACCTATTGCTAGGATTATCTGCGGCGGCGAGATCTGTGCAATCATCCCTCCTATTCCTGATGATTCGAAGATGGAGATAAAGATGAAGATCCCGATCATTATCAGAGTAAAGTTCCAAGGTTTCATATTCTTGATAGATTTTATCAGAGTGCTTTTGACGTTTCTTGCGAATATTATGGCTAGAATGAGGCTTACAGTTATCCCTATGAGGAGGGGCATGTTCTCGAAAGGGAATTTGAAGATGTTTTTGAGCGAAATGTCGATTATTGGAGCAGCTAGTAGAACGGATAGGGGTGTGAGGAGTGCTTTCAGGTCAAAATCTTTATCGTAATCGATTCTCCCGTCTATTTTCCTCAGGAAGAAGAAATATCCTAAAAATATTGAAAGTAGGAAGAAAGGTATCAGGTATTTTATCGCGGAATATATGGAGATGTTGGCTATGCTGGCGCTGATTATCAAAGCGGGGGCTATCGGGTAGACGAAGTATAGTATGTGTCTGAACCATAGGTTTATTCCGACCTTTGTTTCACCGGGTATTTTTCCTCCGACTTTCTCGATGAGAGGTGCCGAGAAGAGAGCCCCTCCCGGAATCGGCAAAGCTCCTAACAGTGCAGGGGACAGTCCTAAAAATCCCCTTTTTCCAACTCTAAGGTTTTCCTTTATTTTGTCGAATTGTCCGCTTATCTGAAGTGTTCCGGCTATTATTGGGATGAGTGTGACTGCTGTCGTCAGAAAAAGAATTGAAGGATCGGTTAGAGTTTTTTGGATGGTTGAGAGTATGGTTATGGGTGAAAGTGTGAACAATCCGAGAGTTAAGCCTCCTAAAATTAGAGAGATACCCAGATTTATTCTCGAAACTGTCAGTAAGATTATGATGCTGATGAAAAATCCGATCCACTCTATCATTCAAAACCACCTCTCTATTCTTCGAAAAATCGCCATAAAAGTATATGAAATATTTGGCCTCTCATTATGGAAAGTTTTGAATAAAATGGTGGGCCCGGAGGGATTCGAACCCTCGGCCTTCACCATGTCAAGGTGACGTCATAGCCACTAGACTACGGGCCCTGATGTTTTGAGTTTGTGCGGTCTTATTTTTAGTTTCTTGTTTAATACGGTTTTTTACTGCTTATAGTTCTATTTCGGAGAATCTTGGTTTCTTGGTCCGGTATGTAGTTTTTGATATTTTTCGGGTTTTTAGTATGGATATCTTTTCTGGTGTCCGCAATCGAGGCAGGTGACGACCAGTTTTGAGTCTTTTAATCTGAATCTGCATGTTTTTTCAGGGATTTGAAGGGTTTGACATTTTCTGCAGATTTTTATTTTGAGTTCTTTTGGAAGCTTTAGGTTGTATCTGGTCTTGATTCGCCATGCTAGCTCCACATATCTGTCCGATAGTTCGGGATTTTTTTCAAAAACATCCTCTGCCATCTTGATGAGCTTTTTTAAACGCTCTGAAGCTATTTTCTCTTTTGTCTGTTTTCTCTCACTCATGTTTTACCACCTTTTTCGTTTTGTCCGAGTTAAGAATAGGTTGTTTGAGTGATAAATTATCTACATTGGGTGAATTTGACGAGAAGATCGGGTTTTTGATAGACTAATTTGGATGGCCTCTATTTTTGAGAGCAAATACTTTTACTTTTAGCGGTGAACTTTGAAGGTGGTACAATGCATGAATGGTCTTTAGCTGAAGGTGTTATCTCAACTGCTATTTCTGTAGCAGAGGAAAATGATGCGGAGGAATTGGTTCAGATCAATATCAAGATAGGTAAACTGCAACAGGTCGATAGGGAAATATTTGAAACAGCGCTCGAGGAGACGGCGGAGGATACTATGGCTGAAGACAGTGAAATTAATATGGAGGAGGCTGAGGCTATTTTGGAGTGTCGTTCTTGCGGAGAGAAATGGAACTATCAGGATTCCAAGAAGGAGTTGTCAGAGGAGGAAGAGGAGTCGATACATTTCTTGCCTGATTTTGCTCATAATTTTGTGCGATGTCCTAGCTGTGAAAGTCCTGATTTTGAAATTTTGGAAGGCAGAGGAGTCTGGCTAGATTCGGTTGAGTTGGAGAGGTGATAATTTGGATCCCAGGATTGAAGTTATAGGTAAAAGATTACGAAATATTGATACTCTTGTCCCTGTGGCAAGTGGAAAAGGTGGAGTGGGAAAAAGTCTGATTGCGTCTACTATGGCATTGATTGCTTCGGAAAGAGGAAAGGACGTTGGTTTATTAGATTTGGATTTGCATGGGCCTTCTTCTCACGTAATTCTGGGGACTGAAGATTTGGATTTTCCCGAAGAGGATAAGGGTGTGGTTCCCCCGAAAGTTGGAGATATAAAATTTATGTCGACTGTTTATTATTCTCAAGATGGACCTTCACCTTTGAGAGGGAGTGATATTTCGGATTCTATCAAGGAACTGTTATCCATTACGAGATGGAGAGATCTTGACTATCTGTTTGTGGATATGCCTCCCGGTGTGGGGAACGAAGTTTTGGATACTATCAATCTGGTGAAGGATCCTCGTTTTATGGTGATAACCACTCCTTCCGACGTGGCTTTGAGGACTGTTGAAAAGCTGGTTTCGATGTTGAAGGAGTTGGATGTTCCTATTAGTGGAGTAATAGAAAATATGAGGAATGAGAACTCTCCGGATATCGAGGAAAAAGTTCGAAAGATGGGCACAAACCATCTAGGGACTGTTTGGTTTGATGATGAGATTGAGCAGGCGATTGGTGAACCGGAAAAGGTTTTGAAGTCTGATTTTTCGAAAGATTTGAGGGAAATTTTTGAAAATGTGGATTATCTTCCCTCTTCAAAATGATGATTTGGTAGAGAGTATTTTTCCAACTTTTTTTATTTTCTAAGGACTATATCTGGGTTTTTTAGAAATTTAATCGGTTTTAATATTTTTTGAGTATTTTGGAAGGTTATTATCTTCTCCATTGTCTTTTCGCATAATTGGGGTTATTTTATTTTTACATCGGTCGATTTTATTCTATCAATCGTCCTTTTTGTTTCATAGAGTGGTGAAACAGAAACGTTAACTTCTTAAAAATAAATTTTAATAGTCTCATTGCAAGGATGTCAGAACCCATATACATTCATTGAGGTTAGAAATCATGTGTTTAGCTATTCCTGGAAAGGTTTTAGAGGTTGAAGAAAACAGAGCAGTTGCGGATTTTAAAGGAGTGGAGAAAGAAGTCCGAGTGGATCCACTTCCTGAGGATGTTAGTGAAGGCGATTATATATTGAGTCATGCAGGTTTTGCCATTTCTACAATAACTGAAGAGGAAGCAGAGGAAACCCTCGACAAGTTCGATGAGATACTTGAAGACACGCAGGGGTAAGATGGATTTTTTAGAATATAGAGATCCGGAACGAGCCAAGGAGTTCCAGGAACTAATTCATGAACGGACTCCTGACGAGGATATCAAGATAATGCATGTGTGTGGGACGCACGAATCGTCGTTATGTGAATATGGTATAAGACAGGTATTACCGGATAATATCTCTCTGGTGGAAGGACCCGGATGTCCCGTTTGCGTGACACCGGTGAGGCACGTTGATGAAGCTCTAAAATTGGCGGAGGAAGAGGACGTAACTTTGACCACCTTTGGAGATATGGTGAAGGTTTCGGGTTCGGAGGACAGATTATCTCGTGAAAAGGAAAATGTGAAAATTGTTTACAGCGTTTCGGACGCGGTCAAGCTGTCTGAAGAGACGGGAGATGAAGTGGTGTTTTTAGGTGTTGGATTTGAGACAACTGCCGCTACTTACGCTCCTGTTCTGCTCAATGAGCCTGAAAATTTCAGTTTGTTGGGGTCGGTGAAAAGGATTCCTCCGGCTATGGAGTTCCTTTTGGAGATGGAGGGGACGGATATAGATGGATTTATGGCTCCTGGGCATGTTGCCACGATTACAGGTGTAAGTCCTTATAGGGATATCGCGAAACGTTTTGACGCTCCTACGGTCGTTGCGGGGTTTGAACCTTTGGACATTTTGGGTTCTATAGCCGAACTGTTGAAGATTATTAATACGGACTCTCGAGTGGAGAACGTGTATGAGAGGGCCGTTGATGAGGAGGGGAATCGGATGGCTCAAAAGATGATAGATAAAGCGTTTGAGGTGACGGATGCGGAATGGAGAGGCATTGGGACAATTCCCGATTCAGGACTTGAGGTGAAGAACGACAGATTGGATGCTAGAAAGAGATATGACCTTGAACTTTCCGTCGAGGAATATGAGGAACCCGAAGATTGTATTTGTGATCAGATTATTCTTGGAAAAAGTGAACCTGGCGAGTGCCCGCTTTTCAATTCAGGTGAGTGCTCACCTCAGAATCCTGTAGGTCCATGTATGGTGGGAAGTGAAGGGATGTGCAATGTTTGGTATGAATATGGAGGTCGTAGAGATGTCTGATGATGAAGTTTCTCTGGAAGCTGGTGCTGGCGGTTTGGAGATGCTCAAACTGTTGAAGGAGTCCGTTTTTCCTTCCATAGATCTTGGGGAAATCTCTCCGAAGATTGGCGTTAGGGAGATGGATGACGGGGCTGTCATAGATTTGGAGGGTAGTGAGAAATATCTCGTTTTCACGACCGACTCTCATCTGGTCAAACCTCGGTTTTTTTCCGGTGGAGATCTTGGAAAGCTAGCTGTTAGCGGAACGATCAATGATTTGGCGGTTATGGGGGCGGAACCGGCGGCGCTTTCGAGCGCGATGGTTTTGGAGAAGGGGTTTCCTCGCGATGACCTTGAAAGGATATCGGAGTCGATGGGGGAGTTGGCCGAAAGTGCGGGCGTTCCTATCGTGACGGGGGATACGAAAGTCGTAGGTGAAGGAGATGTCGATGGTGTCATGGTTAACACTTCCGGAGTTGGGATATGTGAGGAGTTGACTCCAGCCTCCGGGTTGAATCCTGGCGATAAGATCATCGTCTCGGGCAATGTTGGGAATCATGGGATGTCGATAGTTGCTGACCGGGAAGGGTTTGACTTCGATATAGAGTCCGATGTGGCTCCGATACATCGGTTGGTTGGGGAATTGAAAGGGGTTGGAGGAATCACTGCTATGAAAGACCCTACTCGTGGAGGGTTGGCCGCTTCTCTCAATGAGATGGCGTCGGCGAGCGGTGTCGACCTAGAGGTTGAGAAGGGGGATATCCCTATCGATTCTAAGGTCGAAGGAGCAGGGGAAATGTTGGGGATCGATCCTTTGAAGATAGCGAACGAGGGTAAGGTGGTATTAGGGGTGGAATCATCCTGCGCTCAAGAGGCGTTAGACGCTCTTAGAGATGAGGAAAGAGGGAAAAATTCTCGGATAATCGGAAAATGTACGGAAGATGGCGAGGGCCGAGTTATATTAAATACTGAGATAGGGAGTTCGAGAATATTGAAAACTCCTAGAAGAAAACCAATTCCTCGAATCTGTTAAATGTTTTAGTTTATTCGTTTGCTGCCACGATTGTTTGGCCTAGAGATATACCTCCGTCTCCGCAGGGAACTTTTTCGTTTGTCACGTAGTTCAAATCGGTTTCTTCGATCATTTCTCTTATCTTTGTTCCGATGGAGTCGTTGTAGGCCACTCCTCCGGTGAATCCGATGGTGTCTATGTTTTTCTCCCGGGCGCTGTCTATGGCTATTTTGGTCATACCTTTGGCCAACCCTTCTTGGGCTGTGGCGGCGATGTCTCTTTTCTTTTTTCCGGATTCTTTCATTCGGATGATTTTTCTGAAAAGGCTTTGTACATCTAGAACTCTTCTACCGTCTAATTGCCTGAAGTCTAACTCGAGTTCTCTGGCGTTTCCGTTTAAGGCGGTCGATTCCAGTTTCATGGCGGGTTCTCCTTGATACCTTCTCTCGTGGCAGATATCTAGGAGTGAAGAGACTGCATCTAGAAATCTTCCGGCGCTAGAGGTTTTCGGAGCGTTGAATTCTTTTTCTATCTGTTCTTCCACTATCCTTCTCTCTTTGTTTCCTCGTGGAAAGTGGCCGTGTTTTTCCAGTATTTGAAGGATGTTCGAGTCTTCGTAGAGTATACCTCCTATCATTCTTGAAGGGAATTTGGAAGCTAGGTTACCGCCGGGCATCAACATCGGGCTTAGACTTCCAACTCTTTCGTAATCTTTCGCTGTGCCGGCCAGGATTTCGCCTCCCCATATTGTGTCGTCGGGCCCATATCCTAAGCCGTCGGCGTCGATGGTCACGATTTCTTCCAGGCCTTTTTCTCCGAGTAGGGTTGCTAGATGTGAGTGATGGTGTTGTACTTTGACCGGGTTTTCGGACATTTTTTCGCCGAGTCTTGTCGTGGTATAGTACGGGTGGAGGTCGCAAGCGATTTTTTCAAAGTCCGATATGTTCGTGATATCTTTCAGATGGTCGATGGTTTCTTTGAGAAAGTCCATGGTTCCGACATCGTCCACGTCTCCGATATGTTGAGAGATGTAGCATTTTCCGTTTTCGTAAAGGGTGATCGTGTTGTCGAACTCTGCGCCCAGGGAGAGAATGTTTTCGTCACCTAGGTCGAGATCTATGGGCGTCGGGGCCCATCCTCGCGACCGTCTGATAAATCTCCTTACTCCTCCTGAGTGTCGGACCACTGAATCGTCACATCTTGCGACTATCTCCCGATCATGGAGCAACATGAAATCTGCGACATCTTTCAGCTCGGTCTTTATGTTTTCATTTTTGATCAGCATGGGTCGACCGGAAAGGTTGGCGCTTGTCATCACCAGCGGAAAGTCGATGTGGTCGAATATGAGATGATGGAGTCCGGAGTAGGGGAGCATGATTCCGACATTGTGGAGTCCTTTCGAGATCTCTTCCGATAGTTCGGATTCTTTCTTTTTCTCGACGACGGTGATGGGCCTTTTTATATTCTCTAGACTTTTCCTTTCGGCTTTACTGATCTCGGCTAACTTTTCGGCCGTTTCTAGGTCTTTGACCATCACTGCGAGCGGTTTTTGAGGCCTTTGAGCTCTTTCTTTGAGTTTTTTAACTACCTCGGTTTTGCGTGCATTGCAGGCTAGGTGTGTTCCGCCCACTCCTTTGATTGCGACGATTTTCCCGTTTTTCAGCTTTTCACCTGTTTTTTGGATAGGTGCGTCAGTGGATGGGACTGTGAACAGTTGAGGTCCGGATTCGGAACAGGCGATGGTTTGGGCGTGGTGTCTTCGGTCTTCAGGGTTGGTGTATCTCTCTTCGCAATCTTGACACATCTGGAAGTCGTCCATTGATGTCCGGCTTCTATCGTAAGGTAACTCTCTGATAACTGTGAAACGTGGCCCACAATTAACGCAGGAAGTTCCCCAGTATTGGTAGTATTGGCTTTCCAGATTTCTCAGGTCTTTGAGGCATTCGTCACACATGGCGGTATCTGGAGGTATGGTTCCGCTTTTTTCCCCTCCTTCTCCGGATTTTAAAATTTCAAACCCTTCTAAGCCTTCAGGTTCAGAATAATCTTTTTTGATTGAGTCTATCTGAGAAAGAGGTGGGTTTTCTTTTTCTATTCTTTCTAAAAATTCCTCAGTTTTTTCTTCATCGCCTTCGATTTCTATTCTTACTCCTGCATCGCCCAGATTTTTTACATTCCCCTTTACTCCGATATCTTTGGCCAGACGGTAAACGAATGGTCTAAAGCCTACGCCTTGGACTATTCCATTTATTTTGATCATCAATTTTCTTTTCTGCATTATTTTGAACCCCCTCTGTTTACAAGGATATACTTATTGTCTTTTTTAACCAAGTCTTCCCGTTCTCTATTCAGGGTTCTATTTTTGCTGCTATTTTCTATGCCTTATTGAAAAACTATCCATATCCTTTGCAATCTCTCTTTATACTTTGGATAATAACTGTTTTTTCTCTGTTTTTTTCGAGGAGGGAGTGAAAATATATAAATTAACAGTCCAATTTAACCGAATAGTTATGTCGGGAAAAAAATTCGTCGCAACATTCATTAGCTTATGGGTCATCTGGCTAATTCTGACCGGTTCTATCGGAGCCGTAATCCAAGGGTTGGTAACATGGCAAGTTCCTCAAACTTATCAACAGTTCATAAGCAGTGCGGCTATTCAGCAGGTTATCATTGGCGGTTTAGTTTCTCTACTCGTCAGTTTTGGAACTCATAAATTTTTCACTAAGAATCCGGGTAGTATCTTTAACCCTGTCAGATGGGGTCATAAGCTTGCTTTTGTCCTGGCATACATCTGGGAAGAGATAAAGTCTCATTTGAATGTCGCATATATCATTCTCTCTCCGAGTTTGTCGATTAACCCTTCGATAGTAGAGTTGCCAACGAAATTTGATTCCGAAAATGAGGTTGGTTTGACTGCTCTTGCCAATTCGATTACGATGACTCCTGGTACATTGACTGTAGATATCGATGAGGAAGAACCTTCTCTTTTTGTTCATTGGATCTCTGCTGGTGATAAGACCAGTTCTGATGAGGCTTATGATGGCGTTGGGTGGCCTTTGGAGAGATTTTTAGAAGGGGTGCATAGTTAATGATATCGGATTTTCTATTGGTTGTTGCGGCAATATTTTTCATTTCGATGATTTTCTGTTTGATCCAAGCTATTAGAGGGGCCACGATGTTTGATAGAGTTGTTTCAATTGATGCTCTTACTGCTCTTTCTGTCGGTATTTTAGGTTTCTTATCTCTTTACTACAATCAAGAAATATTTCTTGACATTGCGCTCGTTTATGCCATCATAGCATTTATAGGGGACTTAGCAGTTTCAAAATATTTGTCAGGAAGGGGTCTTGAAGAATGAGCATTGCGACTGTGATTGTCTATATCTTATTGGCTGTGAGTGGATTTTTCGCTCTGGTAGGTTCTATCGGTATAATCAGGATGCCGAACGTCTATAACAGGATCCATGCTGAAACTCTTTGTGTTTTCGGTGGAACGATTGTTGGGTTGGTGGCGATTGCAGTTTTCCAAGGATGGTCTACATTTTCTTTGAAGGCGATAGTAATTGCATTGTTCCTATTTTTCACAAGTCCGGTCGGTTCTCATGCGATAGCGAAAGCAGCTCATGAATCCGGTGAGGGTCTTTCTCCGGATGCTGAAGTTGACAGGTTGGAGGAGGCAAAAGAATGATTGAAATTTTGTTACAGAATATTATTTTGTTGTTTGTTTTGATAGCGAGTATAGTTGCTATTCACTTGGATGATTTGTTGTATGCAGTTTTTGTTTTGGGTGCTTCGAGTGTCGGTCTTTCTTTGGTATTTTTCATGCTGCAGGCTCCGGATGTGGCAATTACGAATGCGGCTGTTCATGGAGGATTGGCTACGGTTCTATATGTTATAGCTATTAGTAAGACTGAAAGGAAGGAGAGAGAATGAAGGATAGAGATAAAGTAGCTTCTGTGTTGGTTACGGCTTTCGCGATATTGGCCTTGTTTTTGATTGTCAACGGCTATGTAGGTGGAGAATTGGTTTCTTTCGGAAATTATCCTGAGAGAGAGGCTACCAGTGACACGTTTGAAAATTATGCTGTAGCCATGGAATATTATGAGAATAATCAGAAGGAGATGGTTAAGGATTTTGATATCACTGTGAAGGGGATAGAAAGTAGTGATTTTATGAAAAATAGGCCTGAGGAGTTTGGAAGACAGGCGATATCTCGATACATTTTGAAGAAAGAATTGTTTGTTATCGAAGGAGAAAATGTTTTGCCTTTGGTCTTGGATTTGAATGCTCGTTCTGTTTCTGATCAGTTGGAAGGTTATTTTGAAGAAGAGAATAAACAACTTGAAGATTCTGAGGTTTCTATTTTGGAGATAGATCAAAAATGGAAGATAGATAGTCAGAATACTGATTACATTTTGGAAAGGGAAAATGATAGCATAAAGGTATCATCGTATAAGTTTGCCGAAGACACGGGTGCGGCTAATTCGATAACTGCTATTCTATGGGATTATCGTGGTTATGACACTTTGGGAGAGGCCACTGTTATCTTTGTAGCGGTAGCGGCCATTGCTGCTTTGTTCAGGTCTTCTAAGGAGGTTGATGATGATGAATGAAGATGAAGGTATGTCACTGATTGTTAAGACCTTGACAAGGAGTTTGTTCCCTATAATGGTGCTTTTTGGAGCTTATGTTATCCTACATGGACATATCACTCCTGGTGGTGGGTTCCCTGGCGGGGTCATCATCGCTACGGGTGTGGTCATGATGTTATTGGCATATGGAGCTAAGAAAGCGAAACAAATTGTAAATGTCAATCAAACGACAATCTTGGAGAGTTTTGGAGCGCTTACGATAGCTGTGTTGGGATTGTTAGGGATAGTGTTGATAGGTCAGTTCTTGGAAGGAGTTCCTGGTGTTGGATATATAGGAACGCTCTTTAGCGGAAGCAATTTGGCAATATTGAATATAGGTGTAGGGATTAAGGTTGCGGCAGGATTGATCACTATTACATATGCTATGCTTGAATTGGAAGGTGGACACTGATGATAGCGTCACTTCATTATCCTATCGCCATTTTGATGTTCGTAGTTGGGATTTATTGCCTGCTTTTCAGGCGGAATCTTATCAAGATGGTTATGGGGCTCGGCATCCTCACGAACGGTGTACACCTGTTTTTGGTGAGTGTTGGGTACAGGATAGGTGGAGCGGCGCCGATATTGACCGGTGGATTGAACCAGTTTGCAGGTGCGCCTGTTGATCCTTTGCCTCAGGTTTTGGTCCTGACTTCTATAGTTATTGATATTTCGATCGTAGCTTTGGCTCTTTCACTGATAATTTACATATACCGGGAGCATGGAACTCTTAATCCGGATAAGATTAGGGAGTTGAGAGGATGATTGTGGATGATTTGACGATATTGGCTATTGTGGTCCCCTTGATCGGTGGGTTCCTTACTCCGTTGATGGGCATGTTAGGAAGGAAGGTTGGATCTCCTAAAGTCAGGGACTATTTTGCCTTGTTGGTCTCGATCGTTACGGTTGTTTTCATGTTCTACATTGGGAAGGCGGTTATTGGTCAGGGCCAGATGTTGACGTATAGTTTGGCTGGAAGGTTGGCTCCGTGGGGGATAAATCTGGCTGTGGATGGTTTTGCGTTTTTGGCGGGGTTGGTAGGGTCTTCTGTTACCCTTGTTGCGGTGGTTTATTCGTTGGGTTTTATGGAGCAGGGTCATGGTTTGGATAAGTACTATCTTTTGCTTCTGATTTTGAGTGCGGGGATGATTGGTGTTTCCTTTACGGGAGATATTTTCAATCTCTATGTGTTTTTTGAGATAATGTCTCTCACTTCGTATGGTTTGGTGGCTTACTATAGGGATGGTAAGGCGTTGGAGGGTGCTTTCAAGTATTTGGTTATCGGTGCTTTGGGAACGGTTGCTATACTTTTGGGTATCGGTGTGTTGTATGGGATGGTGGGG
>Ga0207414_1000646_pt1 | contig 14808 bp, 13 predicted proteins | sample PonA231FremontCA_2_FD_187269 | JGI IMG/M metagenome (GOLD analysis project Ga0207414, IMG submission 187269) | Marine sediment microbial community from Fremont, CA, USA - Pond A23 Sediment 1 (SPAdes) | ecosystem: Environmental > Aquatic > Marine > Unclassified | place: USA: Fremont, California... | reverse complement strand
GGCGCTGGTGATCGGCAACTTCGTGCTGCTGGTGCTCAACGTGCCGCTGGTGAGCCTGTTCGCCAAGGTGCTGCAGGCGCCGGGCTGGTTCCTGATGCCCATGGTGGTGATGGTGGCCTTCGTCGGCGTCTACTCCCTCAACAACAGCGCCTTTGACCTCTACATGATGCTGGGCTTCGGAGTGCTGGGCTATGCGCTGCGCAAGCTGGAGATCCCTACGGTGCCGGTGGTGCTGGGCCTGCTGCTGGGCGGGCAGATGGAGTTCAATCTGCGCCGCGCCATGTCGATATCGGGCGGCGATTGGAGCATCCTGTGGAGCAGTGGCATCTCGTTGGGCATTTACCTGTTTGCCGTCACCCTGATCGTTGCGGGGCTGGTCTACTCCTGGGTGGTTCGGGGGCGACTGCGTTAGGCCGACCAGGCTGGGCGGCAACGTCGGGGGCTGCCAGAATGGGGCATCCAAGGAGAGAATGCCCATGACGCAGATGAACTGGGAGCGGCTGCTGGATCCGGGCCGACTGCACGATCGGCGCGGCGATCGCCCCGGCGGCGAACGCGACGAGATCGGGCGAAGCCCCTTCCACAAGGACCACGACCGGATCGTGTTCGCCGGCTCTTTCCGGCGCCTGGGGCGCAAGACCCAGGTCCACCCGCTGACCGACAACGACCATATCCACACAAGGCTGACCCACTCCCTGGAGGTCGGCTGCGTGGGGCGCTCGCTGGGCATGATCGTCGGCGAGCGGCTGAGTGGCCGACTGCCCGACTGGATCACCCCGGCGGATCTGGGGGTGATCGTCCAGGCTGCCTGCCTGGGCCACGATATCGGCAACCCGCCCTTCGGCCATGCCGGTGAGTATGCCATCCGAGACTGGTTCGCCCGCGTCGCGGTCGACGGCAAGGGGTTGCTGGAAGGGCTCTCGGCGACCGAGCGCCAGGACCTGCTCACCTACGAGGGTAATGCCCAGGGCTTTCGCATCGTCACCCAGGTGGAATACAACCAGTTCCGCGGTGGCATGCGCCTGACCACGGCGACCCTGGGCACCCTGCTCAAGTATCCCTGGACCGTGGAGCATGGCGGCGCAGCCGGCAAGTTCGGCTGTTATCAGAGCGAATGCGAGCTGCTGGCCGAGGTGGCCGAGCGGCTGGGCTTGCTGCCCCGCGGCGAGGGGCGCTGGTGCCGCCATCCACTTGCCTGGCTGGTGGAGGCCGCCGATGACATCTGCTATGCGCTGCTCGACCTGGAGGATGGGCTCGAGATGGGCATCCTGCGCTACGAGGAAGTGGCCGGGATACTCATCCAGATCGCCGGTGGCGAACCTGCCGACTACACCAGCATGCAGCGCGACGGCGTCTCGCAGCGGCGGCGCATTGCTGCCCTGCGCGGTGCGGCCATGGAGCGAGCGGTCAACGACGTGGGTGCCGTGTTTGTGCAGCACGAGACGGAACTGCTGGGCGGGCGCCTCAAGGACGACCTGCTGGAGCTCTGCCACCCCGACCTGGGCTGGGGGGTGAAGGCGGCCAAGCAGCTGGCCCGCGAGCGAATCTTCCAGAACGAGCGCAAGGCCAAGCTGGAAATTGGGGCCTACACGACGCTGGGGATTCTTCTGGAGGCCTTCATCGGGGCTGCCCATGAGCTCCACCATACCGGCCGATCGACCTTCAAGCACCAGCGCGTGCTGGCATTGATAGGCGAAAACACCCCGCGTCCCTCCTGGAGCCTGTATGACAGTTATCGGCGCATGCTCGACTTCATCGGCGGCATGACCGATCACTTCGCGGTGGACCTGGCCCAGGAGATGGGCGGCCGGCTGCGAGGGGATTGACCATGCCTGTCTGGTGTCGACCGCTGCTGGGGCTGGCGGCCGTCCTGCTGGCCAGTATGGCCCTGGCGCAGGAACCGCTCGAGGCCCTCGAGCGGCCGCGTTTCGACCATTACACCCTGGCCCTGACCTGGCACCCGGGTTTCTGCGACAGCCGCACGCGCCCGCCTCGAGAATGCCGGGACCCGACCCTGCGCGAGGGCGCCGAGCAGGGGTTCGTGCTGCACGGCCTGTGGCCTTCGCTACCCCCGCGCTTTGCCGAGCGCGGGGTCGATCGGCGCCGCTGGTGGCGGAAAGGCTGCTTCCTCGAGACGTCGCGACCCGAGGGCAGCTTCTGTCGCGCCCATCCGCCTCTGGATTTGCCGACGGCCCTGGAGGATGCGCTGGATGTCGCCATGCCGGGGCGCGCCAGTTGCCTGGACCGCTATCAGTATGCCAAGCACGGCGCTTGCCTGACATTCTCTGAGGAAGCCTATTTCTCGGCCTCGGTGGCCCTGGTCGAGAGGGTCAACGCGAGTGCCTTTGCTGCGTTCGTGATCCTCAACCAAGGCGGTGAGGTGGAGCGTAATGCGCTGATCGGCGCCTTCGAGTCCGCCTTCGGCCAGGGAACCGGCCGGGCGCTGCGCCTGGAGTGTCGGGGACGCGGCAACCGGCTGCTCACTGAGGTGCGCATCGGCATCGCGGCCGATCGCCTGGCGGAGTTTCCCGCAGCCGGGAGCCTGGCGCGACAGGACCGTGGCCGCTGTGCCACCCGGGTGACGATCGCCACCTTCGATTGATCAGACCGACGGGCTCGCCAGGAGTGGCAGATCCATGAGGCTGGCGCGATGGCCCAGGGCCGTGATCACGGCGTCGTGGTCCGCCCGGTCGATCTCGCCCAATCGGGTCGCGGTGAGCCGCATGGCCAGGTCGCTGCCTCCGACCACCAGCAGGTCGTCCGGTGCCTGGCTGGCATCGATCTCCCATCCCGGCAAGGCGAGCACGCCCTTGACCGGCACCGGACCGCCGACCTGGTGTTCGAGCCAGTCGCCCAGCCATCGTGTCGCCTGGCGGGTCTTGAGCAGCGGTCGACGTTCGTTCCAGCCGGGGAAGCGCAGGTGGTCCGGTGCCACGGTGACTCGGCTGACCTCTCGGCCACTGGGGGTCATGGCGGGAATGCGGGCACGGGTCTCGACCACGAAGACCCCGTGGGGGGTCACCGCGACATGATCGATGGTATAGCCATCGCCGGGCACGTCGTGGAAGACATAGTAGGGGTGGGCCTCGGGGCGGATCAGCCGCTCGAGCTCCTGGCCGACGGCGATTTCGCAGGCCAGGCCCAGCTTGAGCCGACGAATGCGCTGGAAGTCGCGGATCAACACGAAACAGAACACCAGCGTCAGCAGGGTGCAGAGTGCCCCGTAGAGGGCCCACTCGATCCAGTCCTGCTCGTCGGAAAACAGCATGCGTCCCATGCCGTAGACCAGCGGCGCCAGGATGACGATGGGGCCCAGGGCCCCGTTGAGAAAGAGGCTGGCGAAGGCGCTGTCGAGGCGATCCCGCAGGGCCTGTCCGGGCTCGCGCAGCGGATGGGCGTCGAAGGGTGACCGGACCCGGGCGTCGTGGAGGTTGCGCAGCGCCACCACGATCACCGCCATGGCGGCCAGCGGAAACAGGAAGATCAGTGGAAGCAGGTATTCCAGCCAGGCCATCGGGGTTCCTTACCCTGAGGGAGAACAACTATTCTAGACAACCTTCCCCTCATCGGGCCATGCTCTTTCGTCATGGCACAAGGGGGATGATCCGTGGGCGAGAGGAGGCAGGTGTGAACCAGGCGACAGCAGCAATACCCACCCGGGATCTGGAAGCGCTCGCCGAATTCTTCGTGCGCCATCCGCGCCTGGCCGTGCTCACCGGCGCCGGCATCAGCACGGCCAGCGGCATTCCCGACTACCGCGATGATCGCGGTGACTGGAAGCGCCCACCGCCGATGCAGCACCAGGTGTTCATGACCAGTCATGCCGCGCGCCAGCGCTACTGGGCACGGGCCCTGGTGGGCTTTCGCACGCTGCATGAGGCCAGGCCCAACGCGGCCCATGCGGCACTGGCGCAGCTCGAGACACTGGGTCATGTCAACGGGGTGATCACCCAGAACGTCGATGGCCTGCACCGGCGGGCCGGGTCACGGCGTGTGATCGACCTGCATGGCCGTGCCGACATGGTGCGCTGCATGGGCTGCGGCGCCAGGCGCATGCGCTACGACCTGCATGATGAGCTGGCTGCCCGCAATCCGCGCTGGCAGGAGGTCGGCGCACGGGCGGGGCCGGATGGCGATGCCGATCTGGAAACCGATTTCTCGGGGTTTCGCGTGCCGGACTGTACACGCTGTGGAGACGGCATCTGGAAACCCGATGTGGTGTTCTTCGGCGACAGCGTGCCGCGCACCACGGTGGAGGCGGCCTTCGACCTGCTGGCAGAGAGCGATGCCCTGCTGATAGTGGGCTCCTCGCTGATGGTCTTCTCCGGCTTCCGCTTCGCCAGGGAAGCGGCGCGTCAAGGCCAGCCCATCGCCTGTCTCAATCTGGGTCGTACCCGCGCCGACGCGCTCTATGCGCTGAAGGTTCAGGCCTCAGCCGAGAGCCTGGTCTCTCTGTGCGAGATGTTGGGCGGCGATGCTCCCCCTTCCCGTGGCATCAACCGCCGGCCAGCCTGACGCGGTAGCCCCGTTTCTCGAGCTCCCCCTTGAGCAGGTCGCGATGGTCGCCCTGAATCTCGATAACCCCCTCCTTGATGGCCCCCCCGGTGCCGCAGCGTTTCTTCAGTTCCTTGGCCAGGGCCTTCAGCTCGCCGGACGGCAGCGGGATGCCATCGAGGGTGGTGACGCCCTTGCCCTTGCGCCCGCTGGTCTCGCGGCGGATGCGCACGATGCCGTCCAGTTCGGCCAGGCGGGCGTGTTCTGCCTGTTCGGTACATTGGCATTGTGCCAGGGGCCGCCGGCAATCCGGGCAGGTATCGCCGTGCTCGGTGGAGTAGACCAGGCCGCCGAGTTGCTCCTTCAGGGATGCCATGTCGGCCTCCTGCTGTTCGAGAGTGTCACGCCGATGATAGCCATGACCGTGACGGCCTGCATCCAGGCAGGTCATGCACAGGCGGTGGCGGGAAGGGGCTGTGGATATCAGGCGTGGGCGGCCAGGGCCCGGCCACTCTCCAGATGGCCGATGACCGTGGGCAACTGGAACATGTTGCTGATCATGATGGCTCCCTCCGGGGTCTCCTCGACGTCGGGAAAGCGGTTGAGGTGAATCACCGTCATGCCGGCGGCCAGCGCGCCCCTGACGCCGACCAGGGCATCATCGATGACTACGCACTCTTCGGGGGTGTAACCCATCAGGCTGGCGGCATGACGGAACAGGCAGGGATCAGGTTTCCAGCAGTTGGCGGTATAGGCGCTGAACAGGCGGTCGTCGAACATATCGGCGAGCCCCGTGGCGTTCAGTGACATGCGGATCTTGTTCTCCGGGCCATTCGAGACTACCCCCATGGGGTGGTGGGCGAGAGCCGTCAGGGCTTCCAGGGCGCCGTCGATGGTGATCAGCTCGCTGGCCAGGCGGCGGTTGAGGTTGGTGCGCATGCGGTTCTCAAGAGGTCCCAGCCTTTCGGGGTCCACGCTGCCATGGCTGCGCTCGAGTTCAGCGACGATGTGACGAAATCGGGCCCCGCGGAACTCTCCCATGTAGTCGCTGGCCTGGAAGGGCAGGCCGGCGTCGGTCAAGCTGGACGACATCTCATCGGCGAGCAGCGGCTCGCTGTCGACCAGGGTACCGTCGCAATCGAAGAGCAGGCAGAGGGGGCGTGCCATCACCGGGCCTCACGGAGGATCAGATTGTTATAAATTTAGTGTTACAGAGATCGGGTCTTCCTGCCCAATATTAAAGACCAGTTTCCCTGTTTTGTGAACAGTGTTCTTCAATGTCACGGTGACGAGACGTGCGCGCTGGCGAATGTCGGGAGCTCGGCTGCTGTCCGCGCCCACATGGCGTTCGCGGTCAACGCGGTCGCGTGCCTATACTGTCGTCGCGCCTCGGCCAGGAGCAGGTCCATGAATTTCGAACGCGTGGTATTCGGTTTTTTTATCGTCCTTACCTTGAGCCTCAATGTCGCGTTCGTGGCGGGTGGCGTCGAGACGGCTGAGCACCATAACGTCTGGATTCTCACCTTCGCCATCATCGTCAATCTGGTTGCGATCGGCCTGAAGCTGGGGGATCGCTCCCAGACCGGGGCGTTGCTGCTGGCCTCGGGTCTGGTGGCCGGCCTTCTTCTGATTGCGGCGCGCGTCGTCTGGATCGTCGCGGAACCGGCCGGCGGTGGTGGACCGGGTCCTGGCGACATGGCCGATATCGTCTCGATCGCCTCGGGAGCGCTGGTCGCCAACATCATCGCGACGGCGATCCTGGTCGGCGATACGCTGCTCTCGCGGCGCTAGCATGGTGCGCAGATCGATCCAGGATGCTTGCCGTGTCCCGGCGCATGTTGAGGGAGGGGGGTAACGCGTGACGCAGACGTCCGATCTCGATCGTGTGTCGATGATCGTCCTGCGCTACATGCGCCGGCCGCTCTTCGCGCTGCTGTTGGTGTACTCGGTAGGCATCGTGGGCATGGCCCTGATGCCAGGCAAGGTCGTCGATGGTGAGACGACGCGCATGGATCTGTTCCATGCGTTCTATTTCTTCACCTATACGGCGACCACGACCGGTTTCGGTGAATTGCCGAACGGCTTCAGCGATGAACAGCGTCTGTGGACGATCTTCTGTCTCTATACCGGCGTGTTCGCCTGGTTCTACGCCATCGGCTCCCTGATCGGCCTGGTGCAGAATCCCCACTTCATCCAGGCCATGGATGGGGTACGCTTCGCCCAGAAGGTCGAACGCAACAAGGACCCTTTCGTCATCCTCTGCGGATTCGGCGACACCGGTAGTCTGCTTGCTCGAGGCCTGAGCGACCACCGGATGCGCGCGGTGATACTCGATGCCGATCCGGAACGTATCAAGGCACTGGGCGTTCGCGACTACACCGTCGCGATGCCGGGCATTCGCGCGGATGCGGGCGCGCCGAAACATCTCATGTCGGCCGGGGTGAAACACCCTGCCTGCCGGGCGCTGGTCGCGCTGACGAACGACGACGACGTCAACCTCAAGATCGCGGTGATGGCACGGCACCTGAATCCTCGGCTCCGGGTCATCTGTCGGTCGACGTCGGCTCGCCACGAAGCCAATCTGCGGGCGCTGGACAATGTCACGGTCGTCGATCCGTTCGAGATCTTCGCCCAGCTCGTCTACTGGGCGATCGCACGTCCCGAACTGCACAACCTCAATGCGTGGTTCGTGGGCTCACGTGGCGTCGAACTCGGGGTGCCGGTACAGGTGCCGCGAGGCGACTGGATTCTTTGCGGTTACGGGCGGATGGGGCACTGGATTCAGGGCTGCCTCCAGGCGCATGGCGTCGGCGTGCGAATCATCGACCCGGACGTGAACGCCCGGGAGGTGGGAGAAGGCACGGTCATCGTCGAGGCACACGCCGATCATGCGGCCTTGTTGACCGCGGGGATCGAGGACGCGGCCGGAGTCGTCGCCGCGACGAATCGCGATTCCGACAACCTCAGTACGCTGTTGTCGGTGACGGAGCTCAATCCGGCGGCATTTCGCATCGTGAGGCACAACAGCCATGAGAACCAGGTCGCGTTCGATGCCGCGCGGGCCGACCTGGTCCTTCAGCACAGCCTGACGACGGCGCGCCGGATCCTGAAGTTGCTGATTTCGCCTCTCGTCCAGGAACTGATCGACTGGCTGGCGGAGCGCGAACCGGCCTTGACGAATGAATTGGTGGTTCGTCTGCAGGCGGCCATGGGGTCGGAGCCCCCGCATCTCTGGTCGGTCAGGCTTTTCGCGGACGAAGCGCCGGCGGTGACGGAGTATCTGGATGCCGGGGGCGAGGTGGCGTTGGGGGTGCTGTGTCGCGATGCGGACGCGTTCCCGGAAGCGCTGTCCTGTGAAGCCCTCGCCATTCGTCGGGCAGGTGCCTCGATCATGCTGCCGAACAAGGAGTCTCCGCTCCAGGTCGACGACGAGATCCTCTTCTGCAGTGTGCATCGGGTGGAGCCGAAGTTGCGGGCGACACTCCATAATCCCTATACGCTTCGGTATGTCCTGACGGGGGTCGATGAGTCGCGCGGGTACCTGTTCGCATGGCTCGAGGGCAGGCTACGGTGGCGTCGCGACGACGATGATAACGGCCGTCGGCGACGCCCATGACCTCCCGGCGTGGTCCGGTGTCTCGACGTCGTGGTCCATCACGGCGCCAGCAGCAGGGCGAGGGCACCGGCCAGATAGCACGCGATGATTCCCACGCTCTCAAAACCGATGTGGCCGGGCCCCTGGCGCTCGCGATGGATCATCCCCACCATCAGGATGCCGGTCATCAGCAGTGCCAGCGCGACCCACAGGGCCACCGTGTCGGGAATGGCGTGGTAGACCGAGCCACCGCGGTAGGCGATGTCAGAGGCGGCGACGAACAGGGTATCGAAGGCGTTGCCGCCGATGATGCCCGCCACGGCCAGCGTCAGTGCACCGCGTCGCACGGCCGCTATCGCGGTGACAAGCTCCGGCAGCGAGGTCACCACGGCCGTCATCAGCGCCCCCACCACCGATTGCCCCAGGCCGGTCTGCACGGCAATCACCGCGGCAGAGCGCTCCAGCAGCCAGCCGCTGATGCCGAGTATTGCTGCGAGAACGACGAACGAGAGCCACAGGCCTGCCGCCGAGCGACTCATGGCCCGCTCGTCGGGCACGTCGGGCTGGGTATCCAGGGTCTGGGCCGGACGCCACATGGGGTTGTCGCGGCTGCGATTCACCAGGCGCAGGCCAAACAGGTAGCCGAGCAGCAGCACCGGCGTGACGGGATGCACCTGCCACAGCGTCCACTCGGGCGCGAAGCGTCCCACCAGCACCAGCGACAGCAGGCACAGCAGCAGCCCCCCCTGCATCAGGTTACCGAGCGAGGCGGCGGCATGCTCCAGGTTGGCTCGCCGATGGGTGATGTCGGCGATGGTCAGGAATAGCGTCTGCACGGCGATGCCGCCCAGGGCATTGCTCATCGCCAGGGTCGGGCGGTCGGCCAGTGCCGCCGAGACCGATACCACGATGCCCGAGAGGGATGTGGCCATGCCCAGCAGAATGGCGCCGGCAATGGCTTCGCCGAGGCCGGTGCGATCGGCAAGGTCGTCGACGATGCCGGTCAGGCTGACGCCCACCAGGCCGATCACCAGGGCGCAGATGCCGAACAGCGGAAGGGCAAGCCCGAGGGAGAGGTCTTCCAGCAGCGTGATCATCGGGTTCGCGTCTCCGCCTCGCTGGTGACGCCCGGCGGCAACGGCCGTGACGAGAGCGATATGCAGTCCATGGATGGCGTCTCGTTGCGGGATGTCGAGACGAGCCTAACGGTTTACACCCGTGTTGGGCAGACGTCATGCCTCCCTGGGTCGGCTAGCATGCAGTAAGACTTGAGACATGGCGCAGGGCCCCGTCCTGGCGCCCCGGACATCTCATTACAGAGAGGAAGCCCATGAGACCATACACGCTCGGGTCATGGATCGGCTCAGGGGCGGCGATGGCCGCCGCTGCACTGGCGCGCTTGATGCGGCGTCACGGGGGGTCCCGATGGATCGCCTGGTGGCGGCCCTGCCTCTTGTCGATACTCGTCGCCGGTCAGACCCTGGCTGTCGAGCCGGACGGGGAAACAGCGGCCTGGCGGGCCCTGGCGGAAGGGGGACATGTGGCACTGATGCGCCATGCCCTGGCACCCGGCATCGGTGATCCCGCGGGCTTTCGCCTCGAGGCATGCCACACCCAGCGCAACCTCTCCGTGGAGGGGCAGGAGCAGGCGCGACGGATCGGCGAGCGCTTTCGTGACCGGGGTATCGAGGTGGGGGCGGTGCGCTCGAGCCGCTGGTGTCGCTGCCTCGACACCGCGCGGCTGCTCGGGCTCGGCGAGGTGGTGCCGACGCCGGCGCTGGATTCCTTCTTTCGTGATCGCAGTCAGGCCGACGACCGCACCCGGGCTGCGCGCGCCCTGATTCACGACTGGGATGACGAGGGTACCCTGGTGCTGGTCACGCACCAGGTCAACATCAGTGCCCTGGTGGACGGTGGCGTGGGGTCCGGCGAGATCATCGTGGTCAGGCCACGTGCCGAAGGTCTTGACGTGGTCGGCCGCATTCGCTGAGGGAGGCATGCGCCGGAAACGACAGGGGCGACACGCGGCCGCCCCTGGGGATCAGTGCGTCCCGATCACGTCACGCGCGGGTCGAGCTCGCCACGCTCATAGCGCAGGTACATCTCCTCGAGGTTGATCGGCGTGATCTTGCTGGCATTGCCGGCGGTGCCGAAGGCCTCGTAGCGCGCCTTGCAGATATCCTTCATGGCCGCCGTGGAGGCCTTGAGGAACTTGCGCGGATCGAACTCGGCGGGGTTCTCGGCCAGGAAGCGGCGCACCGCCCCCGTGGACGCCAGGCGCAGGTCGGTGTCGACGTTGACCTTGCGCACGCCGTGCTTGATGCCCTCGACGATCTCCTCGACCGGCACGCCGTAGGTCTCGGGAATGGCACCGCCAAACTCGTTGATCACCGCCAGCCATTCCTGGGGCACCGAGGAGGAGCCATGCATCACCAGATGGGTCTCGGGGATGCGGGCGTGAATCTCCTTGATGCGCTGAATGGAGAGGGTGTCGCCGGTAGGCGGCTTGGTGAACTTGTAGGCCCCGTGGCTGGTGCCGATCGCGATGGCCAGGGCGTCCACGCCGGTGGCCTTGACGAAGTCGGCGGCCTCTTCCGGGTCGGTGAGCAGCTGGTCGGGGTCGAGCTTGCCCTCGGCGCCGATGCCGTCTTCCTCGCCGGCCATGCCGGTCTCCAGGCTGCCCAGGCAGCCCAGCTCGCCCTCCACCGAGACGCCACAGGCATGGGCCATCTCCACGGTGCGGCGGGTGACGTCGACGTTGTAGTCGTAGTCCATCGGGGTCTTGCCATCCTCGCCCAGCGAGCCGTCCATCATCACCGAGGAGAAGCCGAGCTGAATGGAACGTTGGCAGACAGCGGGGCTGGTGCCGTGATCCTGATGCATGACCACCGGAATGTGCGGGAACTCCTCCACGGCGGCCAGGATCAGGTGGCGCAGGAAGGGGGCCCCGGCATACTTGCGAGCGCCGGCAGAGGCCTGGACGATCACCGGGGAGTCGGTCTCGTCAGCGGCCTCCATGATGGCGCGCATCTGCTCGAGGTTGTTGACGTTGAAGGCCGGCACGCCGTAGCCGTGCTCGGCGGCGTGGTCCAGCAGCTGGCGCATGCTGATCAGAGCCATGGATTCACCTGTTCTGTAGTAGGACGTCATGACGGCGTGATCGTGACGACCACGCCGGATAATTGAGGTCGGGCGTGTCGCGTGCCTCAGCGAGCGGCGGCGTCTTCCAGGGCCTTCACCGCGGGCAGGGTCTTGCCTTCCACGTACTCGAGGAAGGCGCCGCCGCCGGTGGAGATGTAGGAGACGCGATCCTCGATGGCGTACTTGTCGATGGCTGCCAGGGTGTCGCCGCCGCCGGCGATGGAGAAGCCGTTGCTCTCGGCGATGGCCAGCGACAGCGCCTCGGTGCCCTTGCCGAACTGGTCGATCTCGAACACACCCACCGGGCCGTTCCACAGGATGGTGCCGGCATCCTTGAGCAGGCCGCTCAGGCGGCCGGCGGTCTCCGGGCCGATGTCGAGGATCATCTCGTCGTCGGTCACCTGGTCGACCGGCTTGACCACGGCCTCGGCAGCTTCGGAGAACTCGGTGGCCACCACCACATCGGAAGGCAGCGGAATCTCGACCCTGTCCATCAGTGCTTTTGCCTGATCGACGAGGTCGGCCTCGTGCAGCGACCGGCCCACGTTGTAGCCGGCGGCGGCGATGAAGGTATTGGCGATGCCGCCGCCAACGATCAGCTGGTCGCATGTCTCGGAGAGGGCGTTGAGCACCTCGAGCTTGGTGGAGACCTTGGAGCCACCAACGATCGCGACCATGGGGCGCGCCGGGCTGGCCAGCGCCTTTTCCAGGGCATCGAGTTCGGCGGCCAGCAGCGGGCCGGCACAGGCGGTGGGGGCGAAGCGTGCCACGCCATGGGTGGAGGCCTGGGCACGGTGGGCAGTGCCGAAGGCATCCATCACGAAGACGTCGCACAGCGACGCGTACTGCCGGGCGAGTGCTTCATCGTCCTTCTTCTCGCCGGCATTGAAGCGCACGTTCTCCAGCAGTACCACCTCGCCGTCGGCGACCGCGACTGCGCCATCCAGGTAGTCCTGCACCAGGCGAACCGGACACCCCAGCAGCTCGCTCAGGTGCTCTGCCACCGGCGCCAGCGTGAACTCGTCGGCCGGCTCGCCTTCGGTGGGACGTCCCAGGTGGCTCATCAGCATCACGCGGGCGCCGGCCGCCAGAGCCGCCTGAATGGTCGGCAGGCTGGCCCGCAGGCGCGCGTCGCTGGTCACCTTGCCGTGCTTGACGGGCACGTTCATGTCCTCACGGATCAGCACGCGCTGGCCGTTGAGGTCGAGGTCGGTCATCTTTCGCACATTCATGGGCGCAGGTTCCTCGTCTGGGAAAGCCGAAGGGACGTCATCTGTCGAGGATGTCGGGAATATCGGGCGGTGCCGGGGGCAGGGTGGCCAGGCGTCGTGCAACATCGAGCATGCGGTTGGCGAACCCCCACTCGTTGTCGAACCAGCACAGCAGTTTGACCAGGCGACCACCGGCCACCCGGGTCTGGGTGGCGTCCACGATACCCGAGCGCGGATCGTGGTTGAAGTCGACCGAGGCCACCGGCTCCTCGGTGTAGCCTAGCCGGCCCGCGAGCCGACCACGGCTCGCCTCGGCCAGCAGGGCGTTGACCTCTGCCGCCGTGGTGTCGCGGCGTACGCAGATCGACAGGTCCATGGTCGAGACGTTGATGGTCGGCACGCGCATGTGCAGGCACTCGAAGCGCCCGGCCAGATGGGGCATCAGGCGGTTGATGCCACGGGCGAGGCCCGTATCGACCGGCACGATGGAGTGCATCGCCGAGCGGGTCAGGCGCAGGTCGGTCTGGTGGTAGGCGTCGATTACCGGCTGGTCGTTCATCGCCGAGTGGATGGTGGTCGTCACGCCGTGTTCGATCTCGAGCGCCTCGTCGAGCACCGTGAGCACCGGTACCAGGCAGTTGGTGGTGCACGAGGCCGCCGAGACGATGCGGTGGTGCGCGGCCAGGGTATGGTCATTGACGCCGCTGACGATGGTGGCGTCCACGTCGCTCTCCGCGGGCTGCGAGAAGAGCAGCCGGCCGGCGCCCGAGGCGAGATGGCGCCCGGCGGTCGTGCGGTCGCGAAAGCTGCCGGAGCACTCCATGACCAGATCGATACCGAGCTCGCCCCAGGGGAGCCTTGCCGGGTCGGGTTCGCAGAGCACGTGGATGGCTCGCCCGTTGACGATCAGCTGATCGCCCTCCACTTCCACACGGCCCGGAAAGCGGCCATGGGTGGTGTCGTAGCGGGTCAGGTAGGCGATGGTGGCGAGATCCGACAGCTCGTTGATCGCCACGATCTCCAGGCGAGGCTCGCCATGCGCGCGTTGGTGTGCCGCTTCTCCCTCGACGAGGGCGCGCAGGACGCACTGGCCGATTCGGCCGTAACCGTTGATGGCGATGCGAAGGGCCATGGGGGTAGCAGGAGCTCCGGGCTCAAAAAACACAGGGCGATAATTCTAGCGCATCTGCGCCCCGACCGTCTTTACCGGCCCGCCACGGGCAGGCACTCTCGTTGCACGCGCGCCCTCCTCTCGGTACGGTTTTCCCCTACGCTGGGAAGAGCGGTTTTCACCGGTACCAAGGAGAGGAGCGACATGAGCGACATCATCACGCTGCTGGGCGGCGAGGCCGACACCCTGCTGGGACACGTCTGCCGAGGCCTGCCCGCCGAAATGATCCATCCGCCGGGCCCGGACTTCGTCGACCGGGTGATGGCCCAGAGCGACCGCCGCCCGAACGTGCTGCGCAACATGCAGGCGCTGTTCGACCACGGCCGCCTCGGCGGTACCGGCTACCTCAGCATCCTGCCGGTGGACCAGGGTATCGAGCACTCGGCGGGGGCCTCCTTCGCGCCGAACCCGCGCTACTTCGATCCGGCCAATATCGTCGAGCTGGCCATCGAGGGGGGCTGCAACGCCGTGGCATCGACCCTGGGGGGGCTGGCCGCGGTGGCGCGCCGCTACGCCCATCGGATTCCAATGATCCTCAAGCTCAATCACAACGAGACGCTGAGCTACCCGACGATCTATGACCAGACACTGTTTGCCCAGGTCGAGCAGGCGTTCGAGATGGGCTGCGCGGGCGTGGGCGCGACCATCTATTTCGGCTCCCATGAGAGTCGCCGTCAGATCATGGAGATCAGCGAGGCCTTCGAGCGTGCTCATGAGCTGGGTATGGTCACGGTGCTCTGGGCCTATCTGCGCAATCCGGACTTCAAGCAGGACGGCACTGATTACCACGTGGCCGCTGATCTGACCGGCCAGGCCAATCACCTGGCGGCCACGCTCAAGGCGGATATCGTCAAGCAGAAGCTGCCCGAGACCAATGGTGGCTATCGTGATATCGGCTTCGGCCACACCCATGACAGGGTCTATGATGAACTGGCCCCGGATCACCCCATCGATCTGGCGCGTTACCAGGTGGCCAATTGCTATCTGGGCCGCGCCGGGCTGATCAACTCCGGCGGTGGCGCCAAGGGTGCCTCCGATCTCGCCGAGGCGGTGCGTACCGCGGTGATCAACAAGCGTGCCGGTGGCATGGGTCTGATCTCCGGACGCAAGGCCTTCCAGAAACCCATGGCCGAGGGCGTCGCGCTGCTCAATGCCATCCAGGACGTCTACCTGTCGCCGCAGGTGACCCTGGCCTG
>Ga0207414_1000645_pt1 | contig 14855 bp, 9 predicted proteins | sample PonA231FremontCA_2_FD_187269 | JGI IMG/M metagenome (GOLD analysis project Ga0207414, IMG submission 187269) | Marine sediment microbial community from Fremont, CA, USA - Pond A23 Sediment 1 (SPAdes) | ecosystem: Environmental > Aquatic > Marine > Unclassified | place: USA: Fremont, California... | reverse complement strand
ATATTCCGAACGATTCTCCTGTGATTCGTACTGTTGAAAAAGGACAAACTTACACCGGAAGAGCTTTTGTAGTCAATGCATGGTACTTGACTGCTTACGAGCCTATTCGTATTGATGGCGAAATTCGGGGTATTCTTTATGTCGGTGTAAAAGAGAAGAACATGGAAGAGTTACGACAGGTGTTTTATGAAAAGACCTATTTTGAAAATGGATATCCTTACATGTTTGATAGCGATGGAAATGTAATTATTCATCCGAACGATCAAGTGGAAGGCAATAATTATGATGACAAAGGTTTTTTTAAGAAAATTGTGAATGACCCTGATGGACAAGGGCAAATGGATTACATGTGGAAAGGCACGGCTAAACATCAATATTATAAGTATGTTGATGCTATAGATTCTTATGTGACAGCTACTGTAAATGAGGAGGATTATTTAGGAGTGATAAATCAAATAAGAAATGCCTTGATCGTCGCTATATTAATTGGTATTGCATTGTTTATCTCTATAAACACCTATATTAGCCGAACAATAACGAAAGCACTGGAGAGAGGTGTTGAATTTGCTAAACAAGTGGCAAGTGGTGATCTTACTACTAAACTGGAAATTGATCAGAAGGATGAAATTGGGGATTTAGCGAATGCGTTGAATTCAATGGTAGATAAATTACAAGATGTAGTGGAGAATGTTAAATCCGGTTCGAATTTCATTTCATCTGCCAGTCAGCAAGTTAGTTCTAGTTCGCAGCAACTTTCACAGGGCTCGTCGGAGCAGGCATCGTCTGTAGAGGAAGTTTCATCTTCTATGGAGGAGATGTCTTCTAATATTCAACAGAACACGGATAATTCAAACAAAACGGAATCCATTGCCACCAATGCTGCCAAAGAAATGGAAAAAATGGGAGAAGCTGGCAAGAAAAGCCTGCAGTCAATTCAACAGATAGCAGATAAGATTACTATCATTAATGACATCGCCTTCCAGACGAATATTCTTGCCTTGAATGCCGCAGTAGAGGCAGCCCGAGCCGGAGAATACGGGAAAGGTTTTGCTGTTGTTGCTGAAGAGGTAAGAAAATTGGCTGAACGTAGTAAAAATGCGGCAGATGAAATTGTAGACCTTGCTAATTCCAGCGTGGAAGTAACAAAAGAATCCGATGAATTAATTGATAAGCTGGTACCGGAAATTGAAAAGGTTTCTAACCTTATTCAGGAGATTAATGCGGCTTCAAAAGAACAAAATTCAGGTACGGAACAAATCAACAATGCAATACAGCAATTGAATCAGGTGACGCAGCAGAATGCTTCTTCTTCTGAAGAGCTTGCAACCAGCGCTGAAGAAATGGCTAGTCAGGCGGAACAGCTAAATGAAACTATCGAGTTTTTTAGTATTAGCGAGAATAAGAAAACAACGAATAAATCCAAGATCAGTGATGATAAATCATCAGCCAACAAGCAAGCTGACCTGAAACAGTTTCAGCCTCAACAAAAGGAGAACAATTCAAACCAGCAGAATAAATCAAAGGAAAACTCCTGGAATAATCAAAAATCTGATGGAAAAGGGGTGAATATAAAATTGGATGATTCGTCAAAAAATGATGATGAGTTTGAGTCCTATTAATAATGTATGATCTGAAAATTGCAGGTTACTAATTTGTATTAATAAAATTTTAATTTATAAAATATGTTAAGAAAAGTAAATATTTCAGGCAGGTTAGCTCTTTTGATCGGAATGTTAGTGCTTATGGTTGTTGTCGAGATTATTGTATTTGGCACTGACATGCGACAAATTACCAATAAGAGTATTGAAAATTCCCAAAAATTAATGATGGATGGAGAACGAAATAAATTGAAAGTAGGGACCCATTCCATGGCAGTAGCAATCGGGGAGCAAATTAGTAACCTGCAATCAGATTCTGCTAAAAAGCAAACCATAAGAAATATGGTTGAAGATGTACGGTTTGAGTCGGACGAATCTGGATACTATTTTGTTTATAATGGAACTGTAAATGTTGCTCTACCCACCAAAAAGGATCTTGTTGGTGAGGATTTAAAAGATACACAAGATGATAATGGGGTGTATTACGTTCGTGAATTAAATGAAGCTGCCAGAAACGGCGGCGGGTTTGTAGAATATGTCTTTCCAAAACCCGGACAAGGGGTTCAACCCAAACTATCTTATGCAGAGATGATTCCGGGTACAAATATGTGGATTGGAACTGGTGTATATATTGATAATGTGGAAAGAGAGAGAGAAGCGATTGCATCAACTTTATCAAAAATTAATTCGGATGCTTTTTGGAGTGCTTTATTAATAAGTATTGGAGTATTGGTTTTAATTGTTATCCCTTTTGCTTTTGCTATTAGAAGAAGTATCATTAAACCATTGAATAAGACTCGAGAACAGGCTGAAAGTATAGCCAAAGGAAATCTTACTCATGAGATGAAGGTTGAATATAACGATGAGATAAGTCAACTTCAACATGCGATTGGTGAGATGATTTCTAAACTAAAGCATGTAATTGGGTCAGTTATGAATAGTTCGGGTCAGATAGCTTCAGTTAGTGAACAAGTGAGTTCTCATTCTCAGCAACTTTCACAAGGATCTTCTGAGCAGGCTTCTTCGGTGGAGGAAGTTTCCTCTTCTATGGAAGAAATGGCTTCAAATATCCAGCAGAATACTGATAACTCGAATAAAACTGAGTCTATCGCATCAAATGCTGCCAAAGAAATGGAAAGAATGGGAGAAGCTGGCAAGAAAAGCCTGCAATCAATTCAACAGATTGCAGATAAGATTACCATCATTAATGACATCGCTTTCCAGACAAATATTCTTGCACTGAATGCAGCAGTTGAAGCTGCAAGAGCTGGTGAATATGGTAAAGGGTTTGCCGTTGTGGCGGCGGAGGTTAGGAAGTTGGCCGAGCGTAGTAAAAATGCGGCTGATGAAATTGTAGAGCTTGCTAATTCGAGCGTGGAAGTAACAAAGGAATCCGATGAATTAATTGATAAGTTAGTCCCTGAAATTGAAAAAGTTTCAAATCTTATTCAGGAGATTAATGCTGCTTCGAAAGAACAAAACTCCGGAACTGAGCAGATTAACAACGGAATACAGCAATTAAATCAGGTGACTCAGCAAAATGCTTCTTCTTCTGAAGAGCTTGCAACAACAGCTGAGGAAATGGCTAGTCAGGCAGACCAATTGAATAAAACTATTGAGTTCTTCAAAGTTAGCGATGTGAATAATAGTGGGTTTAATAATAATGCTGTAACTGAAAATAAAAGCTCTGATCAGTTTAGTCAAAATGCAAAGTAATGCAATAATTAAATTTTCGCTGAAAACTTAAAATTATGACAATTATTAAAATGATTTATATGAAAACAATTAGTTTACCTATTTTATTAGCACTTTTCATACTGCCATTATCTGTTTTTTCACAAGATAATGAGGAAGATGACTGGGGAATTTCATTCTCCGGGTTTGTAAAAAATGACGCGTTTTTTGACACGCGCCAAACTGTGAATGCACGCGAAGGACACTTTTTACTTTGGCCTGCTACCGAAAAGATGGATGAAAACGGTGATGACATCAATGCAAAATCGTCCTTCAATATTCTGGCTGTTCAGACTAGATTATCAGGGACTATAAAAGGCCCGGATGCTTTTGGTGCAAAAACCTCAGGGAAGATTGAGGGAGATTTTTTCGCCCAGGCAAATGATAATATCAATCTTTTCAGACTTCGCCATGCGTTTGTGAATCTGAACTGGGGTAATACGCAACTTTTATTTGGGCAATACTGGAATCCGATGCTTATTACTTCTTGCTTCCCTGGAACTGTGGCTTTTAATACAGGTGTGCCGATGCAACCTTTTGCCCGAAATCCACAAATTCGGCTCACACATAACTTTGGTGATTTTAAATTGATTGCTGCGGCTTTATCTCAGAGAGATTATACCAGCAGAGCACCCGATCCATCATCTGAATACCTTAGAAATTCGGTTACGCCTGACATGCATCTTCAACTGCATTACAATCAGTCTATGTTGAATGCCGGCGCAGGTATTGCTTATAAAACTATCATGCCAAGAATTGCAACTGATGAGAATATTAAGACAGATGAAACAGTTGGCGGACTATCAGCTATTGCTTTTGCAAAATTGTCTTTGGAACCGGTTACTATTAAGTTTGAAGCAGTATCGGGCCAGAATATACCGGATGTGCTTCAAATATCTGGTTTTGCTGTTGAGAGCATTAACGGCCTAACGGATGAGCGAACTTATACCCCTATTCGTAATTTATCCTTATGGACTGATATGCACACGAATGGAGAGAAATTCCAGCTTGGCTTATTTGCAGGTTTTACAAAAAACATGGGTGTAAATGGTGAAGTTTATGGCCCTGCTCCCGACCGCAGTGATCATATCTATGGTTTTGGCACCAACATAGAGTCATTATACAGAATTTCACCAAGGGTAATATTTAATTCAGGTAAAACAAGATTTGCATTGGAAACAGAATATACTTCTGCAACATTTGGAGCTGATTTTGATGAAAATGCAGTTCCGACAAATACACATACAACGGGGAATTTAAGAGTGTTGTTCTCGTCTTATTATTTCTTTTAACAGGGGGGTAAAACAATTAAAGGCTTTTAGGCGGAAATTATTTTGAGTTTGATATTTTTGCATGTTTTAGTTAACCTTTAAAAACTTTTTATGAAGCGTATTTTACTATTATTCATATTTTTGCCTGGTTTGCTTTTTGCAAAAGAAAAAGGAGATTCCTTAAAATTAGATATCTCCGGTTTCGTAAGAGGCGACTACTGGTATGAAACCAGGCAGAATTATGGCGCATGCGAAGAATTATTTACTCTTTATCCAAAGCCTGAAAGTCTTGATGCCCAAGGGAACGATGTGAATGCAGAATCGGTTTCCAATATGACAGCCATTGCAACCCGGTTACGTACCATCGTGAGTGGCCCCGAATTGCTTGGCGCTCAATCAAAAGCCTATGTAGAGGCTGATTTTACCTCTAATCTGGGAACCGATGGTTTTCGGTTTCGCCATGCTTTCCTGGAGTTAAATTGGGATAAAGCTGGTGTCTTATTTGGCCGCTATTGGCATCCCATGTTTGTTACTGAGGCTTTTCCAACGGTGATTGCTTTAAATACCGGAGCTCCTTTCCAGGTATTTAACAGGAGTGCTCAGTTGAGGTATTCTCAGGAGTTTGAAAAATTTAAGCTTGTTTCAGCTTTAGTATATCAAGGCGATTATGCTAGTTTTGGCCCTTCTGACGGTAATAAAACAAGTAGTGCCGACTATTTCAAAAATGCATCTTTTCCCGAATTGAATTTAAGACTGGAATACCTTTTCAATGGGAATGTAGTTGGTATTGGAGGTTCTTATAAAAAAATCAAGCCCCGGCTTAAAACAGAAGGATTTAATGGTGACCTTTATGAAACAAATGCAACTGTTTCTGGTTCTTTACTTATGAGTTATTTCAAAATTTCTCATGGAAAAATGACCTACAAGTATCGGGTTATGATGGGACAAAATGTATCTGAACATCTTCTTTTGGGAGGATATGCCGTGTCTGATTATAATCCCGTGACAGGAAAGGAAGCGTATTCTCCTTATAAGCATTTGTTCATGTGGGGAAATATCCTCTATGGGCATAAACTGAGGATTGGACTTTTTGGAGGGTTTGCTAAAAACCTTGGAACCATCAATCATATTTCTGCCGGCTTAACTAACAGCATATTCGCGAGAGGTGAAAATATAGATTATAGTTACCGGATTGCGCCACATATTCAATATTCAATTAAAAATTTGAATTTAAGCTCGGAACTTGAATATACTACGGCTGCATACGGGGATATAAATTATGAGGAAAAAGGCAAAGTAGAAAAGTCAGAAGAAGTAAGTAATCTAAGGCTTCTTTTGACTGCAACATATCATTTTTAGGTAACAAGTTAGGTTATGAAAAACGAATTTTGTATTTAGGTTCGTTAAAGCAAAGTTGTATATAGATGTTTAACAATTATTAAGAGTAATGGCTGATAAGAATGATCAAAATAAAGTCTTCAGCGCTAAAATGTCGGATAAGGATTTCCGGCGTTTAAGTAATTTTATTACTGAACATACAGGTATAAAATTGCCGGATGTAAAAAAAGTAATGCTCCAGAGCCGGCTTCAGAAGAGGTTAAGGGAGCTGAATATGGATAATTATAAAGATTATGTAGAGTTTGTTTTTAGTGAAGAAGGCTTGCAAAATGAGATGATCCACATGCTTGATGTTGTAAGTACGAACAAAACTGATTTTTTCAGAGAGCCTGTTCATTTTGAATTTCTGGAAAAGCATGTTTTGCCGGAGTATGTAAGACAGTTTCCTGTGAGCCGGCAAATGAAAATATGGAGTGCCGGCTGTTCAAGTGGAGAAGAAGTTTATACCATAGCAATAACTTTAAGTGAATGTAAAGAAAACCACCCTGGGTTCGATTATCGCATTCTTGGCACCGATATTTCAACCGATATACTTCAAAGAGCCATAAACGCAGTTTACAAAGAAGAAAAGGTGGAAACTGTGCCGGCTAAATTGAAAAAGAAATATTTGTTGAGGAGTAAAGACAGGAAGTTAAAGAAAGTTAGGATTATTCCTGAATTACGAAATAAAGCTTCTTTTAAAAGACTGAACTTTATGGATACCTCTTATAATATTGCAGAGGAATTTGATGTGATTTTTTGCAGGAATGTTCTTATCTACTTCAACCGGGATACGCAGGAAAAAGTAATAAACAGATTGTGCACTAAACTTCACAAAGGGGGGTATTTTTTTATTGGCCATTCTGAATCCATAATGGGAATGGATGTTCCTTTGAAGCAAATAAAACCAACTATATTTGTTCGTACCTAATTTAAAACCACAAACCAATGAGTGAATTAACTGATAAAGAATTAATAGAGGAGCTGAAGAAAAGATTTGACCAAAATAAAAAAGCTTTGGCTGAAGTTCAGCATCTGAATGAGGAGTTGAAGGAAGTGAATAAAAAACTGGAAGACTCAGAAGCGCTTAAATCTCACTTTTTATCTAATATCACAAATGAAATTATTAATCCTTTTTCTTCGATTTTAGGCCTGGCCAAAAATATTATGTCTCTTAAAAAAGCAGATTGGAAAAAAGTGCAGTCTATGGTATCAATGATTTACCACGAAGCTTTCAACCTGGATTTTCAACTGAGGAATATTTTTGTTGCCGCAAAAATTGAGGCAGGTGAAATTTATCCTGAAGTGCTGAATGTTGATATTAGGCAGACGATAAAGAGTGTGATCGATGCTTTTAATTATGAATTGGATAAAAAAGAACTTAATGTTGATTATAAGTTTGATATCGAGCCTGTAAGAGGAGATATATACTATTTTAAAACCGATCCGGAAAAAATAAAACTTATTATTACGAATCACCTGAGCAATGCAATCAAGTATAGTCATAAAGGAGGAAATATCTATATTCATGTGTGGGAAGAAAATGAAAACCTGCATATATCTGTGGAAGATGAAGGAGAAGGCATTTCTAAAGAAAATCAACGAATCATTTTTGACCGTTTTAAAAAGCTGGATTCAGGTATAGATTCAATTCACAGGGGACATGGTCTTGGACTTTCAATAAATAAAGGCCTTTTGGATTTGTTAGATGGGGACATTGACATCGCAACGGAAGAAGGAAAAGGTTCAAAGTTTACAATTACTATTCCTGAGGCAAAATCAAACATCAGCGGTTTTGCTTTTGACGATAACGAGATGTTTTTTGGTAAAGATGCTCCTGAAGAAGGAGAATCAGAAGAAGAAACTTTTTAATATAATACTGCATGATTCCGGAAAAGTCACATTTTTTATACCCGGCCGCTTTGTTTGCCCCGCGTGAGCCTCATATTATAAACACAATTCTTGGGTCATGTGTGGCTGTGTGTTTTTGGGATCCAACAATGAATATTGGAGGGATGGCACATTATATGCTGCCTTTATGGAACGGAGAAGGATTAGCCTCTCCAAAATATGGTAATATTGCTATCGAACGACTCATGGATAAACTTTTATCTTTTGGTAGTAAGAAATACAATATAAAAGCAAAAATATTTGGAGGAGGTGAAGTGATTGACACTCACGCTCCTTATTTTTATATTGGTCAGCGCAATATAGAAATTGCTGAAAAAATGCTTGGAGATATGAAGATACCTATTATTGCTTCCAGTACTGGGGGAAAAATGGGCAGAAAACTTATCTTTAACACCTATACCGGTGAAGTTAGGCAGAGATATGTAAAACGTCAAAACCTTTGACATGTTTTTTTTGTAATTTAGCAGGAGTAATTCAGGCTTTTCCATGGTTAAATGAACGATTTATTGAAAATATGGCTCACACAATAAAAGTTTTGGTAGTAGACGATTCAGCGGTTGTCAGGCAAAAGTTGTCGGATATTATTAATTCCGATCCTGCTCTTGAAGTTATGGGTACGGCTTCTGATCCATTTATCGCTGCAACGAAAATAAAAAAAGAGACGCCGGATGTAATTACGCTTGATGTAGAAATGCCCCGCATGGATGGAATTACATTTCTGAAGAAAATCATGGCTCAACATCCGATGCCTGTTGTGATAATTTCCAGTTTAACTGAAAAAGGGACGCGTACTGCTATAAAAGCTCTAGAATACGGAGCAGTTGAGATTATTACAAAATCCAAAATGGATAGCTCTGCTTTTTTCGAGGAGTCCAAAATACGGATTTGTGATGCAATTAAAGCTGCAGGCGTTTCCAAGCTTAAAAGAAGAAATGTTCCATCCCCGGAAATATATGTTGAGCCTAAACATTCCGCAGATGCTATTATTCCGCATATGACAAAACGTAGTATGGTTGAAACAACTGAATTTGTTGTTGGAATTGGTGCTTCAACCGGAGGAACAGAAGCGATAGCCAAGCTCCTTCAGTCACTGCCACATGACAGCCCGGGAATTATAATAGTTCAGCATATGCCGGAGCAATTTACAAAATCTTTTGCCGAACGCCTGAATGAAACGTGTAAAGTTACCGTAAAAGAAGCTCATAATGGCGATTCTGTGATTCGGGGCAATGTGCTGATAGCTCCCGGAAATTATCATACTATACTAAAAAGAAGTGGTGCACGATATTACGTGGAAGTAAAGCAAGGTCCCTTGGTTAATCGCCACCGGCCCTCGGTTGATGTATTATTTCGATCAATTGCAAGATATGCAGGTAGAAATGCTGTCGGAGTAATTCTTACAGGTATGGGAGATGACGGAGCCAGAGGCTTGTTGGAGATGAAAGAGGCAGGAGCCCACACCATTGCCCAGGATGAAAAATCAAGTGTTGTTTTTGGTATGCCGAAAGAGGCTATTGATCTGCAAGCAGCCGACCAGGTTTTACCTTTGGATAATATTGCTTCACACTTAATTTCAAAGGTCAGACGATGAACACCCTGTGAAACCTTATTCACAAGATGAAAACATGAAGAAAATGAATAATAACGATATAAATAAACCTGAGGCTGTACAAAAAGATATTGAAAAGTGAAATCTGAAAATCAAGCTTTGCCCCTGACCCTTGAATTTAGCCTTGATTTACAGCAACTTCATCCTTAAGGGCAAGGGGCAAAAAGTTGCTGAAAATCTAATTTAATTACTTTTGGGACAGCCTCAGGTTTAAGTGCAAAAAGACATGAATAGAAAGCTCTTTTTTATTTTAACAGGCAATTTAACAATAGACCAATATTCTATTAAAACCGAACTTATATGGGACTTATTTGATTCTATAAAAAGATTTTCAGATGAATATATATTACCTGTTATTGCTAATCTCTTAAACATACGGTCATGGAAGACATTAAAGAAGAGCAAAAGGAACGTAAAATGGGATTTTTTTACCGTTTTTTTTGTTGGTGTTCAGGAGCCCGGCTATATATCCTGAAGGAATGTGAGTCGGAATACAATAAATTTTTTGGTATTGGAGCCATTGTACTTTTAACTGCAATTATGGCTGCTGTTACAGGAATATATGCATTATTTACTGTGTTTCCAAATCCATGGATTGCAGTGCCTTTTGGTGTTTTTTGGGGTGTTATGGTCTTTTTCCTTGATTGGTTTATTGTCGCCAGTTTAAAAAAAGATAAACGATTTTCTCGTGAATTGATAGCCGCTTTGCCACGGATTATTTTGGCAATTTTAATAGCCGTGGTTATTTCAAAACCTTTGGAATTGAAATTATTTGAAAAAGAAATACTTGGTGAATTGGCAGTGATGAACCAGGAAAAACAAAATGAATATAAAACTTTGGTGGAGGGTAATTATGATGAAATTCAAAATCTGAAGGAAGAAAACGAAGCCTATCAAAAACAAATTGACCGGAAAGCTAAAGAACGACAGGAACTTTTTAACATGATCATTGCTGAAGCTGAAGGGAGAAGCCCAACTAATAAAGAAGGCAAAGGCCCTGTCTACAAAGAGAAAAAAGCAGAATTTGATAAAGTGGACGAAGAATACCGTCAACTTTACAAACGAAATAATAAATTAATCGATCAGAATAAAGAAAAAATTAACCGTCTTGAAAGTCAGAGAGATGATCAGATTTACGATAATAGCAGAGTTGCAGAACATTCTGGTTTTTTGGGAAGGTTGAAGGCCCTGAACAGGTTGGCTGAATCAAATAAATCTGTTTATTATGCCAATTTATTTATTGTATTTCTTTTTATTGTGATTGAAGCCTCTCCCATGATTGTGAAATTGTTATCAAACCGCGGTCCTTATGATGTATTACTTGAGGCTAAAGAGCAGGAAAAAAATGACGAAATACAATCTAACCTTTTAAAACATAAGCTATCTTTGGATGAAGAAAACTCCCTTCACACTGCTAGAAAAAGGCAATATATTGAAAATAAAAGAAATAGTGAAACCGAAGCGGTGGAAAATGCATTTAAAGCTAAAAAGGAAATGGATGAAAAACGACTGCAAAAGTGGAAAGAAAAGCAGAATGAAGAAATTGAAAATAACCCGGAAGAATTAACGCATTTAGATGATTTGCTCGGAAACAATATAAAAATTATCTCTGATTGAACCTTGAATTCTCTAAAATTATCTATATATTTAATTTTTTTAACTAAAATATTTTAATGTCTGATATATGAAGTCACCCAGGGATAATAACATTGTATTAAAATATACGCTGAGTGGATTTATTATAGGTTTGGCCACGGTACTGTTTGTTTTGTTTATCGATTTTATTTTTAAAGACCTTACTGTTGACCAGATAATAAGAGAACATACCCGTAATCCTGTTTATATAATTTTAGACCTTTCACCCTTTGTTCTTGCGTTTTATGCTTATTTACTGAGCAAGAAATATGCAGATACTACTGCAATATTGAATGATTCCATCAAAAGAGAATTTAACCGGATGGAAAGAGTTTACCGGTTTGTGGAAAAATTAAGGCACGGAAAAGTAGATGCTTCCTACAAATTACAAGGTGATGACGATGTGCTCGGTCAGGCAGTATTAAGCTTGCGGGATGAATTAAAGAAAAACAAAGAAGAAGAAGAAAAACGAAGAGAAGAAGACGAACAAAGGAATTGGATTTCAGATGGATTAGCGAAATTTGGCAATATTTTAAGATATGATACGGATAATCTCGAAGCGTTATCCTATAAGCTTATAAGTAATTTGGTTAAATACATTGATGTAACACAGGGAGCGTTCTTTATCATTAATGAGGATGAAGAAGAAGGGAAAAATGTGCTTGAAATGACTGCATGTTACGCTTACAATAGAAGAAAATACCCTGACAGAAAACTGGAAATAGGAGAGGGGTTGATTGGTGCTGCAGTAATGGAAAAAGAAACTACCTATCTTACAGAAGTTCCACAGGATTTTGTAAATATTACTTCAGGGCTTGGTGAATCTACCCCTAATTGCCTGCTTATCGTACCTTTAAAAATAAACGAACAAGTTCACGGAGCAGTAGAATTGGCTTCTTTTAAAGAGATAGAGCAGTATGTCATAGAATTTGTGGAAAAAGTTGCCGAGAGTATTGCCTCCACCATATCTAACGTAAAGACTAATACGCAGACTTCTAAGTTATTGGAAGAATCAAGAAGACAAGCTGAAGAGCTTGCTTCTAAAGAAGAGCAGATGCGGCAGAACATGGAGGAATTAAAAGCTACTCAGGAAGAAGCGGACAGACAGAGCCAGCGGTTTGTGATCTTTTCAAATGCAGTGAGCCATACGATGATACATGCAGAGTATGATCCGGAAGGGAAACTCCTGTATGCAAATACCAAATTTTTGAAAAAACTGGGTTACGATTCGACTTCAGAGGTAGAAGATCAGCCTATTTCTATGTTTATTGATGAAAAAGATCATGCATGGTTTGATGATCTATGGGAACGACTAGCAAATGGGGGCAAGCACTTTGAAGGTTATATGAAGCATGTAACAAAACAGGGAAGGGACTTGTGGACAATGTCTACTTATACTTGTATGCGTAGAGATGACGGATCGGTTGAGAAAATACTTTATCTTGGTCTTGATACAACAGAGCAGAAGAAACAAAGCCTTGATTATGAAGGGCAAATAGAAGCATTGAATCGTGCCTCACATAAACTTGAACTTTTACCTTCAGGAGATGTGCTCGATGCCAATCAGAATTTTCTCAATCTTATGGAATACTCTGAAGGTGAGGTAAAAAACAGAACAATCTTTGATTTCATTCAGAAAGCTGATTTAAATGAATTAAAAAACATTTGGGAAAAAGTTAAAAATAACGAAACTTACCAGGGACAAATGAAACACCTTACAAGAGGAGGAAGAGAAGTATGGATGCAGATGACCCTTACCGCAGTTAATGATGTCTATGGAGAGGTTTCAAAGGTAATATATATCGGGCACGATATTACGAAACAGAAACAAATGGAAATTGAAGCAAATAAGCAGGCAGAGTTATTGAAGGAGAAAGAAGAAAAACTTGAAAAGTCACAACAAGATTTAAGTGAAAAACTAGAAAAAGCCCGACAGGATGTGAAAGAGCAATTTCAGGAGATTGAAAGAGAAAAAGTGCGTAACGAACGAACGCTTGAAGGTGCTTCAGATGCTATTATAACAATTGATCAGGAGGGAACTGTAAAGTTCTTTAACAAAGCTGCCGAAGAACTATGGGGTGTGGAAAAAGATATGATTTTAGGAAGAAATGTTAAAAAGCTTTTCCCGAAAAATCTGGACGAATATGAAGATTTTATCGTTCGTTTTGTGGACCCTAATAAGGAGAAAACTGTCGGAGAACGGAAAGAGGTTACAATAACAAATGCCAGCGGAGAAGATCTCTCCGTAATATTTCTTTTATCAATGGCTAAAGTTAATAAAGAGACTACTTATACCGCTTTCATTCAGAATATTTCTGTCGACCTGTTTTAAACCTGAGGTTTCGGACTTTTAACCTGATTTATTCACCAAAAATGAATAAATTGAATTTATCAAGCTGTTTTATGGAAACAGAATACGAAATATATAAAACAGTTTCTTAATAATTATTTAGGCGCATTCTTAAGCAAATAACTAATTGTATTTCAAAAGTTTACTAGTGTATTTAAGGAAAAAATAACCTTGGAAAAGGCCAAAATGATTAAAAAGCAGGGTCAAATTTTAAATAGAATTTTATAAAAAAATCATCTTTTAAATCAATACACTAAAATAATTGATTTTAAGCCACATATTCATTATTTCTATGTTTTCTCCTTGCCCTGTCGACGATGAGTAGCTAATTAATTATGATTCTCCAGTCCATCGTGGCGAAATTTCTATTTCTTATATTTTAGCTATCATAATTTAAACGTTACGGTCTTTTTATATATCTACAAGCACCGATAGGTGCAAAATTATGGTAGAAAATAAATCCCCGCTCCACCCATAAGCGCTGTTAGGCGCGACATTATTTCACCTCATCAAAATGGTGAATGTTAACCATTTATCTAATCACTTTTTTAATGCAAAACTTCAGTTAATAATTATTTATTTCTTGCAGGTGCGTCAGTATTGGAATATCTGTTGCGTTGCAAAATCCTGAAGTATCGAACTATGTCGGCGGCTTTCGATGCATCGTATCTGTACCAAACTTGACGCATGAATTCTGGTTAAAGCCAGAAATCAGCCCTAAAAAAGATAAAAATGTTATTAATTATCAATAAAATAGCATAAAACTATCAAATAAATAATGATCGCCGGTTAGCAATCTTTTGCCCGATGGCTTACAAAAAATACACCAGAGTTAAACTTTGAGCATGAAGTTTTGTTAATTTAGCAACGTATGAATGAAATAGTTTAAATTTTAAAAATTCTAATTATGAGTAAGATAAAGTTATACTTATCAGCAGCAATTTTACTAGTTGGCTTTACCTATGGCTGTACACAATCAAATGAAGAAAATTCTTCTGCCCCTGACAAGGTTGAAAATGTTATCCTTTTTATCGGCGATGGAATGGGGGTAACCCAGGTTTATGCCGGAATGTCAGTGAGCAAGGAGCCTCTTGTTTTTGAGGAGTTTCGGCACATTGGATTTCAGACGACCTTTTCGGCCAGTGATTATACTACAGATTCAGGTGCGAGCGGAACTGCGCTAGCAACCGGAGAAAAAACCAAAAATGGCCGCATTAGTGTTGGCCCAAATGGTCAGGAATTGACATCTATATTAAAAATTGCTGAAGAAAATGGCCTTTCAACCGGGCTTGTTAGTACAAGCTCTATTGTTCATGCTACACCTGCCGCTTTTATTGCGAACAATAAGGATAGGCATAATTACAGTGATT
>Ga0207414_1000644_pt1 | contig 14920 bp, 18 predicted proteins | sample PonA231FremontCA_2_FD_187269 | JGI IMG/M metagenome (GOLD analysis project Ga0207414, IMG submission 187269) | Marine sediment microbial community from Fremont, CA, USA - Pond A23 Sediment 1 (SPAdes) | ecosystem: Environmental > Aquatic > Marine > Unclassified | place: USA: Fremont, California... | reverse complement strand
ACCGCACCGCCGTGTCGTTCCCATCCGCCTGCCGGCTGGTCGGGCAGCCGTCACCGAGTCGGCGGAATCATTTTGTCGTCAGCGGTGGTTTGTTCGGCCAGCAGCGTTTCCATAGGTGAATCGCGTCAGTCTCACTCCGTTCTACTCATGTTATGCCCATTGGGGTCGGATACGGCGGTAACTCAAGCGCCGAAACAAATCCAAGGACACCCCGGATCCTCCCTGTCGATACGGACACCACGCTTGAGTGCTCGGGGTCATAACCGAGAAGGAAACTAGCAGTGGTGTATCAAACCCAGTGTTCTTACAGAACCCGTGGCTCCGATGTGACGGGCCGTGTCGCCACCCACCCGTGGCTGATGTCACTCGACAGCGGGTGTCGAGTACTGTGCAAAGCAATACCGTGCCCAGTTCGGACACCGAATCACGCCACACCGTCGTCACACGGCGACGACTCACGTACCGAGCGCGAACCGGAGTACCCGAAACGGGCGGGGAACCTTGCCCCGTTGGTGTCGGACCGCCCGGCCCCAAACGTGCGGTTGGGGAACCCTCGGCGTTGTCGGGCGAAGCCCGACTGCCTGCTGGATCTTCGATCCCGCTCTGTTTACGCCGCGGAGGATATCACAGGTACGCACGGAGGACGGTGCCGAACCCGGTGGCGCCGACCGCGAACGTGACGATGCCGCCGATACCCGTCAGCGTGAGGCCGCCGTTGATTGCCGCACCCACGACGAGCGGTGTCGTCCAGCCGCCGCCGTGGCCTACGAGACGGTCGCCAATCGCGAGGAACGCGATCGACGCGCCGACAGCCCAGATGACGTACGCGAGCAACGCGAGCACGATTGCGATGGGGATGCCGATCAGCGTGATGGCGAACACGATGATCGCGAGAAACAGCCCGATCAGTGCTGCCACGCCGTACAGGAACGAGCCGATCGGCTCGTCGAGCACCTCCGTCATCCGATCGCGCGTGTAGTCGGGGACGACGGCGATCAGTATCGCGCCAACGATGAGCGTCGTCAGAAACGCGCCGACGGCGCTGCCGAGGACCGAGGTGACCCCGCCCGGACGCGGACCGGGCATGGCGTCGGGGTTCGGTCCCATCCCAACTGGGAGGGTTGGATCCGCGGCGAGGGCGACATCGAACGCGGGGAGTAGTTCGATCACACCGAGAATGGCCCCGGACTCGTATATAAATGTACGGGGGCGATTGCGTTGGTGCCGTGGCTCATCAAGCGTGTCAACTAAAACGTGAGCGGCGGGCGACGCGTCGAATCCGTCCGGGCCGTTGGCGGCGACCGGGACGGGGCCGACCGGCAGGTCGGCTCGGCGTGCTTACTCCGTTTCGGCGCTCGTGTAGCGCCTGTAGCTCATCGCCGACCCGTCAACGATGACCGTGTCGGTCCCGTGTTGGCGTTCGTGCGGCGGGTCCTCGCCCAGCGCTTCCATGTCGACGTCGCCGTACTCGTATGGTGTGTTGGTTTGTACCATACCAGGTGTTCGGTGTTCATCCTATATAAATCCTCGTCAGACGATACCGTGGACCGCGATTGGTGCGACTATACGAGATGACACAGCGAGGTCGCTCTCTCGGAACATCCACACCCACTTCGGTGCGACTCAGCGGTCGAGTCGCACCTCCACGCCGCGCTCCGCGAGGTCCGCGGCGAACGTCTCGGCGTCGGCATCGATCGCGTCGACGGTATCATAGTGAATCGGGATGATGAGGCCGGGGTCCAGCGCCACTGCGAGGCCTGCAGCCTCGTGGCGGTCCATCGTACACGTTCCCCCGATCGGCGGACAGAAGACATCGACAGCGAGGTGTTCGTGGCCCTCGAGCACGTCCGTATCGCCGGGGCAGTACACCGAGACCCCCTCTATGGTAACGTGGAAGCCACAGCCGCGACCCTTCGGGTGATACGGGTCACCGTTCGCCCGAACGTGCGGTCCGTCGGGATCGTTGTACGCCGCAGTTGTCCGGACGATCGCGTCCCCGACGGCGATGTCGGATTCCGAGTCGACGCTCCGGACCTCGTAGGGGAGATCGGCGAAGCGTTCGACGTCGCGGTCGATCCGGTGGGTGTTGATGCCATCGAAGGCGACCACCGTGGCGTCGGGTCGGGCAACGGCTCTAATCCCGTCGGCGTCGTAGTGGTGACCGTGCGTCACGCAGACGACATCGCCGTCCGCTCCATCGTAGTCGTCCAACACCCCGTAGCGCCCCGGATCGATATAGACAGTCGTTCCCCCACTCGCCACGCGAACCGTGGCGTGGCCGAGCCATGAGAGCGCCACCCCGTCGTGTTCAATCATAGATCCCAGTATGGGGCGGACGGGCACAAAGCCGACGATCACCCGGCGAGCCGTTCGACCCGTTCGAGGCTGTCGGCGTCCTCGGGGGCTTTATCGCCACGGATGGCGATGAAGCGCGGGAACCGAAGCGCGTACCCTGACCCGTACGTCGGCGAGCGCTGGATCTCCTCGTACCCGACCTCGAAGACGACCGCCGGGTCGATCTCGACGTCGGTGCCTGATTCCGAACGGACATACGGGACGAGTCGCTCGTGGAGGCGTTCGAGTTCTTCGTCGGTGATCCCGGTCGCCACCTTGCCGATCGGCTCGAACGCCTCGCCGTCGCGGACCGAGAGCAGGAACGTCCCGAAGTTGTTCGCCCGCCGCCCCTCACCCCACTCGGCCCCTGTCACGACAAGATCGAGCGTTTCGACGTCGGGCTTGCGTTTTAGCCAGTTTTGTCCCCGGTCACCGGGCGTGTACGTCGATTCGGGGTTCTTCAGCATGATCCCCTCGTGGCCGGCCGCAAGCGCCGCCGCCTCGCGGGTCGCGATCTCGTCGGCCGACTCAGCGATCCGGAGGTCGGCGACACCGCCGTCGAGGGCCTCGTCCCCGTCGAGAAGCCTCGACAGCCGCTCGTGTCGTTTGAGAAGCGGGGCGTCGAGAAGATCGTCGCCGTCCGCGTGCAGGCAGTCGAAAGCGTAGAACTCTACCGGGACCGCCTCGCGCGCCGCCGCGATGTCGTGTTTCCGACGGAACCGACGAAGCACGTCCTGAAACGGGCGCGGGGAGCCGTCCTCGTCGACGGCGACGACCTCGCCGTCGAGGATCGCCGGCCGATCGAGCGCCCCGGCGACGGCCTCAACGACCTCTGGAAGCGCGTCGGTGACATCCTCGAGGTTTCGGGAGAACAGCAGCGTTTCCGCGCCGTCGTGGTGGAGTTGCACCCGTGCGCCGTCGAACTTCGCCTCGACCGCGACGCGATCCCACGCCTCGATCGCTTCGACGGCGCTTCCGGCCTGTGCCAACATTGCTTCGACCGGCCGTCCGACGACCAACCGGACATCATCCAACCCCGCTTCGCCGCTCTCGCGCGCCGTCTTGGCGACAAGTCCGGCGTCATTCGACACCTGCATCGCCCGTTCGACGGCGTCCGGCGGGACGCCGAATGCAGCCGCGATCGCGTCTCGGGCCGCCCCCTCGCCGACGCCGATCCGCATGTTCCCCAACACGAGTCGGGCGAGAAACCGGGCTTCAATCGGCTCGGCCCGGTTGAACAGCCCGAACAGCGTCTCGATCTTCGTGTCGGTGCTCCCCGCGCCCGCGGCGTCGGCGAGCGCCCGAAGATCAACGTCAACGCCGGCGACGGTAAGCCCGCTGTCGTCGCCGCCCCCGAACGATCCCAGGCCCCGCTGCCCCCCGAGATCTAACCCCTCGGCGACTGCACCGATCTCACCCACCTCGGCTAACCGCGCTTCGATGTCAGCAGCCGTGACGTTCGGGCTCGCCGCCCTCGCGAGCGCCTCGTGACAGAGCGCCGGCCCGATATCGAGTTTCGTCGGGTCGTGAGCGGGAAACACCCGACCCTGGACGAACCGGGTCACGACAGCGAGATCATCGCCGGCGTCGGCGAACGCCTCGGCGACGAGATCAACGGTGTCGGTATCGGCGGACACCGACTCGATCTCCGCGGCGCGGGCAGCGAACTCGGCGAACTGCATTGGTATGACTACTGGATACTGACCGATCGCGATTAAAAGATCCGAAGTTGTCGGGTGTGTCGAGCCTTACAGGACGTCGTCGAAGTCGTTGTGACCGTTGATTTCGACGCCCTCGTCGGTGATCGTCGCGAGGTAGACGCCGTTACCGGAGCCGGTATCGCGCTCAACAGCGGCCTTGATCGCGGAGGCGGCGACGCGTTTGGCCTCGTCGTTCGTCATGTCGTCCTCGTAGCCCTCTTCGAGGGTTCCGTGCGCGACCATGAGACCAGACCCGGTAACCGTGTAATCGTCGGCCATGACGCCGCCGGCGGGGTCGATCGAGTAGACGTGGTGGCCCTCCTCGTCGACGCCGCCCAGGATCGGGTTGATCGCGAAGAACGGCCCGCCGCGGGCGAAGTTCCCGGCCAGCGTCGCAAGGGCACTGATCGAGATGTCCTCGCCGCGTCGCGCCTCGTAGAGGTCGACCTCGGCCCGGAGCGACCGGATGAACGACTGGGCACCGCCGACGCTCCCGACGAGCGTCAACGCGGCGGTGGGGTGGATCTGTTCGACCTTCTGGACGTTCTTGTTGGAAACGAAGCGGCCGCCCAGCGAGGCGCGCATGTCGGTCGCGATGACGACGCCCTCGGCGGTCGAGATACCGATCGTCGTCGTTCCGGTCTTGTTGACGTTCTCGAGGTCTTCGGCCGAGAGGTCGTTCGAGGGAACGTCGCCAAGTTCGGGCTCGTACGGCGAGAGCGTGTGATTCTGTCCGGTACGCGGCAGGGAGGAATCCGGTTGACGCATTACATTGTAGTACATCCCGACGCTGATAAAAGCTTCCGGTTACCGATGTTCGAGCGCAACGGCGCGGCCGGGACACGGGTGAGATCAGCTGTCCGCCAGCCGCCGGTGGGTCGAGCCGAGTCGGTCGATGAGCCGGCCGATGGGGAGGCGGATTCCGGCGCGTTTGGCGGCGAGCACGACCGGCAGGAGCGCGATACCGAGGACGATACTGAACTGGTACAGAGCGAACACTGCGGCCCGGTGCGGGCTAGGTGCCATCGTACCGCGAGGCCAACGGCCATCAGTATATATATCTTCTGCCCCACCGCCCCAGTCAACTATATAAGCCGGCTCCGTAGCGTATTTAACGGCATTTTTGCGTTTCGCCCGACGGACCGGCGGTCCCCTGGGTTATGATCCAGCGAGCGACGGATAACGCGGGTAGGTGCCGGCGGCGGCTGCGATGTGAGTGGGGGGCAAACGTGCCAGACGGGAAACAATAGGGCTATCCGTCGGGCGACGCTTCGATGGAATATGACAAACTATATCGTCGCGATGGAGGCTGCGTGGCTGGTTCGTGACGTTGGGGCGATTGACGATGCGATCGGCGTCGCAGTCAGTGAGGCCGGACGGCGGCTCAACGAGGCCGACATGGACTACGTGGAGGTTGAGGTCGGTTCGACGCCGTGTCCGGCCTGCGGGGAGCCGTTCGACTCGGCGTTCATCGCTGCCGACACGGCGCTCGTCGGGTTGGGACTCGAGATGAAGGTGTTCAACGCCGACAGCGAACAGCACGCCTCGCGGATCGCGAAAAGCGAAATCGGCGGCGCGTTGCGGGATATCCCGCTCTCGATCATCGACACGTTCGAGACTGGCGACGGAGAGGAAGAGGACTGATACTGCCAGCGGTGCCGTTGTCCGGGGCTCTGCTCCTGTGCACCTTTGTCTCGAGTCCGCGAGTAGTAGCTCATGAGACGTGGGCCGCAACGTCCGCCTCGGTGATGATACCGCGCAGTTGGCCGTCCTCAACGACCATCACCGCGTCCTGATGGTTGAGGTGGCCGTTAACCTCGTCTAGCGTCGCGTCGGGTTCGACGGTCGTAATCGCCTCCCGCATCGCCTCGGCGACCGGCAACTCGCCAGCGTTGTCCGGATCGAGTTGCCGGATGTCCGAGTTCGAGATTATTCCCTGTGGCCGCCCGTCGCGGACGACCGGCAGTTGTGAGTACCCTTGCTTGACCATCACGTCGATCGCCTCCCGAACGCTGTCGTCCGGCGCTACGTTGACGACGCCCTCGTGCATGATGTCGCCGGCATGCATCACCGCGCTCTCGGCCTCGTCAAGGGCGGTAACGATGCGTCGAAGCGTCGAGAGCCGCGGGTCGACGTCCCCGCCTTCGATGCGCGCGATCAGCGGCTGAGAGACGTCGGCCCGATCGGCGAGTTCGCTCTGTGTCAGGTCTAAATCCGTCCGACGGTCCTTGAGATCGGCGGGCGTGGGCAGATCCATACTCATGCGGTCAATTACCTGCAGTTATACAAAAGTCTTCTCCCGGGGCCGGACATAAATACTGTGACGACGTAGCCCCACGTGAGTGACTGGAACGAACGGCCGGGCGGTCGTGGCGAAACGCGCCGACGACGGCTACCCGGACACGGCGGAGATACGCGACCTCGCCCGCGCGGCCGGCTACACGGTCGTCGGCGAGGTCACACAGACGCGGACCGAGGACCCCGCGCTCTGTCTCGGGGAGGGAAAAGTCGCCGAACTCGCGACGCTCGTCGCCGAGACCGACGCGACGATAGTGGTCTTCGACAACCGCCTCGGGCCGTATCAGACGTACAACCTCGGGAACGAACTCCCCGAGGGTATCGAGGTGATCGACCGGTTCAAACTTATTCTCGATATCTTCGGCCAGCGCGCCCAGACAAAAAAAGCCCAACTGCAGGTCGAACTCGCCGAACTCCGGTATGAGTTGCCGCGCGCCGAGGCGAAGGCATCGCTCGCAAAGCGCGACGAGCGGCCGGGGTTCATGGGCCTCGGCGAATACGACGAGTCCCGCGAGCGCGACATCAAAGCGCAGATCAGCCGGATCAACGACGAGCTAGAACGCATTGAGCGAACTGAGGCCCACCGCCGCGAGCAGCGCCGCGAGTCGGGCTTTGATCTCGTCGCTTTGGCCGGGTACACGAACGCCGGGAAGTCGACGCTGTTGCGCCGGTTGGCGAGCGATCTCGACATAGACGAGAACGAAGGGCTGCACCCGGACTTGGACGCAACCGCCGAATCGGAGAACCGTCTCTTTACGACGCTCGGGACGACCACTCGCCGGGCGGAGTTCGACCGACGGGACGTGTTGGTGACCGACACCGTCGGGTTCATCTCCGATCTCCCCCACTGGCTCGTCGAGTCATTCCGGTCGACGCTCTCGGAGGTGTACCGGGCCGATCTGGTGTTGCTCGTCGTCGATGCCTCCGACCCCGTCGAGGAGATCCGCGAGAAACTCGTCACATGTCACGACACGCTTTACGAGCGCAACGAGGCTCCGATCGTCACCGTTCTGAACAAAGCCGACCTCGTTGACGACGAGGAGCTGGATGAAAAACGCGACGCCCTCGCAGCACTCGCGGAGGACCCGGTGGTTGTGAGCGCAAAAACGGGGACGAACATCGACGACCTGCGCGCTCGCATCGACGCGGAGTTGCCCGCCTGGCGGCACGAACGACTCGTCATCCCGATGACTGACGAGACGATGAGCCTCGTGTCGTGGGTTCACGACCACGCTCACGTCGAGTCGGTCGACTACGGTGACGATGTCACGATCGAGTTCGAGGCCCGCCCAGCGATCATCGAGAAGGCGCGCTCGAAGGCCGGAGAGTTGCCGACGCCGGCGCTCGAGTAGCAACCGTCGACACCGACCTACAGAACGCGTTTTTCTTTCGAGACGACCTCCACGTCGTTGATCCGTGTGCCGGGATACTGCCCTTCGGCGTCCTTCTCGGCGGCCTTCACCATGTCCCAGATCACGTTCAACCCGGTTGTAACGCCTTCCAAGGCTTCCATCTCACATCCCGTCTTGCCCGTTGTCTCGACGGCGACGGACAACGCGATGTCGGCCTCGCTGACATCGAACGTCGTCTCGACGTTCGTGATCGGGATCTGGTGGCACATCGGGATCGTCTCCCACGTGTGTTTGACCGCATCGATCGCGCCAACGCGGGCGACCGCGAGTACATCTCCCTTTTCGAGTTCGTTCGCTCGGATCGATTCGATCGTCGAGGGGTCGAGCTTGATCCGTCCGCTGGCCACCGCCCGGCGTGCGCTGTCGGGTTTGTCGCCGACATCGACCATCTGTGCGTCCCCCTCCTCGGTAACGTGCGTGAGGTCCGATCCGTCGCTCATACCTGCGTGTATCGCCGCAAGCGCGAAGAATCCACCGACGGCACAATCCGCTCAGTTCACGCTGTCGTGCCAACACGCCGCCGGCACGGCCTCGAGGAGGTCGGTCGCGACCAACCCGTAGCCGCACTCTTCGACGACGATATCGCCGGCCCGGCCATTGAGGTATGCGCCGAGAGCCGCCGCGTGAATTGATCGGAGGGGACACGCCATCGCACCCGTCACGCCAGCGAGCACGTCCCCGGTACCGCCGACGGTCATTCCGGGATTGCCCGTCCGGTTGACCCGGGTCCGGTCGCCGTCGGAGATCACGTCGACCGCGCCCTTTACGAGAAGTGTGACCCCAAGATCGGCCGCAAAGTCGGCAACGAGCGCGGCGCGCTCGTCGGGATCGGCGGCGGTCGTCCCGCCCATCGCCTCGAGTTCCCCCTGGTGTGGCGTGCAGACGAGCGTCGCCTCGGTGTCGACCTCCGGGACAGCCTGTAAAGCGTCGGCGTCGACGACGGCAGTCCCATCGAACGCAGCGAGGAACGACGCGGCCGCCTCAAGCGACGCGTCGGCGTCCCCGAGTCCGGGGCCGAACACGACACAATCCATGCCCGAAGCGGCCTCGAGCAGATCCGGCACGTTCGGCGGCGCGATCCGGTCGCCGGGCTGCGGGCGGACGATCAGGTTCTCGCTGTAGCTCTGTACCCCGCTCGCGACCAGTTCCGGGCAAGCGACGTACGCGAGGTCCGCACCTGCCCGGAGGGCCGCCTGCGCGGCGAGGGCGGGCGCGCCGGTGTAAGGGCCGCCCCCGATCACGAGAACACGGCCGAAATCGCCCTTATGTGCCGTTGGGTCGCGGGAGAGTCGGAGTAGGTCGCCCCGATGGACCACCCGCTCTGCGGCCGCCGGGATGCCGATATCGGCGACGGTTACGCTGGCGTCGACCGATTCGAGCCCGGGCTTGCCGTCGTGGAAGGTAATAATCCGATCGGCTTCCACCGCAGGCCCCTCGCTGTCGCCGGTGTCAGCGTCGACTCCCGAGGGGACATCGACGGCGACAACCGTCGCGTCGGCGGCGTTGACCGCTTCCACGGCGGTTGCCTCGGGCTCTCTAAGCGCGCCCGTCACGCCGGTGCCGAGCATCGCGTCCACGATCACGTCGGGATCGCCAAGCTCAAGCGACCGCGAGTCCCCGACTCGCCGCGTGTCGACGCCGGCCAACTGGAGCGCCTTCCAGTTCTCCCGCGCGATGTCGGTCGTGATCGTCTCCGGGCGGCCGAGGAGATGGACGCTGACCTCGTATCCGGAGAGGAACCGCGCTGCGACGAACGCATCGCCACCGTTGTTGCCCCGTCCACAGACCAGCGTGACCGATGTCCCGGGGTCGGCTACCTCGCGGACGACGTGCGCGACGGCGTTGCCCGAGGACTCCATCAATTGCTTGCGTGGCACACCGAGTGCCTCGGCGTTCGCGTCCACGACGGCCATCTCCGTGCTTGAAATCATACGTCGGTCTTCACGCCGGATCGAACTAATCGTTGTGGCGACGCGTCGGCGCACGCGGCACCCAGGGTCGATCGCCTACTGTCTGATCTCGAACGCCTCGAGTCCGGTCGGATCACCGTACTCGATCTCGACATCGTCGACGCGAGCCTTCGGACTGCCGGTGTGACACCACTCGACCATCGACTCGACGGCCTCCTCTGTCCCCTCAAAAACGGCTTCGACGCGGCCGTCATCGAGATTCCGCACCCAACCGCCAACGCCGCGTTCAAGGGCTGTCTCGCGCGTCGTTGCGCGGTAGTACACTCCCTGGACGCGTCCCGAGACGAAGACGTGTGCGCGGATCCGATCGTCCATGTCGGCTCTCGGGCGGTTCAAGACAAAAATCCGGCGACAGCCCGGATGGGGCTGCGTAGCAGCCTGTGCGGACTACACTTACTGTGATTGCGCCTCGTCCTCAACCGATCCGGCCTCATCCTCGTACTCTCGGGCCATCTCCAGTACGTCCTCGACCGGATCCTCGAACGCATCGGCCCGCGAGGACAGGTTCTCTTCGAGGTCCCCCATGTCATCGACCGTGTCGTCGAGTTCGTCGCTGGCTCTGTCGGCCGTGTTTTCGGCGGAGTCGTAGTCCCCGTCGTCGATATCGTCCTGAGCGTCCTCAAGTTGCGTGTGTTGGGAGTAAATCGTCGATAGCGCCCCTTCGAGCCGTTCCAACGCGTCGAGTTCACTCTCGAACTGACGCTGTTTTTGTTCGTACTCGTCGGTCCCGATCGCGTCGATAGCCTCCGTGGTCCCCGAATCGACGTTTGAGATGGCTTCGAACGGGTCGGTGGCGTTCTCGACGGCCTCTTCAATCGCGTCGAGTTCGGACTCGATCGTGTCCTCATCGTCGCTATCGTCTATCGCATCGTAGGCGTTGAGAACGGCGTCACGGCCGTCGATCAACCACGCCTGCAGATCCGTCGCCTGCGTTAAATATTGGTGTACCTCGCGCAGCGACTCGACGGTTTCAGTTTGTTCTGTCGTCGTTGCCGCTCGCCCCGCATCGCTGATCGCAGTTTGCGCATCGGAGAGTTTCAACAGTACGGCCCGGGCATCGAAGCCGGTTGTCTCGGCCGAGACGTCGAGCATATCGGCCGACACCCCATCCGTATAAATATATACGGCTTCCTGGAGCTGGTTTTGCGCCTCGACGATCGCGTCATCCCCCGCCCTCCGTTCCGATTCGGACGGGCCGGGGTCCGGCGTGTCAGTCGGCTCCGGGGTCGGTGTCGACTCCGGCGTGTCGGTCGGCTCCGGCGTGTCGGTCGGTTCGTCGGATTGACCCTGCGTCGTCCCGAAACATCCCGCTGTTAGTGGGGCGATGGCTGCTAGGAGGGCTCGTCGTTTCACGCGCGATAAATTTCGCTTTGTTCCAATAAATCTATGGTTTGTGTCTGACGCCTGTCTGACTGTATGCCGAACTTTAGGCCTTCTTTGGCCTCAATACGCATTACAGTCATATATTATATAAATTATATTATAAAAATCTAAAAGTGCCAACTACATCAAAAGGTGGTATGGCCTCGCAGCTAGGTTCGAACCAAACCAAACTCCCGACCGCCCGACACTGGCATCCCGTCGTTCCAGCCTTCGTTTTCGTCCTCGCCACGTACGTGTTCAACCTCGGATTAAACACTGTCCTGTTTCGGTTACAGCCCGTCCTCCCGGGTGTACCCCAACAGCCGATCGTTGCCACTCCGCTTACCCTGTTGGGCGCTGGAGCACTACTGGGTATAAGTGGTGTCGCGATGACGTACAGCCTCCTGTTGTTCGTCCACACAGCGAGCGAACGCGTCAGCCCCACCTCGAACGTCCCCTCGTCCGCCGTGGGGGTCGGACAGTTCGCCCGCGCCACGGGCGTCGTTATCGTCGGCAGCATCGCGACCGCGCTCGGTTTCGCACTGCTCGTCGTCCCCGGCCTCGTCGTGCTCGCTCACCTTCCGTTCGTACTCATCGCGATCGTGCTTGAGGACCAGCCGATCGCGGAAGCCGTCAAGACGGGCCACACTCGGGTCCGAACCAACCTCGTTCCCGTTGCCACTGCGACCATCCTCACAACGCTTGGCCTCGCCGCGGTGACCGCGTTTGGCGTCTACACTTCGCTCGTTCCGCCAGCGATCGAAGTCGGTGCCGGCGCGACCGGTACCGCGCTCGTCCTCCTCGCCGGCGTGTACGTGTTTACGTCGTTGTATCAGCGGAGTCCCCGACGACGCCAGGGAATATAGACGCCGGCCGAGCGCCCCGGCACCTACCCGGATAGCTCTCTGAAACACACGCAGTCCGCAAGGAGGGGTATCCCGTCGGCCGCCTGGGACGAATACACATCGTCCGCCGAAGCGACACCTCTCGGTTCCGATCGTTGAACCAGTCAGGTAGCGCCGCCCTCGCCGGTCCGGAGATGATGGAAGACGTAGGTCTGGGTGTATCCCGCGTACGTGCCGCCGAACTGCGCCCGGATCGCCCGTGACGTCTCGACGTAGTTGCCCCGCTCACAGTCCGGGTAGTGCTCCTCGACCGCGGTCCGTATCCACGTATCTAGCGGCACCGCTTCCAGATATCCGAGCGAGAACAGGAGAACGCAGTCGGCGACCTTCTCACCGACACCGACGAAGCGGGTTAGTGATTCGCGAGCGTCCTCGTACTCGAGGCCGAGGGCGTCCTCGGGGTGTGCCTCGCCCTCGGCGACCATCTCGGCAGTTCGCCGGACGTACGGTGCCCGATACCCCAACGAAAGCTCGCGGAGTTCGTCCTCCGTCGCCGCCGCCAGCGCCGATGGCGTCGGGGCGGCGTGGTATGTCGTTCCGTCTAACGTAACCGTTTCGCCGTACGTTTCTGCGAGGGCGGTCTGCATCCCGTGGATCCGCGCGACGCGCATCTGCGCCGAGCAGATAAACGAGATCAGGCTACCGAACGGGGGGTCGCGGACGAGCCGCATCCCACGGTGAGCGTCGTAGGCCCGGTCGATAAGGGGATCCGAGGGCATCGCTTCGGCGATCGAATCCAGATCGTCGTCCAGCCGCAGAAGGTGTTCGAGTCGGTCAGCGGCGTTCTCCGTGGACGATACCCATTCGAGGCGGCCGTCGATCTGCCGGACGCGAAGCACCTCCGGTTCGTTCGTTGTGGTCGCCGTTCCGGGAAGCACCGTGTAGTACCACGGCGATCCCTCGGTCTTGCCGTCATAGATCCGGCCATCGTCGCGTCGCCACAGATACGACTGGCCGCTCTCCAACGTCGTGGTAAGATCGAATCCGCCGTCGAACGCCTCGATCGGGCGGCTGCCGGTTTCCATATTCGCCGTACGCGCCGGGACAGACTCGGGGGTTCGGGTCGCGGCCGGATTCGCCCGTGCCAGAGGCCGAACCTTCTTGTCGTATGGGACACGATACCGTGATATGGACTGCCGAGTTGTCGTTGAAGCCGCGGTCCCCGTGTACGACGTCGAAACGGCCGACGAGGCGGTTCGCATCGCCATCTCCAAGACCGGCGAGATGCTGAACCCTGATCTCAACTACGTCGAGATAGATATGGGGTCCCAGACGTGTTCGGACTGCGGAGCGTCCCACACTCCAGCGTTTATCGCCGCCGACGAGGGGCTCGTCGCTCTCGAGCTTGAAATGACGGTATTCAACGTCGAACACGACGAGCACGCCGCCCGGATCGCCCGCAAGGAGATCGGCCAACGACTCGAGAACATCCCGCTCGAAATCATCGAGGTCGAGCAGCTCGAAGAGGACGACGGAGACGCCGACGAGGAGGACGCGTCGACGGAGGGTGAAGGTGGAACTGGTGACGATGCCGATGCCTCGAGCGACGATGAGGACGTGCTCCCGGAGTTCGACGAACTGCTTGACGAGTGACGCCCGTCCGCCCGCGGTCGCCACGCCCTGGGGCGCGCCGCCCTTGGCGGCGAACTGCGCAGGCGTCTCAACGAGGCCACGGCTGTCGAGGTTGATTCGAATCCGCGAGAACTGTATCGTCGGCCGTTCAGTCAGCGGTCGCCGAGACAGCGGGTTCGACTTCGTGCTCCATTTCCTCGGTAATGCCGTCAGCGAGGGCGAAGACGGCCGCCTTGTGGTCTGTCTTCGATTTGTGGATCGATGTCGGTCGGACACCAAGTTCGGTGTACTCGGTGTGTTCAACGGTGCACTCTGCCATCTGCTCGTAGTGGTTGCATACCTCTGCAAGCAGGCCGTGGAGATGAATGAGCTCCTGCTTCTTCATAGTCGTATTCGGGTAGCGACTCAGGGTATATAGTAGTATCCTGAGACAAGTTAACACGTTTCTACGGGCCTGACGCCGCTGGATTCGGCGGATTCCGGGATGACCCCCACGCCGGGGCAATGATCCGTGCGGTCCGAAGCCGATCACCGTCGGCCGACTAGACGTGGAGGGGCGGCAATCGGGGCCAGTTCCGGGCTGAAGACTTTTTTTATTCGAGTGCTCACGATGGGTATGGAGTACAAAGAGGGACTCGACCGCGCGCTCGAGACGACACCGGACATCGAGGAAGCGGCGGATCGGCTCTCGCTCCCCGACCCCGAAGTGCGTCAGGAGGGGACGGAGACGATATACGAAAACTTTCAGCCAACACTCGACGTTCTCGATCGGGCGGGCGAGCACGTCATGAAACATCTTCAGACCGAACTCGGAACGAGCGCCCACATCGACGAGCGGGGGCGACTCAGACTGACCGGGGCGTTCCGAGCCGACCGCGTTCGGGAGGCGATGGAAGCGTACGTCGAGCGGTACGTTCGCTGTCCGGAGTGTGGCCTCCCGGACACCCGCATCGAAACCGAGCGTGGGGCGGAGATACTCAGGTGTACGGCCTGCGGCGCCCGCTCCTCGACGGGCGGGGAGTGAATGCGAATCGATTCAATCGTTCTCTCGTCGCCGCTTCGTCGGTTTGTCCGCTGGGACGTACGTCCGGCCGACGCTACCGCCGCCGACCAGTTCGCGGAGCGAGAGTTGTCGTTCGACGCCGTCCTCTCGCGTTGACTCGACGCGTCGCTCGGTCGTTTGGAAGTAGTTGACGACGGTAACGAGGACGACGCCGCCGATGGTATTGCCGAGAAGAACGGGGAGAACAAAGCCGACGAGGCCCGGTAAAAGCGCCGCTTCGCCGAGGAAGACGAGGTACATGAGTTCGGTAAAGGAGACGACGACGTGGAAGAGATCAGCAAGCGGGATCAAAAGAAAGGCGATA
>Ga0207414_1000641_pt1 | contig 14983 bp, 14 predicted proteins | sample PonA231FremontCA_2_FD_187269 | JGI IMG/M metagenome (GOLD analysis project Ga0207414, IMG submission 187269) | Marine sediment microbial community from Fremont, CA, USA - Pond A23 Sediment 1 (SPAdes) | ecosystem: Environmental > Aquatic > Marine > Unclassified | place: USA: Fremont, California... | reverse complement strand
TTCAGCCAGCCGCCGATATGTCCGCTCGGTGGACGCTGGCGCAAACATATCCACAGGCGGTGGCCCATCGGCCGCCTGTGGATCGATGCCATGAAGTCGGCGCCGCTCGACGTCCGAGCACAGCCTGACGGCGCCAAGACGGCCCACCAGGGTGCGCGTGAAGCGGCTCTTGCCGCTGCCCGAGACGCCGACACCGACGATCAACGGCGGAAAGCGGAATTCCGCATAGGCCTCGGCCAGGTCCAGGTAACCGCGGCACGCACGCATGGTTTCGGCCAGCAGCGCGGGTCGCTCGCCATCCTCCCCCGTGAGCGAGTGCCGCTGCAGCGCGCGACGCGCCCCGCTCAGCGCCTCGAAAACGCGGAACACCGAAAGCAGGCGCGCCAGCCCATAGTCACCCGAGCGGCGCAGGTAGCCGTCAAGCGCGTGACGCGCCAGGCCCGTCTCGCCGCGCGCCTCGAGTCCCACCAGCAGAGCCGCCAGATCGCTTCCCGGGTCAACGACACCCCCCGCGTCAGCATCCATGGGGTCGCGGCCGATGGCATTGGCCAGCAGCACCCGGCCCTCGTCACACAGCCGGCTCTCGGGGTGCGCGGCGGCCCAGCTGCCCGTCAGCAGCTTCTCCCGCCGCGCCTGAAAGACCGGCGCCAACCGCTCGAGGTCCTGTTCGAGCCACTCGCGCAGGCGCGCCAGCCGCTGCTTATCCGCCTCACCGAGCAGCCTTGGCTCAATGGCCGACCATTGTGCCTCGAGCCGGCCGCGCAAGGCCTCCAGCCCTGCCTGTTGCGTGTCGGTCTCGGCAAGCGAGCGCTGGTGGAACGCCACCAGCCGGTCGAGCAGTGCCTCGAGCGACAGCGCCTGGTCACAGGACGCGGCAGGTTCGACGGGTGTCTGGCTCATTCGGGTATCTCCTGGCGATGGCTCAGGACGGCTGCATGGCGGTGAACGCCTTTTCGGCACCGTCGAGGGTCAGCTGAATGTCTTCCGGGGCGTGAGCACTTGACATGAAGCCGGCCTCGAAGGCGGACGGCGCCAGATAGACACCCTGGTCGAGCATCAGCGAGAAGAAACGGCGGAAGGCGTCGGCATCGCAGGCCGTGGTCTGGGCAAAATTATCGACCCGGCGCTGTCCAGTGAAGAAGAGCCCGAACATGCCGCCGGCGCGCTGCGTGATCATGTCGATGCCGGCGGCCTCGGCACGCGCCTCGAGACCCTGGCAGAGCGTCTCGACACGCTGCGCCAGGGCGTCATGGAAGCCCGGCTCGCGCAGCTTGCCAAGCAGGGTGATGCCGGCCGTCATCGCCAGCGGATTGCCGGAGAGTGTACCCGCCTGGTAGACGGGCCCGAGCGGCGAGATCACCTCCATGATCTCGCGGCGCCCGCCGAACGCCCCGACCGGCATGCCGCCACCGACGATCTTGCCCAGGCAGGTGATGTCCGGCGCGACGCCGTAGTGGGCCTGGGCGCCGCCCATGGCCACGCGAAAGCCGGTCATCACCTCGTCGAAGATCAGCACGCTGCCGTGCTGGTCGCAGACGCGGCGCAGGGTCTCCAGAAAGCCCGGCTGCGGTGGAATGCAGTTCATGTTGCCCGCCACCGGCTCGACGATGATGCAGGCCACCTCGCTGCCGATCTCCTCGAAGCACTGCTCCACGGCATCGGGGTCGTTGTAGGAGAGGGTCACAGTATGCTCGGCCAGCGAGGCCGGTACCCCCGGTGAACTCGACTCACCGTGGGTCAGCGCCCCCGAACCGGCCTTGACCAGCAGCGAGTCGGAGTGGCCGTGATAGTTGCCTTCGAACTTGACGATCTTGTCGCGGCCGGTAAAGCCCCGCGCCACGCGTATCGCCGACATGGTGGCCTCGGTCCCGGAACTGCACATGCGCACCATCTCGATGCTCGGAATCATGTCGCAGATCAGCTCCGCCATGGTGGTTTCGACGGCCGTCGGCGTCCCAAAGGAGAGGCCATGATCGAGACGGTCGCGCACGGCACCGAGCACATCGGGGTCGGCGTGGCCGGTGATCATGGGTCCCCAGGAACCCACGTAGTCGACGTAGCGTTTGCCTTCCACATCGAACAGATAGGCGCCACGCGCACGCTCCATGAACACCGGGGGACGATCCATCCCCTTGAAAGCGCGAACCGGCGAGTTCACCCCGCCGGGAATGTGGCGACAGGCCTGTGCGAAGAGCTGTGCAGATGTGGTCATGTCTACCTCTTGCCGGTTGATGCATGCCCGGCCATGCGGGCGATGGTTAGTGCGGTGAATCGGTTGCTGGGTCGTGCTGTGAATCATTCTGTGGATAGCTTGCCAACTGGCGCGTCGGTCTCGCTCCATTCTCGGCTGCCGGCATGGCGATCACCAGCCCGCTGGTTCAGCCCGGCGGCGCAGTGGCGTCGTGAACGAGAAAGTCGGGCCTTGTCGGCAGCTGCCAGAGACGGCGCGGTAGGCGCTGGTCATGACCTGGCTGCCAGCCCCGTGACAGAGCTTGCCAGGTGAAGGTCTGAGCCTGCTCACAGGCGGTGACCAGGGTCTCGCCTGCGGCGAGACGCGCCGCCACGGCACTTGCCAGGGTACAGCCGGAACCGTGGAAGTGCCCGGCGAGTCGCGGCCAGCTCCACTGGCGGCTGAGATCTGGCGCATGCAGCGTGTGCTCTACCCGCTCGCTCGGGACCCGATGGGCGGGCTGATCGGTGCCGGTAACCAGCAGCGCCTGGCAGCCCAGCGACATCAGCTGCACCGCGCGCTCGGTGTCGCCACTGAATTCGGCACCGGCCAGCCGGGCCAGTTCCTGCCGGTTGGGAGTCAGGATATCCACATGCGCCAGCAGTCGACTGCGCATGGCGTCGATCAGTTCGGCTGTGGACAAGTCACTGCCCCCGCCCGCACTAAGTACCGGATCCAGCACTACCGGCACGCCGGGACGACGCTTGATGATGTCTACCACGGCATCCAGCACGTCGACATTGGGCAGCAGGCCGATCTTGATCGCGGCCACCTCGAAGCCGTCGAGCGCCGCTGCCATGGCGATGATATCGCTCGCTGCCACGGGACTCATGGCGCTCACGTCACGACAGTTCTGTACCGTCAGCACGGTCGGTACGGTCAAGGCCCAACCACCGCAGGCGGCCACTGACTCGCTGTCGGCCACCAGCCCGGCCCCCCCGGTGGGGTCATGACCGGCGAGCACCAGGACGGTGGACAGGTGGGGCGTCAAGGCGTGGGAATCCTCCATCAGAAGGGCTTCAGGACGGCCAGGAAGACGATCAGCAGCAGGGCAATGACCGGCAACTCGTTGAACCAGCGGAAAAACACATGACCGCGCCGGCAGCGCTCCTCGGCAAACTGTTTCAGGTAGATCAGGCAGACATGGTGATAGCCCACCAGTAGTGCCACCAGCAGCAGCTTGGCGTGTATCCAGCCCTGGGTGAGCCAGGCGGGGTTCAGCACCAGCAGGGCACCACCGAAGACCAGCACGGCGATCATCGACGGGGTCATGATGCCGCGGTAGAGCTTGCGTTCCATGACCAGAAAATGATCGATGGCCTGCTGCTCGCCGCGCTCACGCGCCATGGCGTGATAGACGTAAAGACGGGGGAGGTAGAACAGCGCAGCGAACCAGGTGACCATGGCCACCAGATGCAGGGCCTTCATCCACAGATACATAGCGACTCCTCAGCCGTGGGTCGGGTCGGAAAAGCGGTAATAGCGCTCGATGGCGTCGCGAGTAATGATACCGGAAATCCGCTTCTGCTTCGGCCGGTGGCCGTGTTCCACGTAGAGGGCATCCAGCGCCTTGTCATTGAGCCGTTCAAAGGCTTCGGAGAGCGTTGCCTGAAGATGGATGGGCGCCATGTCGAGGCGCTGGCCAGGAATTTCCAGCAGGTCCAACAGCACACTGCGCCCCTTGACCACCGGGGCTTCGTGCTCCATCAGCCAGCGCGCCAGGTCGGCCGCCTTGAGTGCCAGCGTCGGCTTGTCAGCCGTGGAGCGCTCGATCAGGACCCATACCGGATTGGACGCCAGCAGCGCCTTGGCCTGTTCATGGGTCACCATGCGCGTTGTCCGCACCAGGCGGCGCTCCATGACGGCCGGCACCGATACGCGAGAGAGTGCCTGCATGACGGGCTGCTGCAGCGGATGCAGCCCGTGGCGAGTCTGGGTGAGGAAAAACCCCTGGCTGCGGCTCAACTGCCGGGCCGTCAGGCTGGCCACCACCACCGCCAGCATGCCCGGCATGATGATGCCGGGATTGTGGGTCAACTCGAGCAACGCCATCAGCGCCGCCAGCGGCGCCTGCAGTATCGCTCCCATCATGGCGGCCATGCCCAGCAATGCATAGACCTCGGGTGGCGAGGCGCCCAGCGGCATCAGCGCCTGGCCCGCCAGGCCACACAGTGCCCCGGCCGCCCCACCGGCGACCAGGATGGGGCCGATGATGCTGATCGGTATGCCGCAGGCCACGCTGAAGGCGGTCAGCAGCAGCTTGCCGACCGCCACCGCCAGCAGCACGTTCATCGTCACTTCACCCCCCAGCGCCTGCTGCAGGGTGTCATAGCCCATTCCCTGCACCTCGGGATACCACCAGGCCATGCTCGACACGGCCAGCGCTGCCAGCGCGAAACGCCACGCCATGGGCAGCCGCGCCAAGCGTCGGTGTCCGCGAGCCACGCGCAGGAACAGGGCGGCCAGCAGACCGATCAGCAGGGCGCTGACCAGGATCCAGGGCAGGTCGAGCAGCGACTTCAGGTGCAGGTCCGGAATGCCGATGGCCGGTTCGGCGCCATAGACCAGCTGGGCCACCACCGCGCCCATGGAGGAGGCCAGAATCACCGGCATGAAGCCGATGATGGTGTACTCCATCATGACCACTTCCATGGCGAAGATGACCCCGGCGATGGGCGTATTGAACGAGGCGGAGATGCCGGCCGCGGTGCCGCAGGCAACCAGCACCCTGAGGCTGTTGTGCGGCAGCCGCAGATATTGCCCCAGCCCTGTCGAGGCGGCGGCGCCCAGATGAATGGCCGGCCCCTCGCGGCCGGCGGAAAGTCCCCCGATCACTGACACCACGCCCACCCACCACTGCGTCAACCAGTTGCGCAGCGGGAAGCGTCCTTGATGATAGGTCAGCCGGTCGATAACGTGGACGACGCCAATGCCGCGCCCCTTGGGCGGCTGGCGAAACAGCCACAGACCGATCAGCGCAGCGGCGATGAGTGGCATCGCCACCCGCAGCAGTGGCGGCAGCGCTTCAAACGCCTCAGGGTCGCCATCGGGAAACAGCAGCAGGCCGCCAAGCGACAGCAGCAGGCGAAACAGCACCATCAAACTGCCGGTTACCAGGCCCGAGAGAACGCCCAGCACGCACAGCTGCGGCAGCGCGTCGACATTGGCCAGCTTGCGTCGAAAGCCATCGAGGCTGAAGTCGGGTAACGAGAGACGCGGCACGGCGGCGGTTCCTGTTCGGCCTTGCTGGGTAAGACCCGCCAGACAGGGCTCGGGTAGGTCGTATCTTTCTTGTGTATCATATCCGGGGACGCAGGTCCCAGCGCCACGTTATCAATCTCAGGAGGCCCTTGTGATCAAGGTCGGAATCGTCGGTGGCACCGGTTACACCGGCGTCGAACTGCTCAGGCTGCTGGCGCGTCACCCTGACGTGAAGGTAGACGTCATCACCTCCCGCTCTGAAGCCGGCATGGCCGTCAGCGAGCTCTATCCCAACCTGCGCGGCCACTTTGATGATCTGGTCTTCAGCGGACCCGATATCGACCGGCTGGCGCGCTGTGACGCCGTCTTCTTCGCCACGCCCCACGGCGTGGCCCACGCCATGGCGGGTGAACTGCTCGACAAGGGCACCCGGGTCATCGATCTTTCGGCTGATTTCCGACTGCGCGACAGCGCTGAGTGGGCCCACTGGTACGGCCAGGCGCACGGCGCCCCCGGCCTGCTCGGCGAGGCGGTCTACGGCCTGCCCGAAGTCAATCGCTCGCGCATTCGCCAGGCACGACTGATCGCGGTGCCCGGCTGCTACCCGACGGCCGTGCAACTTGGCCTGCTGCCGCTACTGGAAGCCGGTCTGATCGACGCCGAACAGCTGATCGCCGACTGCAAGTCCGGCGTGACCGGTGCCGGCCGGGGCGCCAAGGTGCCTTCGCTGTTGGCCGAAGCCAGCGAATCCATGAAAGCCTATGGCGCCGGCGGTCATCGCCATCTTCCGGAGATTCGCCAGGGCCTCAGCGATGCCGCCGGCGCCCCGGTGGGGCTGACGTTCGTGCCCCACCTCACGCCGATGATCCGCGGCATCCACGCCACCCTCTACGGTCGGCTGAGCGGCGATCCCGGCGACCTGCAGGCGCGCTTCGAACAGCGCTTCAAGGACGAGCCCTTCGTCGACGTAATGCCGGCGGGTAGCCATCCGGAAACGCGCAGCGTCAAGGGAGCCAACGTTTGCCGACTGGCGGTGCACCGTCCCGGCGACGGCGATACGGTCGTGGTGCTCTCGGTGATCGACAATCTGGTCAAGGGGGCATCCGGCCAGGCGGTGCACAACCTCAACCTGATGTTCGACCTCGACGAACGTGCCGGTCTCGACGCCCCGGCCATGATGCCCTGACCGCCGCTACCCGGCGCCTCACTGAGGCGCCGGGCCGACGAAAAGTTGACCCTTTTGCTGGGGATTGTGGATAATCCCACCAGCAAGACATTCAACGACCCAAGGGAGCACACCCATGAGTGGTGCAGAATCCTTCGTTCCCACCCCCTTGATGCTCTCCGACGAGGCGCGTGCCCGTCTCGCGACATTGATCGAGGAACAGAACAACCAACGGCTCAAGCTGCGCGTCTACGTGACCGGTGGCGGCTGCTCGGGTTTCCAGTACGGTTTCGATTTCGCCGAGGAGATTGCCGAGGACGATACGCTGGTCGAGTTTGGCCAGGTAGGTCTGGTGGTGGACCCGCTCTCCTATCAGTATCTTGTCGGCTCCACGGTCGATTATGAAGAAGGGCTGGCCGGTGCCCGCTTCCTGGTACAGAACCCCAATGCCACCACGACCTGCGGCTGCGGCGCTTCCTTCATGGTCTGAGCCAAAGCGTTGGCCCAGCGGCGAAAGCCCCGCAATCCCTCGACTTGACGCTTCCCCGGTAACTCGCCATGGTTTAGGGCGTACCTCACCACAATGACTTCCTTGGGGAATCGTATGAACCGCCAACTGAAAACCGCCTCGCTGGCCGCCAGCGTCGCGCTCGCCCTCGGCCTGGCCGGCTCGGCCAACGCTGATAACCATGTGCTCGAGGTCGTGACCGATCCGAGTTTCGTGCCCTTCGAGATGATGGACCAGGAAACCGGCGAGATGGTCGGCTTCGACATGGATATCATCAGCGAGCTCTCCGAGCGCGCAGGTTTTGAATATAACCTGCGCACCATGGACTTCAACGGCATCATTCCCGCCGTGCAGACCGGCAACGTCGACATCGCTATCGCCGGTATCACCATCACTGAAGAGCGCGCCGAAATCGTCGATTTTTCCGATCCCTACTACGATAGCGGTCTGCGTATCCTGGTCAGTGCCAACGATGACAGCGTTCAGCAGCTCGAGGATCTCGAGGGCAAGAAGATCGGCACCAAGGTAGGCTCCACCAGCTACGATTTCCTCGAGGAAAATCTCGGCGACGAAGCCGACATCACCCCCTACCCCGGTTCCAGCGACATGTACATGGCCCTGCTCGGCGGCAGCGTCGATGCCGTGTTCTATGACGCCCCCAACGTCGCCTACTTCGCGCAGACGCGTGGCGAAGGGCGCGTCAAGGTCGTGGGAGACCTCTACGAGGGTCAGCAATACGGCATTGTCTTCGTCAAGGGCAGCGACTGGGTCGAACCCGTCAATGAAGCCCTGGCCGACATGAACGCAGACGGCACCTACGACGAAATCTACGAGAAGTGGTTCGGCGAAGCACCCAGCGACGAGTGAAGGTGCACGTGGATTGATCACGGGGTCGGGTCCAGTACCCGACCCCGTTGCATTGCAAGTTCGATACACTCCCCCCTGTCGTCATTCCCCCCCGCGTCTTTGACGGAGAAACCTAGTGGACGTCACCTTCCAATTTGACTGGCAGGCGGCCTTTGCCTCCATTCCCTTCTTGCTTGAGGGTATTCCCTACACCCTACTGATCTCCTTTGGTGGCCTGGCGATCGGCTTTCTGATCGGCATCGTCTTCGGCCTGCTGCGCATCAGCCCCTTTGCCTGGCTGCGTATCCCGGCGATCACCTACATCGAGATCTTTCGCGGCACCCCGGTACTGGTTCAGGTGCTGTTCATCTTTTATGGCCTGCCTCAACTGCTGGGCGGCCCGATCAACGCCCTGGTGGCCGGTATTGTCGCGATCGCCGTCAACTCCGGTGCCTATATCTCGGAGATCGTGCGAGGCGGCGTGCAGTCCATCGAACGCGGACAGCGCGAGGCAGGCCTGTCGCTTGGCCTATCGCGACGCCAGACCTTCCGCTACATCATCTGGCCCCAGGCGTTACGCCGCATGATCCCTTCGCTGGGTAACCAGGGCATCATCAGCATCAAGGATACGTCACTGTTCTCGGTGATCGGCGTGGGCGAGCTGGTCCGTCAGGGACAGGTCTACATCGCCACTACCTTCAACGCCCTGGAAGTCTATCTCATGGTCGCCATGCTCTATCTGGTGATCACTCTGAGCCTTTCGTTTGCACTGCGCCAGCTGGAGCGCAGGGGCCTGGTCGGACAATAAGGAAAGCACGACATGAACCAAGACAAGTCCCCGTCCGGCGCCGATCCCATCGTGCGCCTGGACAAGGTCAACAAGTTCTTTGGCGATCTACATGTGCTCAAGGACATCGACCTGGAGGTCTCGCCGGGGGAAGTAGTGGTGATCGTCGGTGCCAGCGGCTCAGGCAAATCGACGCTGATCCGCTGCATCAACGGCCTTGAAGAGTTCCAGCGCGGTCATATCGAGGTCGATGGCAACGAACTGCTGCCCCACGGCAAGGCCGGGCAAGCCCTGCAGAAGATCCGCACTGAGGTCGGGATGGTCTTCCAGCAGTTCAATCTGTTTCCTCACCTCAGCGTGCTCGACAATGTGACCCTGGCCCCCATCAAAGTACGCGGCTGGAACCGCCTGGATGCCGTGGAGACGGCCGAACGGCTGCTCGAGCGTGTCGGTATCAGCGACCAGGCCGCCAAGCATCCAGGACAGCTCTCCGGTGGTCAGCAGCAGCGTGTGGCGCTGGCCCGTGCCCTGGCCATGGAGCCCAGGCTGATGCTGTTCGATGAGCCCACCTCAGCGCTCGATCCGGAGATGATCGGGGAAGTGCTCGACGCCATGCGCGAGCTGGCCCGCGAAGGCATGACCATGATGATCGTCACCCACGAAATGACCTTTGCCCGCGAGGTCGCCGATCGAGTGATCTTCATTCACCAGGGGGAGATCGCCGAGCAGGGACCACCACAGCAGGTGCTGGATCACCCCCGCAACAAGCCGACTCAACAGTTCCTGTCGCGGGTCCTCAAGCACTGACCTTGCCGCGTCGGCGCGTGCGAAAAAAGGCTCTGCCCATCCCGGCAGAGCCTTTTTTTTGCCTGTGGACAAGATTTTTCGCCAAGGGCGGCCAATCGCGCTGCAGGCCCCGCCACGTACGCACATGCCGGCAGACCGCCAGGCTGTTCACGAATGCGGTAACAAGCCCGGTAGTCAGCGGTGGACAAGCCGTGCGTGCTTGGCATTGTGGACAAGCGCGCTTTCCATCCACAGGCTGCTGACACGCCGTGCGCAGGCAGTCCGCCCCTTACAACGGTAGGCGTCAACAATGCAAGGGGTTGATAGAATTGAAAACAAGAAGGTTATCCACAGAAAATGTCCACACCAGTAGTTACAACCACAACAGAACTTCTCTTTTAACTTCTCTTTTATTGTCTATTACAGAGCAGAAGGGCCCAAGGAAGGCGAACCGCGTGTGGAAAACCCTGACGATTACCCACAGGCGGTTTATACTGCCCCGCTGATTTCCACTCCTGACTGCAACATCGGCGCACGACGCCAAGAGGTGACCCTTGGAGTATCCCGACCGCTTTGACGTCATCGTCATCGGCGGCGGTCATGCCGGAACCGAAGCCGCCCTGGCCTCGGCCCGCATGGGCTGCCGGACCCTGCTGCTGACTCACAACATCGAGACCCTCGGGCAGATGTCCTGCAATCCCGCCATCGGCGGGATCGGCAAGAGCCATCTGGTCAAGGAGATCGATGCCCTGGGCGGTGCCATGGGCTTGGCTACCGACCTCGGCGGCATCCAGTTTCGCGTGCTCAATGCCCGCAAGGGGCCTGCCGTGCGCGCCACGCGCGCCCAGGCCGACCGGATTCGCTACAAGGCCGCTATTCGCGGCATGCTGGAAACCCAGCCCAATCTGACGCTGTTTCAGCAGGCAGCCGGTGACCTGGTGGTCGACGGCGATACCGTGCGTGGCGTGGTCACCGAAACGGACATCCGTTTCATGGCCGAGACCGTGGTGCTGTGTACCGGCACCTTCCTCGGCGGTGTGCTGCACATCGGCCTGGATACCAGCCGCGGTGGCCGTGCCGGTGATCCGGCCTCGAATGCCCTGGCACAGCGGCTGCGAGCGCTACCGTTCAGGGTCGACCGGCTAAAGACCGGCACCCCGCCGCGGATCGATGCCAAGAGCGTCGATTTCTCCCGTCTCGAGTCACAGCCGGGCGATGCGCCGACTCCGGTGATGTCCTACCTTGGGCGCCGCGATATGCATCCACCGCAGGTGAGTTGCCACATCGCCCACACCAATGCGCGCACCCACGAGATTATCCTGGCCAACCTCGACCGTTCGCCGATGTATTCGGGGGTCATCGAAGGCGTGGGGCCACGCTACTGTCCTTCCATCGAGGACAAGGTGCATCGCTTTGCCGACAAGTCGAGCCACCAGGTGTTCATCGAACCGGAAGGGCTCGATACCCACGAGCTCTACCCCAACGGCATCTCGACCTCGCTGCCGTTTGACGTGCAGTTGCAGGTGGTGCGCTCCATCGAGGGACTGGAGAACGCGCACATCACGCGACCGGGATACGCCATCGAGTACGATTTCTTCGACCCTCGCGATCTGCGCCACTCGCTGGAAACCACGTTTATCCACAACCTCTATTTCGCCGGCCAGATCAACGGCACTACCGGCTATGAGGAAGCGGCTGCCCAGGGACTGCTTGCCGGCCTCAATGCCGCGCGACGTGCCCGAGGGCAGGACGCCTGGTCACCGCGACGCGACGAGGCCTATCTGGGGGTGCTGGTCGACGACCTGATCACCCTGGGTACCCGGGAGCCCTATCGCATGTTCACTTCACGCGCGGAATATCGCCTGCTGCTGCGTGAAGACAATGCCGACATGCGACTGACCGAAACCGGGCGCGAGCTCGGCCTTGTCGACGACGCTCGCTGGTCGGCGTTCGTGACCAAGCGTGAGGCCATCGAGCGCGAGCAGGCGCGTCTCGCGGCCAGCTGGGTGCAGCCGGGTACCGCGGCAGCGGCCAGCATCGAAACGAAGACCAACACGCCGCTGACGCGCGAATATCGACTGATCGACCTGCTGCGCCGCCCAGAGCTCGTTTACGCTGACCTGGCTGATCTGCCCGGCCTGGAGGGCCCGGCGATGAACGATGAGGCAGTTGCCGATCAGGTGCAGATCCAGGCCAAGTACCAGGGCTACATCGAGCGTCAGCAGAACGAGATCGACAAGCTCAAGCGCCATGAAGCAACCGTGCTGCCAGCAGAGCTGGACTACGCCAGCGTCGAGGGGCTGTCCAATGAGATTCGCCAGAAGCTCGAGGAAGCGCGCCCCGCGACACTGGCCCACGCCAGCCGCATCTCTGGGGTGACCCCTGCCGCCGTGTCGATTCTGCTGATCCATCTCAAGAAACGGCGACTGCTCGACGATAGCCGGGCGGCCAACGCATGAGCGTGAGCGAACAGCAGCTCATCCGACGCCTCAACGACGGCATGGCGGCACTGGATATCGCCATGTCCGACGCACAGCGCGAGCGGCTGCTGGCGCTGGTGGGGCTGTTGCACAAGTGGAATCGCGCCTATAACCTCACGGCGGTACGCACGCCAGAGGATATGGTGACTCGCCACGTCCTCGACAGTGCCGCCGTGCTACCCTTCGTGCGCGGGCCAAGCCTGCTCGACGTGGGCTCGGGGCCGGGGCTGCCTGGCCTGGTGCTGGCGATTCTGGCGCCGTCCCTGCACGTGACGCTGCTTGATAGCAACGGCAAGAAAGTGCGCTTCCAGCGCCAGGCGGTGATGGAACTGGCGCTGGACAACGTCACGCCCGTTCAGGCGCGCGTCGAAGCGTTCGAGCCCATCGCCGGCGGCTACGCCCAAGTGATCTCGCGGGCCTTCTCGGGCCTTGGCGAGTTCGTGGACCTGACCCGCTGCCTGATCGCGCCCAGCGGTGAGTGGCTGGCCATGAAGGGCCCCGGCGTGGCGGAAGAGCTGGCCGGTCTGGCCGATGATGTGGCCGTGGCGGCACGACATGACCTGGCGATACCCTTCCAGGACGGCAGTCGACAACTCGTGGTACTTCAGCATTCGAAGGTGCGTTCAGTCTGAGCCAGAGCCAGAGCCGCTCGTTTCTCCAGCAAGAGAGTTGCCCGTGACCAAGATCATTGCCTTGACCAACCAGAAGGGCGGCGTCGGCAAGACCACCACCGCCGTCAACCTCGCCGCCAGTCTGGCGGCCCTGGATCGGCGCGTGCTGTTGGTGGACCTCGACCCCCAGGGACACGCCACCATGGGCAGTGGTGCCGACAAGCACGATCTTGACGGCAGCGTGCTGGAGGTGGTGCTGGGCGAGAAACGACCCTCTGAGGTGATCGTCGACTGCCCGCAGGCCGGCTACGCGCTGCTGCCGGGCAACGGTGACCTGACCGCTGCCGAGGTGGAGCTGCTCGATCGCCACGCGGGGCGCGAGCGCTGCCTGGTCAAGGCGCTGCAGGAAGTCGATGGCGAATATGACGTGGTGCTGATCGACTGCCCCCCCTCGCTGAACATGTTGACCGTCAACGCCCTGACCGCCGCCGACGGCGTGCTGATTCCGCTGCAGTGCGAGTTCTATGCCCTGGAGGGGCTGTCGGCGCTGCTCGACACCGTCGAGCAGATCAAGGACAGCGTGAATCCCTCGATCGAGATCTACGGCATCCTGCGTACCATGTTCGATGCACGCAACAGCTTGACCCGCGATGTCAGCAAGCAGCTGCGCGACTATTTCGGTGAGGCACTGCTCAAGACCACTATCCCGCGCAATGTGCGGGTTGCCGAGGCGCCCAGCCACGGTCTGCCGGTGACCAAGTACGCTCGTTTCTCGCGTGGCAGTCAGGCGCACCGGGTGCTGGCCAAGGAACTGATCCGGCGCCTGTCGCTATAGCTCGGCCGCCGCTTACCGCTGGGAGTGATGAGGGAATGTCGATGACGCGTAAACGCGCCCTGGGACGTGGCCTGGATGCCCTGATCGGTGCCAATGCCCGCCGCCGTGAAAGTCTTGACCTGCCGGAGATCGACACGCGCGAGAGCAGCTCGGTCGCGGTGGCGCCGGAGGCGCCCGTCGCCGAGCGTCTCGAACGCCTGCCGCTGGGCCAGCTCGCCCGCGGCAAGTATCAGCCGCGCCGCGATATCCAGCCGGAGGCCCTTGAGGAGCTGGCGGACTCGATCCGCGCGCAGGGCGTCATGCAGCCCATCGTGGTACGTCCCGTTGGCGAGGCGCGCTACGAGATCATCGCCGGCGAACGGCGCTGGCGCGCCGCTCAGCTGGCTGAGCTCGACGTGATTCCTGCCGTCGTGCGCGAAGTCAGTGACGAAGTGGCACTGGCGCTGGCGCTGATCGAGAACATCCAGCGCGAGGACCTCAATCCCGTCGAGGAGGCGATGGCGCTCAAGCGGCTGCTCGACGAGTTCGTACTCACCCAGCAACAGGTCGCCGATGCCGTGGGCCGCTCCCGCGCCCAGGTGGCCAACCTGCTGCGCCTGCTGACGCTCGATCCCGAAGTGCAGACGCTGCTCGAGCGCGGCGATCTGGACATGGGACATGCCCGTGCGCTGCTGGCGCTGTCCGGTGCCAAGCAGCGCCGGGCGGCGCATGAGGTGGTCAACAAGGATCTGACCGTTCGCGATACCGAGGCCCTGGTCAAGCGCCTGGCCGCCGGCGAAACGGCCAAGCCGGCACGTGAGGTCCCGAGTGCTGACGTTGCCGGTCTCGAGACCCGGCTCGCCGAGGTGCTCGGGGCGCCCGTCAAGATCCAGCACGGTCGCGGCGGCAAGGGGCGAGTCACCATTCGCTACGCCAGCCTCGACGAACTTGACGGCATCCTGGCCCATATCCGCTGATGCCCGGGGCGCTGGGTATACGCAGTCACTGTCGACAATCTGTCCCCCTTTGGTCGTACAGCGATCGGATATCGTCGGAATCACCGACACTTTTGTTGAATGGCCAGGGGGGGTTCCCTATAATCCGCCGTTGTTTGCCTGTCGTTCAGGGCGCTTGGCGGGCAGCACAGCGAGTAACGCATGGCTAGCCATCCTGCCATCAGGCGACGTTCGAGCCAGCGTAGGTTGCTTCAGGCCCAGACGGTGATCGTTGTACTGGGCACCCTCCTGGGGCTGGCCGCAGGAGGTGTGTTGACGGCCATGTCGGCCATGACGGGCGGGCTCGTCTGCCTAGTGCCCAACCTGTATTTCGTCTGGCGCCTTCGCGGGCATCACGGCGGCAGACAAGCAAGACGCTACGTCGCGAATTTCTATCGCGCGGAGGCAGGAAAGTTCGGTTTGACGGTGGCACTGTTCGTGACGGTGTTTGTGCTAGCGCCCCCTTCAAACCCGATTTTTTTCTTCAGCGCATACGTGGCGGTCCACTTCGTGCACTGGCTGGCTCCCTGGCTGATGCGTGAAAGGCCGACCCCCTGAAC
>Ga0207414_1000639_pt1 | contig 15049 bp, 16 predicted proteins | sample PonA231FremontCA_2_FD_187269 | JGI IMG/M metagenome (GOLD analysis project Ga0207414, IMG submission 187269) | Marine sediment microbial community from Fremont, CA, USA - Pond A23 Sediment 1 (SPAdes) | ecosystem: Environmental > Aquatic > Marine > Unclassified | place: USA: Fremont, California... | reverse complement strand
ACGGTCTCCGTATGCTTACACTCTACGACGACGGTTCCGTCGCCGTCCTCCATGACGACATCGCGTCCCTTGTCGCCGGTTCTGGGTAGCTGTCGGACGTTCTCGTACCCGAGCTTTTCGAAGATACGGACAGTCTTCTCCTCAAACTCGTAGCCTGAGAGTTCGTCCAAGAGCGTCATCCGTCCGGGTCGGTGTACGTATCCGTCGGTGGTAACGTTTACGCCGCCCGGTGTCGCTGTCCATGATCTCCATCAGTTCCGAACGTCCACCGGAGGTAACGTTTACGCTGTCCGTGCCTCAGTCCCCGATCCTCCTTCTGTGGAACTCGACGGGGACGCCGCCGCCTTCGAGCAGACGGCTCCGGAAGGAGGCGTCGCGTCCGTCACAGAGTTCGAGGAGTGCGCGCGTACCGACGAGGCGCGAGACCTGCGCGCCGGGTTCACGTCCGTATCCGCGTACCTCCGCAACAGCTTCCTCGCCCTCAACACCCGCCTCGTCGGCGAGGTACGAGGCGGCGTCACGTACCGTCATCTCGCCCGTCTGTAGCTTGATGTCGACGAGTGCGCGACACGCGGCGACGAGACGGTTGCGCGCGACGTAAGCCTCGTAACGCGCGTCGCCGTATCCGTGCTCAACGCCGAGACGTTCGACGTACCCTTTCCATCCCTCGGCGAAGTCGTCGCCGAAGGCGTTGAAACGTCCTGCGAGTATGACGGGGTTCGAAGCCGACGCGCGCTCGAAGGTCTTCTGGAGATGCTCGCCGGGGTACAGGTCGGTGACGGCGCGTCCGGCTATCTCGGCGCGCGGATGGTCGCCCGGCGGTGTTACGTAGTAAGCCGGCGTCTCATCGCCGAAAGGCGTGGGTTCGAGGTACGCCGTATCCGGAACCAGAGGTGCGATATGCTCAGGCGTTTCGGCGACGTTGACGCCCTCCTCAGGGAGTTCGACGACCGACGACGCGAAGGAACGCGCCTCACGCGCCGCGCCGAGGTACTCGTCAAGGACGGCGTCGGGTTCGGGTCTGTCGTGTTCGACAGCGTCGACGGCGTCGGTCGGCTCCGCACCGAGCGCCTCGACGGCGTCGGCGAGTGCGTCGTTCGCTTTCTCGACCTCTTCCTCCGCGAGCGTGAGAACCTCGTCCGACGGTGGCATACACCGGCGCGCGAGAAGCTCGTCGAGAGCATCGCGTCCTATACGCCAGTCGGAGCGCGTACCGAGCGATTCGAGCCATTCGAGATGCTCGTCGAGGGCGTCGACAGTATTCTCGCACGCGACGCTGACGCGGTAAGCGAGATCCTGACGTTCCATACCGCCCGCCTCGTCGGCGATTAGCTGGAGAAAGCCGGGTACCGTTTCGCACGCCTCCTTCTCCGTCTCGACCCATGCATCGACGGGTTCGACGACGCGTTCGCGCGACTCCTCAAGATAGCCGGGGACGTCTTCGAGACGGTCGGCGATACTTTCGACGCGTTCGTGAAACGGTGCGAAGTTACGCGTATACAGAGGGTAGACGAAGGAGACGACGGCGTCCGCCGCCTGCGGGTCGCGCTCCCATAGACGGAGTTCGTCCATCTCGTAAAGATCGTAGTCGAGGCTGGCACGTACGAGTTCCGCCTCGTAGCCGTCGGTACCGTTGAGTTCGTCGCGGAGTGACCGCGCCGTGTCTATCTCTTCCTCCACGGATGCGCGCGTACCGCTTGGAAGTTCGTCGTCGTACTTGTGGACACCGAGAACGGTGGCGACGTGGGGGTTCCGTTCGAGTGTACCGTCGAGATACCCGTCCAGCAGATCGTTGAGCGTCATACTCAGGGTTACGGCGCGCGACGTATAACTGGAACGGACGCGCGGTACCTTTTTTATACCCGCGGTGCCTACAGTTAGACACGATGCCCGGTTCTGAAACATCCCAAGGCTCGGTCGTTTCGGAGCTTCGGGAGAGATACCCCGGTTCGGTAAGGGCGGTCGCAACGTACGATCAGGACAGCTACAGTCTGCAGTACTCCGCCGAAGGTATCGACGACGAGTACTCGCCGGAGGATATGGAGAGTATCTACGACGACGTGGTGCTACAGGACGTCGGCTCCGTGTTCCACGAGACCCTTTTCCACGAAATGGGAGACGTAAGGGGCAAGATACGTATATTCGAGAACGGGACGGTTGCGCATTTCTGGCCCACGGACGACGAGGAAGGGCTGTTCGTATCACTCGACGGCGATGCTGACCCCGGTATTCGGACGCTGTACGGGATAGCTGAGGGATACTACGGTTAGTCGCGGAACCCTCTTACGAGGGGGTGCAGGCGACGGTCACCTCGCGCGTCCTGGGTCCGTCGCACTCCACGAAAAGAACGCTCTGCCATGTCCCAAGCGCGAGTTCGCCGTCCTCGACAGGTATAGAAACGTCCGAACCGATGACCGTCGCGCGTAGATGTGAGTCCGCATTTCCGGAACCGTCGGCTCCGGATAGCTCGTCAGACCGCGTCTGACGAACGTTTTCGTCGAGCGCGTCGTGTGCGTGCCCTTCGTCGGGAACGAGGTCACGGAGAAAGTCCTCGATATCGCCGACGAGACGATCCTCGTTCTCCTGTACGACGACGCCCGCTGTCGTGTGGCGAACGAAGACGGTGCAGACGCCCGTCGCGTCGTCGGGGACAGCCGAACGGACGCGATCCGTGATACCGACGACCTGTGTCCGCGAGTCGGTTTCGACCTCGAAGCTACGCATTCTACGCCTCCGCCTCTGTGCGTTCGGCGAGTCTACGCGCCCTCTCCTCCGCCTCGGCGGTGACCCTTCCGGCGTCGACCGTCTCGACGTGTCCGTCCTCCATCAGAACTTCGCCGTCGACGACCGTATGTACGACATCGCCGCCGTTTGCGGCGTAGACGGCGTGCGAAACGAGGCTGTGGCGCGGCGTCAGATGTGGCGCGTCGAGATCGACGACGGCGATGTCGGCGGGTCGCCCTTCGGCGATAACGCCCGATTGGGTGCCGAGTAGCTCAGCGCCCCCGCGCGTCGCCGCGTCGAGTGCCTCGCGTGCGGGTACGACGGAGGCGTCGCCCTCGCGGCTCTTTGCGACGAGGGCTGTGTGACGCGTCTCCTTGAACATGTCGAGCGTATTGTTCGACGCGGGTCCGTCGGTACCGATACCCACCGTCATACCGGCGTCGAGCATCTCTGCGACGGGCGCGGTTCCCGACGCCAGCTTCATGTTTGCCGACGGGCAGTGTGCGACGCCTACGCCGCGGTTTGCGAGCATCTCTATCTCGTCACCGTCGAGATGGACGCCGTGGGCGACGTATACGTCACCATCGAAGAAGTCTAAGGATTCGAGATACGCCGGCGGACGTTCGGCGTGTGAATCGACCGAGTCCCGAACCTCTCCGTCGGTTTCGCTTAGATGCGTATGGAGCGTCACCCCCTCGTCGCGTGCCGCCCTCGCGGCTTCGCGTAACGTCTGTTCGTCGCACGTGTACGGCGCGTGAGGGCATAGCATCGTCGAGATACGTCCGTCCCCTGCACCGTCGTACTCACGTACGAAGCCGACGCCTTCGTTTAGCTCCTCGCGCGCCTCGTCGTCGTCCTTCCCGACTGTAATGATACCGTATCCGAGTGAGGCGCGTAGACCCGATACATCGACGGCGTCCGCGACCTCGTCCATACCGAAGTACATGTCTGCGAAAGCCGTTGTGCCCGTTCTTATCATCTCGACAGCGGCGAGTTCCGCGCCCACACGGATGTCTTGGGGTTCGAGATGCGCCTCTATGGGCCAGATATGCTCCTCAAGCCATCTATCCAGAGGGAGGTCGTCGGCGTACCCGCGCAGAAGAGACATAGAGGCGTGCGTATGTGCGTTCACCATTCCGGGAAGTACGAGACATCCCGACGCGTCGAGAACACGGTCGGCGTCGCGGACGTCACCCACCTCGGCGATACGTCCGTCGCGGACGCCGACATCGGCTTCGACAGCCTCGCCGTCCGTATACACGTGTCCGTCCTCTATCAGTAGCTCCATGACCGACCGTCGTCTGCCGAAGCCTAAAGTGCGTCGGTAGGCTACCTCAGTTGATGACTGTCACCGTAGAGACGCCCGCACGTCTGCATTTCGGATTCCTCGATCTTTCGGGTGAGACGGGGCGTCTGTTCTGCGGCGTCGGTATCGGAATAGACCGTCCGCGTGCCGTCGTAGAGGCTGAGAAAACGGACGGCGTTGAGACGGATGCGGGCGGTTACTTCGAGGAACTCGTACGCGAAGCCGTCGACGTACTCGGTGTCGGTGGCGCACGTCTCAGTGTCAAGGACTCAGTTCCACGACACGTCGGCTTGGGTAGCGGCACACAGCACGCGTCCGCGGTTCTCGAAGCCGTCGCGGGCGCAAACGGCGTCGAGGCTAAACGCCGTCACGTCCGTGAGATGGGACGCGGCGTACGTTCGGGCGTCGGACGCGCCGTCTTCGAGGGCGGCGGTTTCGTGGTGGACGCGGGACATCCGGTCGACGCCGACCGCGGCGAACGCCGGATCCCTTCGGTCGCCGTCCGTCACGACCTACCGTCGGACTGGCGTTTCGTCGTCGCGGTTCCCGACGGCGCAGGGGCGCACGGTGAGGCGGAGGAAAGAAGCATGCGTCGTGTCGTCGGCGACGAAGCCGGTATAGGCGACGCGGTTCGACGTGAGTTCGTGGGTCGTGTCCTTCCCGGAGCCGCGGAGGGCGACATCGACGCGTTCGGCGCGGGGGTTGCCGAAGTAGACCGTCTCAACGGCGAACGGTACGCTGACGAACAGGACGGCGTCTACCACCGTAAGTCGGAACCCCTCGTCGAACGCCTTTCTGACCGCGACGACGTTGCAGGCGCGGGTCAGTCGTCTTGGGGTCCTTCGGTCTACGCCGTAACGACCGCCGAGGACGCCGAGGACGTGGCTAACTCGATCGACGCCGAAAGCTACGTCGCGTGTCCCGACAACAGGGGCGCGCGCGTCAGTCTTCCCTCTTGACCACGTCCGTGATACGGCTACGGAGCGACGACGACCGGTCGCGCGACAGGTATACAGATGTCTCACCGTCCTGATAGTAGTTCCCGACACGTCTCTCGACCTCGAAGCCGAGATGACGGTAGAACTCGACGGCGTTGGTGTTGGATACGCGCGTATGGCACGTCAGCTTGTCGTGATCCTCGGCGGTCTTTTCGACGAGGCTTCTTCCGACACCCTCGCCGCGCCTGTCGGTACGTACCGCGAGGAACAGCACGTAGCCGTCGCCCCGGACGACCGCGAAGCCTACCGCACCCTGTTCGTCGAGGAGTACGTACGCCGTGTTCCGTTCGTACGCGGACGAAAAAAAGTCCCACGTCTGGCGTAGGAAGCCTTCCTCGCGGCGTATATCCTGTTTCAGCTCCCAGACCTCGTCGAGGTAGGAGGTGTCGTCGGGCGGGCTACGTTCGTAACGCACTACACGGTTTACGTAAGGATGGAATATAATTCCAACGGGTGGATGGCTCCGAACGGGCGGTCGGAGCGACGCCCCGTCCTCGTCAGGGCGGTACGGGTCGCGCCGTCGTTTCTTCGCCCGTCACGACGACGAGCTTCGGCTCGTCCGCCGTTTCGGGGCATGCTTCGGAAACCTCCACGGGTATACCTTCGCGGTTCGGCATGAGCTTCGTGAGTTCCCCGTCCTCGTGGTCGAAGAAGGAGCTTCCGGCGACGGTAACGTCAAATCCGCGCGTTTCACCGCCTCCGAGTACAAGGCTGTACGGGACGTCGCGTCTGAGGGAGACGTGTCTCCTTTCGGGTGTATAGAGACAGCCCGTGACAGACGGGGGATCTGCTCTGCGCGAAAGGACGAACGGGTTCTTCGCCACCGTCTCGCCAACGACGACCTGTTCGTCGATACCATCGGGTATATCGACCGTGTCACGGAACTCCTGCGAATAACCCGGCTGTGCACCGGTGGCGTCGAAGACGAGGAGACCGACGACGAGTACGAGGACGACGGCGATACCGACCACCGCCTTGGTGCGGTCGACCTCGAACACGCCCTTGCTCGACGCGTATCCGAGCGCGACGAAGAGGGCGGAAGAGCCGGCGAGGAGCGCGAAGACACCGCCGTCGCCGAGGTCGTATGTTTCGAGGACGTAGGCTACGAAGACGAGGTACGAGCCTGCGGAGAGGGCGTAGAAGACGGTGTCGAGGGTTCCGTTTCTGGCGTAAAGACCCGCGAAGAGGAAGACGACGAACCCGAGGAAGAGCGTCGCGGAAGTCGTCGTCGGTGACAAGTCTTCGAGTAGACGGAAGCCGAAGTAGAAGGTGGCGATCACTCCGAGCAGGACGCCAACGGCGTACAGTATCCTGACAGGATCTATCTCCGTGTCCATACCCCGACATCGTACGTGTGTCAGTTATATCCACGGGGTAGGTCAAAGATCCGTTTCGGCTTACGCAGGTTACTTGTACGGTGACGCACAACGAACCCTATGAACTTAACGCGCCGCGGCTTTCTGAGGAGCGCCGTGGGTGCGTCGGCCGTCGCCGTCGCGGGATGCGCCGACCCGCGCGCGGTACTGATACTGAACGAGGTGAACGACACCCAACTCGCCGACAGGGTCGCCGAGGAGGTCGAAGGTACGGACGACGAGGAGGTCGTACGACGCGCCGTCGAGAACCGAAGCTACACGACGGAAGGCGACGAATCGGGTCTCGAACCGCCCGTCGAAGCCGGTTCCGTTCTCTACGAAGGAGCCTACTACGACCTCTCGGTGGAGGCGAGAACAGTCTCGGAGGATCGCCTTTACGTCCTGCGTGTCGAGAACGTCGGTTCGTCGTCGGTCGACGGCGAGATGGCTTACGACGAGCTACCCGAAGCCGACAGACGCGCACTCATGGAGGTCTTCGGGGACGAGAACGCGACCGACGAAGGTTTCGAGGGCGGCACCGAGTTCCCGTACGGGGAGGGGGAGTACGGAGCCTCCGTCCTCATCGACGGCGCGACGGTTGTCCACGAGGGGCTGAGGTACGAGGTCGACGCCGAACGACGCCGGGGTATCGAGAGACAGGAGTTTACGTACACCGCCGACGAGGTAGCCGAGGACGCGGAGGGGTTCGGCGCGTGGGCGCGGGACGAGTACAGCTTTACGCTCGACGGTCTGTCGGATGAGGAGCGCGCGATCGTTGACGACGCTCTCGACGGAGGCTACTACGAGGGGAGCGCGAGCGAGGGTTTCGAGTCGCTCGTCCGGCGTTTCCGCGAACACGAGGCGGTTACGAAGGACGAATGGGGTGGCGAGTGGGTCGTCGAGTACGAGGGTACGACCTACCGGGCGGAGATGAGTTACACCCCGAACGTGGTGGAAGACGGAGGATAGCTATCCTCGGAGCGCCTCGACGGGGCGTTCGTTCGCCGCCTTCCATGCGGGATACGCGCCGCTGAGCAACGATATACCGACGGCGAATCCGAGAGCCATACCGAGGTAACGCAGGTTTCCGGGTCGGAGCACCATGAGTGCATCGTCGAGCATGAAGTGGTTGATGACGCCGCCCACGAGGAGGCTGACGACGACGCCGACAGCACCGCCGACGAAGCCGAGAAGCGTAGCCTCGGCGAGGAGTATCTTGAGAACGCTGGTGCGCTGTACGCCGACGGCACGGAGGACGCCTATCTCCTCGCGGCGTTCGACGGTCGACATCAGCATGACGTTGAGTATGCTGACACCCGCGACGAACAGCGATATGGAGCCGACGGCGATAAGGAACAGGCTGAGAAGACGTTGCTGTGACCGTACCTGCTCTATAAGCTCGCTGTTCTCCTGAACCTCGACAACCTCCTCACGTCTGTTCATGCTCTCACGTATATCCTGCGCGGTCTCGTTGGCGGCGCTCGCCGACCCCTCCTCCACGATTACGCGGCTGTACCCCGCGTCACGTAGCTCGGTTTCGGGGACGACGATGTTGAAGTTGGGGTTGACGGGCGCTGTCCAAGGCTCCTCTGCGAGGACGCCGACGACACGGTACGACGAGTTGTCGACCGTGACGGCGCTACCGACGTTGATCTCCAGCTGGTCGGCGAACGTGCTACCCACGAGAACACCGCTCGAAAGGCTCGCGGGCACGCGTCCTTCGTCCGCCTCAAAGAGAGCTTCGGGGTTCTCGACGGCGTACGCGTTCCTCCCCGCCGACGTGTCGCCGTAGCTAATATCCACCGTCTGTTGCTTTACGGGCGTAACCGTCGCACCCACGGCGGTGCGGCGTACGTCACGTACCTCACGGTCGGTAAGCGTCTGGCTCGTAACCGTACCGAAGCCGGCGTCCGTATCCGTCGCAGGGACGACCTCGACCTGATTTGCAACATCGCCCATGTTCTGCGTAAAACCCGCCTGAAGCGTAAAGCCGAGTATGCCGAGCGACGCTATGGCGACGACGCCTATGACGATACCGAAGCACGCAAGACCCGACCTCAGAGGGTTACGTACGAGGTTCCTGCGCGCCATCAGAAGGCTCGGCATGAGACGGTAAAGACGTCTCAGAGTACCACCCCGTCGTCAAGCTCCACGTCGCGGTCGGAGTAGTCCTTGATACGTTCGTCGTGTGTGACGGCGACGACGCCGACGCCTTCGTCACACAGGTCACGTATGAGCTGAAGCGTTTCGTCGCCCGTCTCCTTGTCGAGGTTACCCGTGGGTTCGTCGGCGAGGATCACGTCGGGCGAGTTTACGAGCGCACGCGCTATGGCGACGCGCTGTTTCTGACCGCCCGAAAGCTCCGCGGGCTTGTGCTCCTTTCTGTCGCCTAAACCGACCTTTTCGAGGAGTTCGCCGGCGCGTCCGCCGCTTCCGCCTGAGAAGACCGTGGGGGCTTCGACGTTCTCCTGAGCCGTCAGCGAAGGTATGAGGTAGAAGTACTGAAAGACGAAGCCCACGAACCTCTTGCGCGCCTCCGTGCGCTCTCGGTCGTCGAGACCCGTCACGTCGTCGCCGTCGAGCCGTACGGTTCCCTCCGAAGGCTCGTCAAGGAGTCCGAGTATGTTTAGCATCGTCGTCTTTCCGCATCCGCTCGGACCCATGACGGTCACGAACTCGCCGCGTTCGACACCGAAGTCGACGCCTTCGAGGACTGTCAGCGTCTCGTCGCCGCTGTCGTACCGTTTTACGACGTTCTCAAGCCGGGCTATCATCCGCGTTTCCTCCAGCCGTAGGCGACGACGCCGACGACCAGAACAGCGATAACGACCGAGGCGGACGTGGGTACACCTGACGAGCCTTCACCCGAACCGTCCTGAGACGACGAGGCTTCGGAAGCCTGCGTCGTCATACCCGCGCCGACAGCCGAGTACGTGACGTTGTAGACGCGTTCGACTGAGTCGCCGTCGGCTACGTAGCTAACCAAGACGGGTATCTCGGACACGTTTCCCGTCACGCGTGCGTTGAGCTCGAACGTACCGAAGTCGCTCGCGGGTACGGTTCCGACGAAGTAGTCCGACTGCGGCGGCGCGGGTTCGACGTTGGGTGTCTCTGCGACCCCGACCACGACGCCCTCTGCGTCCTCGACACCCACGTTGCTCGCGCTACCCGTGACCGTAACAGAACCAGCGCCTTCGACCGAGGTACCGGTTAGACGTATGTTGGAACGCGGCGTGTAGTCGATCGTTGTCGTCGTTGTCCTGCGTTCGCCGTCGAGCTCGTACGAGGCGGTAACCTCGACCGTCGTCTCGCGTTGTACGCCCGTGACGTTCATAACGACCGTCTCAGAGGAACGCGCGCCGAGGTCGCCGACATCGACGGACGAAACCGCAACGCCTCCGCGTACACGGACGTTCTGTACGGCGGCGTTACCGACGTTGGCGACCGTAGCCTCCACACCGTTCTCCGACGAGGAGGCGCGTAACCCGAGTTCGTGGTCGCGTTCCTCGAAACGTGCGGTGACCGTATCCTCGACGGTCAGGCTGTTTCCGTCTGAGTTGGTGTAGCCGACGGAGACGCGTATATCCTTCTCACCAGCTACGTCGGACGAGACGAGAACGTCGACCGTCCCTGTCTCACCCGCCGACAGGTTGGTGAGAAAGCCGTCCTTCTCTGTCGTAAAGCCGTATCCGTCGGCGGTCACACGGAGACCACGTATCTCGCCCGCACCGCCGTTCGAAACCTCTACCTCGACCGGGTTCCACGCGCCGACGGCGGCTGAACGGACGGACGCGTCCGCCCTCACGGGGCTGTCCTCAACGTCCACCGAAACCGGGTAGTTTACGGTTCCGATGTTTGTACCTTTTCCGCTCGCGCGTACTTCGAACCGTTTGGTGCCTTCGGTTTCGAACGTCGTCGTCAACGGAACCTGTATGCTCTCGCCCGGCGCGATGGTTCCTATGTTGGTGGTTCCTAAGCTTGACGACTCCTCCCAACGGAGCAGACTGACCTGACTTAGTGAGAAAGCAGTCTCTCCGTCGTTCTCCACCGTCGCCGTCACGGTCACCGTCTCGCCGACCTGCGGCGTTTCGGGGGTTACGTTTACGTCTGAGATATGTATACCCTCCGTCCCCGACTGCGCAGAGACGGCGGAGGCGGAGACGAACAGGAGTACGACCATACCCAAGACGGCTACAGTACGCCGCATCAGTAGAACACCCCCATTACGGCTGTCAGGAGAGCGCCACCGAAGAGATCCCACGCGACGATGACAGCTACAGCCGTGACGGCGGGCACCGTAGCCTTACGAAGTTCAAGCCCGTGGACGTGTTTAATCCCGAAGCTCCATATGAAAGCCTGCCATCCAACGAAGACATACCCAAGCGCACGTACCTGAACCGAACGGAGCGTCTCGAACATCGTACGCTGTACCTCTACGGCTTCCTGAATACCCGACGGGTTCGTGCCTCCGAGTATGTACAGCGTCAAGCCCAAGGTTACGAGAGCACCGAAGAGCGCGGGTACGAAGCCCCATCCTGCGACTGAGAGCGTTTCTGTGCCGCCCCCTTCGCCTCCGAGGTAGGTACAGACACCGACGAAGATACCACCAACAACGAGCCACGGTACGAAAGGTATGATCAGCGAGGGGAGCGTGAAAAGTACGCGCATCCCTGTACCCGCGCCCGCGCCGGCGCTTCCTCCGGCTTCCATAGCGGACGTCGTGTAGTTGCTCACGTAAAGACCTCTTCCTGCACGGACGACGCCTATCAGAAGAACGACGACCGCGGGTATCCATAGACGTGGGGTTTGGGACTCGGCGTCGAAGAAGCCGTCGGGGTCGAGAACGAGGTTATGCGCCCTGTAAGCCACCGTCACCACCTACGCGGTCTTTGTGTCGTATACCGATCAACATGAACAACCTTTGTGGAGCCGGCTTAAAGTAGCTGGCGTAAGCCCAAAATACCTTTTCGGGTATCCGCTTAGGACAGCTGGTTCCACGAGGCACGGAAACGCTGTACAGCCGTCAGGTTGCCGACGACGCCGAAGAAGACAAGCAACCATCCGAGAGCCGTCAGACCCTCGACGAGTGGGACGAAGGGCTGTACGACGCCGACGAGTATGATGAGAGTCATACGGTCGGCGCGTCCGAGGAGTCCGCCGTAGTCGCGTCCCGCACCCACAGCCTGCGCCTGAGTGCCCATGTACGAGGTCAGGAAGACGCCCGTGACAGCGAAGAAACCGACATCCCACGCACCGACACCGCCCGCGATACCCGCGATAAGTACGAGGTCTGAGTAACGGTCGAGCGTGTGGTCGAGCATGTCGCCCTGGGGGCTCGCCTTTCCGGTTCGGCGCGCTAACTGACCGTCGACGGCGTCGAGGACGGCGCTTACGGCGACGAGGAGCGAGCCACCGACGTATCCGGCTGTCGTGGCGGTGTAGAAGCTCCCCGCGGCTGTGACGGCGACGAGGAAGGAGACGACAGAAACCTGATTCGGCGTTGCGCCGAGGCGTTCGATCCCAGAGACGAAGGGTTCGAAGGCGTCCTCGGCGGATTCATCGAGGTCGGCGAGCGTCATACACGTCCCTCCACGTACGCCGACCAGTCGACAACACCGGTGCGTTCGTCGCGTTCCTCGACAGCCCGCGCGACGCGTTCGACCGTCTCTTCCACAGTCGGCTCGGTCGTGTCGAACTCGAAGACGGGCGCTTCCGTGTCGAGCGCCTCGGCTGTCGTAACGTCGAGAGCCTCCGCCTCGGCGTTCTCGTCTATCTTCTCGTCACCCCAGCCGCGTTCTTCGAGACGTGAACGCAGAACGTCGGGTTCGCAACGTAGGACGACCGTAAAGCCGGGTTCGAGACGGTGCGAGAGATGCCCGTCGAAGACGGCGTCTTCGGGTAGATCGTCGCGTAGTGCGTCGACATCAGCAACAGGGGCTTGGCGTTCCTCGTCGTACCCCTTCGATGCGCCTTCACGGACACGCCGCGTTATATCGACGTAGCTCACACCGCGTTCGTCTGCGAGGCGGCGCGCGACGGTCGTCTTTCCAACGCCCGGCGTCCCTGTAACCGCGATCCTCATCCACTTTCACCCCGTGCGTCGGCGTAAACGTCGTTTATCTCGCGCACCGCACGCCGTGTCTCCTCGCGTGTACCGACGGAGACACGTATGCATTCGGGGAGACCGAAGGATGTGGTATCACGTACGATTACGCCGCGTCTTTCGAGTTCACCCGCAACCTCCGAGGCGTCGCACGGCGATACGTCGACGAGAACGAAGTTTGCGGCGGTGTCGTACGTCGGCGCGTCGAGGTTCTCGGTCATGTACTCACGCCCCCACCGTGCGAGTTCGACCGTCTCGGTTACATGCCCGTCGTCACCCAGAGCGGCGCTTGCGGCACGTAACGAAACACCGCCGACACAGAACGGAGTGACGACCTTCCTGTATGCGCTCGCCATACCGTCGGGGAGGACGCCGTAACCGACACGCAGACCCGCGAGACCGTACGCCTTCGAGAAGGTGCGAGCAACCGCAACGTCGTCACGTTCGAGGGCGAGCGGTACGGCGCTCTCACGGTCGGAGAACTCGTGGTAAGCCTCGTCGACGAAGACGAGTCCGTCGACCTCGTCGGCGACACGTTCGACGGTTTCGACCGTCGTGTCCGTCCCCGTCGGGTTGTTCGGCGCTGTTATATAGACGATCTTTTCGCCGTCGTAGGCGTCGACTATACGTCCGGCGTCGTAGCCGAAGCCGCCGTCGTCAGTCCGCAGACCGTAGCTACTCTCGTAGCCTCCGAGGTTGCGCGCCGACATGCCGTAGTAGGAGAAGCCGGGCGAGGGCGTCAGCACCCCGTCGCTGTCTTCGAGAACCGCGCGCCCAACAGTGTCGAAGACGCCGTCGGCACCCGCACCCAGAACGACGTTCTCGACGGGAGCACCGACCGCCTCGGCGACCTCCCCGCGTACGTCTTCGTGTAAAGCCGTCGGGTAGACGTTGACGGTCGGCGCGGCTTCACGTACCGCCTCCTCGACGGCGGGCGGGGGTCCAAGAGGGTTCTCGTTCGAAGCCAGCTTTGCGAGTTCGTCGGGATCGAGACCGTGTTCGCGCGCGACCTCCTCGACGCCGCGTCCCGGGACGTACTCGTCGAGAGCCGACAGGTCCCTGAGTATCTTCATCTATATCGGAGATGTAGCGACTCATAATAAAGAACTTGATGAAGTATAGGAACCGATACGGCGAAATTAACTCAGTTTAAAGCTCAGAGTCTCCGGCGAGCCTTTCAAGCTTTTCAATGTTGTCGCCCGACTCCTCAAGGAGAAAATTATACAGACCTTCTCGGGTTCCTTCGCCCCCTATCGAGTCCCAAAATTCCTTTCCAACCAACATCCCATCCCCTTCGGTTACATTGAATATGCTTTGAGGCGGCCAGTGACCGTAATCTGCTAAATCCCCATATGGATTAAATGGGAAGACGAATCGCACTATTGGATATGGTTCATCCTCATGCTCATATACAGCCACAGTTTTTAGCATCTGTCGTTTAGACTCCATTGACTGGTCTTTATTTGGTTTGGGGGTTTTTATTTCCACAGCCAGTGGTCTTCCGTTACTGAAATCCTTAATCCATAAATCCCAGGTGATTTTACCAGTCGATTTGGTAGGCTTGTCTAATGACACTTCCTTGACCTCCTTCTTTTCTTTCTCCCAATCTGGATCTCTATCACGATTATCTAGTCCAGATATTATGTCTTCTATAATGTTTTCTTGCTCATTTGTCAATCTCTTGCCTATTAATTCATATTGGGTCTCCGCATCACCTATATCATCATTAGCATTTGCAACTGCCTTGGCAAATTTTTCATACATCTGTTCCCCCAGTTTCTGTGTAAAGCTCCGCTCAAAGTTAGCTAATATCCAGAATAACTCAGATGGCATCATGATGGCTTTGAACGTCTCATTTCTTTTGAATTCCTCCCAGTCAAAGTTTTCTGCTTTTTCTATAGGTCGCTCAAAGAAGTCGTCGGTCACCTTCTTTAATTCTCTTTTTGTCTTGTCATCAAGTGTACATCCACCTATATAATCGAATTCTTCATCTTTTTCTTCTTTCATGTTCGTGATGTGAAAGATAACCTCATAATCCTTTGTAGGCGGGTCTGCCTACAGAATTATTTCTACGCAATCAAAATCCGTAAAATACACAAATTCGTTGACTTCGGCGTCTCTTTCTTTTTTTAATATATCGCTGTCAACAAGCTTCTCTAAATATTTGTGGGTGGTCTCTCTATGAGATAAACCAATTTCGTTGGAGAAATTTTCGTGTACTTCTCTCAGCGTTACTTGACCAACTTCATGAATATATTGTAATAACCGAACTCTCTTTTCATTCGATAGTGCAGAACATAAAGTTACTATCTCTTCTCCTTCAGTAATCTTTTTATTCTCCATACTGGGGTACTGTATCCCCTTGTCAATAAAAAATAGTAGCCAAAATTGACTACAAGGAATGGAAACATTATATTGGGTTGACTTCCAAAGGATACTCAAGATGGAAGCAATTGACTTATTTTGCGGCTGTGGGGGTTTCAGTCATGGTATTGAGCTTTCGGGTATCGAAGTTCTATATGGGATAGACATAGAAGAGAAAGCACTCAAAACGTTTGATACG
>Ga0207414_1000638_pt1 | contig 15061 bp, 15 predicted proteins | sample PonA231FremontCA_2_FD_187269 | JGI IMG/M metagenome (GOLD analysis project Ga0207414, IMG submission 187269) | Marine sediment microbial community from Fremont, CA, USA - Pond A23 Sediment 1 (SPAdes) | ecosystem: Environmental > Aquatic > Marine > Unclassified | place: USA: Fremont, California... | reverse complement strand
GGGTCGCCGGGGCCGTTCGAGAAGAAGAGCCCGTCGGGGTCCCAGGCAAGGACCTCGCTCAGGTCCGTGTCGCCCGGCACTACCCTCACCGTACACCCCCGCCGGCGAAACGAGCGCAGGATGTTCTGCTTGACCCCGAAGTCGTACACCGCAATCCGCGGCCCGGGGCCCTCGCAGAAGGTGTACGGGCCATCGGTGCTCACCTCCGAGGCCAGCTTCCGGCCCGCCATGCTGGGCCAGTCGCGCGCCTTCTGCAGGAGCGTCTCCTCCTCCAGGGCCTCCGACGAGATGACGGCATTCATGACGCCCTTGTCCCGCACGTGTCGCACGAGGGCCCGGGTGTCCACCCCCGCAATGCCCACGAGGTCGTGGCGCCGCATGAACGCCTCAAGCGTCTCGTCGGCCTGGGTGTTGGCGTGGCGGCGCGGGTAATCGCGGACGATGAAGCCCGCGACCATCGGCGTATCGGCCTCCATGTCTTCGGCCGAGGCGCCGTAGTTGCCGATGTGGGGCTGAGTCATCATCATGAGCTGGCCGTAGTACGACGGATCCGTCATGATTTCTTGGTACCCCGTCATGCTCGTGTTGAAGCACAGCTCCCCGCCGGTCAGCCCTCGCTGGCCAAGTGCTACGCCTCGGGCGACGGTGCCGTCGGACAGAACGAGCTTGGCGGGATCGCGGGTCGGGGAGGAGGGTGCGTGGGTCATGGGACAGGAGGAGAGTCAGTGACAAACGGCGGCGCCGGGGGCCATAAAAAAACCTCCCCAAATGGGGAGGGCAGAGGAACTAATCCAACGGGGTCGGTGCCAATGAGCAGGGCCCAGGTTCGGGGGGAATGTCGGGAGACATGGCGCTCGAAATTGGTGACATTGACAAAACCTGCCGATCAAAGTACAAGCAGGCCGAAAAGTTTCGCAACCGGATTTCCTGACTGGGACCTCGTTTCGCTGGTTTTCAAACGCCCCCTCGCGGTTGCATCATAAACCGGGGCCGCCCACCCCTCAGAAACAGATGTTGGGCCCCGTTCTTAAAGATACGATGTCGTCCCCTACCGCCCGTCCGTTCGATGCGCCGAGCTGCCGCCTCCAGGTCCGACCACGCGTACCGACGCCGCCTTCTCGGGGCGCTGGCCGTCGTGCTGGCGCTCGGCGTTGCGCTCGTGCGCTGGTGGCCGGCGCCGTCCCCACGAGCCCCGGAGGGTCCGTTTGGGGAGCGGAGTGCGGACCGCATCCACATGAACGAGGTGCAGCCGACGGCACAGGCCCGCGAGCAGACGCCGCCCCCACCGGCCCCGGCGCCCCCCACGGTCGTCCCCAACAACGTCGTGATCGAAGACAAGATCGAGTTCGGCACGTCCGCCCTGGCCGTCGACGTCCCCGGGGACGACGATCAGTTGCGGGACGGCACGACCGACACGCCCCGTGCGGCCCGCACGCCCGACACCAACGCCCGCCTGTTCCGTGCCGTACAGCCCGACTATCCGACCGCTGCCCGCGAGGCGAGCGTACAGGCCCGGGTTCGCGTCGCCGTACAGGTGTCCGAGACGGGACGGGTGACGGGGGCAACTGTCCTCAAACGGTGGCGGCTCCCGGACGAGGGGCGGGCCCGCACCGTCGCGCGCCTGGACCACGGCCTGGAGGCGGCCGCCCTCGTTGCCGCCCGCCGGTCGCGCTTCCGCCCCGCGCAGCAGAACGGACAGCCGGTTGCCAGCCAGACGACTCTCACCTTCGAGTTTGGCACGTCGGAGTAACGCCGACCGGGCATCAGCGGGACGAGCCCTGGGAGCTCGCCTCTCCGTTGACGTCCCGCCAGTTTGCGTCCTCCACGTCTTGTCCCCAGAACGTCGGTTCGTCGCGCGCCGTCCCCGTTCGCTTCCGGGGCGAGGGGCCTTTCCACTCGGTTTGACGGGATGGGGACTCGTGCGTCGGGCCCTTCCGGGAGGACGTCCCCTCTTCGCCCCCCATCAGACGGACGAGGTTCCCGGACGTCCGCAGGATGAAATACAGAATGATGCCGAGAACGAGGTACTCCATGATGCGCGTCTGCGAAGGGCCGTGCTGTCGGGACAAGCCCCGCCGCTACGACGGGTGGACGTAGCGGGACCGCTCGTCGGACGGGGCGACGATGTGCCGCACCAGTGCCCGAAAGTCCGCCGGGTGCTCGACGAAGTCCATCTCCGCGACGTTCACCACGAGGAGCGGGGTGCGCTCGTACTGCCGAAAGTACTGGTCGTAGGCCTCGTGAAGGTCCGCAATGTAGCCTGGATCCATGTCGCGCTCGTACGGCCGGTCGCGCTTCTCAATGTTTTGCAGAAGCCGCTCGGGGGAGGAACGCAGGTACACCACGAGGTCGGGCGACGGGACGGTCGGCTCCATGAGGCGAAAGAGCGACTCGTAGAGCTGGAGTTCGTCGCCGCTCAGCGTCTGGCGGGCAAAGATGCGGTCCTTGTCGAACGTGTAGTCGCTGACCGCAAAGTCGCGGAAGAGGTCGCGCTCGGACAGCTCTTTCTGCTGCCGAAACCGGCTTGCCAGGAAGGCGAGCTGCGTCTGGAAGGCCCACCGCTCCCGGTCCGCATAGAAGCGCTCCAGAAACGGATTGTCCTCAAACCGTTCGAGTACGGGGTCGGCCTCGAAGCGGTCGGCCAGGAGCTCGGTCAGGGTGGTGGTGCCCGCCCCGATCGCGCCTTCAATGGCCACGTAGTCGAGAGCGTCCGGCGGGGTCGTCGGGGACATTGGGCGTGGCAGTTTCGGGAGGAGCGTCGGGGCGCATCCGGCGGGGCCGTCGGCTCGGGCCCTCCCCGCCGGGGTCTTCGGAGACTTACCTCTCCGTACGGAGGACTTCAGGGGAGGCTCGTCCCTCCCCAATCGTGTGGTCCGTCCGTCGAATGGAAGCCGGATCCGTGCACTGATCGAGCAGTGATTGCACAGAGCGGTCGAACGGCGGCGGGACGACGAAGTTTGGCGCGAGGTCGGCCCAGGGGCGGAGCACGAACCGGCGCTCCGCAAGGCGCGGATGGGGAAGCGTGAGGGCCTCGGTGTCTCGGGTGAGGGGGCCGACTGCCAGTAGGTCGACGTCCAGCGGGCGGGGCCCCCACCGCTGCTCCGCGGCCCGGGTGCGCCCCTCCGCCTGCTCCACCGCGTGCGCCATTCGGAGGAGGGGACGCGGGTCGGCCTCGACGGTCAGCCGAAGCACGGCGTTCAAAAACGGAGGCTGCGTCTCGTCCGGCGAGGTCGTGTGGGCCTCGGTCTCGTACACGGGGGAGACGCCCACCACGGTGAGGGCGTCGCGCTGTTGCAGCCGCTCGGCCGCCCGCTGCAGGTGCTCCAGGCGGTCGCCCTCGTTGGACCCAAGCCCCAAATACGCAGAAGACACTGGACTCAACTGGGTGTGTAGAAGAAAGCGGACCGGGTTTTAAACTTCAGCCTTCACGATGGTCCGCACCAGGGCCTACGTTTCACACCCTTCCCACCTCCGCCAATCGCACGCTGCATCCCGTTCATGCGCCCCTTCCCTCCACTTTTTCTTGCTGTCTGCCTCATCACCGCCTGCGGGCCGGACGCCCCATCCCCCTCTCCCACGACCGGAATGGCCCTTCCGGCCGACTACGCGTTTCCGGACGCCGATACCGTCCGGGTCGCGACCTGGAACCTAGAGCACTTCGTAGACGGGCACGACAACCCGTACATCGATGCCGGCACCGAAAACACCCCCGCACCGGACCTGAAGAACCGGAGGCGGCGCGTGGCCCGGGCCCTGCGCCGGCTCGACGCGGACCTCCTGGTGTTGCAGGAGGCCGAGAGCGAGGCCTTCCTCCAGTCCTTCGCCGAAGACCGCCTCGGGGACACAGGCTACCGCTTCGCCACCTCCGTGGAGAGCCCCACCTGGTACATGAACGTGGTGCTCCTGAGCCGCTACCCGCTCGGCGTGGTGCGCAACTACGCGGACGTGGTGACCCCTGTCGTGGGCCAGGAGGCCGACAACGGCAAGCCCGCGGCCCAGTCGCTCACCAACCACCGCCTGTGGACGACCGACGTACGGGTCGCGCCAAACCGAGTATGGACGCTGATCGGTGCCCACCTAAAGGCCGGGCGCAGCGCGTCGGATCGGGGCTGGCGCATCGGCCAGATTCGCTTCCTGCACGCGGAGCTGTCTCGCCTGCGCGAAGACCGACCGGCGGCTAAGTTGCTCGTGACGGGCGACCTGAACTCACGCCCCGACAGCCCCGAGCTGCGCCTCCTGCTCAACAACCCCGACCGGCCGGCGCCGGACTCGGTCCAGCCCGGACGCATCCCGGGGAACGTCCGGTTTACGGACCCGCTGTCCGACCGCCCCACCCCCACCCATCCCGCGGACAATCCCGTCCGTCAGCTCGACTACCTTCTGCCCAATCCCGCCCTCTCTGACCGGCTCGTGGACGGTTCGGTCCGCGTGGCCCGCCCCCTGCCTGCCGACTCGATGGCCGCGACCAGCGACCACCTCCCCGTCGCCGCGTCCTTCCTCCGCAGTGCCGAATAAACCGGCGGGCCTCGTCAAGATCGTCAGGCGGGGCCGTCGATGCGCGCCGTACGACATCCTGATGGGGCGTCGCCGACGGTGTACATATGCACCCATCGACGTGAGTACTTTCTCCATTCCCCTCGCGACACACCCGCCACGTTGTGCCTTCGGCGTCCCGGAATGCTCTTTGCAGCGATTTAAAGAGCCAAACGCTACAGCTCTTGTTCCTCGTCGTTGCCCCAAAGTGCCATGTACACCATTGCCGTCATCAACCAGAAGGGCGGGGTTGGGAAAACCGTCACGAGCGTCAACCTGGCCACGGCCCTCAAACACAAGGGCCACGATCCCTTGGTCATTGACTACGACCCCCAAATGAACGCCACCGACTGGCTCATGGGGCGGGAGGCGACCGACGATGACGCAACCATTTTCGATTCCCTCGCCACCTGGGACGGAGACGCAACCGACGAGTGGTCATTCCCCAACGTGCTCCGCACGTCCGAGTCCGTTGGGGTCGACTTCATCCCCTCCGACCGGCGCATGGCGGCGGCAAGCTTCGACTCGGTCATCGGCCGAAGCCCGGTCTTTCCCCAGCAGTTCCGGTGCCGCGTCCAGGAGTTCCGCACGGCCGAGGTGCAGCGCAACTCCAGCTCCACCATGAAGCACGACTACTGCCTAGTGGACTGCCCGCCGTCCCTCGGCCGTAGCATCGCGACGGCCCTGGCCGGGGCCGACGGCATCATCGTGCCCATTCACGCCGACCGGTTTAGCATGCGGGGCGTCAGCCAGCTCCAGGAGACCATCAAGCAAATCCGGAAGGTGCACAACGACAGCCTGCGGATCCTGGGCCTGCTGCCAAACGACCTCGACCTGCGCTCCGGCCTGGTGAGCGACATGCAGGAGAAGTTCGAGGACGTGTACTCCGACATCCTCTTCGAGACCGCCATCCCGTGGCGCTCAAAAGTCAATGAGGTGGCCACCTACGGCACAAACATCATGGAGTACGACGGGGCCGCCGACGCCGCCTCGTACTACCTTAACCTCGCCGACGAAGTCGTAGAGCGCTCCCGCGTTGCGACTGCCGCATGATTCCTGCCCGACCCCGACGCTCCCATGAGCAAGTCGTCCTCGTCCAACTCCCTCAATGGCGACGGCACGATCCCCGGCTGGATGAAGGCGGTGGATCAGGACATGGTGTACGACGCCCCTCCCCCCGACGCCACCGAGCAGGCCACGCAGTCCCCGCCGCCCGCGCCCGAGGATCAATCGGACCGGCCCCGCGAGGCGGACTCGCACGCCGAAGCGTCGTCCCTGGAGCAGAAGCTGGCCCTCTCCATGGCGCCCCCGTCGGAGCTTCCCGAACCGGACCCGTCCCTCCAGCCGGTCTCCGTAGGGTCTGTGCGGGCGGACCTCTCCCGCCAGCTGGAGAACGCCGTGTCGGTTCTCGGCTCCCGGTACGCCACGACCGTGTCACGAAGCCTCCTTTTGGAGTTTGCGCTCCAACGGGCCCTCTTGGAGCTACGCACTGAAGGCGACCAGAGCGCCCTCGTGCAGTGGCTCGACTCGGTGCTCCCGCAGCACTAACCCTTCCTCCATCTGGACGACCGCGATCTTTCGCACGAGCCGCGCATATGGGGGCGTGTCGATTGCCTGTCGAATCCATCGTCGCCCCCGCTCGTGCTCCACCTCGAACGCCCCCTCGTCTTCTTCGACCTTGAAGCCACCGGCACGGACCCCCAAGCGGCCCGCGTCATCCAGATCGGGATGCAGCGATTCGTGCCGAGCGAGGACGGGGCCGCACTGGACGAGACCGTCGATGTGCTCGTCGATCCGGAAGAAGAGATCCCGACGGCCGTCACGGACCTGACGGGGCTCTCGCCCGAGGAGGTCCGGCAGGCCCCGCCGCTGGAGGCCCACCTCGACCGCATCGCCCCCCTTCTCGCCGACGCCGACCTGGCCGGCTACAACGCCCTCGCGTACGACATCCCCCTCCTCCAGGCCGAATTTGAACGGCACGGGCGGACGCTTCCGGGCCCCGACGACCGCGTCGTCCTCGACCCGTACCGCCTGGAGCAGGTGCTGCGTCCGCGCACCCTCTCGGCCCTCTACGAGCGGTACACCGGCGACGCGCTCGACGACGCCCACGACGCCCTCAGCGACGTGGAGGCGGCCGGGCGGGTTCTGCAGCGCCAACTGGCCGACCACGACATCGACGGCACGCCGGCCGACCTGGCCCAACAGATTCGGGGCGACTATCTCGACGACCAGCGCCGCCTCAAGCAGGACGGCGACGCGGTGGTGGTGTGCTTCGGCAAGCACGACGGGAAGACCCTCCGCGACATCCAGCGCGACCACCCCGGCTACTTCGACTGGATGTACGAAACCATCGACGACCTCCGCCCCCACATCGACGAGGCCCTGGAGTGACCCTCTGCCCGCCCTGTGCAAAGGGGACCTCCTGGATCCCCGTTACTGCTTACGCCCCCAACACGAACTGCAGAAGGACGTGGGTCACGAGAATGACGGCGAGGGCACTGGCCAGCATCACCCCGAACCCGTGCTCGTCCGCCTCCGTGTCCGCACCGGCGTTTTGGTGCACGTGACAGTACGCACTGCCCGCCGCCGTGGAGTTGCTGCACGGGGTTCCGTCCTTGTTGGTGGCCGCACAGGTGCTCATACGTCTACTGATGGCTGACTGAAATGCGCAGTACCCCTGCGCGGACTCGAACCGCGACTTGCGGCTTAGGAGGCCACCGCTCTCTCCAGTTGAGCTACAGGGGCATGCTCGGCCGCCCGGACGCGTCCGTGAAGGCGTAGCCAATGGAGCGGGACGGGTTCCAGGCTGAACGTCGGTGCCGGAGCGGCGTTCGAGGATCCGACCTATTGTTTCCGCCCCCCTTCCGTTCCGATGTCCGATTCGTCTTCGTCCTCCTCGTTCGGGCGCGCCGTGCTGACCGCCGGGGCGGCCCTGGCCGGCACCTACGCCAGCCTTGCCGCCGCCCGCTGGGCCTACCGACGCACGCTGCCGTCGCCGCTGTCTCTGCCCCCGGCGCTCGACCTAGAACCGCGTCCGGTCGAGACGCCGGACGGCCGTGCCCAGTGCTACGTCCGCCCCGGCACCGGGCCGCCGGTCGTGCTGCTCCACAGCTTCAACGCCGTGGCCTCGAGCCGTGAGATGCAGCCCATCGCCGAGCATCTGACAGCGACCACCGACCGGCCCGTCTACGCGCTCGACTGGCTCGGCTTCGGGCGGTCGGACCGGGGGCCCCGCGCCTACGCCCCGGCGCTGTACGAACGACAGCTCTACCACTTCCTCGACGAGGTGCCCGGCGCCCCCGCCGACATCATCGCGTTGTCGTTGGGGGGCGAGTACGCGGCCCAGGGGGCCCTGCAGGCCGCCCCGCTCGTGCGCCGACTCGTGCTCGTGTCCCCGACCGGCCTCGCCCCCACGCAGGGCCCGTCCACGCCCGGCCGTCTGGGGCTCGCCCTGGCCGACCACACCGGCACGTTCGAACTGCTCTACCACCGCCTCACCCGCCGCGCGTCACTCCGAGACTACTACGCCCGGCAGATCTTCCTGAGCCCGGACGCCATCCCCGACGCGCTGCTCGACTACGCCGAACAGACTGCGCAGGTCCGTGGGGCCTACCGGGCCCCGCTCCGGTTCGTGGACGGCACCCTCTCGGTCCCAAACGTCTCAGACGACGTCTACGCTCGCCTCTACCGCCCCACCCTTTTCCTTACCCCCACCACGCCCGGTTCCACCGTGCAGTCGTTCGAGCGACTCCCTGCGGTCCTCTCCCAGAACGCCCGCGACCTTTCCCACCAGGCCCTTCCTGGCGGCCTGCTCCCCCATTGGGAGGCCCCAGCGCCCTTTTTCGATGCCGTGGACGCCTTCCTCGACCTCCACTGAGACACCCGGACGAAGGCGCACCCGTCCCCTTCCGTGAGGGGCAGAAAATTTCGGTGAATCGATCCGGTTCACCGAAAGTTAGCGGAGCAAAAAAATCGGCGTGTGCTTATGAATGGGCGAATTACGACAGGGCAGCAGCCACAGGCTGTCGCCCGCTCCAGGGTTTTTGCCCCGGGCCGCGCCCTCCCCCTCCCCGCCCCGCGGTCCGGGGCTTTTTTATTTTCTCCCCGATCGATGGGGAGCGCGCGGCGCCTCACAGGAGGTGCTTGCTGCGGCCCCCATCGACGGGGAACGCCACACCGGTCACGTAGCCGGCACGCGCACTGGCAAGGAAGGCCACCGTCGCGGCAAACTCGTCCGGCTCGCCGATGCGTGGAAGCGCGTTGTCATCCGCCCAGCCCGCCTCGATCTCCGTCCGCGACTGGCCGGTTCGCTCCTGTATCTCGTCGGCCAGGTCTTCGAGCCGCTGGGTGCGGGTGTAGCCGGGCAGCACGGTGTTGACCGTGATCCCGGTGGGCCCCAGGTCGTCGGCCAGGCTCTTGGCGTAGCCCTGCACACCCGCGCGGGCCGTGTTGGACAGCGCAAGGGTGGGGATGGGCTGCTTCGACGACACACTCGTTACCATGATGACGCGGGCATGGTCGTCCTCTGCCGCCGCCGTGCGGAGGTGTGGAAGCGCGGCGTCACAGAGCGAGATGGTGCTCATCAGATTGAGCTCCACCGCGTCGCGGTAGTCGGACGGGTCCAGCTCGGTGGCCGCTCCGGAGGGCGGGCCGCCGGCATTGGTGACGAGCACGTGGAGGCCGCCGAACGTATTGGCCGTCTGGGCGATGGCGCTTTCGACCTGCTCCGCATCGGTGACGTCACAGACGAGGGGCAACACCTCGGCGCCTGTATCGTCGCGGACGGCCTCCGCCGCCGCCCGGATGCGGTCTCCGTCTCGCGAACAGAGGGCGACACTGCACCCTTCCCGGGCGAGCTCGTGGGCGGTCGCCCGGCCCAGCCCCTTGCTCGCCCCGGCCACGAAAGCAGTCCGATTCGAAAGTCCTAGGTCCATGAGTACACGTGGGGAATTGTACGAGAGTGGTGCGCCCGCAACCTACGAACTGGCGCGCCCCGTGTCGACCCCCGCTCACGGTGCCGCCTCGGTGAGGAAGTCGGTCACCACCTCGGCCAGTGCGTCGGGGGCGTCGGCGTGGACCCAGTGGCCCGCCCCGTCGATGGTCACGAGCTCGGCGTTGGGGAAGCGCGCCCGGATGCCCTCGCGGTCCGCGTCGGCCACGTAGTCCGAGGCCCCGCCCCGCACGAAGAGGGCGGGGCCCTCGTAGGTCGGCGTGCGGGGCAGGGCCGCCGTAATGTCGTCGTAGTGCGCACGAATGGCGTCCAAGTTCATGCGCCAGGTGTAGGTCTCGCCGTCGTAGTCGAGATTTTTGAGCAGAAACTGGCGGACGGGCCAGGACGGCACGTCCTCGGCCAGCACGTCGTCAATCTCGTCGCGGCCGTCGTACGCCGTCGGGTCGATGCGGGCGAGTGCATCCAGCAGTTTGGTGTGGTGGGGCGGATACGCCTTCGGGGCCATGTCCACGACGATCAGCCGGTCAACCCGATCCGGATGCGAGAGCGCAGCCTGCATGGCGGTCTTCCCGCCCATCGAGTGGCCCAGCACGGCGGCCGGGGCGAGGTCGTGCCGATCGATGAACCGCCGCAGGTCCGTCGCGAGGGTTGGGTAGTCCATTGCGTCGGCGTGGGGCGACCGTCCGTGGTTGCGTTGATCCACGGCGTGCACGCGGGCCACGTCTCGGAACGCCGTCCGGCTGAGGGTGTGCCAGTTGCCGTGCGCGCCCAGAAGCCCGTGGAGAAGGATGAACGGAGGCCCGGAGTCGCCGTACTGGTTGTGGAAAAGCTCCATGTAGGATGGGGTTGAGTGAGAGAATGAACTGCTCGCACGGCCCCGGCCCCCGGCGCCGTGTGTTGCTGACATGGATGCGCCCCCGCCCTCACGCGCTGCTACGGACGAACTTGCTCCCGATTTTGCACGCTCGCCTCATCGTCGTCACTGTACTTGTCAGCCTCGGTGTCGTTGTCCCCTGCGCGGGCCAGCCTGCGGACAGCCTCGCCCCCTCTACGAATGCCGTCGGCGTATGGGCCGCCGGTTCGTTCGCGACCGGACGCCTCATCGGAAACATCCGGCGCGCCCGAGTGGGACTGGTGGGGCTGCGCTACCACCGCCTCCTCGCGCCGGCCTCCCCCTCTCCGAGTTTCGACGGCCCGACCCTCACGTACACGGCAGACCTGCTTCCCGTTCTCTTCCTGTCGATCCCGTCTGGCGCCCTTCCCTCCTTCCCATCCGACGAATCGAGTCCGGCGCGGATGTCGTCCTCTCGTCCCCAGGATCGAACCGCGGTCGGCGTTGGGGTCCGCCCGGCGGGCCTACGCCTCACCTACCGGCCCCACAAACGCGTCCAACCGTTCGTCGCGGGAAGCACCGGCCTCGCGTTTTTCGACCGCTCCGTGCCCAATGCGCTGGGGCGGTCGCTGAACTTTATGTTCGATCTGGGGGCGGGCGTCCGTGTGGTCCTCACCCCCACCCTGACTCTCACTGCTGGCTACCGCTACCACCACCTGTCGAATGGCTTTCGTGGACAAATCAATCCTGGCGTTGATGCAAATCTGTTCCGGCTCGGCGTCACCGCATCCCCCTAGCGTCCGCCGCACGACCGTCCCTGTCCTTCTGGTCGGTCTCCTCACGGGCCTCCTTCTTCCCACGACGGCATCTGCACAAGTCGCCTCGGACGGGGAGCGGCCCGTCCAGGCCCGGGACCTGTACCGGATGCGGGAGGTGACGGAGGTCGCCCTGTCCCCCCGCGGGCGGTCCGTGGCCTACACGGTGCGTCGCCTCTCACCCGGCCCGGCCCCTGCGCCTCGTGCCCGGCTGTACGTGGCCCGGACGAGCGGCCGGGACGATCCGCGCCTGCTGTTCCAGGACGAACACGACATCCGCGAGCCCGCCTGGCACCCCGACGGCACACACCTTGCCTTCGTCCGCCCCGTAGACGGCACGCCGCAGGTGTTCGTGATTCCTCTCAACGGAGGCGTTCCGTATCGGCTGACCGATACGCCGCACGGGGCCCAGGCCCCCCAGTGGGGCCCGGATGGAGAGCGACTGCTCTTCGCGAGCCGCGTCCCCGAGCCGGCCGTTCGGCGCCAGACAGCCCGCCGTCCCCCTACTGAACGGCCCGGCCGCACGGCGTCGGATACCATTCGCACCCCTCCGCCCGACACCCTTCTCGTCCTCCGACACGACCGGACGCTTCGTCCCGTCGATACCCTCACGGTGGACGCGGACGGCCGGCCTCAGACGCCCCCGGACACGACCGACACCCTCCAGGTTCCGCAGCAGTCGTCCCTCCCGGACACCCTCTCCGCCCCGCCCGTGCGTCGCCTCGCGACGCTCTCCTCCGATAGCCTACGGGCAGTCTTTGACCGGTTTCGGCTCCGTCCCGATACGACGACGGTTGCCGTGCAGCCCGACACCGCCGCCGCCCCGGACGGCACCCTCGCACAGGTCCGGCGATGGATGCACCAGAACCGCCGTTCCGAGACGGCCCTCGTCTCCTCCCGACTCGAGCTACAGGGCGAGCGGCAGCTCCGGCCCACGCCGGCCTACCGCCATCATTACGTGGTGGACCTTCCCGCGGGCATCCGCTCCGGGCGCCCGCCGCGCCCCACGCCTCGCCTCTTGACGGGCGGCTACCGCTCCTACGGCCAGGCCGACTGGCTCCCCGGGGGCGAGCAGGTCGTCGTAAGCGGGATGCCCGCCACGAACGAATCGCCCGATCGCGTCCGTCGGCGCACCCTGTACGTGGCCGATCTGAACACCCCTCGGCTCCGTCGCCTGCTCCGCATTGAGAACCATGCCCTGACGTCTCCCTCCGTCACGACCGACGGCAGTACGGTGGCCTTCCGGCTCGAATCGCTCGCCCCATCGAGCGACGCCCCCGCCGAGATCGGGCTTTTTGCACTGGATGGCCGCTCCCAGCCCCGCATTCTCACGAGCGCCCTCGACCGCGACGTGACGTCGGTCACGTGGGCCCCCGATGGCTGGTACCTGTACACGACGGCCCCCTCGGAGGGCGGACGCCCCCTCTTCCGCTTCACCCCCTTCGCCCAGGACACGACCGAGGGGGCTCCCCAGGCCCCAAGTCCGACCCTGCCTACCGACCGGGCCACATCGCGGAATACGTTCACGCTCGACTCGACCCTGGTTCGGCCCGCCGAGGCTGAACAACTGACGTCGGCCGCACGGGCCATACACTCGTTCGACGTGACCGACGCGACCGCCGTATACGCCTCAACGGACCCCACCACGCCCTCGGCCCTCTACGCCAATACCGTCAGCTTCAACAACGAGCGCCCCCTCGCCACCCCCAACGCCGAGTGGTTGTCTCGCCGACAGGTGGCCCCCCCCGACCGCATGACGGTCTCCCACGACAGCCTCGCCGTCACCGGATGGGTGACGCGCCCGGTCGCCTTCGCGGACTCGCTCCGGCATCCCCTGTTCGTGCAGGCGCGTGGCGGACCTCCGGCGTTGAGTGCCCCCTATACGCCGGAGGCGTGGTTCGAGCGGCAGTACCTCGCGGGGCGCGGCCTGGGGCTCGTCGAGGGGTTTCCCCGGGGCTCAGCGGGCTTCGGGACGGCCTTCCGGCGCGCCAACGACAAAAACTGGGGCCCCGGTCCTGCCCGCGATCTTCTCGCCCTTGCGGATTCTGCCGCGGCGCTGTCCTGGACGGACTCCACCCAGGTGGCCCTCGGCGGGACCGGGTACGGCGGCACCCTGACTGCCTGGATTCTCGGCCGAACGAACCGGTTCGCCGCGGCCGTTGCGCTCAACGGCGTGTACGACCTCTCGGCCCTGCTGGGGGGCGGCCGTGCGTGGCGCCTCGTGCCGGCAGAGTTTGGCGGATATCCCTGGGACGGCGTTCCGCCGCGTTCGCTCGGCGACCCTGCCCTCTCCTCCCGGCTTCCGTTTCCCGACTCGACCGCCCAGACGCCCTGGGCCGCCCTTCACCGCAACTCGCCGCTCACGTACGCGCACCGGATCCGCACGCCGCTTTTGCTGATGCAGGGCGGGGCCGACCGACGTGTGGGGCCGTCTCAGGGCGAGCGCCTGTACAAACGCCTCAAGATCCTGGATCGGCCCGTCGAGTACGTGCGGTACCCTGGGGTGGGACACGACATGTCTGCCTCGGCTTCTCCACGCCAGCGCCTGGATCGTCTCGTGCGGACCTACGAGTTCCTTGCGCGCTTTTTGGAGCCCCCTGCGCCCCCGACTGCCTCTCAATCGCCCCCTCGGCCCTGACCCCACCGGCCCCCGTGGGCGCGCAGGGGCACTGCCGCCCCCGCCCCGGTCTTCTCGGCACCGCGTTCGCTGCTCAACTTCCTGCCCCCCATGCTGCACGCACTGGCCGCCCGCCTCCGGACCGAGTGGCGTCGCCTCCGCCGGGCCGCCGCGTCCCTCGACGGGCAAACGACGTTCGTCCTCACGGGCGCGGCGGTGCTCGTCGTCCTCCAGGTCATTCTGGGAGACCGCGGGCTCTTCCGCACCCACCTTGCTGGATTCATTCCTCGAAGCTGGCAGGGACTGGCGACCTGGGGCTGGTGGTTCGGGATGCAGGGCCTGCTCGGCTTCGTGGTGCCGGCGGCGGCCCTCCGGGCATTCTTTGCGTCCACCCTGGACGAGATCGGCCTGGGCCTGGGCGAATGGCGCTTTGCGAGCGTCGTTGCTGCCCTCTACCTGCCGGTCGTGGCGGTGGGAACGTGGGTGCTCTCCGACGGCGCGGCGTTCCAGGAGCAGTACCCGCACTACCAGCCGGCGACCCGAGACTGGGCCGTGTTCTTCATCTACGAGGCCCTGTTTCTCTTCTACTGGGTCGGGTGGGAGTACCTGTGGCGCGGGTTCGTGCTCTTCGGCACCGCGCCCACCTTCGGCCTGTCGGCCATTTTTGTGCAGGCCCTCCCCTTCGCCGCCCTCCACATCGCGAAGCCGTGGCCGGAGGCGCTGCTCTCCGTCGTGGGCGGCATCGCGCTGGGCGCCCTCGTCTGGCGCTGCCGCTCCTTCTGGATCGCCGTCCCCATCCACGCCGCCCAGATGATGCTGCTCGACCTGTGGTGTGCCCTCCGCATCCGGACGGGCGTGTCGGGAATCGGGCCGGAGGCCTTCCTCGACCTGTTTGCTCAGCTTGGCGGTTGAGCGTTGGGGCGTTTCGTGTTGAGGATTTTCCGCTGCACCTCTTTCCGTGAGCAGGATTTCCTACACGCCCCCTGATCCCACCAACTCTTCACTCTCAACCCGCGCTCCCTACAGAAAAAGCTCCACGGTTCCGGTGTTCATGACGGTTCGGACGTAGGGCTCAAGCGTGGCCGCGTAGCTGACGCGGAGGTCGAGGTCCCCGATGGACTGCCGCACGCCAAACCCGGCACTGGGACGAAGGCCGTTCGTGTCGTCTACCCCAAGGCGGTCGACCCCCACCCGGAGCCGAAGAATCTCAACGGGATGGTAGGCGGCCCCCACCCGCGCCCGCAGGTCGTGCAGGAGGAACGACTCGGTGCGCGTCTGTGCCCGCGGGCCGCCCGACGTTACGAGCGCCTGTG
>Ga0207414_1000637_pt1 | contig 15094 bp, 12 predicted proteins | sample PonA231FremontCA_2_FD_187269 | JGI IMG/M metagenome (GOLD analysis project Ga0207414, IMG submission 187269) | Marine sediment microbial community from Fremont, CA, USA - Pond A23 Sediment 1 (SPAdes) | ecosystem: Environmental > Aquatic > Marine > Unclassified | place: USA: Fremont, California... | reverse complement strand
AGCATGAAACGGCGGGTGGCGGGCATCTTGCGAAAGAACAGGCTGAAGGTGGCGCGCTCGTGCATGGCCTCCTTCCAGTAGGCCTGGGTCATGGTCAGCTGGTAGAGGTCGGTGAGCAGGGCCAGCTCGTCATCCTCGACCCGTAGCACGCTGGAATCCGTCATGAGCGCACCTCGGCACCGGCGGCGGTGAATTCTTCATGGCAGGCGGGCACGCTATCGGGGTCCACGGCGGCGGAGAGTTGCCCCAGCAGCACGGTCGCGAAGCCGGCCTCGCGCGCCGCCAGCACCGTCGCCCTGACGCAGACATCCAGCGCCAGGCCGCAGACGATGACGCGCTCTATGCCCTGCTCCTTCAGGTAGCCGCCGAGCCCGGTGCCGTCGAAGGCGGAGTAGGCATCGGCGTCGAAGGCGGTGGCCTTGCTGACACGAATGGTGTCGGCATCCAGTGTCAGGTCGGGATGAAACGCAGCCCCCTGGGTATCCTGCACGCAGTGAACCGGCCAGGGGCCGCCGCGATGGCTGAAGCTCACGTGATCCACCGGATGCCAGTCCCGCGAGGCAATCACCAGGGCGCCCGCCGAGCGGGCCGCCGCGATCTCGGCGTTGATGCCGGGGACCAGGGCCGCGCCCCCGTCGACGCCCAGGGCGCCCCCTTCACAGAAGTCATTCTGCATGTCCACCACGAGCAGCGCATCGCGTGGGCCGTAGGTCTCGGTTGTACTCATCAGGCTCTCCCGGGAGATCATCGAGTGTCGTCAATCAGCGTAAGGCCTTATCGCGTCGCGTTGTAGGGGGTGGCTCAATAACCCGCCTCGGGATCCACCGTTTCCACGTCCTCGCCGGCCTCCAGCGCCTGCAGGGCGTTGGCGACCTGATCGAGGGCCTCGCCCAGCGGTGTCGGGCCGGCCATGTGCGGGGTGATCCAGATCCGCGGGTGCGACCATAGCGGGCTCGCCTCGGGCAGCGGCTCCTCGCGGAAGGCATCGAGTATGGCGCCGCGCAGGCGTCCCTCGTGTTCGCCCTCGCCCAGGGCGTCGAGCAGGGCCGGCTCGTCGATCAGCGTGCCGCGCCCCGGGTTGATCAGGCTGGCGCCCTCGGGCAGCCTGGCCAGCGCCTCGGCATCGATCACGCAGCGCGTCTCCGGGGTGTCCGGCAGCAGCAGCACCAGACTTCTGACCCGGGGCAGCAGGTCGTCGAGTCCCGCCGCGCCATGGTGGCAGGTCACGGCGTCCAGCGACTTCGGCGAGCGGCTCCAGCCGTGGACCGGAAAGCCGTCGGCGGCCACCATCTCGGCGACCCTGGCACCGATGGCGCCCAGGCCCAGCACGCCCACCGGCCAGTCGCGCTTGTCGATCACCGCGTGCTCGCGCCATGCATGCCGCCGCTGGTGGCGGCGGTAGCGGTCGAAGTCGCGCTGGAAGTGCAACAGGGCGTAGCGGACATAGTCGCCGATCAGCACCGCCATGCCGGCATCGCGCAGCTTGACGATGGGCACGCCCTGGGGAAGTCCGGGGTTGTTGAGCAGTGCATCGACCCCGGCGCCCAGATTGACGATTCCCTTCAGCCGCTCGGGTTCGCCAAGCAGCGCTGCGGGCGGCTTCCACACGGCCAGATAGTCGGCCGCGCGGCGCTTGGCGGCGGGCGCGCTGCTGGTGAATACCTCGGCCTGCGGCAGGCGCTCGGCCAGCGCGTCCCGCCACTGCGCGGCGTCGTCCACGTGTACCAGAACCTTCATGCGGCCTCCTGTCTCGGATCCCTGCTTCATGATGGGAGGCACACTGCCCGCGGACAAGCATTTCGCGCCTGCCGGCCGGTCCGGCAGGAAATGCTTGACCGCCCACCATAGGTTGGCAGTAACCTCCCGGTCAGGGTAGCTGACCGACTGTCCGGTACCTCCATGTCGCCTTCACCGGCGGCGCGTGGCCTGGATGGAGAGACGGCCCCTGGCCCGGCCTTCTCGTCGCAGAGAGGGCCGATTTTCTTGATGATGCGATGGCGAGTGGCTTCATGATCCAGGTTTCCCTGCCCTTCACTCGTGAGGAATATGCAACCCGCTTGTGGAAGGTGCGTGCCGAGATGGCCAGCCGCGGTATCGACGTGCTGATCGTCAGCGACCCCTCCAATATGGCCTGGCTGACCGGCTATGACGGCTGGTCGTTCTATGTGCATCAGTGCGTGCTCGTGGGGCTGGAGGGTGAACCGGTATGGTACGGCCGGCGGATGGATGCCAATGGGGCGCTGCGCACCTGCTGGATCGATCCGGACAACATTACCTACTACCCGGATTACTATGTGCAGAATCCGGACATGCATCCCATGGACTACCTGGCCCAGACCATCCTGCCCGACCGCGGCTGGCACGAGGGCGTGGTGGGCATGGAGATGGACAACTACTACTTCTCGGCCAAGGCCTACCAGAGCCTGCTGCGCGAGCTGCCCCACGCCCGCTTCATGGATGCCAATTCCCTGGTCAACTGGTGCCGTGCGGTCAAGTCGCCCCAGGAGATCGAGTACATGCGGGTGGCGGCAAGGATCGTCGAGGGCATGCATACGCGAATCCTCGAGGTGATCGAGCCCGGCCTACCCAAGAGCAAGCTGGTCTCGGAGATCTACCGGGTCGGCATCGAGGGCTGGCGCGACGAGCAGGGCAACATCTTCGGCGGCGACTACCCGGCCATCGTCCCCATGCTGCCTACCGGCAGCGACGCGGCAGCGCCGCATCTGACCTGGGACGACACCCCGTTTCGCGAGGGCGAAGGCACCTTTTTCGAGATCGCCGGCGTCTTCAAGCGCTATCATGCGCCGATGTCGCGGACGGTCTTTCTGGGCCGGCCGCCCCAGGAGTTCGTGCGCGCCGAGTCGGCCCTGCTCGAGGGCATCGAGAACGGCCTGGCCGTGGCCAAGCCGGGCAACCGCACCGCCGATATCGCCATGGCGCTGGGGGCGGCCATGGACAAGTATGGCTTCGACCGCGGCGGGGCACGCTGCGGCTATCCGATTGGCATCAGCTACCCGCCGGACTGGGGCGAGCGCACCATGAGCCTGCGCCCCTCCGACGAGACCGTGCTGCAGCCGGGCATGACCTTTCATTTCATGCCGGGTCTATGGGAGGACAACTGGGGCCTGGAGATCACCGAGAGCATCCTGATCACCGAGACCGGCTGCGAGACCCTGGCTGACTTCCCGCGCCAGCTCTTCGTGCGCTGAGCCATTACACCACCCCAAGGAGGGGCGCCGGGGGCAAGCCGAAGAGGAGGTCTTTTGCCAGGGAGGGCAAAAGTAGCTTACAGGGAGGTATTCACAGCGCCTCCTCGCAGGCTTGTCGCCGGAACAGCCCCGTGTCGGACTGCCATTCGCCTTGAGAATGGCGTCTCGAGAGATCTGTACAAGCACATGGAGACCCGCCAATGACCAAGCGTCCCAGTCCCATCAGCGCCACCGTCGACTTCGACGCCGACGGCGTCCAGCACGGTTTTCTCAAGCTGCCCATCTCGGTGGACGACTCCGCCTGGGGGGCGGTGATGATCCCGGTCACCGTGGTCAAGAACGGCGAGGGCCCCACGGCGCTGCTGACCGGTGGCAACCACGGCGATGAATACGAGGGCATCACCGCGCTGCTCAAGCTGTCGAGCGAGCTCGAGGCCGAGCAGGTCAGCGGTCGCGTGATCATCGTGCCCTGCATGAACACCCCGGCAGTGATGGCCGGCAAGCGTACCTCCGGCCTCGACGGCGGCAACCTCAACCGCAGCTTTCCCGGCGACCCCGACGGCACAGTGACCGAGAAGATCGCCGACTACTTTACCCGCGTCATGGTGCCGATGAGCGACGTAGTGCTTGACCTGCACTCCGGCGGGCGCACCCTGGATATCATCCCCTTCGCCGCCTCCCACGTGCTCGACGACCCCGAGCAGCAGCGCCAGGCGCTGGAGGGCGCCAAGGCCTTCGGCGCCCCCTACGCCATGGTGATGTTCGAGCTCGACGCCGCCGCGCTGTTCGACACCGCGGTGGAGCGCCAGGGCAAGCTCTTCGTGGCCACCGAACTCGGCGGCGGCGGCACCTCCACCCCGGAGAGCATGGCGATCACCGAGCGCGGCGTGCGCAATGTGCTGATCCACTACGGCCTGCTCCAGGGTGAGGTAGAGATGCCCGACGCGCCGCAGGTCTATCTGGATATGCCCGACGCCAGCTGCTACGTGCAGAGCGAACATGCCGGGGTGCTGGAGCTCTGCGTCGCGCTGGGCGAGCGCGTCGAGCAGGGCGAGGTGGTGGCACGCGTCTATGACATGACGCGCAGCGGCAGCGCGCCGGAGGCCTATCGCGCCCAGCGCAGCGGCGTACTGGCCGCCCGACGCCATCCGGCACGGGTCAACATGGGTGACACCATTGCGGTGATTGCCGACGTGGTCGACAGCCTGTCATGAAGCTCGACCGCTACGACCTGAAGATCCTCGAGATCCTCTCCCGCGACGGCCGCATCACCAAGTCGAAGCTGGCCGAGGCGATCAACCTCTCGGTCAGCCCCTGCTGGGAACGCGTGCGCCGGCTCGAGAAGGCCGGCATCATCGAGGGCTACAGCGCGCGCATCAACCCCGCGGCGCTGGTCAAACGCACCCCGGTATGGGTTCAGATCGAGCTCAAGGCCCACAATGCCGAGAGCTTCTCCCGCTTCGAGGCGCTGGTCCATGCCACGCCCGAGGTCACCGAGTGCGTGGCGGTGGGCGGTGGCGTCGACTACCTGATCAAGTTCGAAACCGATTCCATCGATGCCTACCAGCGGCGGATGGATGCCTGGCTGACCGGCGAGGCCGGCATCGAGCGCTACTTCACCTATATCGTCACCAAGACGGTCAAGGCCCCCGCCGCGGGCATCGCGCCGCCGGGATGAGCCGCGGGCCACAGCCGAACGCAGAAAAAACCGCATCTTTGCCGCACAGGACAAAAAATCCTGTGCCGCCGACCCGCGCTAACGAAAACTCCTCTGCCGCGCTATCCCTTACCCTGTGGCCAGCGAGTCGCCCCGGCACATTGCCGGTTGGCGACTCGACCGTTTTTTCATCATCGGCCCGGTATCCGCGATGCCCCCGGTGCGCAGGAGGTTAGGCATGACGTTGTCCAGCAAGCTCAGTGATCCGCGCCTGTTCCGCCAGTACGCCTATGTCGACGGCAAGTGGACCCACGGCGAGGGCGGCCGCGAGGAGACCGTGTTCGACCCCGCCAGCGGCGAGGCGCTGGGACACATCCCCTGGCTGGAAGCCCACCAGGTTACCGCCGCCGTGGATGCGGCCGAGGTCGCCTTCACGCACTGGCGCGCGCTGCGCGCCGACGAGCGCTGCGAGCGGCTGCTGGCCTGGTACGACCTGCTGCAGGCCCACCGCGAGGATCTTGCCATCCTGATGACGCTGGAACAGGGCAAGCCGCTGCCCGACGCACGCGGTGAAGTGGAGTATGGCGCAAGCTTTGTGCGCTGGTTCGCCGAAGAGGGCAAGCGCACCTTCGGCGAGACGATTCCCAGCCACATTCCCAATGCGGCGCTGGGCACCATCAAGGAGCCGGTAGGCATTGCGGCGCTGATCACCCCGTGGAATTTTCCCCTGGCAATGATCACCCGCAAGGCTGCCGCCGCCATGGCCGCCGGCTGCACGGTGATCGTCAAGCCGGCCGGCGAAACGCCGTTTTCGGCGCTGGCGCTGGCCGAACTCGCCGAGCGCGCCGGCATTCCTGCCGGTGTCTTCAACGTGGTGCTGGGCGACCCGCCCGAAGTCTCGCGGACGCTGTGCTTCGATGACCGCGTCAAGGCCCTCTCCTTTACCGGCTCCACGCGCGTGGGTCGACTGCTGCTGGAGCAGTGCGCCAACACGGTCAAGCGGGTGTCGCTGGAACTGGGCGGCAACGCCCCCTTTATCGTCGGCCCGGACATGGATCCCAAGGAAGCCGCCTTCGCGGCGGTAGCGGCCAAGTTCCAGACGGCCGGCCAGGACTGCCTGGCCGCCGATCGCATCCTGGTCCACGAGTCGATTCACGACGCCTTTGTGGCGCACTTCGCCGAGCGCATGGCAGCGCTGAGCGTCGGCAATGGCCTGGAGAGCGAGATCGACCTGGGGCCGCTGATCCATCATCAGGCGGTGGAGAAGGCGGCAGCGATCGTCGACGACGCCATCTCCAAGGGCGCCACCCTGGTGGCCGGCGACCAGCGCCAGGCGCCGGGGAAGAACTTCTTCATGCCCACCCTGCTTACCGGGGTGACCCAGGATATGAAGATCTGGCACGAGGAGAGCTTTGCGCCGGTGGCCGGGGTGACCGCCTATGCCGACGACGATCAGGCCATTGCCATGGCCAACGATACCGAATACGGCCTGGCCGCCTACCTCTACACGCATGACATTCGGCGCATCTGGAAGATCATGCGTGCGCTGGAATTCGGCATGGTCGCGGTGAACTCGGTTAAGATGACCGGCCCGCCCGTGCCCTTCGGCGGCGTCAAGCACTCGGGCCTGGGGCGCGAGGGCGGCGTGACCGGCATCGACGAGTACCTGGAGACGAAATACTACTGCCTGGGGGCGCTCGGCTCCGCGTCCGGGAGCTAGGCCGTGGGCCATGAGACAGCGGCGACGTCAGGCGCCGCTGGCTGTCTCCGCTTCGCTGCCTGCCAATGGCCCGGCAAGCCATGCGTCAATGACCCTCTGGACCGGACCGTCGTGGCGGTCCGGCAATAATTGATGAACACCCTCCCCGGCGGGGATGCCGGGGAGCACGAGAAGAGAGAATACGAGATGAACCAGCAGCACCAGGACCTGATCGAGCGTGACCGCAAGGTGACTTTCCACGCCTCGACTCACCTGCGCGATTTCGCTCACGGCAATGCGCCGGGCCGCGTGATCACCGGCGGCAAGGGCATTTACATCGTTGACAAGGACGGCCGCGAGTTCATCGACGGCTTCGCCGGCCTTTACTGCGTCAACATCGGCTATGGGCGTACCGAAGTGGCCGAGGCCATCTACGCGCAGGCCCTGGAGATGTCCTACTACCACACCTACGTGGGACACGCCAACGAGCCGCAGATCGCGCTCTCCGAGAAGGTTCTCGAGCTCGCCGGCCCCGGCATGTCCAAGGTCTACTACGGCATGTCCGGCAGCGATGCCAACGAGACGCAGCTCAAGCTTGTCCGCTACTACAACAACGTGCGCGGCCTGCCACAGAAGAAAAAGGTCATCTCGCGCATGCGTGGCTACCATGGCTCGGGCATCGCCTCGGGTTCGCTGACCGGCCTCAAGGCGTTTCACGATCATTTCGACCTGCCCATCGAGACTATTCGCCATACCGAGGCACCGTTCTACTACCAGCGGGCCGCGGCGCTCGAGGGCATGAGCGAGCGCGAGTTTTCCCGCCACTGCGCGATCAAGCTCGAGGAGATGATCCTGGCCGAGGGGCCGGAGACCGTGGCCGCCTTCATCGGCGAGCCGGTGCTGGGTACCGGTGGCATCGTGCCGCCGCCGGAAGGCTACTGGCGCGAGATCCAGGCGGTGCTGGCCAAGTACGACGTGCTGCTGATCGCCGACGAGGTCGTCTGCGGCTTCGGTCGCATCGGGGCCAACTTCGGCAGCCACCATTACGACATCAAGCCTGACCTGATCACCGTCGCCAAGGGTCTGACCAGCGCCTATCAGCCGCTCTCCGGCGTGATCGTCGGCGACCGCGTGTGGCAGGTGCTGGAAGCCGGTACCGGCGATTATGGCCCGATCGGCCACGGCTGGACCTACTCCGGGCATGCCCTGGGCTGTGCCGCCGGTCTGGCCAACCTGGCGATCATCGAGCGCGAGGGGCTAACGGCCAATGCCGCCGAGACCGGCGCCTACCTGCAGCAGCAGATGCAGGCCGCCTTCGGCGACCATCCCATCGTCGGCAACGTGCGCGGCATCGGCATGCTGGCGGCCCTCGAGTTCGCCGTCGACCCGAGCCGGCGCGCCGCCTTCGACCCGGCGCTCAAGGTTGGCCCGCGCATTGCCGCCGCCGCGCTGAACGAGAATCTGATCGCCCGCGCCATGCCGCAGGGCGATATCCTGGGCTTTGCGCCGCCGCTGACCACCACGCGTGAGGAAGTCGACGAGATCGTGGCGCGCGCCCGGCGTGCCGTTGATCACGTCCTGGACGAACTGGTTCGCGAGGGGGCCGTGAACGCCCAGGCGGATCCGGTGGTCTGACCGGGCCGCCAACGCCTGCGGCCTCGTGGTGGGCCGACATTACAACGCCGCCGCGGGTCCTCCCGCGGCGGCGTCGTTGTAGGGGAGGAGACCATGCCGCACCCGCACGTTAGCCTGGAGATGCTCTACAGGGCCCGCCAGCGCATCGCGGGACAGCTGGTGCGCACCCCTCTGGTGCGCTCGGCGGCGCTGTCGGCCCGCCTGGATGCCGATGTCCGGCTCAAGCTTGAAACCTGTCAGCCAACCGGGGCCTTCAAGCTGCGCGGCGCCGTCAACATGCTGGCCATGCTGCGCGCGCAGCATGGCCATGCAGCGCTGTCGGCGGGCGTCGTGACCGCCTCCACCGGCAATCACGGACGCGCGGTCGCCCTGGCCGCGTCCCGGCTCGGCGTGCCGGCGGTGATCTGCATCTCGCAGCGGGTGCCGGACAACAAGGTTGCCGCCATCGAGGCGCTGGGCGCCGAGGCGAGAAGCATCGGCAACAGCCAGGACGCCGCCTGTGACGAGGCCGAACGGCTGGTGAGCGAGCGCGGAATGCACTATATACCGCCCTTCGACGACCCGCGGATCATCGCGGGGCAGGGCACCATCGGCCTCGAACTGATGGAAGACTGCCCAGCCCTCGACCGCGTTATCGTCGGGCTTTCGGGCGGCGGACTGCTCGGCGGCATCGGGGCAGCGGTCAAGGCGATCCGGCCGGCCTGTCGCGTGACCGGCGTCAGCGTGTCCCGCGGTGCGGCCATGTGGGAGAGCCTCAGGGCCGGTCATCCCGTGGCGGTCGAGGAGGTCAACAGCCTGGCAGACTCGCTGTGCGGTGGCATCGGTCGCGACAACCGACACACCTTCACGCTGGTGCGGGAGGTCATGGATGATCATTACCAGGTGTCCGAGCGCGCCATTGGCGCGGCCATGGTCGAACTCCTCGAAGCGGAGAAGCTGCTGGTCGAGGGGGCCGCGGCCGTGGGGCTGGCCGCCATCGACGAGCACGGCCTGAACGTGCGCGGCCAGCGGGTGGCGCTGATTTTGTCGGGCAATGCCGTCTCGCTGTCGACCTTCGACCGGGCGCGCGCGCTGGCCGGCCGATAGCGGCCAGTCGTTCCTGCGCTGCACCCTCGTCGGGGACCAGCGCTTGGCCACTCGGCGGCTGTGTCTGCCACGCCGCGGCCACTGCGCAGCCGAGCGGATAGGCCACCGTCAGCGGACAGAGGGCGGATAAACATCGCATAGGGCGTGCCTGGCTTGAGTCATGCGCCACTAGGCACCATGCTGAATAAGGCTTGCCACTTACCGCTTCAAGGAGTTGAGAGAATGGCTACGGTACTCGCCTTTGATGTCTATGGCACCCTGATCGACACCCACGGGGTGGTCGCCGAACTCGAGCAGCGTCTCGCTGCTCAGGACCGCTCGGATATGGCGCCGGAGTTTTCCCGGCGCTGGCGAGACAAGCAGCTGGAGTACAGTTTCCGGCGCGGTCTGATGGGGGCCTACACGGACTTCTCCCAGTGCACCCGCGAGGCGCTCGAGTTCACCGATCGCGCCCTGCATACGCGTTTCTCGGAGACCGACAAGGAACACCTGATGGGCGTCTATGCGCAGCTTCCCGCCTTTCCCGAAGCGGCGGGGGCACTCGCGCGTCTGACGTCGGCGGGGGTGCGCTGCGTGGCCTTCTCCAATGGCAGCCGTGAGGCAGTCGAGGGGCTGCTGGCCCAGGCCGGCATTGGCGAACACTTCGAGACGATCGTCAGCGTCGACGAGATCAAGCGCTTCAAGCCCGACCCGGCGGTCTATGCGCACCTGCGCTATCGGCTGGAAAGTGACCCGGGCGACACCTGGCTGATCTCCGGCAATGCCTTCGACGTGATCGGTGCCCGTCATGCCGGCCTGCATGCCGCCTGGGTGCGTCGCATTCCCGATGCGCCCTTCGATCCCTGGGGGGTTGATCCGGACATCACGGTGGCCGACCTCGACGGCCTGGCCGAACGACTGGGCTAGTGTCACTCGGCCCGCCGGGCTGCGCCCGGCAAAACACGACGCCCCGCGGTGCTGAAGGGCACCACGGGGCGTCGCTGGATCCGGGGTGGGAGCGTTCCTACTCGACGAGCTCTCCCACGCTTAGCGTGCCGCGCTCGGCCAGCTGTACCGGGCGCTCATCAGCCTGGGTCCAGGCGGCCATGGAGCCGTCATACATGGTGACGTCGCTCATGCCGCCGATCTCGCTGAGCTGGAACCAGCCGCTGGCGGCCCAATGCCCGGTATTGCAGAAGGCCACGGTGTACGCCTCGGGGTCCAGCTCAAGCGCCGCGATATGCGCCTGGAGCTCGTCGGGCTTCAGGTAATAGGCGTCGCCGCGGGTCTCGAAGCTGGCGTTATGGGGCAGGTTCACCGACCCCGGGATGGTGCCGGGAACGCGGGCCGCCGTAGACTGTGTCTCGCCCGTGAAGAAGGCAGGGGGGCGGGCATCGACCAGCACCTCTCCGGCCTGGAGCGCGGCTTCCACGTCCGCCGTGCTGGCCAGCAGGGCATCCTGCAGGGTGGCGTCGAAGTCGGCCGTTGCGGGGGCGCCTGGCGTGCCGCTGGCAATGTCGAAGCCCTGCTGGGCCCAGCCGGTAAAGCCGCCGTTGAGGATCGTCACCTCGTCGTGGCCCAGCGCCTTGAAGGTCCAGTAGATACGCGCGGCACTGCCGAAGTCGGTGGGACCGGTGCCGGCCGAGACCACCACGACGGTGTCGTCGTTGTCGATCCCCAGACTGCCAATCAGACGTTCCAGATCTTCGACGGCGGGCATGAGACCGGCCACGCCATCGCGGGACTCGCGCCAACCGGCCTGGGTATAGCTGCTGTAGCGGCTGCTGGGAATGTGCGCCGCCTCGAAGCTTTCACGATCGCCGCCGTCGTCGATGGCGGAGCGGACATCCAGCACCACCAGATCGTCACTGCCGAGCTGACCCGCCAGCCATTCGGCATCGACCAGAGGCGCCGGGTGCAGCGCATGGGCGGGGCCGACCAGGGCCAGTGACGCGGCGGCCATCAGTAGAGTGCGTTTCATGAGTCATCATCCTCCGTCAGCGATGGCACGATGCTAGGCGCACCCACCCGGCAGGGCAATCGCTGGCCAAGAACGCTTTCTGACTCATATATTCTCTTATAGAATAAAAGGCGGATTTTTTATCTCTAGAGCCGGCGGTTTCAGGGCAATGCGTAACGCCTGATGTTCACCTCTGGTGTTTATGTCTTGCTGGTTACTCCGGCCAGGCGTAATCGGCGAAGGCGTCGTCGAGTTCCGGGTGGTTGACGTGGTTGGCATAGTTGGAAAGCGTCTTGACCGCCAGGGCCAGCACGATCTGCAGCACCTGCGACTCCTCGAAGCCGGCATTCAGGAATGCCTTGACGTCCGCTTCGCCGGGCATGCCCCGGGTCTCGAACATCACCTGGGTGAACTCGGCCAGCGCCGCCAGGCGCGCGTCGGCAATCGGCTGGTCGTTGCGGATTGCCTCCAGTACGTCGGCCGGCACCTGGGACATCTTGTCACCCAGCATGCTGTGGGCGGACATGCAGTAGCGGCAGCCGTTTAGGCGGCTGATGGTCAGGAACACCACCTCCTGTTCGGGCGGCGCGAAGCCGGAGTCCTCGCGGAACAGCTCGTAGCCGTGCAGGTAGGTGTCCAGTACGCCCGGTGCCTTGGCCATGCCCTCGTACATGTTGGGCACGAAGCCCAACTTGGCGTTGGCCTGCTCGAGCAGCGGCTTCGCCTTGGCATCGGCGTTGTCGAGGGTCTGGGGAGGGAGTTGCAGCTGATAGTCGGCGGACATGGGGTTGTGCCTCCTTCGGGGTCGTGGGTACTGCCGTTGCGCCCTTTATAGATCGATCGTTCCATAAATGGCGCGGAAAAAGGGTCGTCAACGTCGCAGGCCGTCGAGGAGCAGCGCTACCGCCTGGCCGGCCTGCTCGGCGTCAGCCCCGCTCTTCAACAGGGTCCTTAGCCCGGCCATGCCCATTGTCAGGTAGCTGGCCAGGGCCCCGGCATCCCGGTCCGGGGCGATGTCGCCTTCCGCCTGGGCCCGCGTCACTGCCTGCTCGAACAGTGCCGTGATGGCGGCGATGCTCTGGCGGACATGCTGCGAGGGCAGGCCATCGTGCTGGCCGAGCTCGCTGGCGGAGTTGAAGATCAGACAGCCCAGGGCGGCGCGGTCGCTGTCGGCTTCCTGCGCGGTGCCCTGAAACAGGGCGGTGATGAAGGCCATGGCCGAGGGAGCGGCCTCCAGTCGGCGCTCCAGACGGCCCAGCAAGGACTCCCTATAGCGCCTCAGAGCCTCGAGGAACAGCTGCTCCTTGTTGCCGAAGGCCTGATAGAGGCTGCTACGCGACAGGCGCATGGCCTTGAGCAGGTCCCGGGTCGAGGCACTCTGGTAGCCTTTGGACCAGAAGACCTGCATGGCGGCATTGGCCGCCGCGTCCGGGCTGAAAGTGATAGGGCGTCCTGGACTCATGGTGAAACAATTAGTATCGATCGTTCCATAAATCAAGGTGCGACAGATCATGCCAGGCTTGCTATCCCTGTAAGGGCCACGCCGCCGTCTCGACTGAGAGGGACAGCCGCATCGATTCTCTCGCGCAAGAAGGCCGAACAGGAGATCACGAGCATGACGGAGACGCATTCGCCGACGCGGCGCTTCTGGCTGGGCGGCAAGCGAGCGGCCGAGCAGGACCGGTTCTTTCGCGACGCCCTGGAGCCGCTGGGCTGGCAGCTCGGCGACGAGCATGACTGGGATGCCGGCTGGATCACGGGCATGCCGGATCCTCGGCAGTTCCGGCGCGTCTCGCCGGCGCGCAAGATGAACCACTTCCCGGGCAATGCCGCGCTCACCGTCAAGAGTCGCCTGCATGACAGCCTCGCCACCCTTCGCGATCGCATCCGGGAGCGCCATGGGGCTAACCACGAGCTTGCCCGGCGGCTGGCGTTCTTCCCCCGCGCCTACGTGCTGCCCGGTGACTACCATGCGCTGCAGGAGGCGGCGCTGGCTGACCCCGATCAGCGCTGGATCCTCAAGCCCACCAATGCCTCCAAGGGCAAGGGCGTGCGGGTACTGCAGGATGTCGCCGAAGCGCCGCTCCAGCAGGACTGGCTGGTGCAGGAGTACCTGGCCAATCCCCATACCATCCGCGGGCACAAGTACGTGCTGCGGCTCTATGTGCTGATCACCTCGCTGACGCCGCTGCGCGTGTATCTCTATCGACAGGGGTTCGCCAAGCTGGCTTCAGCGCCGTGGGATCCCGACGATGCCGACAACCCCTACAGCCAGCTGACCAATCCCGACATCAATGTCCTCAACCACGACGCCGAGGTGCCGGTGGAGTTCATCGACCTCGACCGCTATCGCCAGTGGCTGCGCGACCAGGGGCACGACGATGCCGCCCTGTTCGCGCAGATCGAGGATCTGGTGGCGCTGACCGTGATCGCCGCCGTGGATGCCATGCGCCGCCGCACCGCCCAGGCCGGCGCCGATCCGCGCGGCTGTTACGAACTGCTGGGTCTCGACTGCCTGGTGGACGATACGCTCAAGCCGTGGATTCTCGAGTGCAACCTCAGTCCGTCGCTGGGCACCTGTGCGGCGCCGGAGAGCGGTGGTCGCATCGAGGAGGCGGTCAAGAGTGAGCTGGTGCGCGACATGGTCACGCTGGTCGACCTTCCCGGCCGGGCCCAGCCCCAGGCCGAGCCCGACCCTGACGATGCCACGGCGCTGGCCGCCGAGGCGGCGGCGGAAAACGCACGCGCCGGTGGCTTCGAGCGGCTGCTGCCGTCCTCCCGGCCCGAGCACTACCTGCCCTATTTTACGCTGCCTACGCTGGCCGATGTCCGCCTCGCCGAGGGGGTCACGGCGCGCGCCCTTCCAGCGTGCATTGTGCAGCGACGACACGTGGCGGAACTGCTCGACGACCAGCGCCTGGCGCTTTACGACACGCGCAGTGGTCGCCTCTATCAGCCCAACGACACGGCCACGCTGATCTGGCTGCTGGCCACCGAGGGGTACGCGCCCGACGCCATCGCCGACCAACTGGCGCACGCCAGCGCCACAACGGGCGCCGCCCCGGCGCACGCGGCCCTGCGCCGCGAGGTATGGGAGACCTTGCACGAATGGTGCTGCAGCGGGCTGCTCTGCCAGCAGGGGAGCGCGTCGGTTGCGTCGCCGGCGCCGCTTGAGACCCGCGACCCCGTCGCGTCGGTATCGCTCCGGCGACAGATCATGACGCTGCGCCTGGGCGGTCGCGAGTGGCGCCTCGACGTGGCCGACGATCCCGCCATGGCGCGGCTGACGTCGTGGTTTGGCGCACGGCTATCACCGCGCATGGAGGCCGGCGAGGGGGCGCTGCCGCGGCTCACGGTACTGCGCGAGTCGGGCGGCTATGCCCTGGCCAGCGACCAGCAGCTGTTGGCCGCGCGGCTCGGTCTGGCGCAACTGGGTCCAGTGCTGAGCGCGCACCTGCTGCGCCAGGCCGCCAGGCCAGGTTGTCCAGTGGTCGATGTACCCGTGTTGGTGAGCGCCCACGGCACGGCGGTGCTCTGGCTGCTGCCCGATGATGCGCCCCACCGTGCGCTGCTGCAGGGGCTACAGGCAGCAGCGGGCGGTGAGTTGACCCGCGGCCTGCGCCCGGTGCTCGGCGAACCCGGTATCGCCGAGACGCTGGGTTTCCCCGTGGCAAACGGACTGCCTGAGCGCCTGACGCCGCTGGCTGAGCGCATCTCCCTGCGCGGGGTGTTGCTGCCGGCCGACGAGCCTCTCGCGCCAATGGGCATGCTGGATGCACTGAGTGCGCTGCTGCCAGTCTGCCTGCATGCCGATGGCCAGGCACTGGATGCCCAGCAGGTGACGGCGTTCGCGGAATGGCTCGTCGCGC
>Ga0207414_1000636_pt1 | contig 15106 bp, 11 predicted proteins | sample PonA231FremontCA_2_FD_187269 | JGI IMG/M metagenome (GOLD analysis project Ga0207414, IMG submission 187269) | Marine sediment microbial community from Fremont, CA, USA - Pond A23 Sediment 1 (SPAdes) | ecosystem: Environmental > Aquatic > Marine > Unclassified | place: USA: Fremont, California... | reverse complement strand
GTTGTCAAAGACCGGAGATCCGGAAATTCGAAACCACCGATCACCGCCAGAACCCTGTTTCGGCAGCAGGTAGGTGAAATCCCTGAAGGGCTTTCTGGCCTCGAGTGTCTTGTTCAGCCCGGCCCAATCCGCCGCTGCAATCGCGGCCGGATTGACGCTGACCACCTCTTCGCGGGTCTTGCCGTAAAAGATATCGGGATCTGCCCCGGTCGAATGGCCAACATTTTCGGATATGAAAGTAAAGCGCAGGTCCGGTCCCTGTTCCCAATACCAGTTGTTCGAAACGCTCGATATGTCGTAGAAACGCTGCTCGGCCAGATCGCGCTCTTGTATGGTGGCTTCCAGTTCCGCCTTGGCCTGGGCAATGGCCGCCTCACGAGCCTTCTGTTCACTGATGTCTATGTGCACCCCCGACATCATCAGCGCACGACCGTCTGCTGCGCGCCGTGTGACGCGGCCGCGGCTCAGCACCCATATGTAATGTCCGTCTTTGTGACGAAGGCGCAACTCGTGTTCGAAGCTCTGTTGGCCCTGGGCAAGGTGCAAGTCCTCTGTCACCAGTTTCCCGACATCGTCCGGATGAACGAAGTCGCGGAGCCCCAACAGTGTCAATGGCTCCATCTCGGTGCGATCATAGCCGAGCATGTTGGCCCAGCGATCATTTATGATGTTTGCGCCGCTGCGCAAATCGGCCTGGAAAGTGCCCACTTGTGCGCCGCTGATGATATCGGCCAAACGTCGCTCTGCCTCGACGATATCGGTTACGTCGATGCGTAGCCCTACGCGCCCGCCATTGGGCGTCTTTTGTTCCAGCAAGCGGATCGTGCGCCCGTCGGCCAGATGCAGAAGCGTGTCGCGCTTTTCGTTTTCTGCATCGGCGCGCATTGCGTTCAGCCATGAATGCGCGTTTTCCTCGGCATCCGCGTAAATGCCCTGCTTGAGACCCGCGCTCTGTATATCGGAAAGCTTGCGTCCGATTGAAATTTCGTCGGAAATCTCGGGGTAAAGATTGCGGTAAGTGCTGTTGAAAAGTACCAGGCGATCTTCGGAATCCACCAGTACGAAACCATCGGGCAATGCCTCGATCGCTGTTGTCAGGGTTTGGTGCGCGGTGCGGGCGGCCTCGGCGGCGGCGATGCGCTCTTGTTCACGCTCGATCCGGTCGGACAGGTCGATGACAAAACACCACACCGTCTTGCGTCCCTTCGGGTCTTCTCCGACCGCGCCGCGCACTTCGACCGGCACATCCGTCCCGGATTTATGGCGATATTTCACCTCGATCGGCGCAAACCCCCCGGTCTCGCGCATCTCGAGTATGAAGTGGCGCACCGGCGGCATGTCATCCGTTTCGGCCATCAGGTCGGGAAAGGTCATGCTGCGCAATTCGTCGCGGGAATGCCCCGTGATCTGTTCCATCGTCGCGTTGGAATGAAGAATGGCGCCGGTTTCGAAATCCAGCTGCATGATCCCGCTTGGCGCGATGTCGTAGATATGCCGGAAAAGCGCCTCACGGCGTTCCAGCCGGTCACGCGCCGCGCGCTCGGCAGAAATATCCAGGTGGATACCAGCCAGCAGCAGTGCCTTGCCTTGTGCGTCTTGCCTCAATACCTGGCCGCGGGATTGGATCCAGCTCCAGTGGCCGAACTTGTGACACATTCTGAAATCGACTGTGAAGTCGCTGGAGTCGCCATCGAGACACTTATCAAGTGCCGCCTTGATGCGTTCATGATCATCCTCGTGACAAAGATCCCAGAAGCCCAGCATCGTGGAAGGCGCCAGTTCTTCGACCGAGTAGCCCAGCATTTCGGCCCATGTGTGATTGATCGTGTTCTTGCCGGTGGGCACGTCCAGTTCCCATGAACCCACGCGCGCCCCGGTAATCACGTTCGCGAGGCGTTCTTCGGTTTCACGCATCTCGGTGATGTCGGTGTGGACCGCAATCAGACCACCATCGGCCGTGCGTCTCTCACGCACGCGGATGATGCGTCCATTCGACAGGGTTTGTTCGATGTCCTTCTTGGCGTGCTTGCGGCCAATCAGCCGCTCGTTGATCCACTTGTCCTCGCGGCCGACGGTGTCGGCAAGTTGACCATGCTCGACGGCATATCGCTCGATGTCCTCGAAAAGAACTCCGGGTTTCAGCACCGGGGCGGTCAGAGAGTAGATTTCCCTGTATCGCTCGTTGCATATGACCAGGCGATCGTCCTTGTCGAAAAGGGCAAATGCATCATCAATCGTTTCGATGGCCTGCATCAGTTCGGTGATGGGGGAGGCTTCGGCCTCCTCTGACGGTGCGGCGGTTTCAGGCGGGTTGCTGTTCCGCCATGCATTCACCATCCCTTCTGCCAGTGCGGAGAGTGGCCCTGCATCACCTTCGGACAATTCCGCGCCGACAAGCGCAAGCACGCCAACAAGCTTATCCCCGTCGACCACGGGCAAAAGGGTCAGGGCTTGTCGGTCTTGCGACAGGCCGGTCGTGTCGCCCGTTACGACAGTCCCCCGGGTCAGCTGATTTCGCCAAGGGGCGATGAATCGGCCAACGGCATCATCAGGCTGATCGGCGCCCTCGCGTGAAAATACCTTGCCATTGTTGAGAACCAGATGTGCATCACACTCAAGGCCCTCGGCCAAACCTGTCAACACCGCACCCAAAGTCGCCGCGTCGGCATTGGGCCAGCCGCGCAGCAGCATTCCCATAAGGGGGGTGACCAACGTGTCGTGCGAATGGATCATTACTTTTGACGCCTCAGCCTGCTCGATCCGGCGCTTTTTTGCGCGGGTGATCGGGTTTTCCCGTCATCTACCCATAATGTATTCACAACGCGTCAAGGTAAATGCAATTCTCGCGTCTGAGCGCGATCGACAGATGCGCCCGGTGTGTAGCCGGCTTCTTACTCAAACTGTATAATGATGGGGATGGACGCCAGAGCCGCTATTGCTCCGGCTGCCATGGAAAGGGCCGCCACAGGACCAATGGGCTCAATCGTTGCTGTCGCGCCCCCGCTTCGTGGCCTGCTCGCGCGCGCTGGGGTGTTCCGAGGCCACGAACGGCACTTCACTAACGACGGCACTGACCGGCTCTCCGGCGGTTTCGCTGTATCTCGACGGAAGCTCCACAAAAAGTTGCGTTCCAATGCCGGATTTGTCCCATGGAACATACCCGAGCGCGATGTTCGTCTCCAGCTCCGGAGACCACCAGGGCGAGGTTACGTAGCCACAGCGCATGCCGTCCTCATTCGTGATAAGCCAGAAATCCGGCGCATAATCCGTGATCGGCTGGCCACCCATCTTGAGCCCCACGAGTTTCAGGCTGAATGGGTAATCGCCCGCTTCTATTCGCTCACGCTGGTAACTCAGCGCTGCCTTGCCGATATAGTCGGCGCGTTTCTCGCGTGGCACTTGATAAGCCAGGTTCACCTGGAAAGGCGAGGTTTCGGCATCCAGGTCCTGGCCCCAGCTCAAAATGCCCGCTGCAATGCGGCGATGGTGTGCTGGCGCGATGACCCGGAGCCCGTAGCGTGCCCCCACGCCACGCAGCCCGTACCAGACGGCTTCGGCGGTCTCGGTGGCGTTCCGGACATACACCTCGTAACCCTTTTCGCCGGAAAACCCGGTTTGGCTGATCACGACGGGGCAGCCTGCAATTTCCGTTTCCATCAACCCGTAATAGGGTATTTCGCGCAACTCCTCTCCGATCAGCTTGGCCATCATGTCTTCGGACAGTGGACCCTGAACTTGTAATGGGGCTACGTCGATCTCGTCGATCTCGACATTCCAGCGGCGCGGCGTGTTCACACCCTGCAACCACAGCATCAGATCGCTGTCCGAGACGGAGAACCAGAATTCATTCTGTCCAAGGCGCAGCAGTACCGGGTCGTTCAGGATACCGCCCTTTTCGTTGCACAGGATACAATATTTGCCATGCATCGGTTTGATACGGGTGGCATCGCGGGTGATGACGGTGTTCACGAACTCCTCGGCGTCGGGGCCCGCCACGCGGATCTGGCGTTCCACTGCGACGTTCCAAAGCGTCACGCCGTTGACCAATGCCCTGTATTCGGCCATTGCGCCGCCGTCTTCGGGCTTCACGTATCCGCGGGGGTGGTACATGCGGTTATACACGGTGGCACGCCATGCGCCGGCCTCGATCGACAAGTGCCAGAACGGTGATTTGCGCACTCGGGTGGAGATCAGCAACTGTACCGGCGTCGCCCCTGATTGCCTGAGGTTGGTGGGCACGACCCGATCCGACTGATCGACGCCCGGCACGTTCGGGTGGCTTCGGTTTTGCTGAACCATACCCCTATCGTGCTGATCTGCAGACCTTGTTTCAAGGTCGGTCGCATCATCGTGAATGGGCCCTGCTGATCGACTAATCATTCGAATATGTCACCCGCCATCCAGACCCGACCGCATGCGTCGACGCAGCCCGTTGAATGGCACCGAACAAGCCAATGAAACCCCCGCCGCCGCTGCAACGAGCCTCGGAAACATGAAAGAAATCAGAATTCACGAGCCCCCCGATTCCATGTAGTGGATCAGGGTGTGCGCGACATCATCCTTGCCGCGCATCCGCTGGCGCCTCGAATGCGCGCGAGTGTCCAACCACTTGAACCAAGTAGAAAGAAGTGGTGAGCCGTGCAGGATTCGAACCTGCGACCCACTGATTAAAAGTCAGTTGCTCTACCAACTGAGCTAACGGCCCACTGGAAGCGGTGTCTAGAAAGCCCGGCGGGTATGGTCAACCCCAAAATACACGTTTGTTTAGCTTAGGCTGGATTCATGTTGTGACGCGGTTTATACGCCCGCCATGAGAGACGCGACAGGCACAGGGCTGCCCTTCATGAAGATGCACGGGCTGGGCAACGACTTCGTTGTTCTGGATGCGCGTGCGGGGGCGGTGGATCTGTCGGTTGCCATGGTCCGGGCGATCGGGGATCGGCACAGGGGCATTGGCTTTGATCAGTTGGCAGTGATCATGGAAAATGAGGCTGATGGGCACCTTGTATTCTACAATTCGGATGGATCAGAGTCGGCGGCGTGCGGAAACGCGACGCGGTGTATCGCGCGCTACCTGATGGACCAGACCGGCAAGGTGGAACTGACGCTGTCCACAGGGCGTGGCAGGCTGCAGGCGCGCGACGCGGGCGGGGGGCTTACTTCGGTCAACATGGGGCCGCCGCAGCTTGATTGGCGCGATATCCCGCTGGCGCGAGAGGTTGATACGCGGGCATTGCCGATCCAGGGCGCACCGGTGGCAACGGGCATGGGCAACCCGCATTGTACCTTTTTCGTCGAGGATGCCGAGGCAATCGACCTGGCCGCGCGGGGGCCGGAGGTCGAGACAAATGCGTTGTTTCCCGAGCGTACCAATGTTCAGTTCGCCTCACTCTTGGGGCCGAATCGTCTCCGCCTGCGCGTGTGGGAGCGCGGTGCAGGCATAACGCTCGCGTCGGGCTCGTCGTCATGTGCCGTGGCCGTGGCAGCAGTGCGATGCGGCCTGGCGGATCACGAGGTTCGGATCGAACTTGATGGTGGCACACTTGACGTTGCCTGGCGTGAAGATGGCGTTTGGATGACAGGTCCGACGACGCATGTGGCCGATGGCCGCTTGACTGCCGAGTTCCTGGAGACCGTGACATGACGTTTGCTCCGCCGAAATTCTCGACCCTCGGGTGCCGCTTGAATACCTACGAGACGCAGGCGATGCAGGATCTTGCGGAACAGGCCGGCATCAAGGACGCGGTGGTTATCAATACTTGCGCGGTGACGGCGCAGGCTGTGCGCAAGGCCCGGCAGGAAATCCGTCGCTTGCGGCGCGAGAATCCGCAGGCGCGCCTGATCGTGACCGGCTGCGCAGCACAGACCGAGCCACAGACCTTCGCCGCGATGGACGAGGTCGATCACGTGATCGGCAATTCCGAAAAGATGGACGCGGATACCTGGGCGCGCTTCGCGCCGGATTTCACCGGACAGACAGAGCGCGTGCAGGTCGACGATATCATGAGTGTGCGAGAAACCGCGGGCCACTTGATCGACGGGTTCGGCACGCGGTCTCGGGCTTATGTTCAGGTGCAGAACGGATGCGATCATCGCTGCACCTTCTGCATCATTCCCTATGGTCGCGGGAACTCGCGCAGCGTGCCCGCCGGGGTCGTGGTGGACCAGATCAAACGCCTTGTCGGGCGCGGCTATAACGAGGTGGTGCTGACCGGCGTTGACCTGACAAGCTGGGGGGCGGATCTGCCCGGGCTGCCCCGATTGGGCGACCTTGTGATGCGGATACTGAAATTGGTTCCGGACCTGCCGCGCTTGCGCATCAGCAGCATCGATTCCATCGAGGCCGACGAGAACCTCATGCAGGCGATCGCCAGTGAGCAGCGCCTGATGCCGCATTTGCATCTGTCCTTGCAGCATGGCGATGACTTGATTCTCAAGCGGATGAAGCGCCGGCATCTGCGCGACGACGCCATCAGCTTTTGCGAGGAGGCGCGTCGCCTGCGCCCTGACATGACGTTCGGCGCCGATATCATCGCCGGCTTCCCGACGGAGACAGAAGAAAGGTTTGAGAATTCACTCAAGCTGGTCGAGGACTGTGGCCTGACCTGGCTGCATGTTTTCCCCTTCTCGCCCCGCAAGGGCACGCCCGCGGCGCGTATGCCGCAGGTGGACGGGGCGACTGCAAAAAACCGCGCGTCGCGGTTGCGCGCGGCCGGAGCGAATCAAGTGGATAGCCACCTGTCAGAGCAAGTGGGGCGGCGGCATCGGGTCTTGATGGAGAATCCCACGATGGGGCGGACGGAACAGTTTACCGAGGTGAACTTCGCCGCGCCGCAGGTCGAGGGGACGATCGTCGAGGTGACGATAGGTGGCCGAACGGCGGAGCGCCTGACGGTGTGACCGTGATACCGGAAACAGGCGATGCATCCGAATCCAGGGTTTCGCAAGGCGACACGCGCGCAGAACATTGATTCCGCGTCACATACCGGATTTGGAACGCTTGCCGTGGCCGACGGGGTGGCGGGGTCGACGATCGGGGCGGAACTGGACGCGCTGGCGGACTGGATGCGCGCACCCCCCGACGAGGGCTGAGACACCCGGCTTGCGCCCGGCCATTTGCGCAGTAGTGTGACGGGGACTGCATGAAAGGACCACGCATGAAACTCGTATTCTCCCCCGCCTCGCCGTTCGTTCGCAAGGTGTTGATCTGCCTGCACGAGACGGGGCAGACCGACGATGTCGAGATGGTGCAGGTCAAGACCTCGCCGGTGGCAACGGCCGATGACGTGGCCGCCGCCAACCCGTTGGGGAAGATTCCCGCTTTGCTACGCGCGGATGGCCCGGCGATCTATGACAGCCGGGTGATTACCCGGTTCCTCGACGCCCGCGCCGAGGGCGGCCTGTATCCCGAAGCGCGGATATGGGAAACACTGACGCTGGAGGCGACGGCGGATGGTATCATGGATGCCGCCGTGGGCATGGTTTACGAAGTTCGCCTGCGCCCGGAGGACAAGGTTTTCGACGGCTGGATCGACGCGCAATGGGCCAAGGTGACCCGTGCCCTCGATGCGCTTGAAAGCCGCTGGATGAGCCACCTGTCCGGGCCGTTGGACATGGGCCAGGTCGCTGTCGCCTGTGCGCTGGGGTATCTTGATTTCCGCCACGCCACGCGCGACTGGCGCAACGCCCGCCCAACCCTGGCCGATTGGCATGCCGGCTTTTCGGAGCGCCCCGCAATGGTGGCGACGCAGCCGCGGGATTGATCCCGCGGCGCGCCGCGGCGACCTGGCACTTGAAGGATTTGACGTCAGAATTCCGACAAGGTCCGGGTTCCCACGCGCCCTGGCCGTGCCGTTACCGCGACTCAAGCGCGACACATCGGCACCTTCGATGCTTCATGACCGCCTGCGCGGCATTGACCGCTGGACCTGAGGGGAATCCCCCGCTAAATACCCGTCTGATAGGTCGTGTACGCACGGACGTCATACGCAAGGGCCCTCATCGGCCGAAGAATGGAGAAACCCTCGTGTCCCACGCAGAAGATCACGAAGGCACCCGCAGAGATTTCCTCTACTACGCCACGGCTGGCGCAGGTGCCGTAACCGCAGGTGCAGCAGTCTGGCCACTTGTAAATCAGATGAATCCTTCGGCAGACGTTCAGGCGCTGTCATCCATCCGTGTCGATGTGGCCGGCGTTGATCCCGGCACGCAGCTGACGGTGAAATGGTTGGGCAAGCCCGTGTTCATCCGTCGCCGCACCGATGCCGAGATCGAAACGGCCCGCGAAGTGGAGCTGTCGCAGCTCATCGACACGAACGCGCAGAACCGCAACGACATGTCCCTGACGGCCACGGACCAGAACCGGTCGCTGGACGAGGCGGGCGAATGGTTGGTAATGATCGGGGTGTGCACGCATCTCGGGTGCGTTCCGATCGGCAACGGCGCGGGTGATTTCGGCGGCTGGTTCTGCCCCTGCCACGGCTCGCATTACGACACCGCCGGGCGTATCCGCAAAGGCCCCGCGCCAGAGAACCTCTGGATTCCCGTGGCTGAATTCGTCGACGAGTCGACGATCAAACTGGGCTGAGGAGACGTATCATGTCTGGAATTCCGCACGATCACTATGAACCGAAGTCCGGTGGCGCAAAGTGGCTGCACCGCCGCCTGCCCATTGCGAGCCTTTTGTATGACACGATCACGATTCCCACGCCCAAGAACCTGAACTGGATGTGGATCTGGGGTATCGTCCTGACTTTCTGTCTGGCGCTCCAGATCGTGACCGGCATCGTCCTGGCGATGCATTACACGCCTCATGTGGACATGGCCTTTGCCAGTATCGAGCACATCATGCGCAACGTGAATGGCGGGCACATGCTGCGCTATCTGCACATGAACGGTGCGTCGCTGTTCTTCTTCGCGGTCTACCTGCACATCTTCCGCGGCCTCTATTACGGATCGTACAAGGCGCCGCGCGAGGTGACCTGGATCATCGGGATGCTGATCTACCTGCTGATGATGGGCACGGCATTCATGGGGTACGTGTTGCCCTGGGGCCAGATGTCGTTCTGGGGCGCCACGGTGATCACCGGGCTGTTCGGTGCGATCCCGTTCATCGGCGAACCGATCCAGACGTGGCTTCTGGGTGGTCCGGCGGTGGGCAATGCCACGCTGAACCGCTTCTTCTCGCTTCACTACCTGCTGCCGTTCGTGATCGCCGCGCTGGTGGCCATTCACATCTGGGCGTTCCACACCACCGGCAACAACAACCCCACCGGTGTCGAGGTGCGGCGCGATTCCAAGGCGGAGGCGAAGAAGGACACGGTTCCGTTCTGGCCCTACTTCGTCATCAAGGACCTGTTCGCGCTCGGCGTGATCCTGGCGGTGTTCTTCGCGATTGTCGGGTTCATGCCCAACTATCTTGGCCACCCCGACAACTACATCGAGGCGGACCCGCTGGTCACGCCGGCGCATATCGTGCCTGAATGGTACTTCCTGCCGTTCTACGCGATCCTGCGGGCCTTCACCTCGGACGTGTGGGTGGTGATGTTCGCAAGCTGGATCACCGGCGGTATCATCGACGCCAAGTTTTTCGGCGTGCTGGCCATGTTCGGCGCGATCGCCGTGATGTTCGTGGCGCCGTGGCTGGACACGTCGGGTGTGCGCTCGGGTCGGTACCGACCGATGTTCAAGTGGTGGTTCGCCCTGCTGGTGATCGACTTCATCGTGCTGATGTGGGCCGGGGCCATGCCGGCCGAGCCGCCCTATTCCACGATATCGTTGATCGGATCGGCGTACTGGTTCGCGTACTTCCTCGTCATCCTGCCGCTTCTGGGCGTCATAGAGAAGCCTACCTCGGCACCGGCCACGATCGAGGACGATTTCGAATCCCATTACGGCAAAGCCTCCGGCACGCCTGCCGAATAAGAAAGGAAACGGGACGATGCTCAAGAAACTTAGCCTTGCCGCAGTTGCCGCCCTGACCCTTTCGGGTGGGGCAGCCGTGGCCGCCGGCGGCGCGGGCCATATCGACGATGTGGCGTTTTCCTTCGAAGGACCGTTCGGCACGTTCGATCAGAACCAGCTCCAACGCGGTCTGAAGGTCTACACGCAGGTGTGTTCCTCGTGCCACGGCATGAAATACGTGCCGCTGCGCACCCTCGGCGACGAGGGCGGGCCGCACCTGCCGACCGATCAGGTGCGCGCCTATGCCGAGAACTTCGAGGTGTTCGACGAGGATCTGGGGGACTACCGGCCGGCCAAGCCGACCGACCACTTCCCCGAGTCGATGGACCCCAACGCGCCGGACCTGTCGTTGATGGCCAAGGCACGTGCCGGGTTCCACGGACCCTATGGCACCGGCCTGAGCCAGCTTTTCAAAGGTATGGGCGGGCCGGAATACATCACCGCGCTCCTTACCGGCTATACCGGCGAGGACAAGATGGAAGCGGGCACGCTGTTCTATGAGAATACCGCCTTTCCCGGCGGCTGGATCTCGATGGCGCCGCCGCTCTATGGCGAGGACGTCGATTTCGACGATGGCGCGCCCAACGACATCCAAAGCGAAGCCGAGGACGTGGCAGCGTTCATGATGTGGGCGGCCGAGCCCAAGATGATGGCGCGCCAGCACGCCGGGTTCGTCGGGGTGCTATTCCTGTCCGTTCTGACGGTGCTGCTGTATCTGACGAACAAGCGGCTCTGGGCACCGGTCAAGGGCAAGAAATCCGCCTGATCGATCGGCACCACGCCGCAACACGCCACTGACAAAGACCCCGCCCGTTCATTCGGGCGGGGTTTCTCATCTCCGCGATCAGGTGCCGAGATAGCGGCGCAGCGCCTCGGGCGGAGTGGCAAGCAGGGCCTCGGTATCCTGCGGCCGGGTGGCGCGACCCTCGGCGACGAGGATGGTCTGTGGTGCGATCCGGCGCGCATCGGCGGGGTCGTGACTGACCATCAGGAGGGTTGCGCCGGTCTCGTCCATCAGATCGCGGACGAGGTCCAGCATCTCGGCCTTGAGGGCGGGCCCGAGGGCGGCGAATGGCTCGTCCAGCAGCACCAGCGGCTTGCGCTGCACCAGCACGCGGGCCAGCGCCACGCGAACTTGCTGGCCGCCCGATAGCTGCGCGGGTTTCCGATCGCCGAGGCCGCAAAGGCCGACGCGATCAAGGGCCTGCGCCACCGTCCGGTGATCGTCCGCCGATAGGCGCAGGTCGGGGCGGATGCCCAGGCCGACATTGCGTTTCACCGTGAAATGGGGAAGCAGGTTATTGTCCTGGAACAGGATGCCGCATTTGCGTTGGGCGGGCGGCAGGGTCGTGATGTTCTGCCCGTCCCACAGAATATGCCCTGAAACCGGGGGGAAAAAGCCGGCAATGACGTTCAGCAGCGTGGACTTGCCCGCGCCGCTGGGTCCGATCAGGGCGACGCGCGCGCCGGTGTCGACGGTGAAATCTGCGCCGAGATGGAAATCGTCCTGCCGGATCTCGATGGCGTCAAGCGTCAGCATCGGCGCGCCCCCCTTGGTCGAGAAGCCAGAATACAGTCAATGACAGGACCAGCAAGAGCAGGCCCGCGCCGGCGGCATCGGTCATGCGGTAGGCGCCCATCAGGCGCAGGATCTGGAGGGGCAGCGTGGCGATATCGGGATCGGCGAACAGGGCGATCACCCCGAGATCCCCGATCGACAGGGCCGCGGCCAGCCCCGCGGCGAAGCCGATCTGCCGGCGCAGGCGCGGCAGGATGACCAGGCGCAACTGGTCGCGCGGGGACATCCCCAGGCTGTCGCAGAGGCGTCCGAAATCGGATCTGATATCGATCAGTTGCGGGGTCATCACCCGCAGGGCGAAGGGTAGCGCCATGACCGCGTTGACCAGTGCGGTCACCGCCAGCGCCAGTCGCGTGGGATCTGCCCAGGGGTTGATCAGGACAAACAGTCCCACGCCGATGACCAGCGGAGATGCGGCGATACCCAGCAGGCCGACCGCCTCGAGCATCGGGCGGCGCAGGGCGGCCAGCGCCATGGGCAGCGCCAGCGCCAGCGTCAGTGCCGTGGATGCCGCCGCCACCGCCAGCGACACCGCCGCCGCGCGCCAGACCGAACCGGGCAAGTCAAGCACCGCGCCACCGCCGCGCAGGACGATCGCCACCATGGGCGTCAGCAGGAACAGTGCCACCAGCAACAGCACCGTGCCATCCAGCAGGCGCAGGGCCGGCGTTTCGGCATCGAAGCGCCGCAGGCTGCGATCCAGCCCCGCGCCAAAGCCGCCGGTTTGCGCCACGCGCAGGGCCAGGATCGCCGCCACCGTGACCAGCGCCAGCTGGATGCAGGCCAGCACGGCGGCGCGGCCAAGGTCGAAATCAAAGCGGAACGCCTGGTATATGGCCAGTTCCACCGTGGTCGCGCGCGGCCCGCCGCCCAGGGTCAGCGCCACCGCGAAACTGCTGAGGCAGATGGCGAAGATGACCATCAGCGCGCCAGGCACCACCGCGCGCAGCATCGGCAATTCAAGGTGGCGCATCACCTGCCCGGCGTTCATGCCAAGGCTGGCGGCGAGGCGGAAACGCTCGGCCGGGATGGATTGCCAGCCTTGCAGGATGATGCGCGTGGCCAGCGGCAGGTTGAAGAACACATGCGCCAGCACGACGCCGTGCAAGCCGTAGATCTGCACCGTTGGCAGGCCCGTCGCGTCAAGCGCGGTGTTGAGCGTGCCGGCCCGCCCGAACACCGCCAGCAGCCCGAGCACCGCCACGATCACCGGCAGGATGAACGGCGCGCCAAGCGCGGTGATAAGCACGCGCCGCCCGACGAAGCGCCGCCGCGCCAGCGCGCGGGCGGCGGGAACGGCAAGCGCCACGCTGATGAGGGTCGAAAGGGTGGCTTGCATCAGGGTAAAGCGCAGCGCAGCCCAGTCCGCAGGGCCGGGCCAGCCGCCCCCGCCCGCGCGCCACAGAACGGCGGCGACCGGCCCCAGGATCGTCGCGGCGACCAGCGCCGCCGCGACGAAACCCGGACCGCCACGCCTTATTGCGAAAGCGCGCGCAGCCACTCTTCAAGCGCCTGGTCACGCAGCTCGACGGACTTCCCGGCGGGCACGAGCAGGGATTTCTCCGGCTCGATCAGGGTGTCGAAGGCAGCGGGCAGGCCGGCCTCCGGCATGATGGCGGGATACATCCAGTTGGTCGTCGGGATGATCGACTGGAAGGTGTCGCTGGTCATGAACTGAAGGAACGCGTCGGCCAACTCGGGTTGATCGGTGCCGGCGAGTTTGCCAGCCACCTCGATCTGCGTGTAGTGGCCCTCGTCGAAGGGCACGGCGGCCTTGCTGCGGTCGTCCTCGGCGATGATGTGGTAGGCGGGCGAGGTCGTGTAGGACAGCACCATGTCGGATTCGCCCTCCAGGAACAGGCCGTAGGCCTCGGACCAGCCCTTGGTGACGGTGACGATGTTATCGGACAGGCCGGCCCAGATTTCCTCGGCCTCGTCGCCATGGGCGGTCTTTACCCACATCAGCAGGCCCAGCCCCGGCGTGGACGAGCGCGGATCCTGGATCACGATGCTGGTGTCGCTGTCGGCCAGTTCGCGGAAATTGCCGGGCGCGTCGAACTGCGCGTCCGCGACAAAGGCGAAATGGCCCCAGTCGAACGGCACGAACAGGGGATCGTCCCACGCGATGGGCAGATCGTAATCGGCGCTGACGGAGTGCGGCGCGAACAGCCCGGTTTCGGCGGCGGCCGCCGTCAGGCCGGTATCGAGGCCCAGCACGATGTCGGCATCGGTGCGCGCGCCCTCAAGACGCAGCCGCGCCAGCAGCGAGGCACCATCGCCCGTGCCCACGAATTGCAGGTCGCATTCGCAGGTCTTTTCGAACGCTTCCTCCACGGCGGGGCCGGGGCCCCAGTCGCTGACGAAGCTGTCATAGGTGTAGATGGTCAGGGTGGGCGTCTCGGCCACTGCTGTGGTGGCGGCAAACAATCCCGTGGCAATTGCAAGATACTTCATGGCATCCTCCTATCTGCGACGGGCGGAGCAAGTCAGGAGCCGTGTCCAAACCTTCCCTCCGCCGGTCTTAACCGGTTCAGGTTCAACGGGTTCACGCACGCGCATCTCAGCCTCGCCTTGACGAAGCACCCCGAGGTGTCGGTGAAAGTAGGTGTTCGCGCAGAACGCTTCAAGGCAAAACCGCTTGAGCGGGCCCGGCGCGGCGGCTAATGGGGTGGGCAAAGGAGTGCGCCATGAGCATGAACACCTTCGGCCATCTTTTCCGCGTCACCACCTGGGGTGAAAGCCACGGACCCGCCCTGGGGGCGACGGTGGATGGCTGCCCCCCCGGCGTCGCGGCCACCGAGGCCAGGATCCAGCACTGGCTGGACCGGCGCAAGCCGGGACAGAACAAATACACCACGCAGCGCCGCGAGGCCGACGCGGTGCGCATCCTGTCGGGGGTATTCGAGGGGCAGACCACCGGCACGCCGGTGCAGTTGATGATCGAGAACACCGACCAGCGGTCCAGGGATTACGGCGATATCGCCGAGAAATTCCGACCCGGCCATGCCGACATCACCTACTGGCAGAAGTACGGCATCCGCGACTATCGTGGCGGTGGCCGGTCCAGCGCCCGCGAAACGGCGGCGCGGGTGGCCGCGGGCGGACTGGCGCGGGCGGCGATCGCGGCGCTGGCGCCCGGGGTCGAGATCAAGGGCTACATGACACGGATCGGGGCGCACGAGATCGACCGGGACCGTTTCGACTGGAGCCAGATCGACGAAAACCCGTTCTGGACCCCGGATGCGCACGCGGCGCAGACATGGGCGGACTACCTCGACGGGCTGCGCAAGTCGGGCAATTCCGTGGGCGCGGTTGTCGAGGTGGTGGCGCGCGGCCTGCCCGCCGGACTGGGCGCGCCGGTCTACGGCAAGCTCGACACGGACCTGGCCGCCGCGATGATGAGCATCAACGCGGTCAAGGGGGTCGAGATCGGCGAAGGCATGGCGGCGGCCACCCTGACCGGCGAGGACAATGCCGACGAGATATTCATGGGCAATGACGGGCAGCCCGTCTATTCCAGCAATCATGCCGGCGGCATCCTCGGCGGGATATCGACCGGGCAGG
>Ga0207414_1000632_pt1 | contig 15148 bp, 11 predicted proteins | sample PonA231FremontCA_2_FD_187269 | JGI IMG/M metagenome (GOLD analysis project Ga0207414, IMG submission 187269) | Marine sediment microbial community from Fremont, CA, USA - Pond A23 Sediment 1 (SPAdes) | ecosystem: Environmental > Aquatic > Marine > Unclassified | place: USA: Fremont, California... | reverse complement strand
AGTGGCGGTCGTGACACACTGATCACATCCTCCTCTGAGTCGATTTCCGTCGATAGAGCCGGATCTCGTGCACGGATTCGGGGGTATTCGCAGCGCCACCTATGAGAGTTTGGTATCGCGGTAGACAGTTTATATGCTATCCGACGCCACACGGGGCGCTTTTGAGTATCGGGCGAGTAACGCGGGTGGAATGGTACAGAACGTCGCCACGGTGATGGCGGAGTTGGAGCCCGAGGACTTTCATCTGTTGTCGGGCATCGAACACGGAATGCGGTTTTCGCGCTGGGTCGCCGAGGGGAAACTTCCCGAGTTTTCCCGTCTCAATTCGGAGGAAGTCGACTACCGGATCGACCGCTGCATGGATCGCGACCTTCTCGAACGGAAGACGATCCAGTACACCGGCTACCGGCTGACGTTTGAAGGATACGACGCGCTCGCGTTGCGGACGTTCTCCGAGCGCGAGACGATCGACGGCGTCGGCGCGCCGCTCGGCGTCGGTAAGGAAAGCGACGTCTACGAGGCCCGCTCGTATCAGCCGTTGGCCCTAAAATACCACCGCGAGGGGTACACGAACTTCCGGGAGGTGCGAAAAGAACGGGAGTACACCGCCGACAAGGAGCACCGCTCGTGGCTCTACACCGCGAGGAAGGCCGCCGAGCGAGAGTACGACGCACTCGAGACGGTGTATCCGGACGTTTCGGTACCGCGGCCGGTTGATCAAAACCGCCACGCGATCGTGATGGAGCGGATCGACGGCGTTGAACTCTCGCGTGCGGAACTCGAATCCGAGCAGGTCGTCGGGGTGTGTGATCTCGTCTGCTCGGAGATGGCGGCGGCGTACGACGCCGGATACGTCCACGCGGACATGAGCGAGTACAACGTCTTCGTCGCGAGCGACGGCGTCACCGTCTTCGATTGGCCGCAGGCAGTCCCGGCCGACCACGGGAACAGCCGTGAGTTGCTGCGGCGGGATGTCGGCAACGTTCTCGGCCATTTCGACCGGAAATACCCCCGGGAGACGCCCGACATCGACCGCGAGGCACTCACGGACGCGCTGATCGGGGGCTCGTTCGACGGGGTCCGGGAGTTCGTCGAGTAAACCAAATAAGAGCGTTTCCGTTAGAACGGCCAGTCAATCGGGGACATCTACGGCAGTTCGTAGCCACAGTTCGGACAGAAGCTTTCGGTGCCATCTAAGAAGTGAAGACACTCGACACAAATACGATTGCTCGGTGAGGTAGTAATCGCTTCAAGAAAGTCTATTGAGGTCTGCGACTCGGCACCGGGGCCGTAGCCGTCAGCGTAGCCCGGAAGCGTTGACGCCCACTGGACAGTCCCGTGATCATCTACGACGGCCACATTCCCGGCAATATCGAGTGTCCCGTATCGTTTGAATCCTTCTGAAGGAGTCGGTTCGATAGATTGGTTCAACGCGTCGTTTCGCTTGAGGTCGCGCTCGTAGACTTCTTTCGGGGTTGAGGCTCGCACCTCGCCTGGGAAGTCACTGATCGAACCGTGGTGTTCGTCAATCCGGTCGATTTCAACGGTGATGTCGTAGTCGTCATAGAGGTCTCGCAACAGCCGTACTGTGTGCTCGTGCCATCCTCGGTGATCAGCATCGGCGTAGTATCGCAATTTCATAATCGAATTCACGCACGACATCGAATTAGTCGCTTGGTTAGGGCAGTACTCGCTCCGACCATCGTTGCTGGCGGCACTGGTCCGTTTCGGCAAGAAACAACGCTCAGATGCTTGATTCACCCGCCCACGATGCGACTATTGCACTCGTCAAGAACATAGTATTCCTCTTAGACGGTCTGTTGGTGGATCTCGTGAACCAGTTTAGGAGCTCAGCCGCTGAGTTTAGGAGTTGAAATCACATGGTCCCGTTGAGGCGGTCTCCCCGAGAGGCGTGAATCCCCTCGTGCGTGATGGCCCGAGACTCTTGTTAAAACAGCTGCCGTTCAACTGCTCCTCGGACTCGTCCCGGTTGGCTCGCCCCATAGACGACCAGCGTTCCGTGTTTACTCCCCGCCGTAACGTGGCTAGCACGCCCGAACAGTCGGTCCATGAGACCGCGCTGGACGCCGCTTACGATGAGAACGTCGGACTCACGCGCCGCACGTTCCACGGCGTCGTCAGTTCCAGGCTCGATGATTTTGGTTTCAACCGGGGTCTCACACAGATCCGCCAGCTCGGAGAGATAGTCCTCGATGGTGTTCCGGCGGCTTTCAGGCACGTCCGCCGGCATCGGGAAGTAGAACGTGACCGTCCCATCGACCGCCATGCCGAGGGCATTGGCCAGTCCGACCTTCGAGGGATCGAACGGCCCCTCGTCGGTGACGACGCCGATATGCTCGACCACGCTGTGGTGGAGATTTGTGACCTCAATGACGTTGCAGGGGGCGTGTTCCTCGATCCATCCAGTGTTGCTGCCGAGCAGCGTGTCGCGTCCACTCGACCGTTCGATGAGCAGCGTATCTGTCTCGACATCTGCGGCGTAGTTGACGATGGCGTGTCGCGTATCGTGGCTGACGACCTCGCCGTACCGGATCGAAATCTCGGAATCAGTCGCCCTGTCGGCCATCCTGGCCTCAAACGCCTGATCGGCTTCAGTGAGGCTATCAGCGGACTGTGGGAGCGGTGTCTGGTCGGGGACCTCGTCGAACTGCGCGACCCGAACACCCCCTTCTCGAGTGCGCGCGAGGTCCACCGCAAGATCGATCAGCGACCGCTCGACATCGGGCGGCGTCCGATCGGTGACCGCCACGAGCACCTCGTTGCTATCGATCTCGACTTCGGATTCGGTCTGGCCAACCACGTCTCGCCCGACGCTGCGCCGAACCGCGTCGGTCATTGCTCCCTCGCGGCCAACTCCGCCCCGCCGGTAGACGAAGAAGTAGTACCACGCCATCGACCCGACAGTGATGAGGACGGCCCCGACCAGCGGGACAAAGCCGATATACCGCAAGAGGACAGCCCCTCCGGCGATGCCGACCAGTTGGGGGACGGGGTACAGCGGTGATTTGAAACTGGGATCGTAGGCTTCGATCGACCCCTGCCGGAAGGCGATAAGCGCGACGTTGATCAGGATGAATACCAGGATTTTGAACGCGCTGGCGAGTTTGGCGATATCGTCGATCGGGACGAAGGCGATGAGGACGAGCAACACGCCGCCGGTGATCGTAATGGCGTTTACCGGCGTCTCAAACCGTTTGCTGACGGTCTCGAAGACGTTTGGAGCCAGTCCGTCCCGACTCATCGCAAAGGGATACCGTGAGGATGAGAGGATCCCCGCGTTGGCGGTGCTGATCAACGCCAACAGCGCTGCGATGATGACTGCCGTGATTCCAATGGCCGGCAGCGCGTTGCCGGCGGCGACTCCCATCGGTGTCTCCGTGTTCGTCAGGTCGGCTTGATTTGCGACGCCGACCATGACGGTGACGATGGCGACGTAGATCCCAGCGGTGATGATAAGCGAGCCGAGAATGCCCAGGGGGAGGTTCCGGTCGGGGTTTTCGACCTCCTCGGCGACACTTGCAATCTTCGTGACGCCAGCGTAGGAGACGAAGACGAAGCCGGTCGCCCCAAGGATCCCCTCGATCCCGCTGCCGAAGAAGTTGTCGTAGCGGACGCTCTCGACGCTGGGGGCACCGGCGACGATGAACCAGACCATCACCGCGAGCATCACCGCGACGATCGCGACCTGCATCCGACCGGTCTGTTTCGCACCGACGATGTTCAGGAGGATCAACAGGGCGGCGACCGTCAGCGCGAGCGGCGTTACTGGGATGTCCAACAGCAACACCAAATAGGGCGCACCGCCGACCAGCGCCAGCGCCCCTTTGAACGTCAGCGAAAACCACGTCCCGACGCCGGCGATGGTTCCGAACAGCGGTCCCATCGCCCGCTCGATGTAGAGGTAGGTTCCGCCGGCCTCCGGCATCGCGGTCGCCATCTCGGATTTGCTTAACGCCGCCGGCAACACCAACACGCCGGCGAGGAAGTACGCGAAGATGACTGCCGGCCCCGCCATCTCCATTGCCAACCCCGGCAGGATGAAGATACCACTCCCAACCATCGCACCGATACTGATGGCCGTTACGGATGCGAGACCGAGGTCGCGCTCAAGTTGTTTTCCCATATATCTCGAGAGTTCCGTGCTCAACCGACGGTTGCGCTTCCACAAGGGTCGGACCGTGCAGATGACCAGCCGGTCTTTGTACGTGGCTACTGTTCCTCAGCGAACCCAATAAGAAACAGCCATCAGTCGGTATTTGTGGTGATCATGCTGTTTCTTGCTTCGGCTCCACTAGTGCGACGCAGTCTTAACCAACAATACCGGCCACCGGTCCACCTTTGTTGGTTAAACCTATTGTGGCGGTCCCGCAGAGACTGCTTGAAGGCTTTGCTGCTCATTTCGTAGGTTCTCGATGCTAGTTAAACGAGGGCGTCATAGGAACATTCACAGCCGATATGGTGCGGTGCAACCCGAGGTAGCAGAAGTTGAGACCGGTGGTCTCAACGCATATGCTGTGATCTCGGAGTTTCGATTAACTTCTCAGAACAGAATAGTGTCTTGAACTACTGTACTTTGATTCTGGCAGCGCGACGCAATAGACGGATTGCGACCGAACATATTAAAGAGACTCTCCCCGTGGGAACGCGTCGTCTGAGTGGCGACACTATCCAGAGTCTCGGAAATCCTGCGTATTAATTGGAAAGATAACAGGAACCACCGTTCAGAAAGCGATCTGAATCAGATCCTGTTCTCCGGTTCGGGCGACACCACGCATTACAGCCCCGCTAAACCGGCTGTAGTTTCATCTTCCACAATTTCGGAGGATTGTTTTTGATGTGTACCTTTCGCCTTCGCAAGCGGCGAGCCGACTGTCCAGTAGGCGTCGGTAACAATCGATGGGCTCTGTGTGATGGGGAATTAAATCTTCGGGGGATATATGTTGCGGTATCAAACGGATGTATCGACGCTCAAACCCTCGATTCGATGGTGGCCATTGCACGCTCGGATGAACAACTGTGAGCAAGGCATGGGACCCGGATGATATCTTCGACGTATTGGCCAGCGAGGATGTCCGCCGAATCCTGGTTGCCACGAGTGTCCGACCGATGTCAGCCAAAGAACTGGCCGACATCTGCGACCGGTCCCTGGCAACTATCTACCGGCGTGTCCAGGCCATGGAAGACTACGACCTTCTCTCAGAGGAACACACGAGGGACCCCGACGGGACGCAGTACAGCGAATACCGGAGTGATCTGAATGAAATCACGATCAGCGTTGATGAGGGCCAGCTCGACGTCAACATCGACATTGAAAGAGACACGGTGGATCAGTTCGCTGAACTCATTGAGGACCTCGAAGGATCAGGAAAACAAAATGACTCCGCTATCGATGAATCATGAGTAGTCTGCCTACGCTCTGGATGTTAGTGTTGAGCAACATTCTCGTCTTTGCCGTCGGAGGGGTCCTCACCTATCTGAGCTTTCAAGCACGTCGTCGTGTCGGCAAGTCGAATCTGAACTATACGACGCTCGGGTTCGGACTCATTACACTCAGCACCGTCGCTGAAGTCATCTATGCGCCCGCTATTATCGGGATTTATGACATATCTGGATCGTCACTCCTGCTCCTCTACACGATAGAGTCTCTCCTGATCGGGCTTGGCCTGGGGAGTATCTATTTCTCTGTCCGTGGGTGATAGACGCCTGTCAATGTGCTCACCCCCAATTAAGAGTAATATATCGGCAGTGCTGCCCCGCCGAAGCTTGGTCGAGGAGTTCACTGGCCGTCGCCCCTCCGTCCGTGGTCATCTCCGAAGTGTTTGTGGTCATTACGTTCCCTCCTCAGCGCTGAACCACTCGTCCAGTCGGACGGTGACGACTGGGACGTCAGCCGTCCGGATTGTTCGCTCAGTGACACTCCCTAGAAGGAACTGTTCGACACGCCCACGACCGTGCGTTCCCATAATGATGAGATCGATCTCGTGGGCGGCCGCGTACCGCTGAATCGCGCTGTGTGGCGTCCCCTGCTGGATAGCGACTCGGGTGTTGATGCCAGCCCCGTCCGCTCGGTCGGTAACCGCGTCGGTAACCGCCGTCTGGAGTTCGTCTACGAGTTCCCCAAGTTCGTAGGTGTCGTGTTTCGCCGCCTGCGAGCGAACGTCGACGACGTAGATGACGTGCAGCGTCGCGTCAAACCGCGCGGCAATACTCACTGCATGGTCGACCGCGAGTTCGGACCCATCTCCACCACGGGTCGGGAGGAGAATATCAGTATAATCTTGTTCGACAGGGGTTGCGAGGTCGTTCTCGGTCCGCGCCGTCAGGACCGGAACGGGCGACGTCCGGACCATCCGGTCGGTGACGCTGCCGAGGAGTTGGCGCTTGATGTTGCTCCGACCACGCGTTCCCATCGCCACGAAATCGATATTGTTGTCCATCAAATAGTCGTGAAGCGACTCACTCGGATTCCCTTCAATGAGTTCGGTCCTGACGGTCACACCGGCCTCGTCACCGAGGTGTGCCACACTGTCGATCATTTCCTCACCGGCGGCTCGCTGTTGGTCTCTCCCTGGTGTCGTATGAGAGATTCCGAGCGGAGTGAGCCCGGCCCCTGTGACATGGACAGCATGGACCGTCGCATCGAACCCGTGGGCGATGCGGACGCCGTGTCTGGCCCCGGCCCTCGCACACTCACTGCCGTCAGTAGGGACAAGCACAGTATCGTATCGGCGCGTTCGTTCCGACTGATTGCGCGCTGAGTTCCCTCGCATATGTGTTACTGTGGCATCACTAATCGTTGGTAGGCTCCTCGGTTGAGTTGGTCTCCGTGTCCGTCTGCCGGTCGGCGGCGAAGCCAGCAATGGTCCGCCCACCCTGTTCGACACCGGCCCAGATCGTTTCGCGCCCGAAGTAGATCGATTCGACCGCGAACACCGACACGGCGGTGACCACAACGGTCCCGAATACTGCCGGCTCGTTCGTGTACATATTCCAGATCAGGATCGGAAAGGCACCGAACGAGCCGACAACACCGACGAGCGGCGGGATCGGACTGATATCGTCGCGGTGGCGCTGCTGCAACGCAAGGTAGCTCATCGCCCCGAAGACGACCATGAACATCAGCGACCCGAACGAGATAATCCCCTCTAACCCACCGATAACGACAAGTATAGCAGTCAGCGCGCCGAGGATGACCGTCGTCCGGACAGGCGCCCCGCCGACCTCGGTATTGCCGGTCCGGTCCGGGAGGAGCCCAGCCCGAATCATCCCTTTGGCGAAGTGGGCCGAGGAGAACAGCGTCCCGAGAATGGCGCTTCCCGTCGAGAGAAGCGCAGACACCGCAATAATAAAAAAGCCCGCAGGACCGATGAACGTCTCGGCGGCGAACGCGACCGCCACTTCCGGGTTCGCGACGATCTGATCGATACTGGCGTAACTGAACACGAGGATGGCGATCATCCCGTCGAGGATGATCGTGATGACGATCGACGCGTAGATCGCGAGAGGGACGTTCCGTTCGGGGTTACGGATCGACTCTTGATCGTAGACCAGCAACTGCCAGCCCTGGAACGAGACGAACGAGACTGCGATTGCGATAACGATCGGTACCGGCGTGGCCAGCTCTTCGAAGCCGAACTGAACCGGGGCAACTGGCTCAAAACCAAACGTCCCGAAGCCGTAAGCAAACCCCCAGATGCCGAACCCAAGGATAATGACAGTTTTCGTCGTGGCCAGTGCAGTCTCCACCCAGCCGGTTACCTGGGTTCCCGCGGCGACCAGCACCACGAACAGACCGATTGCGGCCACCGAGATGAGCGACTGCAGCGGGACGGTGAACAACGATTGGGTGTGAAGCAAGTCGGCGCTGTGCAGTAGCTCGACGGTGAATCCGCCGAACGCGAATGCGTACATTGCCATCGCTCCGATATAGCCGAACAAGAGCGTCCAGCCGACCATCCCAGCCAGTGTCGACCGCCCAGTAAACGCCTCGATCTGCGTTACTGATCCGCCTTTCTTGCCGCTGATCCGGTTGAGTTTGATATACGAGTAGCTCGCCCCCATCGAAATGAGACAGGCGCCGGTAAACGCCAGCCACGAGGCTGCCCCGGCTTGGAGGACAACAACGCCGAGAACGGCGTAGACACCCCCACCGATCATCCCGCCGACCGAGATAGACATCGCGCCGATCAGCCCGAGTTTTTGATCACTCATTCCGGCTATCCGATCAGGAGTTTGTGTACGTCATCGGCCACGCTGGGCTCTGCAGCAACGAGGTACCGACGATCGGGTTTGAGCGTCGTTTCCGGGCGGGCGATCTCGGTTCCGTCAGCGTCCGAAATGACCTGGCTCCCGTCGGGGAGGAGGATCTCCTTGAGTTGCTTCCCGGCCACCGGTGACTGCGAGTCGACCCGGACATTGAGAACATCAAGGTCGCCTGTAACGTCTTCAAGCGTCCGGATATCGTTGCCCTGAATCCGGTTGATCGCCGCCTTCGAGCCCGCCCGCTCGGGATAGATGATCTCGTCGACGAACTCCTGCGCTGTGTCGGCTTGCTCGGCTTCGTCGACTCGTGCAACGGTTCGGATGTCGTCTGTGAGGTGTTGTATTTCGGCGCAAATCGCGAAGTTAGTCATTCCATCGCCGGTCAGAGCCGCGAGGATATCCGCCCGCTCGGGCTCTGTCTGGCGGAGAATTTCCGGGTTCGTGGCGTCGCCTTCGATCACGACACCCGTCCGGCGGCCAGTAACCTGATCGACGGTCTCGGGATCTCGCTCGATCAGGTAGACCTCATGTCCGTAATCATCGAGTACCTGAGCCGTGCGATGGCCCACTCGTCCCGCACCTGCAATTACAACGCACTGTTCTGCCGTTCGACCGCTGTGTGTGAACACCATAGGTTGTCCTCAACTGTGGGTGCCCACTTCCGCGAAGACAGATGTCGACGCGTACGCCCTCAATACCCAGCCTGTGCCCGTCGTCGCCTCGAGAGCGGGCCAGTTCGTCGCTGTCATCATTTCCGATCTTCAGGGCATTAAGAGCGACGAGTGGTTGCGGGTTCCGTCAATTGGGGGATTCTCTATCGGTGGATTGTCGTTCCCAACTGCGCCTATTGAGAATCACTGGCACGTGACGGCAGTATCAACACCGCTGCCGGCCGAACAGATCCACTACCGACGGTCGCGTCGGGTCGCTCTCCGATTTGCGGCATCCGCAAACGGCGGGAAAACCCAGTCTTGGCCCCGCTAACGGGTGTGTCGCCACTCTTTTCCGAATCATCATCGTCCTGTATGATATGTACCGAGACGCAGACCTCCGACTACTCATTGCTGGTGGTGGGCGCGTGGGACGAAAAACGGCAGAGCTGTTTCTCGAGTACGGTCATCAACCGGTCCTAATCGAACACGACGGGGACGTCGTGACCGAACTGCGGGAAGATACCACTCAATACACGACCGTAATCCAGGGCGACGCGGTCAAGCAGGACACGTTTCGATTGGCTGACATTACTGACGCAGATGCCGTTCTCGCCCTCACACAGAGTACGGATACGAACGTTGCAATCTGTGAGAGTGCTCGAGAGCTTGCGCCGTCTGTCCGGACCGTTGCCCGGTTCCACCGCGAACCGACTACCGATGACGAATCGGCGAGTGTCGACGAGTTCGTCTTTCCCGAACACGCCGGCGCCAGAGTAGCCGTCGACAAGGCGCTCGGCGCGCCAGTCCAGCCGTTTACTGATCTCGATACCCATCTTGAAGTCGTGGCGCTGGAGGCTACAGACGACGCCCCGGCAGCCGGGAAAGCGCTCGCGGAGATTCTCATCCCGAGCGAGGCGACGGTCATCGCCGACATGGACGACGAGGCGATAGCTGATGGTGAGACGGCCGTCACGTCCGGTCACCGGTACCTCATTGCTACTGACCCTGCAGCAGCTGACGATTTGAAGAAACTCTTCCGAGGATAACCGGCGTGGATAAATTAAAATACTGCTTCAATTCTCGCCCAAGTATCTCTGTACTGCGCGATTCAGCCTCAGATCTATTGGGAGTGACGAGGCGACGGCGAGAAGACCGGAGATTGGTCCCAGCGAACCGAGGTCAAGAGCCTATTGAGTCTGGGCCGCTATCGTGGATTGATGGATTCGAATTCCTCGACTCCGTCCGTCTAACTCGTGATGTTAACCGATTAGACCGGTACTCAATCCGGCAGTATAGTCGGTAACCGTAGCCGCACGTCCGTTCCATCGGTCGTCGATTCGACCGACACGTTGCCGCCGGCCTGCGTGACGATCATCCGCACCATCCACAGGCCGAGTCCCTTCCCGTGGTTCAGTGGGTCCTCTTCCCCGGTTTCCAGAACCTCTTTTTCCATCTCCGGCATTCCTGGGCCATCATCTATCACGCTGATGTCGACCCAGCCGTCTCCTGAACAGACTGTGACCTCAACAGTGGTGGTCTCTTTCACTTTGACAGCGTTTTCAGCCAACTCATGGACCGCCTGGCGGAGCGTCGTTGGCACTTGTGCTGACTCGCTGTCCGTCCCGTCCGTCAGAACTGTTGCAGCGTCGTGCTCCTCACGGACCTGACTGGCGGCATCTTCGATCAGCGGACCGGACGCTGTCGTTGCTAACTCACCGTCTTTGGACTGCAGAACCTGTTTTATATCTTTCATTTTCTCCGTCATCGACTCCCACTTGTCGAGGATTCCTTCGACTGTCTCGAACTGTTCGGCCCGCACTTCGGCGTCCGACTCCTCGCTCATCAGCTCGGTCCATCCGCGGACCTTCCCCAGATCGTTCCGCATGTTGTGGCGCATCACGCGCTGCATAACGTTGATGTGGCGGCTATGCTGCTGTTGGACCGTGATATCACGTCCCTCGACGACGAGCAGAGAGACGTCGTCGTCCTCGTCGGTGACTGGTTTCACTGAGAAGTCGATCGTTGCAAGACCGTCACTACCCCGCACCTCGGTCTCGTAGCGGACGAATTCCCCGCCCGCGGCCCGCTTGATGGCGTCTCGGACCTCACCGTAGACCGCATCGGAGTGGGTCCACCACCGTGCTTCGAAGAACGGGTTCCCAACGACGTCGTTTCGGTCGAACCCGCCGAACTCGAGGGCGGCATCGTTGACTTCGATGACAGTCCCGTCAGGTTCCAGCAGGCCAGTGAACTGGAACGTCTGGTTGAAAATGCTCTCGAACCGCCTGGCGCGCTCCTTGCTCTCGGTCACGTCCCGAAGATAGACAAGTATCCCTTCGATGGCGTCGTCATCAAGCATGTTGCGATACTGAGTTTCAATATTAAACCAATCGCCATCGGGAGATCTGAGCCGACATTCGGTCGTGGCGCTCTGTGAATCTTCGACGCAACTGAAGAACGTCTCCATCGCGTGCTCTCGCCCGCTCGGGTGCAGGTAGTCGAAGAAGTTCTCACCAACGAGGGTAGCGGGGTCGTGGCCAAACTCCCGCTCTGCGGACCCACTTATATAGGCGACCGTCCCGTCGGGGTCGATAATCGTCACGACGTCCTCGGATTCTTCGACGAACCGCTCAGTCCGACGCTGCTGGCGACGTTCTTCGGTCCGATCACGGACGATCAGAGCATAACCTTCTATATCGCTGTTGTCGTCTCGCAGGGCCGCATAGCGGACATCGGCGTAAAACTCCGACCCATCGGCCCGAACGCGCCAGCCGTCGTCGCTGGCCTCGCCGGCATGACGGGCTTGCTGGAGCAATCGGTCCGGACGGCCCGCCTCACGCTCAGCAGTAGAGTGGAGGTTGCGTATTGGCATCCCGCGAGCGGCCGTTTCGTCGTACCCGAAGAGATTCGCTGCGCTGTCGTTCCACGTCTGAATCAATCCCTCGTCATCAGCGGTCAGGAAGGCGTACTCGTCGGTGCTTTCCATCAGCAGCTCAAACCGTTCGCGTTCCGCGCGCAACTCGCGTTGGCTCTCTCGTACCGTTGTCACGTCTTGCTGGATACCGACGTGGTTGACGAGTTCCCCAGCCTCGTCAAAGATCGGTGTCACAGAGAGTCGGTTCCAGAACTGTTCGCCGTCCTTCCGGTAGTTTCGTAACTCGACGGTAATGTCTTCGTCGGCAGCTATTGCCTCACGGAGATACGTAAGTGCGACCTGGTCTCTGTCATCATTCTGGAGGAATCGACAGTTCCGCCCGATTGCCTCCTCACGGCTGTACCCGGTCTGTTCAACGAAGCCGTCGTTTACGTACACTAGCGGGTTATCGTCGCTGGTCGGGTCGCTGATGGTAATCCCAACGTTTGCTTCGTCCATCGCTCGCTCTTTCAGTTCGAGATCACGCTTTCGTGCTCGGCGCTCGGTGATATCACGGACAGAGACGACTATCCCAACGACCTCGGACCCGGTGGCCATTTGATTGGCCGTAACCTCGAAGTATCGGGTTGACCCGTTGATTTCGATCGGAACAGTGTCTGTGGCGTCAAGCTTGCTGACGGGGCCAAACGCCTGCTCGAACATCTCGACGTTTTCGAACTTGACAGACGCGTCATTCTCTAATTTCTGCGCTTGGGTATTCGTCTCGACGAGTCTGCCGTCAGTATCATAGACGAACGCCGCATTGTCGGCGTCCTCGAATACCTTTGAGCGGGCAGATTGCTCGAATTGGCGGAACGGCTTTTCGACGAACACCAACACCCCAACAAGGAACGCAGTCACACCGATCGGCTCGAAGCTCAACCCCAACAGGATGGGCGGTAGTAGCTCGTTTGAGAGCACGCTGATAGCTGCCCGCGGTATGATGGGGAACAGCGCCAAGACTGCGAGTGCGCCAATACTTCCGCTCGGAAACGGTGACTGACGCAGCGTCTTGATCACCCAGTAGAAGCTAATCGCCACGAGTGTGTATGTAAGCGAGAACGATACCCAGTAGAACAGCTGTGGCTCGACGACGAGATGTGTATATGGGCTCTGTTGTAGTTCCGTCGAGACGTACAGTCCGTACAACGGGTTTGTGAGTTTGATTACAAGCAGCCCGACGTAGACGCTGACAGCGAGTCCACGATAGCGTCGGTTGCGGTGGTACGATCGGCCGGTGTACGCGGAAGTAAAATACATCCACGCACCGACCCCCGTAAGCCCGCAGATGAGACCGCCAACATAAATTGCACTACTGAGCGCCTTGCCGGTGACCACCAGTCCGAGTGCTTGGAATCCCAACCACAACCCGTTGGTAAGCAATACTGCTCTGAGCCCGAGTTGCGTATCGCGTCTCCGTAATCGTGATCCGTATACAGCACCGGCTAAGCATCCGATCGCAACGGCGATGAACAGAAGAATAAAAGCCCAGCGAACCGTATAGGGGTCAAAGATAGCGGCCGGTGTATTATTATAGCTCATACGACACGTATGAAATCGCCCCGTTTATAATTTCGTTCTTGCGTAGCGGCGGTGTTCAGCGTTTTCGAGGTGGAGCCTCCGGCCTCAAGGAGCGACCGAAGCGTAGCAAAGGGAGTGAGTAGGCCGGAGAGGAAACCGACATGGTACGACACAACCGGCATACTGCGACCGACTGACTCCCGAATGTATAACCACCGTCAGGTACTCTCTGAAGTTATGGACGTGCGTCGAACTGCCGTCGTGAAACTCAATCTTTCCGACGAGCAACGTGATGCACTCCACCGAACTGCCGAGCAATACCTGTATTGCGCGAACCGAACCGCCGACTACTGTTGGTCCGACACCACCTACACCGAGTGTAGAACCAACAAGCGACAGGTTCGTGACGCACTCTACGCCGAACTTCGAGAGGAGACAGACCTACAGGCACAACTCGTCCAAGCCGCCATCAAACGCGCCGTCGAAGCCGTCAAAGGCGTTGTCGAACGGTGGAAGAAGGGACAGCGTGTCTCTTGCCCGACGTTTACCGCTGAAACGATGGACTACGACGCACGGAGCGCGACCTTCTACCGCAACAAGGTATCGCTGGCAACCGTCGAGGGGCGGGTCGAACCATCGTTCGTTCTCCCGGCAGACAGCCCGACGCCCTACGAGCGGTACGTTCTCTCCGAGGACTACGAGTTCCGCGAAAGTACGGTTCGATACGACGCGGTGGACGACGAGTTCTACATCCAACTCTCGACGCGGCGGATAGACGGTGACGCAGAGGTTTCGGAAGATACCGGGCACCCCGACCAAACGGTCCTCGGTATCGACCTCGGCGTCAACTCGTTGGCAGTCTCCTCGACCGGTACGTTCTGGCAGGGAGACGACTACGACCACTGGTCCCGTGAGTTTGAGAAGCGGCGTGGTGAGATGCAACAGCGCGGCACACAAGCCGCGCACAACGCCTTGCTTCGCCTCGGGAAGCGCGAAGAAGCGTGGCGGAAACAGTACATCCACACGGTCGCTAACGAACTTGTCGCGGAAGCTGTCGAACACGACTGCGACGTTATTGTGTTCGAGGAGTTGACCGACATTCGAGAGCGGCTTCCGCAGGCGAAGTGGCACCACGTTTGGGCGTTCCGACGCCTCTACGAGTACGTCTCCTACAAGGCACCTGAGCGGGGTGTCTCCGTGGAGCAAGTCGAACCGAACCACACGTCTCAACGCTGTTCTCGGACGGACTGTGGGTTCACGCACGAGAACAACCGCCACGGGGAACACTTCTGTTGCCAGAAGTGTGGCTACGAGGTGAACGCGGATTACAACGGTGCGAAGAACATCGGGCTACGGTACGCCCGAAAGCGGACACACAGACTCCGTTCCTCGCCCAAGTCGGGGAGCGGAGACGCAGAAGTAGACCTGCGTGTGAATGGTGGGACGTTGAACGGCGAGAGTCACCGGCAATAGGCCGGTGACTGATTGCCGGGAGTCCACATCAAAGCCCCACCCTCAAGGACCGAGGCGCGTATGCGCCGAGGGAGTAGGGTGGGGTAGTTTACATTGCTGTACGGTAGTTGCAGGTACGGTACTTCCCAACCGGCGTAATCAACTGAATTGAATCGCCGAGTTGATGAAGAGAAAGTGTCTGGATCTGGATGTGTTCAAGATCCGGTGGGCGGTCGTCGCCCGCCCACGCCGGGGCGGGCGCGACCTACCCGATGAGTTCACGTTCAAGACGTTCTGTGACTGGATTCGTCACGAGCTTGAAGAG
>Ga0207414_1000628_pt1 | contig 15205 bp, 13 predicted proteins | sample PonA231FremontCA_2_FD_187269 | JGI IMG/M metagenome (GOLD analysis project Ga0207414, IMG submission 187269) | Marine sediment microbial community from Fremont, CA, USA - Pond A23 Sediment 1 (SPAdes) | ecosystem: Environmental > Aquatic > Marine > Unclassified | place: USA: Fremont, California... | reverse complement strand
TGCCATTAAAAATCAGCCATTTTTTTAACCAAGTGAAATGAAAAGAGTCAGTAAATTTATGAATCGCTCAATTTAGGCAAAATTTATATTCAGGTAACTATTTTTTGATCTTTCTGAGGTATAATATAATAACCCATATTGATCTGAGCTAACAATATAAAAATTGTTATCTTTGTCTTTTGATAGATTTATAGTAAATAGAACAGTCATTACGCATTAAAGAGAAGTAATTAGAAATGAAAACCGTTAGGATAATTTCAAAGGATTCAGGATTAGGAAATCAAATTCAATTAATCCCAATAATCCAGAAATTAAAAGAATATTATAAAGTAATTAGCGATAGTGATGTTTATCGTGAAATGGGTGTAGATATTTCACAATATGGAGATGCAAATTATAATTTTGTTTGTTTTGGGTATGATTGGAAGAAGTTCTTTAAGGCAAGATTAAAATATAATGGAACGTTTTATGGCTTTAAATACAGAATAAAAGGAAAACATATAGGAATTGGTTATAAGAGATCACTGAGGTTTTATGAAAATAAAGGAGAGATTCTAAATAATATAGATCTACTTAAAATGTGTTTTGGTTTGGATGCATCTCCTAATTTTGAAATTCAAGAAAGAAAACCAGAAAAAAATAAAATCGTATTTGGTATTAGTAATAAATTGGGAAAAAGTCTTTCAGAACATAAATGGAGGGAGTTATACAAAAATTTAAAAAGCAGGGGTTATAACCCATTAAGCGTAGATCATAAAATTGAAGGAATACCCTATAAAAACACACCCACCTTAAGGGATTTAAGAAATGAGTTGAAGAGAGCTGAGAAATTTATCGGAACCGATAGTGGTGTCATGCATGTTGCAGATGCAATTGGGGTGCCAATGGTTGTTATGTTTGGAGCGACTAGCGCTGAGAAGAACAAACCGCTTGGAAGAAGTGAAATTCTTAAGAGTAATCTTCCTTGTTCCCCTTGCTTCAATTGGGGACGTATAAAGTGTGATATTGGATATAAATGTATGGATTTTGAAGTAAACGATATAATTAAAGCTTTTGATAAATTATGAAACCAATTGTTTTAGTAACAGGAGTTCCGCATTCAATGACTAGTATGGTAACAAAATTTTTGCTCGATAATGGCGGATATTGTCCAGACTTATGGGATGATCCCCAATATGATTTGCCATATAGCAGATATGAAAGCTATGAGATACAAAAATTCCTTCGTAAAAAATGGGAATTTAAGAACTATGATATAACTAAATATTTTGATTCTCTACCCGAAGATAAAGTTTGTGTAATAAAAGCGCCGAGGCTGATTGAATTTATTAATGATATTAATTATAGTAAGAGACCAATTAAAGTAGTCTATGTAATGCGCAATCCACGAGATATAATTTTATCGAGTATTGATAAAAGTGGCCGGACTTTTGATTACTATTTTAATAGAATTCAAAGTCTTTATACTTTTATGGTGTGGTGTAAGTTCAAACAAAAAGTTGTGATCTCAGAAAGAATAGCACAAAAAAGAAGGTTTGATTGTGAAGATTTATTAAATTATGTTGAGTTAGATAGCCAGGATATCAATTTTGATGGTATTGACACTAAGAAGATTGGTGAAAGGAAACCCACATATCTTAAATATAGGATAAGTATATTTTTATTGAAACGTTTAAGGAAGTTGTTTTAGATAAATAACTTGTAATTTTTCATTGATTTTAAAAATCTGCTTTATGTTGGACTTTAATAAAATCTTTGTATCCTCCTATTTCGATTATCTCCTACATCAATTTTCAGTCAAATGCTAAACTCAAATAATCTATACCAAATCCTAACCCGCGTCGACAAAAAAGGCTACAAAGCTTACAAGGATATTCAGGGTTCTTACCAGTTTGAGAAGGAAAACTTTGTTCTTCACATCGATTATGTTCAGGGGGATCCGTTTGCTTCGCCTAGTAAAGTGCGGGTTGTTGTTCCGCAATCGGTTTCAGGTTTTCCTGAAGATTGCTTTGCAAACAGGAGTCGGGAAATTGCTACACGGGATTTTCTTACGCGTGAGTTTGCTGAGGCGATAAAAAAGTATTCGAAAGGCTCCAGGGGAACAGGAAAAAGCGGAAAGATCAGCATTGACCAGCCCGGGCAGGAAATACTTGAACGGTCTTCTGCTTTTATTAACGATGAGGAGTTGGAAGTTCGGTTTACGCTTTCCCTTCCTGCCTTTGGAAGAAAAATTGCCGGAAATGAAGCCAAGGCAATGTTTTTCGAAGAAATACCTGCGATTGTAAGAACTTCACTTTTGCATGAGCAAATTGATAAGCCAAAGTTGAGAGCACATTATCAAACAAATGAAGATGCTGATTATGTTAGAAATAAGCTGGCTGAAGATAATTTGATTGCCTTTGTCAGAAATCAGTCTGTTTTGCCGAGACAGAGCGGAATAAATCCTAAGCCTATGAATGCCTCGGAGGCTATTCCGTTTGAAAGCCCCGAACCATTAACTGTTGAGCTTGATTTGCCAAACACAGGAAAGGTCTATGGCATGGGTGTTCCCCAAGGCATAACTTTAATCGTGGGTGGTGGTTTTCATGGGAAATCTACTTTGCTGGATGCGCTGGAAAATGGCGTCTACAATAATATTCCCGGCGACGGGCGTGAGTTAGTTATTGCCAGTGAAAATGCTGTGAAAATTCGATCAGAAGATGGCAGACGAATTGAAAAGGTGGACATCTCCCCGTTTATCAATAATCTACCTCTGGGAAAATCCACCAAAGATTTTTCAACCGAAGATGCCAGCGGAAGCACCTCGCAGGCTGCCAATATTATTGAATCTATTGAAGCGGGGGCGGAGGTTATGTTGATTGATGAGGATACTTCGGCCACAAACTTCATGATCCGCGATCAGCGAATGCAGCAATTGATTCATAAAGACGAGGAGCCGATTACTCCGTTCATTGATAAGGTAAAATTCATGAAAGAAGATTATGATATTTCTACCATTCTTGTTATGGGCGGCAGCGGGGATTATTTTGATGTAGCGGATTTTGTTATTGGTATGAACAATTATAAACCATTTGATTTAACCCGGCAGGTGGAAGAAATAAAACGTTCTCATGAATTAACAAGAGATGCAGAAGGAGGCGAAGGATTTGGGAATATACAAAAAAGAGTCCCCTTCGCAAATAGTATAAAACCCGAAAAAGGCAAGAAAAGAAAGAAAATAAAGGCATCGGGCCGGCGTGCGATTCAGTTTGGAATGTATAACATTGATTTATCGGCGGTTGAACAGATTGTTGACCCCAGCCAGGTAACAGCTATCGGCGAAGCTCTTGTTTACAGCAAAAAATACATGGATGGAAAAAGAACCCTTGATGAAATACTGGATTTGGTGTTTGAAGATATCGAAGAAAATGGTTTGTGTGTGATTGGCCATTCAACGCAGGGAGATTATGCTAAGTTTAGAAGGCATGAACTGGCTGCAGCACTGAACAGGCTTCGGTCGTTGGAGGTGAAATAATATAATTTAACCACATAAGATATATAAGGACACATAAGTGTTGTTTTATTCTTCTTATATGGCCTTTTATGCCTTATATGGTTTATTAAAAGTTTAGCTCGAAATAAACACCTAATTTTATTACCACATAAGGCACATGAGAGCACATAAGTTGTTTTTATTCTTCTTATACGAACTTATCTGCCTTATATGGTTCAATAAAAAAATGTATTTTGCAGAAAAAAGTCATGAAAATAACAAAAAAGTATTTAAAAGACCTTGTTTATCAGGTGAACGGAGCTGCGATTGAAGTTCATAAAGAAATTGGCCCGGGGTTAATCGAAAGCGTTTATCATAAATGCATGAAAAAAGAACTTGTTTTGAGAGGACTGGATTTTCAATCAGAATTATCAGTTCCGGTTATTTATAAAGATGTAGAAATAGACACAGAGTTGCGTTGTGATTTGTTTATAGAAAATGCTTTAGCCGTTGAACTGAAATCCGTAGAAAAAATATTACCAATACATGAAGCACAAATATTAACTTATATGAAATTATTAGATGTTCCCAAAGGATTGCTGATCAATTTCAATACCACTCATATTTATAATGAAGGGCAACGCACTTATGTTAATGAATTATACAGGAGCTTGGAGAATAACTAATATATCTAACATAGAAGACACATAAGAACACATAAGTGTTGTTTTATTCTTCTTATATGGCCTTTTATGCCTTATATGGTTCAAAAAAAATAGTTATCTCGAAAATACACTTAACAGAATTTAACCACATAAAGGCACATAAGAACAAATAAGTGTTGGTTTATCCTTCTTATATGACCTTTTATGCCTTATATGGTTCAAAAAAGGAAATTCAATTGAAAATAGATAGTTACAACAACTATTTATATATTTGTAATCAATCTGAATAAAAAAAATTTGTTATGGCCCTACATTATGACTTTCTTGTAATCGGCACCGGAATTGCAGGTTTGAGTTATGCCCTGAAAGTGGCTGATTATGGGAAAGTAGCCGTTATTTCAAAAACGAAGCTTGAAGAAACCAATACCAAATACGCTCAGGGAGGAATTGCTTCGGTAATGTATTCTCCCGACGATTTTGAGAAGCATATAGAAGACACAATAACTGCAGGTGACAACTTTTGTGACCGCGAAGTAGTAGAAATGGTTGTAAAAGAAGCCCCTTCGCAAATAAATCAATTAATTGACTGGGGAATAGAATTCGATAAGAAAAAAGACGGAACTTATGACCTTGGCAGAGAAGGCGGGCATTCTGAATACCGGGTACTGCATCATAAAGATAACACGGGTGAAGAAATTGAGCGTAAACTTATCCAACGCGTAAAGCAACATGAAAACATCGATTTGATGGAGCATCATTTTGCTGTCGACCTGCTTACTCAACATCACCTGGGAAGGGTTGTCCGTAAAGATCAAACGGATATCGAATGTTATGGGGCTTATGTATTAGACCTTCAACATTCACATGTCTACAGATTTTTATCCAAAGTAACAGTTTTAGCTACTGGTGGGTTAGGAAACTTATATGAAACCACTACAAATCCCGGCATTTCAACCGGAGATGGTGTAGCCATGGTTTACCGGGCCAAAGGAGATGTGGAAAATATGGAATTCATCCAATTTCACCCAACTGCCCTTCATAATCCGGGAGAACGCCCGGCATTTCTTATCACAGAAGCACTTCGCGGTTTCGGTGCTGTTCTTCGCACAGCAGACGGGGAAGAATTTATGAACAAATACGATAAACGTGGCTGCCTGGCCCCGCGTGATATCGTAGCACGGGCAAGCGACAACGAAATGAAACGGAGGGGTCACGAGTTTGTTTACCTCGACTGTACACATCTTGACGGGAATGAAGTCAAAGATCATTTCCCGAACATCTATGAAAAGTGCTTAACGCTAAATATTGATATCACGAAAGATAATATTCCTGTATGCCCTGCAGCCCACTATTCATGTGGTGGAATAAAAGTCGACAAAAACGGGCAAAGTTCGATTGACCGTCTGTACGCTATTGGCGAAACCTCTTCAACGGGACTGCACGGGGCAAACAGATTGGCATCCAATTCTCTGATGGAGGCAGTAGTTTATGCTAGCCATGCTGCCGAAGATTCAGTAAAGCGCATTGACAATCTAAACATTCAGCAAGGTATACCTTCATGGGATTACAGCGGCACGACCTATCCTGAAGAGATGATTATGATCACGCAAAATCTGAAAGAGGTTCACCAAATTATGAGCAATTATGTGGGAATTGTCCGTTCCAACCTTCGTCTTGAAAGAGCATTGAAACGTTTAGCAATTATCTACAAAGAGACAGAAAAACTATACGAAAAATCAACGCTTTCTCAGGGTCTGTGCGAATTAAGGAACTTAATAAATGTTGGCTACCTGGTTATTAAAATGGCACAAAATCTGAGAGAAAGCCGTGGGTTACACTATACCCTGGACTATCCGAAGAAAGGAACTATTTCGGAATTTTAAATGAAAACAATGGAACGCAGATAACACGGATTGAGCGGATTAACGCGGATTATTATCAAAATCAATAACTGTTTAAATATTATCTTATAAATTATTATAAATAAGAATTATATATTACGATTTATTAGGTTGTCGCTGATTGTACAGACGTTGCACTGCAACGTCTCAACGAAAATTAATTTTTATCAAATGAACCCCTTTTGCCCGCTTTGCGGAAACCCCGGAAAAATTTTCTACCAATACAAAAAAAAGCTGTTTCATCAATGTGCTCATTGCTATGGGATTTTTATGGATTGCAACCATCAACCCACACCCGAAAATGAAAAATTGCGCTACGAAGAGCATAACAACGACACTGAAGACAAAAAATATCAGCAATTTGTTTCTCCAATTACTTCAGCGATTATGAAAGATTTCCGGCCAACACACATCGGGCTCGATTTCGGTGCCGGAACTGCTCCTGTTATCTCCAAAGTATTAACCGACCACAATTATCAGATCAAACAATACGATCCGTTTTTCTACAATCATCCTCAATTACTAAACGATCAATATGATTACATTGCCTGCTGCGAGGTAATCGAACATTTTAACAATCCATACAAAGAGTTTGGTCTATTAAAAAGTTTATTACTCCCGAACGGAAAACTATATTGCATGACTGATCTGTACAATAAAAACATAAATTTCCACAAGTGGTACTATAAAAATGACCAGACGCACGTGTTTATCTATCATGAAAGAACCATTCAATGGATAAAAGAAGAATTTGAATTCTCAAATGTAAAGATTGAAGGCCGTTTGATTACTTTTACCGGATAGACCACAAAATCATCACTTGTCATCTTCCCAAAGACCATAAACCCACCTGTTTCCCCATACATCTTCTCTTTGAAAAAAACATAAAAAAAACACAAACCCCTCCAGATTTTTCCCGTAGAAAAACACACTTTTATTTAACCAATAAACCTATTAATCATGAAATTTTCTAGTTTACAAAAGCAGATCCTGTCTTTGGTAGGGTCGTTGGTCATTGTTATCATTATCTCCCAGAGTCTCATTAATTTTTTTACAGTGAAAAAGACCCTAATTGAAGATGTCAGGGAAAAGCAACTTATTTCATTCGTGGAAGCCTCGCAAAGCGATATTCAAATGGTTTTGGAAAAAGCCATTGAAACCTCTAACCTTCTTTCTGAAGATCCGGTACTAAAAACATGGTTCAAACAAGGAGAAACGAATGACACCCTTGGAAAACTTGCCAAAGAGCGTTTAAGTGTTATTACCAATGCACAAGAGTACTTTACTGTCTTTGCTGTAAACCATAAAACCAAAAATTACTGGGCAGAAGACGGTAAACTGTTGGAAGTAATATCAAGATCAGATTCCGATGATTCATGGTACTTCGATTTTTTAAACCAGAATGAAAAGGTTAGCCTGAATTTCGATTATAATAAAGAGATGGATCAAACCTTATTCTTTTTTAATACCTTAATGGGAACACGTCAAAATCCAATTGGTGTCGCAGGGGTAGGTATAAACCCCGAAAACATAATCAAAGAATTTAAAAACCGAAAACTTACGGAAAATAGTAAATTGTGGATTATTGACAGTAAAGGAAAAGTCCAAATATCACCCTCCAAAAATGAAATCGGAAAGGACCTAAAAAGTATCCTAACGCCAGATTTGAAACGAAAAATTCTTTCTTCTGACCAAAAAGCGGTCATCCCTAATGTGAATCTGAAGGATGAAAACTATGAAATTGCCAAAATGAACATTGGCACTACCAATTTCATGGTGGTAGTAGCAGCTCCTACCGCTGAATTAATTGGAATACTCAAGCCCATTCGCAGCAACACAATCATTATCGGGATTCTTTTCTTTGCAATTACCATTCTACTAGTTTACGCTCTGGCAAAAAACATTTCAAATCCACTCAAAAACATCACTTCTGTGGCAAATGACTTTTCTAACGGAAACTTGACTAAAGAAATAGATAAAAAACTTGAAGAACGGCAGGATGAAATCGGAAAACTGGCAATTACATTTATCCAGATGAAAAGACAAATTTCAAAAATGATTGTACAAGTCAAAAACTCAGCTGCCACGGTTTCTGAAGGTAGTAATTCGTTAACTTCATCTTCACAGGACCTGTCAAGCAGTGCCAGCCAACAGGCTGCCTCAACAGAAGAAATTAGTGCTTCTATGGAAGAAATGGGAGCCAACATCAGTCAAAACGCTGATAATTCCAAGCAAACCGAAGGAATAATGCAAAAAGCTTCACAGGATAGCGAACACGGCAATAAAATTGTAGGTAAAACCGTGGAATCCATTAAGAATATTAACGAAAATGTGAAAATCATTGAAGATATTGCCAACCAGACCAACATTTTAGCCCTCAATGCTGCTGTTGAAGCTGCAAGAGCAGGGGAACACGGGAAAGGTTTTGCGGTAGTAGCTGCAGAAGTCCGAAAACTAGCCGAACGAAGCAAAGAATCAGCTCTGGAAATTAACGAATTGTCCGAATCTACGGTAGAAGTTGCAGAACAGGCCGGAAAAATTTTTGCTGACCTGGCCCCGCAGATTCAAAACTCCTTCAAGCTGGTACAAGAAATATCCGCAGCTTCTAATGAGCAGGAAAAAGGAGCAGAACAAGTAAACCACGCAATGGTAGACCTTGACAGCCTTTCCCAGGGAAATGCGAGCTCAGCAGAAAAAATCTCACAACTCACCCAGGATTTTGTCAACGAAGTGGAACAGTTACAGCAAGCTATCAGCTACTTTAAAGTAGATGAAAAATAACACATTCAATCTTTAACCAATAAAATCACTTAAGGTATGAAAAAATTATTTCTCGTTGCATTATTAACCATCGCTTTTTTTACAGTTAAAGCCCAGAACTTTCAAACACATTACGATTTTGGTGAAGACCGCCAGATGATTACAACAACGGTAGAAATGTTTAAACCCGATGAATATGGAAGTACATTCTTTTTTGTCGATTTCGATTACGGGCAAAAATCCGCGGATGTCGATGGGGTTTCGCTGGCATATTTCGAAATTGCACGTCACCTGAAATTCTGGGAAGGTCCATTTGAACTGCATGCGGAATACAATGGCGGAATGTTCCGAACGAGTAATTTTGCCGCACCAATCAATAACGCTTACTTGTTCGGAGGTGCCTATACAATCAACAATGAAGACTTTACACGGGTTTTTACCATCGAAGCATTGTATAAATACATCGACAAAAAGCACGATGCGTCTTTTCAAATAACGGCAATCTGGGGATTACATTTCATGGATAGAAAAGTTTCATTCATGGGATTTGCTGACTTCTGGCGGGAAGACAACGTTGTCTTTGACGACCATGGCAATGCCTCTGAGGCCGATTATGTATTTCTAGCTGAGCCACAGCTATGGTACAACTTCAACAAACACCTGTCAGCCGGAAGTGAAATTGAAATCAGCTCTAATTTCGGTGCCAATAAAGGATTTATGGTCAACCCGACTTTGGCGCTAAAATGGAATTTTTAGCATGGCAGGCCATAAACCTAAATTAGTGGTTCTAAGAAAACACATTAACAGGCTTGCCCACTGCCCTTTAAATTTCCCTAAAGGGAGGCTAACGCACTGACTATAAGTTTATTTTTTTGACGAATTAAAATGTAAGTAATTTTATTAAAGAATAAGAGGCGTTTTAGAGGCACTAATTAACAAAAGCGGACACTGCAACAACCATGAGTCTTTAAACGGAATTCGATCCCGGCTGAATCAAGTGTCCGCTTAAACCAGGCAATTTCAGAAGTAAAGGCAAATCTTAAAATGAGCATCAATTAGTTGATGAGGTAGCAGTGGCAGTTGCACCAAGCAGAGAAAATTTGCAGCATATAGGGGTTAATGAAATATAGTTCGTAATGCGTTTTAGAATAACCTAAAGTTTTGTGAGTTCTATTCATATGTCAATAATTCCGTAACCTCGTTTTTGGTTACTTTTGGTTGATTTTAGTGCTGAAAATTACTATACATTTCTATAACAAACTGACAATTAAAGCCTTTATGTTCTTATGAATGTGCCAAACCAGAGAATAACTCATGGCTGAAAACTCGTGTTCAAAAAAAGCACATTCAGAAGTAAAGGCAAATCTTAAAACAAGCATCAATTCGTTAATGAGTAAGCAGTCGCAGTTGCAGCAAGGCAGAGAAAACTTTCAGCATATAGGGGTTAACAAAATATATTTCGTAATGCCTATTGAAACAATCTAAAGTTTTATGAATTCTTTTCATATATCAATAATTCCACAACCTCGTTTTTAGATAATTTTGGCTAATTTTCGTGCTGACCATTCAAAAACATAAGTCAAAAGAAATTCTTTATTTTCTGAATTTCACCCGATAATCCTGAAGTGCAGTTTCCGTTCCCATCACTGTTACAACATCTTCCTGCTGCAGGTATGTGTCCCCGTGTGGAATCTCTACGTTTTGACCTCTCCTCAGAAGAATCAGTTCGCCATCTTCATGAAATGGAATTTCTTTAATCTGAGTGCCGCTCATATTTTTATCGGTAATTTTTATGTCTTCAACCTGATAATTCTCAAATGTTTCTACCAATGCCTGATAAGTTGTAGGCCTAATTATTAAATTTTCAAAGGTCGTTGCAACCAAACGGGTCATATCAACATATTCAACCTTTAAATTTTTTAGCTTCTGCTCAATTAATATATTTGATGATTTACTTATGATCTTCGGATGCTGAAATTCTTCTTTAAGCAACCTGCAAATATTGGTATTCTTTACTTCTGACTCCGTCGATACCACAACATAATTTGTTGGCTGAAGATTTATCCGGTTATAAGTATTTCTTTCCAAACCACTTGCCAAATAGGCATTCAATCCTTTAGAAAGCATTTCCAAATACCGGTTCTTATCGTTTTCAATAATTACAGATTTATATCCATGCATTGTCAGTCTTCTGGCCAAAAGCACGCTGGAACTGCTCCCTCCGACAATCACTGTTTTCTCACCCTTAAGGGTTTCCTTTGGAGTCAGGTAATTGTAAGCGATAGGTGAAACAAGGCAAGTGATCACAGCCATTAAAACAAAAGCCGCATTAATACCAGGGGTAATTATGCCAAAATCAAGGCCAATTTTTGACGCTGCGATTATCAAACTCAAACGTGAGGCCATGAGCACGCTACCGGCCAATGCTTTACACGCTCCGAAAATGCGGCTCCATAAATACCCTGGAATAATTTTAATAGCATAAAGAATTACAAACAAAGCAATAAGGAACATCCATGGGGAAGCATCCATGTGGGTTAATGCAGTCTCATCAAAATGCACACCAACCATAATGAAAAAGATAGGAATGAAAAAGCCATATCCCATTCCATCCATTTTTAGTAATAATATTGAACGCGCTTTGTTGAGATATAAACTCAGAAGCAAACCAGCCAGAAAAGCCCCTAAAAGCATAATCTCCTTCCCGATAAACTGGGCGAGAACAACAAAAAGTAAAATGATAAAGATTGTTCCCCTGATCTGAATTTGAGAAGCAGCATGCGAAAGTTGATAATTCAGTTTTTTAAAAAACGTTTTTCGTGAAAGCCGGCTTCCAAATAAATAAAAGAGATAAAACACGAAAAACAATCCTAAAATCATTAACAATTCAGGCTTGAATCCTTTTTTCAAAATGAATGCAGTGAATGAAAACAGAATAATACTTAAAATATCAGCTACTGCAGCTGCAGTTATAACCATCTGGCCGAACCTGCTGTTTTGTTCATTCTGACCCTTCAATACCGGCAAAATAATGCCCACAGAGGTGGTAACCATGATAAGCGCAAAATACCATATATTCTTGATATTCACAATTTTCGATAACAGCAGCGTACCGGCAATCGAAAGCACTAAAGAAGCAAGAAAGAAAGCCAATCCAACCAAAAACGGATTTTTTAAAAACCGTGAATAACTCAGACGCCTTCTGGGAAAGGACAGTATTATCTGATTCACATCTATTTCCAGTCCGCCCAGAAACATTAAAAACATAAAACCCGAAAGTGCAAGAAAGTCAAGAGACTGAATATGAGCCTCGGGGAATTGGGCAATTACAAATTTTCCTACAATATAACCAACAATGATTTCCACAATGACTGTCGGAACACGGGACAACTTTAGTAAAGACAGCACAACAGGGATCATTAAAGCAAGGAAAGCAATAATCAACAATGGATAGTACTCAAATTCAAAGGAAATATTCAACAACACAGGCAAAATGCTTTGTAAAGCTAAAGTCATCAAAATAAAATTGTTTAATTTGCACTTCTAAAAATAAAAAAATATCTATTGGAAGCATCAAATTACATTGAAGTTTTTACAGATGGAAGTTATGAGCCACAAATAGCTTATGGTGCATGGGCTGCTCTGATTATTTTTAACGGGAATGACCAGATGCTTTCCGGTACTTCAGAACAATCTTCACAACACAAGATGGAACTTCAGGCTGTTATTCAAAGTCTTGAATACATTATCGAACACCTTGGAAATGACATACCAGTCAAACTATACACCGACAGCGAATACGTTGAAAACCTGCTCAACAGAAAAGAAAAATTACTCAAGAATGATTTCATCACTAAAAAAGGCAACAATATTAAACACACAGCAGATATTAAACATTTCTATCAGCTTGAAGAACAATTAAACATCACAATCACAAGAGTACCAAGTCACCAGAAAAAAGGGGTTTCAAGAATTTCTGATAACAATCGGCGAGTAGATAAACTTGCCCGGAAATTAGTAAAGCAAAAACGCAAAGAATCCTGATTTTACTTTAGAAACTGTTTTGATTTTATTTCGATCATTAATATTAATATCTTTTTGCTTGTATTATCTGCAATGTATTTTTGCTTGTATTTCCTGTCTTCACCGGCTGGAAGCCGGTGTTCCATGCAGTTTTCTCCCAATTTTCAGGGGGTGAAAGTTGTCACTCAAATTCAGGAACACCGCCATCCTGGCGGTAATAGATATTTCTCTTTTTCTAAAACAAACAGTTTCTTAACAAATCTGGTAATTATTTTTTATCCCCGTTTTTTATAAACTAAGCGAAAACATATAATGAACTTTATTGATTTACCATATAACTGTTTCTATGTATTACAAACCAAAAGCATGATTTAAGCAGCCATTTATGGCGATACTTCATTGTGCAGAATTGTCCCTGGACACCGGCATCCCTGTCGGTGCAACTTTTGCTTCAGACGAAGAATATTTCTTCATAGCAACCCTTTTTGCTAAATGGGAAGTTTCATTTGAATTTCGTTTTTTAAAGTTATTATCTCATTTGAATAAATTGATGCTTATATGCACGTTATTAGCTTATTAAAAGTTTAAAATCAAAATGGTTGAAGTATTTTATTAATATCATCTCGTCAATAGTGTTATTTTAAGATTTCCAACCCATGGAACCCTACTACCTGACGGCAGGCACGGCATGATAGATTTATGGGCTTTTGTCTACATGTTGTTGATGAGGGTTTCATTTCTGAATTTGCGTTTTACTACCCGGATTTGCCGGCAGGGATGCCGGTGATCCATTCTGCGGTGTTGTTGTATATCAGAAATAGAAATTTCGCCAGGGATTGGAAAATCATACCCAAATTGAGCGATTCTCAATCACTGCCTGCCCCGTAAACAAAGTGTCGGGGACAAAGAAATTGTATGGTTTTCACCTCACCTATTCTGTTAAAAACGACAATTTCTAAGTCGGTCCGGCAGCTGCCGGATAAGTAAAGTGCTTTTTCACTTCGTTGAAACCGCTCAACTTAGGTCATAATAAATTAGCTACTCATCGGCGACAGGGCAAGGGGGAAAAATACAGAATTGGTGAGTATGTGACTTAAAGTCAATGATTTGTCAGGTGCGCAACTTCAATAAAATATAATTCAACGAATTGTTTGCTTAGAAAAAGAATTATTTCAACTCATACTCCACCATTAAATTAAAATTCTCAGCCACTTCAGCATGGGCTTTTAATGTGACTCCCGTTCTAAAATTTTCAAACAGTTCATAAGACAAGCTATAACGCTGAAAGAAGTTCCTGTTTTCATAATAAGGAGCATAAATATAAGTTCCCCAATACTGAGAGAAAATAAATTTTCCGAAAACAAAATCATGCCCAACCAAAGCAGAAAGTTGTTTATGGTCTGCGGGAGTTGTAGCTTCTTCCATTTTCTCTTTCACAGAATAATTTACTGTCCCTTCAATACCGGCATTCAGGGCATTAATACGTGTTACATTTTTTCGCCCTTTGAAAAGAACCCCCATTGCCAGATTATTTTCGTATATTTCATCACCTTGTTCTGTATTTAACAAAGTACCAAAAGCCTGAATTGAAGGAATAACCGGAGTGGGTTTCTTCAATTCTTTTTTCTCCTTTTCTTCAAAATGAACACGATCAAAAGAATATCCCACACCTAACCCATAGGTTGGAAAATTCATTCCTTTATTCGGTTTGGCAATTCCCCCGTTGGAGATGTGATTGTATTTAAAATACCCATGCAAAAACCAACGATCAGTCAGATATTTGGTGAGATTTACATCCAAATGAACAAGAAAACTTAGATGACTACTGAAAAACAAATTTTCCGGGTTTGTATCAGCATCATAAACCTTACTCAAGTAGCTTGCTCCCACTCCCATTCTAACAGAACTTAAAACAAATCCCTCATAATTAAAAAAGGGTTCAGCAAAAGCAATCAAATTCGTAGAAGATCCTAAAATGCCGGGGGCATTGTAGTTAATATGCAAAATTGAAAAACCTGCCCGCGAATAGCAGTTACATCGCTCCCAGTCTTTATTTTTGAGCAAATGCCAGCCACCTTCCGCTTCAAAGCCATAAGGTTGATAATTGGAAATTTCCCTGATACTACCTGAATGCGGAATAATAAATCCATATTGCGGTTTGAATGAAACATAGAAAGGATTGGAAATACCATCCTGAGCATTCCCCGAAAAAGAAAACATAACAGCTAATATCACGAAAAAGGTGAAATTTTTCATGTGCTTCATATCTGACAAAAATACATAATCACTTCAAATTAAGACAGAAAATATTTGGATTTACTAAAAGTATGGATTTTAATTTAATACGAATTTTTTATATATTTGATTTTTATAACGTAAATAAT
>Ga0207414_1000627_pt1 | contig 15223 bp, 11 predicted proteins | sample PonA231FremontCA_2_FD_187269 | JGI IMG/M metagenome (GOLD analysis project Ga0207414, IMG submission 187269) | Marine sediment microbial community from Fremont, CA, USA - Pond A23 Sediment 1 (SPAdes) | ecosystem: Environmental > Aquatic > Marine > Unclassified | place: USA: Fremont, California... | reverse complement strand
CAAAATAGAAAAATTTTGGAGAATACTAGATTAACTCTAGGTAATAATGTAACATTGAAATTTATTGACAATACATTGTATCATTATGATACTATCGATAATTTTGATGGTACAGGAGTTAGATATACTTCCTATAAAGATGATCAGTTTGGAGGAGATAGTAATGGTGATGGTGATTCAACTTCGCCAGGTCAGGAAGATTGGGATGGAATTTATAATCAGAATTCCCGGTTGTATGAAACCTGGTCCAATATTTATTATGCAGAAAACTAATTAACTTTATACAAATAATGAATAAAGCAAATAATTAAAATAAACCCTATCAAAATTGATAGGGTTTATTTTGTGAAATGTAAGTGGTTTACTTGCAATTAATAACTATTACTAATAAAATAGTATTAGTTAGAAAACAGTAAAAAAGAAAAGGAGGTATTGCAAGTGAATTATATAATAGTATTTACAATTTTAAGTTTACTCATTTTGATACCATTAGGTTCAATAAACGCTGAATTTCAGACAGAATTAGATAAAGAAATGAAAAATATTGATAAAATTGATACAGCTACATTTGGCCTTGGTTGATTTTGGGGCTCGGATGCTGCCTTTGGAGCTTTAAAAGGGGTAGTAAGAACCCGAGTAGGTTACGCCGGTGGCGTAAGTGAAAGTCCAACTTATCAGAATATAGGTGATCATACTGAAGTAGTAGAAGTTGATTATAATCCTAATCTAATATCATATAAAGAACTTTTGGATTACTTTTTTGAAAATCACAATCCTTATCGACAATCGTATTCAAGACAGTATTATTCTATGATTCTTTATCATGATGAAGAACAGTTTAATACTATACTTGAAGTAAAAAGAGAACTGGAAGATAATTCTGGAAAAGAAATACAAACAGAAATAAATGATTATCAAGAATTTTTTCTTGCAGAGACCTATCATCAAAAATATTATTTACAACAACACAGAAAATTTAAAAATCACTATCTAGATCTTTACTCTGTAAGAGAATTTATTGATTCTACAGCAGTTGCCAGGGTTAATGGTTACCTTGGTAAAAAAGGAAGTAAAGAACAACTTTTAAATGAAATAGGTAAATTGGGATTAACTGAAGAATTACAAAAAGAATTACTTGATATCTATGGTATAGATGAAGCTGAAATTGACTGTAGTACCAGTTGTGTTACTAAAAGTGCTGATGAAGTAGAAATTTTAGAAGAAGATAAAAAGGAAGAGTTATTAGAAAAATTAACTGAACTTCAATACAAGGTAACTCAATTAGATGCTACAGAACCTGCTTTTAACAACAAATATTGGGATAATAAAGAAGCAGGAATTTATGTTGATGTAGTTTCTGGAGAACCTCTTTTTAGTTCAACTGATAAGTATAGTTCTGGATCAGGTTGGCCGAGTTTTACCAAACCATTAGTTGAAGAAAATATTGTAGAAAAAAAAGATAAAAGTCTATTTATGGCAAGGACTGAAGTAAGAAGTAAAAAAGCTGATTCTCATTTAGGTCATGTCTTTAAAGATGGCCCTGAACCAACTGGATTAAGATATTGTATAAATTCCGCAGCATTAGAATTTATACCTGCTGATAAGTTAGAAGAAAGAGGATATGAAGAATTCAAATATTTATTTGAAGATGAATAAAAAATAAATAGCAGATTAGTTAATTTGAAATGATCTCAGGATAAAACCTGAGGTCTTTTTTTTATAAATTGTTATATAATTCAATTAATGATATAATTTTTTTAACAAATCTAATTTTAAATCATGGAGGTAATAGTTATGTTAAAAGAAATAAAGGAAATAGGACAAAGAGGAGTTATTTTTCAATATGAAGATCAGAATTTAGTTTATTTAATTAAAGGTGATAAAAGACTTTATTTATGTGATACTCATTTAGGTAATAAATCAATGCAGGTAGTCAAAGACTATATTAATGATAAAGGGTATCAAGATAAAGAACTGGTTATTTTTAATTCCCATTCTGATTATGATCATATTTGGGGAAATGGTGTATTTGCTGATAATTTGATTATTGCCCATCAGTCAACCTTAGATAGATTTAAAATTAGAGGTGAATATGACCTTGAAATGAAAAACGATTTTAAAAACGGAGAAGTAAAGTTAGCTCAACCTAATTTAACTTTTGTAGATAGGTTATATTTTGCAGATGATGAAATAGAATTTGTTTATGCTCCAGGTCACACAATCGATTCAGCGATTTGTATTGATAAAAAAGATTCTACAGTTTATGTTGGAGATTTAGTTGAAACACCTATTCCTATGATATTTTGGGAAGATTTAGATGGTTTTATTAAAACATTAAAATATTTAAAAAATATACAGCCCAAAAGATATATTGCTTCTCATTCAGGTATAGTAAATAAAAAAGATATTAATGGTAATCTTGACTATTTGCAGAAATTAAATAATTGTGAAGAACAAAATTTTAAACATGATGGAATAAATAGGATACATAAATTTAATAAAAAGAATATTTTAATGCAGCAGTTTGAAAAAATGGCCAGGGATAAATCAAAAGGTAATTTTAATTATAAAGATTTTAAAAGGAATTTTTGGAATGAACTCGGTGTTGAATCTGAAGATTTAAATCGTGAATTCGATTATTTACTAGCTACCGGTGAAGAGAAATTAAAGAATGCGTTTAAAAGGTATATATCGGGTATTTAATTTAACAGGATTTGTTATGAAAAATTAAGTTTTAGGAGGAAAATGAATTGAGAAAAATCTTTGTGTTTATTTTACTTATATTGTTAATAATTTCAGGAGGGATTTTTTATCAGAATTTTAATTCAATAGTATCTGCTAATGATAACATTAATAATAAGCTTGATTTAGTTATAAATAATGCTATTGAAAAAAATCGTATTCCTGGAATTGCAGTATCAGCTGTAAAAGATGGTAAAGTGATTTATAGCAAAGGATTTGAAAAATCTATTGGGGATAATGAAATAGAAATAACTCCTGATACTCCTCTATATATAGGATCAATCAGTAAATCTTTTACCTCTTTAGCTATTATGCAATTAGTTGAAGAAGAAAAAATAAATCTTGATGATCCTGTAGGAAAATATTTATCGTTTTTTGATGTGGATAAAATAAACTTTGAAGGTGAGATAACTATACGCCATCTTTTGCATCATAGAAGTGGGATGACTGAAGAAGAATATTTGACTTCTTTACCTGGAAATTTATCTATTGAAGAAGGGGTTAAAGACCTTCAGGGGATGAAGTTAAGTTTTCAACCTGGTGAAAAATTCAATTATTTTAATCCGAATTATAATATTTTAGGTCTAATAATTGAAAAAGTTTCTAATCAGAGTTATGAAAATTATATTAAAGAAAATATTTTAGATCCTCTTGAAATGAAAAATACCTATTTAAATAAAGAAGTAATTGAAGAAAAAATACCTGAAGGGCATTTGAGCTTTTTTTCTTTTCCAATAAAAAAAGAGGAAGAATTTAAGCAACATTCACTTCCCTCTGGTTTTATTATATCTACAGCCAATGATATGGCCAATTACCTTATTTTTCAACAAACAGGTGAATATAAAGGAAAACAATTAATATCATCTGACTACTTAAAAGAAATGCATACTCCCTGGAATAATGAAGAAACCGGATATGCAATGGGCTGGAATATTGGAGAAAAGTTTGATTATAAAATAATAGAACATGGTGGTTCTCTTTATAGTTATTCAGCTAATATGACAATGATTCCAGAAAAAAATACTGGAGTTATTTTATTAATAAATCAAAATCATTTTGTTTATAATATAATTTCTAATAATCAGTTAGTAGATAATATATTAAAAATATTAATTAATCCTAATATAGAAATAGATGAAATTGATTTTATTCCTTTAGGGCCTATATTTTTAGTTTTGGCTTTAATAGCGATATTAACAATTATAAAAGATATATATCAGTTATTTAATTTAAATAAATGGAAAAAGAAAATAGAAGAAAAAACTAAATTCAAAATATATTTTGATATTATTTCAGATTTATTAATGCCCTCTTCTCTAATAATAATTATTCCCTTTATATTTGATATGGTATTCAATAGAAAAATGAGTTTTTTACCTGCTTTTTATCTTATGCCAGGTGTAGTTAGTTGGCTTATTCTCAGTAGTATCTTGAATGTAGGAAAAGGTATATTAAAAATATTAAAAAAATAGGTGTGATATAAATGGCAGTATTTGTAGCATATTTTCCAGTATGGAAAGAAGCATTAATTTTAGCCTGGCCAGTAGTTTTAAATCATATTTTTACTACTGCTATGCGAACTACTGATATGATTCTTATGGGTTTTTTTGGACCGGCAGCAGTAACAGCTGTAGGATTAGGTGATGTTTGGGAAAGAATAATTTTAAGAATCGGACTTGGTTTAGGTACAGGAAGTATATCTCTTATCTCTCAGGAAAGTGGAACAGGTTCAAAAAAAGCACAAGATAATGCAGATGAAGTATTAAGTCAGGCAATATTTGCCAGTTTTCTTATTGGTATTCCTTTTATAATTATAGGGTGGCTTATACCGGAAAAATTAATATCAATTCTAGGAGCTGCCCCAGAAGTTGTAAAATTAGGAGCTCAGTATTTACTTATTATGTTTTCAGCTGCACCTTTTAGAATAATGACAATTATATCTGCCCGAGCTTTACAGGGAACAGGTGACACCAAAACACCGATGGTTGTAGAAGTTATAGGTAATTTAGTTAATATTTCGCTTTCAATAGTTTTGGCTTTAGGAATTGGTCCTTTCCCTGATTATGGGGTTATTGGAGTTGGTATCGGTACTTTTAGTGCAAAGCTGTTATCTGCTATTATATATATAGTTTTATTTATAGGTCCTAAAACAAAGTTTAATTTACAACTACCATCTAAAGACTGGAATTATACAATCATTACCCAGTTATTTAAAGTAAGTATGCCAAAGATTATGCAGGGATTATATCAAAGTCTTATAACTTTTCCTTTTAATTCTCTGGTTCTTATGTTTGGTACTGAAGCAGCTGCAGCCTATCATATCTCCAGAAGAATTCACCAGCAGTTAATTGCTCCTTTGTTTAGGTCTTATTATACAGTTACTACAATTTTGGTTGGCCAAAAACTTGGTGCCGGTGAAGTTGATGAAAGCAAAAAAACAACTAGAGCTATGCTCTGGCTGGGAGTTCTTACAATTGGAAGTTTTGGAGTTATATTATTTTTTAGTGCGCCATTTTTCATAAAAATATTCACTGATAATAAAGAGTCTATTGGTTTTGGGATTAAATTCTTAAAAGCTTTAAGTATAGGAGCTCCGCTCCTTACTATTTATGGTATTTTTGCCGGGATGTTAAATGGTGCCGGTAATACCAAAAGTTCTTTTTATGGAAATGTTTTTAGTCAGACAATTTTTAAATTGGGATTAAGTTATTTGCTTAGCCAAATATTAGGTTTTGGGTTGATTGGTGTCTTAATTGGATTGGTAGTTGATTTTGCAGTACGAGGACTCTGGGTTGGAAGAAAATATCTATCTGGAGAATGGATAGAAGAAGCAGATCAAATGATTGAAGAAAGAAGAGCAAATACTAAATAAAATGGAGTGATTTATATGAAATTTAAAAATGCAATTGTTAAGAAACCTGCTAAAACTATTTTAAAAGGGATAACTACTGCAGATCTTGGAAAACCCGATTACCAAAAGGCTTTAAAACAACATCAGGAATATGTAAATACCCTAAAAGAATGTGGAGTTAAAGTAGAAGTATTAAAAGCAGATGAAAAATATCCAGATTCCACTTTTGTTGAAGACCCAGCTGTTTTAACTAAAGAATGTGCTATAATAACCAACCCAGGTGCTGATAGTAGAAAAGGTGAAACAAAAGATATAAAAAAAGCGGTTAAAAGATATTATAAAAATAGTGTTTATGAAATCGATCCTCCAGCTACTCTGGAAGGGGGAGATATAATGCAGGTAGATGATCACTTTTATATTGGTATTTCTGATAGAACTAATAAAAAAGGAGCAAAACAGCTATTAACTTATCTTAATTTTCATGGATATACCGGTGATATAGTTGAATTTAAAGGTATACTTCATCTGAAAACTGGTATGAGTTATATTGGAAATAATACCATACTTATTACTGATTTATTAGCAGATAAAGATATTTTTGCTGATTTTAATAAAATTAAAGTAAATAAAGAAGAAGCTTATGCTGCAAATTGCATACGAATTAATGATTTTGTTATTATACCAGCAGGATTTCCCGAAACTAAAAAAGCAATAGAAAAAGCAGGATTTAAAACTAAAACAGTAGATGTATCTGAATTTAGAAAAATTGATGGTGGTTTAAGTTGTCTTTCTCTCAGATTTTAATTTATTTAGTGAGGTGTTAATATGAGTAAAGCTACATTAAAAATCAATTGTAGTTATATACCTTCAGAAATCATAACAGCAGCTGGTTATCAATTAAATAGAGTTTGGCCAAATAATATAGGGAGTAAAGGTAGAGATTTACTCCCTACTAATTATTGTCCATATAGTCGAGCTTTTTTATCTGAAATAATAGATGAAAAAGATAAATTAATTCTAGCTAATAGCTGTGATGCAATGAGGAGAGTATATGATATTAAAAACAATATATCCTATTTATTACAGGTGCCACGAAAGATAAATAAAACTAATATTAACTTTTATAAAGAAAAATTAATTGAAATCCAAAACTTATTATTAAAAAATAAAGATAAGCAGTTAAAAAATGAAATTTCACAAAATAAATTACTAGAAAAAGAAGTAATGGAATTTAATGAAACCAGAGAACTTATGAAAAAACTAAGAGATGAAATATTAATAAATGATAAAGCATCATTTTCTATTTTAGTTAATGTTTTAAAGAATAATTATTATAAAAAAGATAAAGAAAAAATAAAAAAAGCAATTAAAAAGATAAAAAATTATTCAAAAATAAAAAATAATGATTATTACCCAAAAGTTATAATAAGTAGTAGCTGTTTACTTGATAAAAGTTTAATAAAAAAAGTAGAGAAATCTGGAATGGAAGTTGTTGCTTTAGATTCATGTCTGGGAGAAAGAACTTTTGATTTTGAAGTTGATAAAAATTATGATAATATTATGGAAAATTTAGCCAGTTCATATCTAAATAAAAAATTATGTCCCAGAATGATGGATTTAAATAAAAGATTGGCTGAAATAAAAGACCTCGTTTTTAACAGAAATGCAGATGGATTAATCTATTTTATACCCAAATTTTGTGATCAGAGTAGCTATGATTTCAAATTTATAAAAGAATGGGCTCAAAAAAATAATTTTCCAATTTTAAAATTAGAGGGTGAATATAATGCTGGTCAGAAAGGGCAATTAACTACCAGAATTGAAGCATTTAAAGAATCTCTAAAAATTGCTGTAAATAATGAGGTGTAATTTATGTATAAATTATTTAATAATAAAACTTTTATCAAAAAAGCATTAAATATTGGACTTAGTTATGAGATAGCTAAAATAATTGCTCACTGGAAGGCCGAAGGTTTTATGAAAGAGGCCTTTCTTTTTAATATAGAAGAGACCAAAAAAGCATATAATAACAATAAACCTACAGTTTGGTGCAGTACTTTTGTTCCCAGTGAATTAATTTACAGTATTGGGGGAGTACCTTTTATGCCTGAAGTTGCAGCTGGTTTTGTTTCAAAAATTGGTATGGCTGCAGAAACTTTACATAAGGCAGAAAGTGATTGGTTTAATAATGATCTATGTAGTATTCACAGATGTGGTACAGGTTTAATGCTGGAGGGATATATGCCAGAACCGGATTATATAATAGCTTCATCTCATCTCTGTGATGGTGCTAAAAGGTATTTGCAGCATATTAGTCAGGAGTATGAGGTCCCATTTTATTTATTGGAAACATCTTATTATAATAATGAAATAAAATATCTAATTAAACAGATTAAAGAATTAATTGATGATATTGGAATTACACCAAATTTTGAAAAAGTTTTTAAAAGATCTAATAAAGCTTATAATTATCATAAAAAGGTAAATGAATTAAGAAAAAAGGATCCAGTAGTATTTTCTGGAGAAAGAGCTTTGAATTTAGTTACTATGGAATTTATGTCTTTTGGAAGTAAAAAAGGGATTAAATTTTATAAAAAGTTAGCAAATACTTTAGAAAAACGTATTAGAAATAATGAAGGAATAATAGATCAACAAAGATATAGATTGCTCTGGCTACATTTAAAACCATATTATTCTCAAGAAATATTTACTACTTTAAGAGAAAAAAAGGCAGTTATAGCTTTTGAGGAATATTATCAATTATATTGGGAAAAACTTAATATAGATAAGCCTTATTATAGTCTGGCCAAAAAAATGATAAACCATTTTGGCTGGGGAGAATTGAAAGAACAAAAAAATGATATTTTGGAACTTATTAATAATTATAATATTGATGGGGTAATAGGATTTTCTCAATGGGGATGCAGGCAAAATAATGGTCGGATGGGAATGTTAAAAAAAGAATTAAAAGACGAGAATAATATACCTTTTTTGAATATACATGGTGATTTAGTTGATTCCAGAAATTATCAGGAAGGCCAGCTTAGAACCAGATTACAGGCTTTTGTAGAATTGATTGATATGAAAAAAGGAGGCAAATAAGTAATGCTAACTGCAGGAATTGATGTAGGTTCTCGGACAACAAAAGTTGTGGTTTTGGATAATCAAAAATGGATTGGTGAAAAAATCCAAAAAACAGGTGCAAATAGTATTAAAAGAGCTGAAGAAGTTTTTGATTTAGTTCTTGATGAACTTGATTTAAAAAAAGAAGATATAAATTACATAATAGCTACAGGTTATGGAAGAGTAAATATTTCTTTTGCTGATGAAAAAGTAACTGAAATAACCTGCCATGGTTTAGGAGCTCATAAATTATTTCCAGGTACTAAAACAATTATTGATATAGGTGGTCAGGATAGTAAGGTTATTAGTCTTGATGATAGTGGAAGAGTAGATGATTTTATTATGAATGACAAATGTGCTGCTGGAACAGGTAGATTTTTGGAAGTAATGGCAGATAATCTTGAAGTACCTTTAGAAAATATTGGTGAATTATCTTTAAAATCTAATGAACCTGCTGATATTTCAAGTACCTGTACAGTTTTTGCTGAATCTGAAGTTATTAGTTTGGTAGCTGAAGGAGTAAAAAAATCAAAAATTTTAAGAGGATTACATAAAGCGATTGTTAGAAAGATGATTGGAATGGTTCATAGAGTTGGTTTAAATAAAGAAATAACAATGACAGGTGGAGTATGTCATAATAATGGAGTTTATGAAATTTTAGAAAAAGAATTAGGATTTAAGATTAACAGACCGTCTAAACCACAATATGTTGGAGCCTATGGAGCTGCTAATTTAGCTAATATAAAGTTAAAAAAACAAAATTAAGAAAAATATGAATTTTATTCTCTTCCTTGAATTTAAAATTTTATATGTTACAATCTCAAACAATACACTAATACATTAAAGTAATAAAATATTAAATTAAAGAATTGAGCAGAAAGTATTAGGTGTAAAACTATTTTCAAGGAGGAGATAGTATGTCAGGAGTTTTAGCTTTAACGGTAGTTTTAATTGTATTTGCAATTGGAGATCTTTTTTCAGCAAAAACCAATGCTCTTTTGTCTATGTTATTTGTAAGTTCTTTTATATTTTTAATTTCATTTTGGTTAGGACTTCCTAAATCTATATTTCAGGATGCAGCTTTAATTAAAATTGGGGGAGTTTTAGTTGCATTTTTAATTACTCATATGGGAACTTTATTAAATATTGATGAATTATTAGCTCAATGGAAAACAGTTTTAATTGCTTTAGGAGCTGTAGTTGGAGTAGGTATATTTGTATTATTAATAGCAAGTTTTATTGTAGGTAAGCAGACAGCAATTGTAGCTGCCCCCCCTATTTCTGGAGGAATAGTTGCTGCTATAATAATGTCAGAGAAGGCTTCAGCTATAGGACTTGATAATATGGCAGTTTTAGCAACTTTACTAGTTGTAATTCAGGGTTTTATTGGATATCCTTTAACTTCATATTTATTAACCAGTGAAGCAAGTGATGTTGTTAATAATATGGATAAATCAGAAAACGATTTAGAAGAAAAAGAAGAAGTGGAAGAAAAAGTTCAGGTTGAAGGAGAAGAAGAAAACAAAAAACCGGCTTATCAGGTAATACCTCCTTTACCAGAAAATCTACAAACTTCATTTATATTATTGGCTAAATTGGGAATTATGGCATTTTTGGCTCTGAAATTGGCTGCTCTTACCGGAGGAATTGTTCACAAGTTTGTTATGGCTTTATTAGTTGGAATAATTGGTCGTGAAATAGGATTTTTAGAAGAGAATATAATGGAAAAAGCTAATGCTTTTGGCCTGGGAATGGTGGCTTTATTGGCAATTGTGATGAATAATCTTACAAAAGCTACTCCAGAATTAGTATTAGATTTATTAGTACCAATAGCAGTTACTTTATTTGCTGGTTCTGTTGGTATAGCTTTAGTTAGTGGTTTAATAAGTAAATTGTTAGGTTTTTCAGCGAAAATGGGGATGTCAATTGGCTTTTCTGCACTCTATGGTTTTCCTGGTACTTATATTATTTCTCATGAAGCTGCAGAAGCTGTCGGTGAAAATGAAAAAGAGAAAGAAGCTATTTTAGATCATATATTACCTAAAATGTTAGTGGCAGGTTTTGTCACGGTTACTATTTCATCAGTTGTTCTGGCTGGAATATTTGTGAATATGTTAGGTTAAATAAAAAATAAAACAGAGGAGTAGATAGTATGAAAAAATTATTTAAGAATATGAGATTGGTTGATGTTGAAAATGAAGAAATAATAGAAGATGCAGTATTTACAGTTGAAGATGATAAATTTAATTTTGTTGGAAATTCTGAAAAAGATGTAGATGATTTTGATGAAGTTGTAAACTTTGGAGGAAAAACAGTTATACCGGGGCTTATAGATGCCCACATCCATTCTCTTTTTGATGCTTCAGGTGATCCTTTTGGATCTCTAGAAGCAGAGTCAGCTTCAATGATTACATTAAAAGCTGCAAATTTTATGGAAAAAACTCTTGAGGCTGGTATTGTAGCTATTAGAGATATGGGGGGAGTTGATTATTTAGAAATGGGACTAAATGAGGCAATTAAGTCTGGACTTAGTAAAGGTCCCAGAATGCAATTATCAGGAAAATTGATTACAATGACCGGAGGACACGGTCATCAATTTGGCCGGGAAGTAGATAGTCCTCATGAAGCTCGTAAAGCTGCCAGAGAACAGCTTAAAAATGGTGTTGATTTAATAAAAATAATGGCTACTGGTGGAGTTATGACAGAAGGTGTTCAACCAGGTGCTCCTCAGTTAACAGAAGAAGAAATGAGAGCAGCTATCATTGAAGCTCATAAAGCTGAAAGAAAAACTGCTACTCATGCTCAGGGAGTTGAGGGAATTAAGAATGCTTTAAGAGCAGGTATAGATTCAATTGAACATGGTATTTTCCTTGATGATGAGGCTATAGAGTTGATGGTTCATAATGATGTTTTTTTGGTCCCTACCTTAGCAGCACCTTATTGGATTATAGATGCAGGAGTTGAAAAGGGGGTTCCTGAATTTGCAGTAGAAAAATCGAAAGCAGTAATAGAAAGTCATGCAAAGAGTTTTCAAAAAGCAAGAGAAGCTGGTGTAAAAATTGCTATGGGAACAGATGCCGGTACTCCTTTTAATAAACATGGTAAAAACAAATTTGAAATAAAAATGATGGTAGAAAATGGAATGAAACCTATTGAAGCAATTAAAGCAGCCACAATGGGTGGAGCTGAATTGATGGAACTAACAGATAAACTTGGTTCTATTAGTGAAGGTAAACTTGCAGATATGGTAGTTGTTGATGGTAAACCAGACCAGGATATAGAAGATATTTATGAAGTTGCTGAGGTATATAAAGAAGGTAAAAAGGTAAAGTAAAACTTAATAAAATTATAAATTTATATATTTTTTATATAAACCCTCATTCATTTGATATGAATGGGGGTTTTTTGTATTTTAAGAGAGTTATCTAACTTAAATAAAATTTAGTTGTGAGTGAGTTATGACTACTAAATCAGTTTTTGATGGTACAATTTACCTAGAAGATGATAATAAGGAGATGACAAGTATGGTTAAGAAAAAATATTTATACTTGATAGTGGTTTTTGTGTTGCTATTAGGTGTATGGGGATGTGATAATGATCAAAGTTCTGTTGATAAATTTAGTGTCTCTACTGCAGTAGTAGGAGAAGGAGAAATTATAAAAACTCCCTTTGAAGTTGATTCATCTTCAGGAAGTGAAGTTAATTTAGTAGCTTCACCAGCTGATGGATGGGGATTTAGTCACTGGGAAAAAGATGGAGACATTTATACTCAGACTTTGGAACGGTCAATGGATATTGTTGTTGAAAGTGACATAAGTATTACAGCTATATTTAGACCTTTAGATCAAATATTAAAATTAACAGTTGATGGTGAGGGACAGGTAACTGAAAATATTGCTACAGATAGCCTGGATGAAAAATCTGAAGAAGGTTTTGTTGTTGAAATTATTGCAAAGCCATCTGAAAGTTGGATTTTTTTAGGTTGGCTTGGATTACCAGTAAATCAACAATATAATAATCCGATTATAATTGATAAACATCAAAATTTAGATATTACTGCTGTTTTTGTAAAAAGTGATTATACACTTAGTTTAATAATTAATGGTCAGGGGGAAGTCCAAACAAAACTAATAGAAACTAATGAAAAAATAAGAAATGATTATTCAGAATTTAGTGATATAAATAAAATAGAAAACACAACTACTGATAAAGAACTCCTTTTAATAGGAGGTAGTATAATTGAAGTTAAAGGAGTGGCTCAAGAAAATTGGAATTTTTCCAATTGGGAAGGATATATAAATAGCGAAAACAATCCAATCCAAATTGAAGTGGATGGGGATGTTAATTTAACAGCTAATTTTGTGGAATCTACTACAGATACAGTATATTATACTCTCAATTGGAGTACTAATGGTGGAGGAAATATAAATGAAAAATTATTAAGTGGTAGTAAAGATAATGGCAACTATAGTGAAGGTAGTGAAATAGAATTAGAAGCTGTAGCAGATAATGGTTGGGAATTTACTAGTTGGTCTGGAGACATTGATTCCAGTATTAGTAGTCAAAATCCAATTACAATTACTATGAATAGTAATTATTCAGTAGAAGCAAATTTTTCTGAAATCGTAAGTGATGGAGATATTAATATTAGTGGAAATATTTCTATAAATCACAATTGGCCCTATTCTAAAACATACGATAATCCTGTCAGCAGTTCAAGTTTAGATTCAATTGTTGTTGCTAAAGATATTGAAGAAAAAGAGGGGGAATATATTGAAGGTGAAATGATTATTGGTTTTAATAGAATTGTTGTTGCAAGTCAACAACAGGAAGTTTTAAATAAATTAGGTTTTGAAGTTAAATCTCAACAGACAATATCAAATAGTTATTTAGTAAAAATAAAAGAAGAAAATGCTCAAGAAGCTATAGCAAAAGCGAAGGCTGAAAATGGAGTCCGTTTTGCTGAACCAAATTATATATATCAAGCATTTTCTACAGTTCCTAATGATGAGTATCTTGGTTATCAATGGCATTATCCCCAAATTAGATTACCTCAAGCTTGGGATAGTACCACTGGTTCTTCTTTAGTAAGAATTGCAGTTTTGGATACAGGTATAGATAGTCAACATCCTGATTTGCAAAATAATTTAGATTTAGAAGATGGATACAATTTTCCAGCTCAGTCTACAGATACAAATGATCAATATGGCCATGGAACACATGTGACCGGAACAATAGCTGCAGATACAAACAATAGTCTTGGAGTTGCCGGGGTGATGTGGGAAGCAGAAGTTGTTCCTGTAAAAGTACTGGGAGATGATGGGTATGGTTCAAACTGGGATATTGCTCAGGGAATATTATATGCTGCTGGATTAACTGATGATCCACAAATATCTAAATCCGTAGATGTTATAAGTATGTCTTTAGGTGGGTCCAGTGACAGCCAAACTATAAGTGAAGCAGTTACTGAAGCAGCTAATACTGGTGTAATAATAGTTGCAGCAGCTGGAAATAGCAATACTACTTCTCCAATGTACCCTGCCGCTTATCCAGAAGTTATTTCTGTTGGAGCTGTTGATTTTAATAGTCCTAACGCCCCTATTAGAGCACCCTATTCCTGCTATGGTGACACTCTTGATGTAATGGCTCCAGGCGGTAATACTATTGTTGATAGTGATAATAATGGATATGCAGATGGAGTTTTAAGTACTACATTTGAGGGTAGTGGAGATAATAAAACCTATAGATATATATATTATCAAGGAACTTCAATGGCTACTCCACATGTGAGCGGTTTAATAGGTTTAATGCTAGCAAATGGTATTCCTAGAAATCAGATTAGAGAAGTTTTAAGAGAAACTAGTTTTGATTTAGGAGATCCAGGGTTTGATAGTGAATTTGGTTATGGATTGGTAAATGCTTATTGGGCTTTGAATCAGGTACAAAGTATTAGGATTTTTGCCGGAGAAAGAGATGGAGATAATATAAATGAGGAAGTCGAAATAAGCATAGGACTAAGAGATAGATCTTATAATATTGGAAGCATTACTGGCGGTAATTATGCTATATTTGGATGGATAGATGTTAATGGAAATGATATAATAGATTCAGGTGATTATTTAGCTGAAAGTGAACCACAAACTTTTGAAGAAGGAAATTATCAAGTTGATTTGAATCTAGAAGAAATAGAATAATTTTTTCTAAAAAATATTAGTTTTATTTAAGCATAATGCAATATATATTGCATTATGCTTTTTAATGTATGTCTATTGTTTTTATTATTTGAAAATGGTATAATTAATTATAAATAATATTGTTTATCTATTCAAATTATCACTTCCTTTATTGATATTCTGCACTTAATTATTCTGAATATATTTCTTAATTTTAAATTTTTATCTATAACTTTTTCTATCTCCGACTTTTTCTTTTTTAGATTATTTATTTCTTTATTGTAGGTTTTATAACTCTCTTTTATATTCTGGTATTTATCCAAAAGATCTCTAA
>Ga0207414_1000626_pt1 | contig 15246 bp, 14 predicted proteins | sample PonA231FremontCA_2_FD_187269 | JGI IMG/M metagenome (GOLD analysis project Ga0207414, IMG submission 187269) | Marine sediment microbial community from Fremont, CA, USA - Pond A23 Sediment 1 (SPAdes) | ecosystem: Environmental > Aquatic > Marine > Unclassified | place: USA: Fremont, California... | reverse complement strand
CCTATCGAATAAATTGGTATATTGCTTACCAACCGGCAGGGCACGGGGACCCTGCCTGCTCTTGTTATTCACCCAGTAGCCCCGGTCCCCGTGCCGGGGTGGAAGGACAGCATGTCTGGAAAGGACCGCCTATCGAAGATTTGAAAAAAACCAGCCGATTCCTCCCCAGGGCAAGCCCTGGGGCTTCCTCGGCAAGTTTTGGTGAAGACAAGACCCTCATTTTTATACCAGCCGGCTTCAGGTTATTTGTTGACCGTAGTCAACAATAACTTTATAATAACTCAGAACCCAAAAATTTCCGGAGGTATACTAATGATAAAAACCAGAAAGCCAAGGTATTTGTTGATGTTAGCTCTGTCGTTCTCGCTGGTATTCGCAGGAATTGGCCAGTTAACCGTAGTGGCCCAGGAAGCCGATTTGACCGTTAAAGGACCTGAGGCTACCGAGGAATACACGCTGGAAGAAGTAAAAGATATGGCTGCAGTCGAAGGCTGGGGCGGCATGAAGGATAGCGTGGGCAACATATCCGGCCCCACTATGTACAAAGGTGTTTCGGTGAAGGATCTGGTAGAACAGGTTGGTGCCTTTGACGAGAACAAAGCAGTAAAGCTAACTGCCAAGGACGGCTATTCGATGTCCTTCAGTTACGACCAGGTAGTGAATGGCAATTTTCTGGCTTACGACCCGGCAACGGGAAACGAGACGGAAGCGTCGGGACTGCGCCTGATCCTCGCTTACCAGAGAGACGGCGAACCGCTCGGTGAGGACAACGGACCAATGCGGGCAGTTATAGTTGACGGTAAGAAGCAAGTTACGGATGGCCACTGGTGGGTCAAGTGGATAGAGAAGGTAGAACTCGTTCAGCTAAAGAAGGACTGGACGCTGAAACTGGAAGGAGAACTGAGCGTCGACATGGATAGGTCCAGCTTCGAGTCAGGTGCTTCCGCGAGCTGTCACGGAGCGAGCTGGACGGACGGAGAAGGGAACAAATGGTCGGGCGTTCCGCTCTGGCTACTTGTTGGCTACGTCGACGATGATAACAAGCACGAGAAAGGCTCCTTCAACGAGGAACTGGCAAACGAGGGTTATACCGTTGAAGTGACGGCTACTGACGGGTACAGCAAAACCTTCGAGAGTTCTCGGGTAATGAAAAACAACGACATGATCGTGGCAAACAAGATGAATGGCGAAGTTTTACCCAAAGAAGACTGGCCGCTCCGACTCGTCGGTCCTAACTTGCAGGGTTCGGAGATGGTCTCAAAGATCGCTGAAATAAAAATTATATTCAAGTAACCCCTGGCCTTTGCAGCTATAAAAGGAGACGGGATTGCCATGGTGAAATTGAAGGAATTCGGATCAAAAGCACTGGTGCTAACTCTAGCGGTCACCATACTCTTCGGAGTTTCTTTTAGTAGAACTGCAACTGCGAAGACGGAACTAAAAGTTCTGAACGCCGGTAGCCTGATGGTACCGTTCGACCGAATCGAGGAGAAGTTCGAGGAAACCTACCCCGATGTCGACGTGCAGATAGAAGGTCACGGCAGCATTCAGGTAGTACGGCACGTGACCGAAATACACGATAGGGTGGACGTAACGGCAGTTGCTGATTATTCGCTGATACCCCTTTTGATGTACGAGACCAACCTCCCGAATAGTGACAAACCGTACGCCGACTGGTACATCAAGTTTGCGACGAACAACCTGGGGCTAGCTTACACGGAAACTAGCAGCTATTCCGAGGAAATAACAGCGGATAACTGGTACGAGGTTTTGCTCAGGGACGACGTGAACTTCGGGATGTCGGACCCCAGAATGGATGCCTGCGGCTACCGGGCCTTGATGCTCACCAGACTTGCGGAGGATTACTACGGCGAGCCGGAGCTATTTGAAAATCTCATTACGGATAGTTTCAAGAATTACCCGATAGAGTCCGTGGACCTTGCCGGTCTGAAAAAAATACTGGTGCCGCGAATACTGCAGCCCCGGTCGAGACGTTTGACCATGCGGGGCTCGAGCATCAACCTTCTGGCACCCCTGGAAGCGGGCGGCGTGGATTACGGCTTTCAGTACGAAAGCGTGGCAAGGCAGCACGGCCTGTCCTTCCTGCACCTGCCGCCTCAGATAAACCTGGGATCGGAAGAGTACTCGGAAAACTACAGAAAGGTTCAGGTTAAGCTGGACTATCAGCGGTTCTCATCGGTAAGCCCGGTATTTACCGGCCGCAGACTAATCTATGGGATAACTATTCCGGAAAACGCTCCTCACCCCGAACTCGCCCGAGATTTCGTCGAGTTCGTCCTCACGGAGCCGGGGCGAGAAGTGATGGAGAATAGCAATCACCCGACACTGGAAAAGCCGGCCGTAGATGGAATGGAGAACCTGCCCGAGCAGCTGAAGGAACTGAATCTAAAGAAAGCGGAAGATGGTTAGACGGGGTTTAGGATAGCAAACCAGCAAAATAACCGCGGAGAAGACCGATTTCTCCGCGGTTATTTGTTTTTTTACGATTTGTTAGGACTTGCTGGAAATTCAGAAACCCCGGACGTACTCGGCGTGCTCGTTAAGGAAACTCTCCAGTAGTTTTCTCCCCGTCTCCGGGTCCGGTACTATGTCGTCCAGGTCCAGTGCCCGCAATGCCTTTTCCCGGGACCCTTCCACAGCAGCTTCCGCGGATAGCTTCTGAACTACACCTTCTCGGTGGGTTAAGCTGGTGATCGCGTCGGGAAGATCGCCGAGGGAGAAACCGTTGATTCCGCTGTAAGTAACAACTGCCGGGACTTCGACAACCATGTCGTCCGGGAGGTTTGATATTTTACCCTTGTTGATCAGGTTGGCCCCGGAGAGAAAGGGGTTTTCTTCCGTAACTTCTCCTTTAATGATTTTCGTGAAACTGGCATCGCCAAAAGTATGGTGTTCGTAATCCGATAGTTCGGCAACGAACTCCTCGATTTCGTAGTCTCCTTCCCTGAGCCTCTTCATCCTGTTCCTCCACTTCTTTTCCTCTTTCAGGTGGCCGTCGAAATCGTACCCGCTACAGTCGTTGAACTCCGGCGCGTAACCGATGTACTCTCCCACGTGGCTGTCGTTTTCGTGAGGCCATAGTCCGTAAGTTCGGTAAAGGTGGCGGGAGAGGGGTTGCCAGTTTTCCGCCTCGGCCCTCTGGACCATTTCCGGATAGAGGTCTTGACCGGTCTCCCTGTCCCGTAATTCAGTTATCCAGACCATGTGGTTTATCCCGGCACCTTCCAGATGGATCCGTTCGCCGGGTAGGTCGAGTAACTCACCGAGAAAATGGTCCCGGAAGTCCCAGTTCCCGTCGCAATACCCGTAGGCTTCCAGGTCGGTATACTTGTTTACGGCGTAGGCCAGCCTGTCCTCCGGGTTCGTGAATATTATCCCTTTCGCTTCCGGTGCCAGTTCTTCCGCATCCCTGCAGATATCCAGTACCAGAGGTGCGGTCCTCATCGTGTGAGACAGTCCCGCCGGCCCCCTGTTCTCTCCCAGTGTATGTTTTATCCCGAAATCTTTTAAAATCTCAAAATCCCTGCGCCAGCGATCTATTCTGTCCTCTTCTGCAGTGATCAGCAGGTAATCGGTGCCGGGTAAAGCTTCAGACCTATCGGTCTCAAGTTCGACCTCCATTTCGGTCCCCAGGTAGTCGTTTATCCTGCGGGTTGTTTCGCCGACCAGATCGAGCCTCTCCCCGTTTACGTCAACGAGGCTTAACGTGGCACCGGCCAGGGCTTCCGTTTCCAGAATCGAGAGTATGCTGGTCGGGCCGAAGATCGTGCTACCGGCTCCAACGAGAGTTATTTTAACGTCTTTTTTCACCTGAACCTCCTCTGTAAGTTTGGTCTCTAACCGTTAATCAACGATCGATCCATACCGGACTGGACCAGGCTATCTGCCCGTTGGCTTCCAGCACCCGGAGGTAGAGGTAGTTCCCTCCTTCCTTCAGGTCCTCTACGTGAAAGCTACCCCGGGCTTCCCTCTCTGGTTCCGTATTTGCCCGATGGAGTTTGATCTTGGGTGCGTTGAAATAAAACACCTCGTCGTTGAGTACGTCCCCCTCGCTAATTCCCGTATCCTCAAGCACTTTTTTCCGGGCAAAGTCCTCCAGGGCAATTACTTCGCTTCGGGAACTCAGATCTCCCAGCGTTCTGGTGAAGTCGAATCCTTCCCCGTGAAATCGCAATTTGGTCCCGGTGCTCCCTTTTAACTTGAGAATCAGCGACTGGCGCAGTTCCGAATTCAACTCGTTGTTTGATCTCCTGGTTCGTAGTTTCCAGTCAGCACCCTTCTCGTCCCAGCTTAGTTCCTGGTCCAGCAGTGTAAAACAGCCGTCCACGTCGATTAACTCCCCTTCCTCGACTTCCAGCCCCCCCAGCCATTCCAAATGGTCAACATCCAGGCCGTAGTGTTCGGCTGGACCCCAGCCGAAATCGACCTTGAGGTTGAATCGTTCGGCTCTTTCCGGTTCCCGTTCCGGCAGGTGGTTATAAACCCTTTCTCTTTTTCCGTTTACTATCAATTCAACTCCCTTGAGCACGTCCGGGCAGGATACGGAAAAATCCACCACCGCGGCGTTTGCCCCTTCAATTACTCCCCCCATGGGCGTGTCGTTAACGTGGTACTCGAGTTCAATCCTGTCCCCGGTAACTGCATACGTGCGGCGTTCTTTCAGTGCCCGGTAAAGTGAATCCCTGGTGAGCGATTTCGCCCGGACGGCAGCCAGCCCGTTGCCGTATCCCCCTGGTAAACCCGGTCCGTCGTTGCTGGCTATCGCCCCAACCCTGTAGCCCCTGTCCAGGCCCTCCTGCCAGAAAGAACGTGTCTGGCCCGGCCCCATCGAGGGGTTATTGTTCAGTTCGAGCCGTGAGGGTTCGCCTTCGGAAGAACCGTGATAGCTGAATATTTCCGCCACCGGTGAAAGGTCCTCGTCAAAAAAATCCCAGTCCTTGCCGCGTCTACCCTTTTTGTAGCCGATATGGTGCGGGATAACCAGAGCCCGTTCTCCTCGAAGCCGCTCGTAGAGGTCGGGGAGCTCACTGGCAGGATCCAGCTTTCCTTCGTCTTCAAAGTATATTACGTTGTTGTCGCCGTACCGTTTTCTGTCTCCGTGCCACTCGTAACCAATTAGCGTGGCGAAGTTCCCCGGTTCATGGTACTTAGAGGCGGTTTCCTTTATTACTTCCCACCACTGGTCGTATTCACTTCTGTGGCCGGTAGATTCCACCAGGAGGTCGGAGCTTTCCTCCGCTTCGGGGAAAGCGTCGCTGAGATCGGATGGCTGCCCCAGGTATTCCTTCTCTCCCGATTCCTTCTGGAGAAACCAGACGAACGGGTAACAAAGGAGCGGATAGAAATCCAGGTTCTCCCTTGCTGATTCGACAATAGAATCGGCGTTATCGATGTCCTGCAGGTGCTTGTGAAAATCTCCCCAGTAAACTTCTCTATCATCCATTTTGATCACCGTTAACTGAATCAGTTATCGAGATCGTCTCCTTCGAGTGTCCGCCGCTGTTCCTCCGTTGGAGGCACGGGAGGGTCGAGCAGCGGATCGTCCGTATCGGTCATCCACTTCTCGAGCACTTCCTGCAACCGGTTCTTGACCAAATCATGGTCAGGATCGTCCGCGAGGTTTTCCTGCTCCAGGGGATCCGATGTCAGGTCGTAAAGCTCCTCCTTCGGTCTTTTCCCCTTGTAGAAATCCTCCCGCGTAACCTTTCCGGAAGGGGATTCGTAAACGTCCGCCGGCAGGTAAACCTGCGGTGAATCGACGAAGTTCTTGATGTACTTAAAACGGTTCGTCCTTATGGCCCTGATCGGATTATATTTGTCGTGCCAGGTGATCTCGTGGAACAGGTAATCTCGCTCCTCGTATTCTTCTCCCTTTAGGGCCGGGAGAAACGACCTCCCGTCAAGTTCTTCCGGGATATCCTGGTTCAAGTAATTTAGTAAAAACGGCAGGAAATCCACGTGGCTGGTCAGCTTTTTATACCTCTTTCCGCCGGAAAATTCTCCCGGTTTGTACATCAGAAAAGCCACCCCGACTCCGGGGTCATAACAGGTCCCTTTTGCCCGGGGCATGGCTATCCCGTGATCGACTGTAAATACCAGGAGGGTTTCTTCCTCGAGTCCGGTTTCTCCGAGCTTATCTCTAATTTTGCCCACCGATTCGTCAACGCGGTATATCATTCCGTACAGCCCGGATAGGTCCTCCCTTATTTCGGGCTTATCTGGTAGGAATGGTAGAGGAGTGACCTCGGCCGGGTCCGGGTTGTCGTACTCCTCCATCCCGTAGGGCCGGTGCGGTTCGAAGAAGCCCACGGAAGCAAAGAACGGTCGATCCTCCGAACTCTCCTCTCGTTCATCGAGAAAACCGAGGAGATCTTCTGTAGTAGGCTTTGCCCGTCTGGCACCGGTTCCGGGTCCATGGACGAATTCGTAACCAAGTGACTTCGGGTCCTCCGATTCGTGCTGCAGGCCAAAGAGGTGTGTTTCGTAACCCGCTTCCCCGAGATAATCGGGTATCGTTTTCTCCGACTCGTCGAGCTCCCAGCCGTAGCCTTCGTGGGCGAGACCGATTAGCCCGTTGTTGTGAGGATACTTTCCCGTCATCAAGCTACCCCGGCTGGGAGAGCATTGTGGTGCCGTGGCAAAGTGGTTATCGAAGACGACTCCGTCCTTTCCGAGTTGGTCTAACTCGGGAGTTTCGATGTCTCTGCCGTAAATACCGAGGAACCGGCCCAGGTCGTGTGAAGTAATCAAAATTATATTGGGTTTCATTTTTCCTCCTGTCTAGTCCGATTCTTCAGGAGTCAGACTTAAATAAAGTTCGGAACAGGTTACAACCATAAAAGGTAATAGAAAACACCAGGCTATTATCCAGAAACCGCTGAACCAGAGGTAGATAACTATCACTCCGGGAATGATTACGAACGTGGCGGTCCTAAGCAGGTTGTCCCAGCTCAAGGAAATCGATCTGCGTAAACCAAGTAGCAGGCCGGATCCTCTAATTACTATCTCGGGGAGGGCAAATGCCAGAAAGACCGGAATGAAAAGGCCGGCGAGGGAGAAAACGAAATTGAGAAATTGAGCCAGCAAGTACAGCGTGAGGACCAGCGTAAAAAATATAACTCCCCCGAGCCCCAGGAGTGGAGCCACCCGACTGTAAATTTGTTTTAGCAGTGGCCGCGGATCCAGATTTTTCCCCTCGTTTAGCTTTGCAACAATTACGGCATCGAAACCGGCGCTAAAAAGAAAAAGGCTGACGAATAGAAAGCCGAGAAAAAACTGCCAGATAACCGTGTTCGGGCTAAAAATTGCGATTAACTGTAACGGTATCGCGGTCACGCAAAAGCTAACTATCAAAAACAAAAAGTTCTTTCTGTAATGTGACCAGCTTCTCTTCAGGGTCTTTAGCATTTTGACAGGAGTAAAGGCCAGAGCTAAAAATTATGGCCTTCTCAATCCACCCCTCCCAGCTGCAGGCCAAGTTCCAGGTAGCGCTGACCAAACAGAAGTATAACGAGAACAGGTATCGCAAGAAAGATGGCACCACTGGCCATATAGCCGAAGTTGACCGTATACTGGCCCGAAAAAACCGCCCGCTCGAGCGCCGCGGTGAAGAGTATCTTTGAATTATCGGATACCATAGTAGTTGCATAGACGTACTCGGACCAGGCAAACCGGAAGGCAAATATGAACCCTGCGACCAGGGCCGGCTTGGCCAGGGGGACGAATATCTTGTAATACCTCGCGTACACGCCGGCACCGTCAAGCACGGCGGACTCGACTATTGCGTCGTCGACCGTATTGAAGTAGTTCATAAAGAGGAAGATGTTTATGGGCGTGGCCAGAAGCTGGTATAGAAACACCATACCGATCCTGCTGCCCAGGATTCCCAGCTCGCTGAAAAGAGAATAGATTGGAATGATATTTAAGTTGGGCGGTAACAGAAATGCCATCAGTACGCCGAAGAAAAGGATCTTTTTGCCTTTAAATTTCAGACTGGCGAAAGCGTACCCGGCCATGGTTGTAATCAAAACCGAAACAGCCGCCGCGACGAGACTGACGAGCAGAGAGTTTATAATCCCTGTTACGACCAACCTCTCGTTCACCAGGTTCGTATAGTGGTAAAGCGAAGGATTGGCTGGGAATATATCCGGTGGAAAGGTTATCTGTTTTTGAAAGGAAAGATCGAGAATCCAGTAGAAAGGGAGGAGCGTAAAAGCGGCCCAGAAACTCAAAATCATTATTCGGTTTGTTTTTTCAGACATGTTTCACCCTATTAAACCACGTCAGCATCGTAGAATCTCAGGTAGAAGTAAATCAACACCAGGGTCATCAGGACGGACAGTATTGTTATCCCGGCCCCAAAGGAGAACCTGCCTTCGTTGAAAGCAGCCAGATAACCGTGCAGCGGGAATACCCTGGTCGCATTTATGGGGCCACCGCCGGTCATGTTCAGAATCAACCCATAAGCGTTTATCGTCCATACAGTAATCAGTATCGTGTTCATCAGGATAAACGGCTTGAGTATCGGCAGAGCGATTTTAGTGTAGAAAGTCCACTGGCTTGCTCCATCAATCTTTGATGCCTCCACCAGCTGGGGTGATATCGAAGTCATCGCCGAATTCATAAGTAGAATCGTAAACGGCGTTCCTCTCCATATGTTTGCGAGAACGATAGCTAGCATGGCCGTGGCCGGGTGGCCGATAAAACTGATCGGCTCAAAACCCAGGCTTGAAATCACCATGTTTACGATTCCCGTATCCCTGCCGAGGACGAGTCTCCAGCCGAACGAGGCCACCAGAACCGAAGTCAGCCAGGGAATTATGAATATCGGCCGGAAGAAGTTTTCAATGCCTCTTTCAGCCCGGAACAACAAGTAAGCTATTCCCGTTCCTATTAGGAGTTGAGAGATAATACCGGTAGTGGCAAATATTGCAGTGTTCCTCAGGGTTACTAGAGTTACTGGATCCGTGAAGATATCCCGGAAATTTTCCAGCCCGACGAATGGCCAGGCCCTGCGAAAGTTCATTATCGTGACGTCGTGCAGTGCGATGTTGATATTCCAGCCCCAGGCGAAGAACTGAAAAAAGAACAGAATGCCAAGAGCGGGAAACAGAAACAAGTAAGGAACGTATGCCCTGTATTTATCCATTGTCTCACCTTAGTTAGTTCAAGATGAAGGTGCGGAGGAGGGCCTCCGCACCTTCGGTCTCAGTATTCAGTTATCTTGCGAACGTTAGTCTTCCAGGATTTCTCTTACCTGTTTTGCTGCTCTATCAAGTGCTTCCTCTGCCGGAACGTCGTTAACGACAACTCTCTGTGTTGCGTCCCAGAAAGCTTTCTGGATCTGTGAGTACTTTTCCAGGGACGGTCTGTGGACACCTCCGGCCACGCCGCGTCTGAATTGCTCGTACCAGGGTTCGGGGATGTCTCTGGTAACCATGTCCTTGTACTGTGGTGCGTCGAACATCCATTCGCTGGTCGGCAGGTTACCTTCCTGAACGAGCATGTGGGCGTAGGATTCCCGGTTGTTCAGCATAGTCATGATTACCTCGTGTGCTACGTCCGGGTTGGGCGCGGCTCTCGGTATCATCCACATCCATCCTCCGGCGAGTGCCCTCAGTTCTTTGCCCTCGAATTTAGTGGTCGGTATGACGCCGATCATGTCGGTCAATTCTTCATGACTTTTATCCGGATACTTTGAAGTTATCGCGCTTACGGCCCAGCTACCCTCGTAAGTCATTGCGTACTTTCTGTCCATGAAGTTGGCCAGCATCCACTGCCAGTCCCTCTGTAGAGTCGCTCCGTTGTCGACTAGGTTCTTTATGTAGTTGAGAGTTCTGGCACCGGCCTCGTTGTTAAAGCCTGGTTCCCACTCTCCTTCTTCGTTCTTTTCCAGAATCGAGCCACCGAGCTGGTAGAGCCAGCCCCAGGATTGGTCGACTACCCATCCGGCATCGAACGGGTATTCCAGACCGCTGCTCATGCCGAACTCTTCTTTTGCAGTTTCCGTGATTTCGGGCAGGGCTTCCAGCAGACCTTCTGCCGAGCTTATGTCCTCCATAGTGTAACCGGCTTCGTGCAGGACGTCCTTCCAGACCCAAATAGCTCGGCTACCGGTACGGTCGAGAATTCCGTAGAATTTCCCGTCGTAAGTTGAGCCTTTGACGAAATTTTCGTACAGCCCCTTTTCTTCCGCCCACTGCTCGTAATCTTCCGAAAACTGTGGCGTAAAGTATCCCGTTGCTGCGAGCTGGGCGACCTGCATCTCGTCCACGCGCACCAGGTCGTACTTCTTGTTTGATGAAACAGCCAAATACAGCTGTTTTGTGTAATTGCTTTTTGGTACCACGTCGACATCCAGCTTTATTTCTACGTTTGGGTGGTTTTTCTCGTAAACGCGAACGGGCGAGTTCTCGTACCACTCGGGCATCTTCTCTTTAGTTTCTCCGGAACCGACCGGGCCGAGATAGCCGTAGTGCGGTGCTCCCGGGTGCGGAGTGGTCATGACTTTCAGGGTTATGACCTCTTTATCCTGTCCGGTTCCGACCAGACCCAATCCCAGAATTAGACTCAAAGTAAGTGCTAAAACGGCGAGCTTTTTCATAAAGATCACTCCTCAGGTGAAGTGTTTTTGATAAATTCGATTACTCTGGCCAACTTTTTTAACGTGCTAACCACCCCCATGGATTGGTCCTCCTGGTTAAAGGTTCGATACTTACTTTAATTGACTCTCGCTCATCGGATAAATTGAGAAATGTTCTGTCTGCATACTGCTATGCCCCCATAAAGTGGAGCTTCGTCACCAAGCGTAGAGCCTGCGATTTCAGGCGTGTGCTGGGTGTTCTTTGCTACCCTGGTCTTTATTTCCTCGATATACCGGGAGCCGGTTTTTGACACTCCCCCGCCCAGCACGACAAGTTCCGGGTCAATTATTGCCGTAATATTGGAGACGAGGGTGGAAACGACGTTGATCCAATCCTCCGTTAGTTCTCCTGCAACGGTATTCTCCGTACGTGTCTCGAGGATTTTCTTCGGGTTGAGGTTAACTCCCGGATCCCTTAAAGGGTCATCCGAAACTTTCTGTAACTTCTCCCGGGCCCTTCTGACTATATCCGGCCCCGATATTCTGCTCTCGAGCCAGCCCTTTTTACCGTTACCCTTTTCACCCATATGGGCTAGCTCCGAGACAAACCAGCCGACCTCGCCGGCGTGGTTCGTCGAACCCTTGAAGAGCTCACCGTTAAGGATAATTCCTGCACCGACTCCCGTCCCTATTGCTATGAAAACAAGACTGGAGTAACTGGATTTTCTCTTTCTGTATTCCCCGAGAGCGGAAGCATTTACGTCGTTTTCCAGGAAAATAGGTATTCCGAGCTCTTCTTCCAGCTCGCAACCCAGCCTGACCTGGTCCAGTCCGTCGATATTGGGTGCATAATTTACCGTCCCGTCTTTGTTGACCACGCCGGGTGCGGCTATGGCCAGCCCTTTTACCCTCTCGAAACTGACTCCGGACCAGGACTTGCTGTCCCGAACTACTTCAAGTACGTCCTGGTAGAGTTCCTTCCAGTGGTCCGGGGTCCTTATCTTGCCTGTTTTTTCCAGTTCGCCTCCGAGGTTCCCCAGTCCGTACTTTACCGAAGTACCGCCTATATCCATGCTGATAAAGTGACGCCCCTTCGAATTGACGGAGAGCAAACGGGGTTTTCGACCAACTTTGGAATACTTTTTGTGCTTGTCCTCCCGGATTAAACCTTCTTGCAGCAGTTGATCTACGGAAGACGAGACCGCAGTCTTGCTCAAACCGCTCGATTCGGCTATATCGGTTCTGGATACCTCGCCTTCCTGCTGAATTAGATGGAATATCATCTCCAGGTTTTCCCGGCCGATAGAACTGGGATTTAGGCCTTCCGTCGAGTCTGACATTTTATATTCCCCTGTGATAGGTATATATTAATAATTAACAAAGTTTATTAACTATTACAATTTTAGAATATCAAAGCTCGGGGCCTCTGTCAAGTGGGAAGTTTAGTGCGGGATTTTGAGAAAGTTCGAGAGCTGGATGAACCGTTGAGTTTTAGGCGCCCTGACGAAACGGGGGCCGGATGCTTGTTTCGCCAGGGCTAACCCTGAAGTGATGGCTTAGCTAAGCTGGATTTCGTTCATCTTCCTGACGAATTTTGTAACGGAACTTCTCGGCAAGAAACGGGTGAGCTGGGGGGCAATTGAAATGAACGTCCCAGGAACTACCACGCGCTTACCTTTCTTTAGGCCTTCGTAGCCCGCCCTGGCAACTTTATCCGGTTGAAGACCGTAAGGATCACCCGAATCGCCGTCGCTTCCGGGCATTTTACCCTTAACCTTAAAATCAGTATCGACCGGCCCTGGTGAGAGAGCGGTAACTGTTATCCCTTTATCCGCAACCTCTTCCGCCAGCGCTTCGGAGAAGTGCTGAACGAAGGCCTTCGTGGCGTAATATAAAGCCATCAGGGGTCCGGGCTGAAACGCAGCAAGCGAGGAGACGTTAAGGATCTTGCCCTGCCCACGTTTTTCCATTTCGGGCAAAAACAGTTTCGTCAGATGGATAACAGCGTCCATGTTTAGGTGCATCATCTCCCTATCCGTCTCCCAGTCCGTGACGGAAAACTCACCCATTTGACCCCGGCCGGCGTTGTTAATTAAAAGATCTATTCTATAGTTACTTTTATTTGTCCTCTCAAATATCCGCTCCGGCGTATCCGGCTGGCTCAGATCCCCCGGTATTATCAATCCTTCAACCCCGTATTCCTTTTCCAGTTTCTCCTTTGCCCGTTCGAGTTCGTCCTCGCTTCTGCTTACCAGTACAGGGTTGTAACCATCCTCCGCCGCGAGCTTTGCCAGCTCGTATCCTATTCCTTTGGAGCCGCCGGTAATTAGGGCTCCTTTTAATTGGTCTTTCACGTTATCACCTGCTTTCGTTAATTATACTGGTTGAACTCTGTAAAGAAATGGCCGGGGTTCTCCACTCAGTTCGCCGCCATGATTTCCCGGGAGCGAAAACATGCAGTGGAACCAATTAAAGTGAGCGATCCAATGGCCAGAATCAGCGGTATAGCACCCAGCTGTTCGAGCAGAAACCCGGTAATCCCGTACGCTACTGGCATTGCTGCCATCGCACCCATGTTGACTAAACTCATGACCCTGCCCCGCTTGCTGTCTTCCGTGGTTCTCTGAAGGAGGGTAATGATCGGTACGTTAGTAAAAGAACTACCCGCACCGACTCCGACAAGGGTTGCACTTAATATCGCAATCGTAATCAGGGTCGGGAGTAAAAAGTTCTGACTGACCATGAAGACGACAGAAAAAGCTACAAGGGAAGCTCCGATACCAAGTATGCCCGAGCCCAGGCTCTTACCCCGGTGTACGGTTACGTTGCCGATGATCATGCTTCCGGCAAAGGTACCGACGGAAAGACAGGCCATCATGGTTCCGTAGACGATCGCGGTGAGGCCGAGCACTTCCTTGATAAAGAATGGGAGTATGACGTTGATCGGTGCCATAACGAAGTTTAAACCCGCAGCAATTACGATCAATTGTTTGATAAATGGGTCGTTCATTACGTAATGAAGCCCACCTTTTATTTTGACTGCTATATCGCTGTAAAGGTCCTCGATTCCCTCTCTTGAAACGGGCCCGTAGTTTATCAGCGAAATAAAGACGGTCGATAGGAAAAAGGAGGCTGAATCCAGGATGAACGAGTTAGCGGGCCCGATCGTAGCGACGACCGCTCCCCCCAATGAAAGACCAAACAGCGAGGAAACGGATCTGGTAATCTGGATCAGCGAGTTAGCCGGATCCAGATTTTTCTCTTCCACCAGGTTGGGTATGCTGGAGAGGCGAGCCGGGCCGGCGAAGGCCTCGGCGGTACTTGTTAAAAAGGCCGCTAGAAAGATCATCCAGATCCGGAGAAATCCCAGAGAATAGGCCACTGGTATGACCAGAACTATCAAGGTTCTGCTCAGATCGGAAAGAACCATGATTCGTTTTCGGTTAAACCTATCGACGATAACGCCAGCGGGCAGGCCAAATAGCAGGTTGGGCAGAATGCTTACTGCCAGAATTGCCCCCATAGATAGTGCGGAACCGGTTAGTTCCAGAACCAGCCAGGCGAGAGCGATTTCGTGAATTCCATCGCCGATTCGCGATATCAGCTGGCCCAGCCAGAGCTTTAAAAAGTCGGTATTCTTCAGAGTTTTTAACATGTCGTGCTCCCATGGTTTTTGATTGGTTCCGGCAGCAGCAACAAAGAGCTACCAGAGGTGTACTAAGCGAAAGTTCAAATTTTGATTGTGCCTCGGCTGCGCAGGTAAGTTTACTTACCCAGTCGGATTTCGACCCGGCTGTCACCGTCCTCGATGTCCACCAGCTTTCCGTCGAAAGTACCTTTGTCTATTTCATCAATAACTTTTTCGAGGTCTACCCCTTTTTCGGAAAGCTTTTGTCGGGCCTTCTGAGGAACGATCTTTTTCAGGAACTTCGCCAGACCCACGGGGAAGGTAATGTTTACCTCCTCTTTTCCGTCTTCAACGACGAGTATCTTTAAAAAGCTGGCATCATTGGATTTTTCCACCACACTACCAGTACCTTTGTCCTCTTCTTTGCTTGCCCCTAGTGAGTCCAGTAATTCTTCCGCCTCCTCCGCGTCAATTTTTCCTTCTTCGAGCATCCGCAGGACTTTCTTTCTCTCCTCGCTCATAGCATTTACCTCCTTTAAAGCTCCTTTAATTTTCTTTTTGCTTCTTCGAACTCAATTTCGCCTTCTTCCAGAGACGCCAGAACCTCGTTCCTTTTCTCCACCGTTTCGTCGTCCGGGCTTTCCTCGGGCGTGTAGCCCAGTGACTCAATTACCTCGTCTAGCTTCTTCCGGACCGTCGGATAGGAGATTCCCATCTCTTCCTCGACTTCCTTTATATTGCCTCGAAGCCTGAGAAACATTTCGACGAATTCCAGCTGTTCTCCGTTTAGCTTTGAAAACTTACCCAGCTCGAAATCCCCGCTCAGTTTGGTACGACAGCTGGGACACTCCAGTTCAGTAACCTTCATTCTCTCGCCACAAACAGGACACTTACCGATAACTTTTTCCGACATGCTGAATCACGCCCCCGATTTAACTTATGCGGTATTATATAACTAATATTTAAAAATTTCAAGTAAAATATTAATAATTCTTATATAATGTTTAATAATCTT
>Ga0207414_1000625_pt1 | contig 15254 bp, 15 predicted proteins | sample PonA231FremontCA_2_FD_187269 | JGI IMG/M metagenome (GOLD analysis project Ga0207414, IMG submission 187269) | Marine sediment microbial community from Fremont, CA, USA - Pond A23 Sediment 1 (SPAdes) | ecosystem: Environmental > Aquatic > Marine > Unclassified | place: USA: Fremont, California... | reverse complement strand
TTTCTAATGAAATAGAAGATGATATACGGAAAAGATGTAGACTAAAGAAATTTAATAAAGGAAAAATATTATTTTTCAAAGGGGATAAGGCTAATTCCTTTTATATAGTATTAAAAGGTGAAATAAAAGTGATTAGAACTTCTGATTCAGGTAGAGAAAAAATTTTAAAAAAGATGAAAAGTGGTGATTTTTTTGGAGAAATGGGAATCATTGAAAAAAACAAAAGATCTGCTACAGCTGTAGTAAATGAGAATTCTAATCTTATTATTATAGATAAAGATAGCTTTTTATATTTATTAAAAAAATATCCTGAGATTGCCTTAAATATGATTACTGATTTAAGCAAGAGATTACGCAAAGCAGATGAAGATATAGAGAATCTAGCCTTTTTCAATGTGGAAATGCAGCTTAGAAACTTTTTGAAAGAAAGAGGAGTCAAATTCAAAAAAACTGATAAATATATAATAGATGAAAATTTTACTCATCAGGAACTGGCAAATCATCTAGGTACTTCGCGCGAAACTATTACCCGAGTTTTTAAAAAATTAGAAGAAAAAGATGTAATTAGTCATAAAAAAGATAAAATGATTTTAACTGATGATAATTAATTTGGAAGTGATGTGATTGGTATCACTTCCATTTTTTTATTTTACCCTTCATAATTAAACTAAAGATTTAAAGGAGGAGAAGATTATGAAAAATTTTAACAAGATAGCTATTATTGCTGTGCTTTTTTTAGTCACTGTTACACTTGCTGGTTGTGAAGCTTTACCTGGAAATCTTTCAGGAGACAGTAATGGTACAGGTCAAATTGTGATGTCTGTGGCTGATGCTCCAGAAACTGCAGCAGATAATGTTTATGTTTCTATTGATAAAGTTTTAATTCATAATAGTGATAATGACGAATGGATTACTTTAAATGACTTTGAAGCAGAAGAAAATGGAACATTAAGAGTTGATTTGCTAGATTTTAGATTTGATGAACTCAAAATTAGTGACAAAGAAGTTCCAGAAGGTAATTATGACCAAATAAAACTAGAACTTGATGCTCCTAAGGATACTGGGGGAGGAGAAAAACCTACTTCTGCTAATACATCTATAAATTATACTTTAAATGATAAAGAATTTAGTGAAAGTATTTTTATTCCAAGTGAAAAATTTATAATTAATAAAGAAAATTCTAAAAATGGATTTAATGGTTTTCAGGTAGAAGATAATAGTTTGCCAACAGATATAGTTCTTGATTTTGATGTGAGTATTTTAATGGACCAAATAAATAATGATGGTTCAATTAATCACCCTAAAGGATTTTTAATGTTAACTCCAAAAGCTATAGAAGTAGTTAATAATAATAAATCTACTTCAATTGTAGGGGAAGTACTAAAAGATGGAAATACTGCAAATGAAGAAGTAAAAATAGAATTATATGAACAGAATTCTACTGATGATGAACCAATAAAAATTAATTATACTTCTATTAATGATGAAGATGATGAAATTGGTCATTTTAAATTAAGAGGAGTAGAAATTGGATCCTATCTTGTTAAAGCTTCTGTCACTTTAAATGACACTGATTATAATGGTGAAAAGGAAGTTGAAATTACAGAAGAAGATATTGAAACAGTAAAACCAAAGAATATAAAAGAAATAACTATTACTGAAGTCAATCAATAATTACATTTTAATATAATTATATAGCATCTAAGTCCTAACTGTAAAAGGTTAGGGCTTTTTTATTTTTATTTTAAAATTTATATTATATTAACCTAAATAAATTGACTGAATCAAACAATAATGGTATAATATTAGTAACAATTACTAATTTCTAGGAGGAAATTCTAATGAAATATCTTGATGGTAATAAGTTTCTGATGGCTTTTAAAAATGGAGCTGAACTGGTTACAGCCAGAAAACACCATCTTAATGAAATAAATTTGTTCCCTGTTCCTGATAGTGATACAGGTAATAATATGTCTTTTACTTTAAAAACAACCGCCTTAAAGGTTGACCCTGATAGTTCAATTTATAATATTTTAAAATCTATTTCTGATAATGCTATTGAATCAGCAAGAGGAAATTCTGGATTGATACTTGCTCAATTTTTTAGTGGTCTTTTTTCAAAGGTAAATGAAAAAAACAAAATTAATACTAAAGATTTTGCTCAGGCAGTTAAAAAAACTGTGCCTTATTTATACAATAACATAGATGATCCTCAGGAAGGGACTATGCTTAGTGTTATTCGAGACTGGGCTGAAAAAATGGATGAAAAGGGAGAAAAAATTGATGATTTTATTCTACTTTTTAAAGAATCAATGGATACTGCTTTAAAATCGCTGGAAGATACTAAACATCAACTGGAAGTTTTACGAGAAAATAATACAGTTGATGCTGGTGCCCAGGGATTTATTTATCTTTTAGAAGGGATGATTGACTATTTAGTTAATCCTGAGAAACATGAGTTTTTAGATGAAGAAGAAAAAGCAGATGAAGTTATTGCTGAAGATGAAGAATTTGCTATTAGGCCTGAAAAATTAGAGCATCGATATTGTACAGAGGTTTTTATGCTAACTAATACAGAATCAAAGGAAATTAAAGAGTTAATCCATGATAAAGGAGATTCTTTTATTGTTGCCTCTTCTGGTGAAAGAATGAGAATTCATATTCATACTGATAAACCGGATTATATTGTTTCCTTATTACGAGATAAAGGGGAAATAATTGACCAAAAAGTTGATGATATGCAGCGTCAATCTGAAATGGTCTATAATAAAAAAGAAGATGTTGCTCTTGTAACTGATTCAATTGCTGATATACCTTTAGAATTAATTGATAAATATCAAATTAATGTTATCCCTTTAAATCTGGTAATCGATGGAGTTAATTATTTAGATAAATTAACTATTACCCCTGATTATTTTTATGATTATGTAGATGAGGCAGATGAATTTCCAAGTTCTTCCCAACCTACAGTAGATTATATTTATAATAAATTAGAAGAAATTGCTGACCATTATGATTCCATTTTAATTATTTCTGTTTCTGAAGCTTTAAGTGGAACCGCAAAAGCATTTAAATCTGCTATCAAAACCTTAAAAAATGGAACGAAAAAAGACATTAATATTTCTTTTCTGGACTCAAAATTAAATTCTGGTGCTCAAGGACTTTTAGTTCAGAAAGCAGCTGAATTGATAGAAAAAGGGAATAATTTAGATCAGATAAATGATAAATTAAAAGATTATCGAAAAAATTCTAGAATATTTGTAAATGTTAATACAATAGATTATATGGTCAGAGGTGGTCGAGTTAGTTCTATGAAAGGATTTTTTGCCCGAATCTTAAATTTAAAACCAATAATTTCACTTGATGAAAATGGTGATGGAATTATTTGGGATAAAGCATTTAGTAGAAAAAGTGTAAACAAGAAAATGCTGGATCAGTTAAAAAAAGTAAAAGATAGTGGTAAATTAGAAAAATATAATATTGTTCATGCTGATGCAGAAGAAATGGCTAAAGAGCTGGCTGCAAAAACAGAAAAAGTTGTAGGTTTTAAAGCAGAATATATTATGAATATTTCATCTATTACTGCTTTAAATTCTGGGAAAGATGCTGTTGCATTGAGTTATTTAGCTGAATAATTTAAATTTTAGTTTGCAAAAGAAAGGTGGAAGAAAAAATGGGTATTTTATTTCAGGTGGCTATATTACTCTTCATTTATTTTAATGTCTTTTTTGTTCTTTCAGTAATAAAAAAAGATAATTCACTGGTTGATATCGGTTGGGGATTTGGTTTTGCTCTGGCAGTTCTTTATACTTTATATCAAAGTAGTGTTTCTGGTACTGCTTTACTTTTAGCTATAATGATTACTGTCTGGGGAGGGAGACTTGGTTTTCATATCCTGGCCAGAAAAATAGGTAAACCAGAAGATTTTCGTTATCAAAAATGGAGAGAAGAGTGGAAAAACTTTTATCTTCGTTCTTATTTTCAAATCTATATTTTACAGGGAGTATTATTATTTCTTATTGTTTTTCCAGCGGTAAAAGCAATTAAAGTTTCTACAGGATTTTTAGGAACAATTGGATATCTTGGATTATTAGTCTGGTTAATTGGATTTTTCTTTGAAGTTGTTGGAGACTGGCAGTTAAAAAAATTCCTTGCAAATGAAAATAATAAAGGAGAAATAATGCAGTCAGGACTCTGGAAATATACCAGACATCCTAACTATTTTGGTGAAGCAACCATGTGGTGGGGAATCTTTTTGATAGCATTAGATAGTGGAGTAGGTATCATTTCTATAATTAGTCCAATTACAATTACTTATCTACTTTTATATGTTTCTGGAGTTCCTCTTTTAGAAAAGCACTTTGAAAATGATCCTAAATTTCAAAAATATGCTAAAAAAACTAATAAATTTATTCCCTGGTTTCCCAAAAAGCAATAATTAGATAAGATTATCTATAAAGTCTAGATTTAGGATAATAACGGCATAGACAGATGGTCCAACATGACAGCCCAATGTTGGACTTATTCTTGTCGTAAAAGTTTTATAATTAAGATTATCATTAACTTCAGAAATTAATTTTTCTTTAAAATTATCCATATCGTTAAAACGATCACCATGAGCAAATCCAAGCCATGCTTTATTGGTTTTATCTAACTTTTCTAAGGCAAGTTCAAGCATTTTTTTAGTGGTTCTTTTTTTACCTCTGGTTTTATCAAGAGGAAGAACTTTACCAGTTTCAGTACTGATTGAGATAATTGGATTGATATTTAAAATACTACCTAACATAGCTTTTGCTTTTCCAATTCTACCACCTTTTTTCATATATTCCATGTCATCAACTGTAAAATATAGTAAGAGATTATTTTTTGCTTCTTCCAGTTTTTCTACTATCTCATTAATTGAATTTAATTTGTTAGTTAATTTAGCTGCCAGTAAAACAAAAAATCCCAGGCCAAGAGATATACTAGCTGAGTCAAAAGTTTCTACATTATTTATTTTAGAAGCAGCTTTGGTGGCAGTTTTATAAGTACCACTTAAGCCATCTGAAACATGAATAGATAAGATCTTATCGTATTTGTCTTTCATTTCATTATATTTATTTTCAAAGCTTTTGAGTGAAGGTTGTGAGGTTTTAGGTAATTTATCAGCTTCTTTTAATTTAATAAAAAATTCTTTCGCATTTAAATCTACTCCATCAATATAAACTTCATTATTGAAATTTACAGAAAGGGGTACAACTTCAATATCATATTTATCCAGTATTTTTTGATTTAGATCAGCTGTGCTGTCAGTTACTATACCAATTTTCATTCTATCACCTCAAAATTGTAAATTTTTCTTATTTTTTCATTTATATTAATAATATAACTTTTCAAAATAAATATCAAATAGACTTAATTAACTGTTTGAATGAAAGTCTGTCTATGGTATAATTAATTTGACAAAAAGTAAATTATTTTGTAGGAATATATACATTTGTTAGGCAAAATGTAAAGAGGTGGAATCAATGCCTTCAAAATTAAATGGAGTTAACCCTTTAGTTGATAACTTTATGTCCCAAAGACTGAGGGAATCTGATAAAGTTCAAAAAAGAAAAGAAAGAGAAAAAGAAGATGAATCAAAGCGCAGATATTATGATAAATTGAGCATTTCTCATTTAGGAAAGGTTTTAAATTCAATACACAATGAATTAAAAGAAATTGGTAATCAGAAAGCCCTAAATGCTTTTGATAAAATTATTGAATTAATAGCAACCCCACCTGATAATATAGTTGCTGTTAACTTTACAGATATTGTTGCTGCTTTAAGTGAAAAAGAAAGTGATGAATTTTTAAGATTATTTATTATAGCAGAAGATATAGCAAATAGCAGTCTTTCTTTAAAAGATTGGTTGAACAGTCTCATTAATTTTGATTTAAAACAGCTAAAAACCCATCTGGATTTAACAGAGGTTTTTTTAGAAAAAAATAATAAAGATTGGTTTTATAAATATATAAACTCTTTAAACAGGGTAATAATAAATCAAAATTTAAATAAAAAAGATAAAAAAAATGAAATTAATAATATTATCTCTAAATTCAAAAATTACTTGCCATAATCTTTTTACATGGTTAGTTGATTATGATATAATCACAATATGTATCAAAATTGTTTAATTTTCCTACTTTTGACCTATTGTTAGGTTATAGTAATTTATATAGCAGGATTTACTTACAAAAAAAAGAATATTTAATAAAGAGAACTAATATTTAAATAGAAGTTCATTACATAAATTTGGAGGTGGCTTGTTTGGAGACATTATTAATAGTAGATGATGCAGCTTTTATGAGATTGAATTTGAAAAATATTTTAAAAGATAAATATGAAATAGTCGGTGAAGCTGAGAATGGCATAGAAGCAGTTGAAATGTATAAAGAAGAAAATCCAGATTTTGTAACAATGGATATTACAATGCCTGAAATGGATGGTTTAGAAGCTATAAAAGCCATAATGGATATAGATCCTGAAGCACAGATTATAGTCTGTAGTGCAATGGGTCAGCAAAAAATGGTTATTCAGGCCATAGATGCTGGTGCTCAAGATTTTATAGTAAAACCATTTAAAGATGAACGCGTAATAAATGCTTTAGCTAATTTATAGATGAAAGGGGATTTTCAGATATGGATTCTACAATTAATTTACTTCAATTAGGTCTTGATGGAGCTAAAAAAAGACAGGAAGCTATCTCTAATAATATTGCTAATGTAGATACCCCAGGCTATAAAAGAAAAGATGTAGATTTTTTATCTGTACTTAAAAAAGAAAAAGCTGCTAATAATAAATCTGAAACAGGTTCTAAGGTTTCGAGACCGAAAAAACCTACTAGTTCAGGATTGAAAATGACAAATAGTAAGCACATAAATTCACTTAGTTCAAAACAGAGTGAATTTTCTTTTAATACAGAAAATAATACAAAATATAGAAATGATAATAATAATGTTGATATAGATCATGAAATGGCAGAAATGGCCAAAACAAATCTCTATTATAGAACTTTAGCTCAAAGAATTAGTAGTAAATTTAGTAATATCAATGAAGTTATTTCTAAAGGAGGTAGTTAATAATGTTTGATAATTTTAATATTAGTGCTTCAGGTTTAACAGCCCAAAGGTTGAGGATGGATGTAATTTCTGAGAATATAGCAAATGTTAATACTACTCGGAATGCTGAAGGAGAACCCTATCGAAGAAAAATTCCTGTATTTTCAGAGAAACAGGGATCTTTTAACCAAATTTTAAATAGTAAAATGAATAAAGGAAGCAGTGAAGCCAAAGGGGTAGAAGTAGATGCTATTAGAGAAGACCAATCTCCTTTAAAAATGAAATATGATCCTCAGCACCCTGATGCAAATGAAAATGGTTATGTAGCAATGCCCAATGTTAATGTAAGTAGTGAAATGGTTGATATGATAAGTGCCTCCAGAGCTTATGAGGCCAATGTAACTGCTCTAGAAACAGCTAAAGACATGGCCCAACAAGCCTTGAGGATTTCACAGGGTTAATTAAGAAAGGGAGTGTTTTAAAGTGATTGAATCAATTAATGGAAATTATAGTATTACTCCTTTAGAAAAAACAGCAGATAATAATAATGGTAATCAAATTTCTTTTTCAAAATTACTAGAAGATAATCTTAATAAAGTGAATAATATGCAAATTAATTCAAATGAAATGACTGAACAATTTGCCCTTGGCAATATTGATAATGTACATGATGTTACAATTGCTGCTCAAAAAGCAAGTACGGCTTTGAATTTAACTGTAGCAGTTCAGAACAAAGTTATGGATGCATATAATGAAATTATGAGAATGCAAGTCTGATTTATATACTTCTGATTAATATAATAATTAATATTTGGATGAAAGAGGTAGTAAAATGGGTGAATGGTTGCAAAAATACATAACTCAGCTTAGAGAGCTGTGGGAAAATTTGAATAATAGAGCAAAGATAATTATTGGAGTATTAGGTGCTGCAATGATTGTTGCTTTTATCTTTTTGATAATGGCTGGAGGTAGTTCTAATTATAAACCTCTTTTTGGTGATTTATCTTCCCAGGATGCAGATGCTATTGTTGAAAGACTTCAAGAACAAAATATAGATTATAAATTAGCTGATAATGGGTCAACTATTCTAGTACCTGAAAATGTTGTTTATGAAACACGTTTGGATATGGCTGGTGAAGGTCTGCCAGATCAGGGGATGGTTGGCTTTGAAATTTTTGATGAAACAAATTTTGGAACTACTGATTTTGAAAGACAGGTAAATTTCTATAGAGCTTTAGGTGGAGAAATGAGTAGAACAATTCAAAATATGGAGATTATTGAATATGCAAGAGTTCAGGTAACTGCCCCTCAGGAAAGTTTATACATAGAAGAGGAAAAACCCTCTGAGGCTTCAGTTTTATTAAAAGTTAAGTCTGGTTATAATATTAGTCAAAATGAAATAACTGCTATTTCTAATTTAGTAGCTGGAGGAGTTCAGGGCTTAACTACTGAAAATGTAACAATTGTAGATACAAATGGTAATTTACTTTCCAATAATAATGAAGGTAGTGGAATAAATAGTACTGAAATGACTGCAAATCAATTTCAGATGCAGCGTGATTTTGAAAATCAATTAAAAACTGACCTGAGATCAATGCTTATGAAAGTAGTTGGACCAGGTAACTTTACTATTCAGGTTAATGCAAAACTTAATTTTGATCAGCGCGAAACTGAAAGTAAAAGTTATTCCCCGGTTGTTGATGATGAAGGAATAGTTAGGAGCCAGGAAAGTGAGCAGGTTAGTCAGGAAGGACAAACCGGTACTGCTCAGGGCGCACCTGGAGTTGAGGAAAATGTTCCTCAGGAAGAAGCTACTCAATATCAGGGAGAAGATGCTGAAACTCAAAGTAGTAGTTATGAAAGTACTAATACTGTTACTAATTATGAAATAAATGAAAAAATAGAAAAACACAAATATGCTCCTGGTGATGTAGAACAACTCTCTGTTTCAGTGATTTTAAATAATGAAGAGAATGAAGAAACAGTTAATAATATAAGGGATGCTGTTCAGGCAGCAATTGGTTATCAGGAAGATCGTAATGATCAGGTTAGTGTAACCAGTATGCAATTTAATGATAGCCTGGAAGAAGAGGCTACTCAGGCCCAATTAGCTGCTCAGGCCGAAAATAGAAGAAGAATGTATATATATGGTGGTTTAATAGCATTTATCTTACTGGCCCTTATTGCAACATTCTTTATTTTACGAAGAGGAACAGAAGAAGAAACATATGAAACAGGCCAGACAGTTGATATGATGGTTGGAGAAGAAGAGACTTCATCTTCGGAAGAAGAATTATCTGAAGAAGAAAAAGAAAGAAGAAGAATGAAAGAAGAGATAGAGGAATTGGTAAATGATAGACCTGATGAAATAGCACAATTACTTAAAAGCTGGCTTGAACAGGAATAATAATATAATAATTGTGGAAGAGAGGTGATTAGGATGCCTAAAAGTAATTTAACTGGAAAAGAAAAAGCAGCTGTTTTATTAGTATCACTTGGACCTGATGTTTCTGCTCAAATTTTTCAGCATCTTGATGATGAAGAGATAGAAGAATTAACATTAGAAATTGCCAATATGAGGCAGGTAGATAAAGAAACAAAAGATGAAACCCTCCGTGAGTTTTATCATTTAGCTGAAGCAAAAGATTATATTAATCGCGGGGGAATAGATTATGCCCGTGATGTATTAAAAAAAGCCCTTGGTGATGAAAAAGCGGGTGACATTCTTGAAAGATTGACGGCTACTTTACAGGTTCGTCCTTTTGACGCTATCAGAAAAACAGACCCATCTCAGCTTTTGAATTTTATACAGGGGGAGCATCCTCAGACAATCGCATTAGTACTTTCTTATTTACAGCCAGGTCAGGCATCTCAGGTTCTTTCTTCTTTACCTCAGGAAGTACAGACTGAAGTCTCCAAAAGAGTGGCAGTTATGGATAGGACTTCACCGGAAATTATTAAAGAAGTTGAAAAAGTCTTAGAACAAAAACTTTCTTCAGTAGTCACTAATGAATATGCAAGTGCTGGAGGAATTGAGGCTATTGTTGATGTCTTAAATCAGGTAGATAGAGGAACTGAAAAGAATATTCTCGATCATCTAGAAGAAGATGATCCTGAACTAGCTGAAGAAATCAGACAGAGAATGTTTGTATTTGAAGATATTACTGTTCTTTCCGATCAGGCAATACAGCTTGTAGTAAGACAGGTTGATTCTCACGATATAGCTCTTGCCCTTAAAACCGCAAGTGATGAAGTAAAAGAAAAATTATTAAGCAATATGTCCAACAGAGCTCGCGAAATGCTGGAAGAAGATATGGAATATATGGGACCAGTACGTGTCAGAGAAGTAGAAGAAGCTCAGCAGGGTATTGTAAATGTAATTAGAGAACTAGAAGATAGTGGTGAAATTGTAATTGCCCGTGGTGAGGAGAGTGAAGTAGTTGTCTAAGATTATCAAAGCATCCAGAATAACAGGCGAATATAAGCTTAGTGATGTAAAGATAGAAGAAAAGATAAAAGAAGAAAAAAAGAAAAGTAATGATCTTAGTGAAAATAAAAACGAAAAAAGCAATCATAATTTAAGTAAAATACAACAGCGAATTAAAGCCCGAAAAGATAAAATAATTGCTGAGGCAGAAGAAAAAGCAGATGAGATTAAAAAACAGGCTAAAGAAGAAGCCAGCAAAATAAAGGATAAAGCGGAAAAAGAAGGATATGACAGCGGTTATCAAAAAGGAAAAAAAGAAGGATATGAAAAAGGCTTTGATGAAGGATATCAGGAAGCTAAGAGTAAAGCTCAAACAAAAATAGAAGATTTGAATAAAATTTCTCAAAAAATAGACGAACATTTTGAAGAAGAACTGGAAAGTTTACCAGCAGAGGTTATAGAACTTTCTGTTAAAATTGCTTCTAAAATTATAAATAAAAAAATTAACTTTAATCCAGAACTTATAAATAATATTATTTTTGATCTATTAGAAGAAATTGGGGAGACTCATCAGGATATAGAAATAAAAATAAGTCCTGCTATGGAAAAATATATTAATGAAGTTGATATTGAAAATCAATTAAATCATGAAACATTGAAATTTGTTGCTGATGAATCTCTTATTGATGGAGACTGTATAATAGAAACTGAATATGGTGGCAAAGATGCCACAATTGAAAATAAATTGGAATTAATTGAAAAAAAATTATTACAGGGAGCAGGTTATAATGAAAAAGGTTGATCTTTCAGGATTATCTGAAGAATTGGATGATACCAAACTTAGCAGTAATTATGGCCATATTACAAGGGTAGTTGGTTTAATCATTGAATCTAAGGGGCCAGAAGTTAGTATAGGTGAATTATGTCATATAAAAAATAATGAAAGATCAGTTAAGGCAGAAGTTGTTGGTTTTGATGATAATCGAGTTTTACTTATGCCAATTGGTAAAATGGAAGGTATTAATCCTGGAGCAAGAGTTATTGCTACTGGTGAAAAATTAAAAATTAAAGTTGGCGAAAATATGTTAGGTCAGATTCTTAATGGAATTGGTAAACCAATTTTAGATAAAGATAAACAATTTTCAGGATTAACTGAAAGACCTGTTGATAGGAAACCTCCCAATCCGCTTTTAAGAAAAAGAATCAAAGATCCTTTAAGTTTGGGTATCAAAAGTATTGATGGTCTTTTAACCTGTGGTAAAGGTCAGAGAGTAGGTATTTTTGCCGGTAGTGGTGTTGGTAAGAGTACTTTACTGGGGATGGCCGCCCGTAATACTGAGGCTGATATTAATGTGATCGGTCTTGTTGGTGAACGTGGAAGAGAGGTAAGAGAATTTATAGAAAGAGATTTAGGTGAAAAAGGTTTAGAAAATTCTATTGTAGTAGTTGCTACTTCTGATAAACCTGCTCTTGTACGTTTTAAAGCAGCTCAAATAACAACAGCTATTGCTGAATACTTTAGAGATAAAGGTCAGGATGTCTTACTTATGATGGATTCTATTACAAGGGTAGCAATGGCCTTAAGAGAAGTAGGGTTGGCTACAGGTGAACCTCCAGCAACAAGAGGTTATCCTCCTTCTGTATTTGCAAAACTTCCTCGTTTATTAGAAAGAACAGGTACAAATGATAAAGGTACAATTACAGCTTTATACACTGTCTTAGTTGAAGGTGATGATTTTAATGAACCTGTTTCTGATACAGTTCGTGGTATTTTAGATGGTCATATAGATCTTTCCAGAGAACTTGCTTCTCGTAATCATTATCCAGCAATAGATGTTTTAAGCAGTGTTAGTCGTGTCATGGATGACATAGTAAATGAAGATCATATTGAAGCTGCCGGTGAACTCAAAAAAATGCTTGCAAATTATCGTGAATCTGAAGATCTTATAAATATTGGTGCTTATGAAGAAGGAAGTAATCCGGCTGTTGATAGAGCAATAGAACATATTGATGATATAAATGATTTTTTGCAGCAGGGAATTACTGAGAAAAGTAATTTTTCTCAAACCTTACAAAAATTAAAGAGAGTAGTAAAATAATATTTTATAATAGATAAAGACTGAAGGAGGCTTTAATTTATGTCTGCTTTTAAATTTGACTTACAAAAAGTGCTTAATGTAAGAAACATTGAAGAAGATATGGCTCAAAATAAGTTTCTGAAAGCTAAAGAAGAAAAAAAAGAAATAGAAAAAAGCCTGGAAAATTTAAAGGAGACAAAAAAAGATGTTCATCGATATATAAGAAATAATTCTTCAGTCGAACAAATATTACATGCCAGACGTTTTTTGCAAAAACATGATGAAAAAATAGAAAATCATCAGCAAAAATTATCTGCTAAAAAAAGGGAAGTTACAGAAAAACAAAAAGAAATGTTAGCTAAACAGAAAAAAAGAAAAGTTTTGGATAAATTAAAGGAGAGGAAATACAAAACTTTTTATAAAGAAAAAATAAAAGATCAACAAAAAGAATTAGATGAAATAGCCCAGCATGAGGGAGAGGAAAGATAAGATGAAAAAATATTTAATTGTATTCTTAGTATTTTTAGCTATATTTTTGACACTTGGTGTACTAAATTATTTTGAGATAATTTCCCTTACAAACTGGGGAGAATATGTTTTAACTAATACTCCAGTTTTAAAAGAATATGTAAAAAGAGATGAACAATATGATAAATTGCAAAAAGAAAAACAGGAATTAGATAGTGATTTTCAGAAGTTGAAATCTGAAAATGAAGAGTTGAAATCACAGCTCAAATCAGCAAATAATAAAATAGCTAATCTGGAAGAAGAACTTAAGAATATCCAAAATTCCTATCAGGAACTACAGAGTTCTGAAGCTACTGCTGAAGAAAAAATTAATAAATTAGTAGGAATTTATACAGAAATGGAAGCACAAAAGGCGGCTTCTATTTTTAGTACTCTTAATGAAGATCTTGCCTTAAAGATTCTTTCTAATCTTGATGGAGAAGTTGCCGCAAATATTATGAGTAATCTTGAACCTGAAGTTGCCGCTCAATTATCACAGGCAATGGATGAATAAAGATAAATAACTATTATTGGAAGGAGGTGATGTGATGGCAGAGATGATGGCTCAGGGCCTGAATAATCTAAACAATTTAGTAAAAAATCAAAGTAGTCAATCTACTAAAAATTCTAAAAAAACTGAGGGAAAAGACAGTCTGGCAGTTTTAGTTAATGGTAATGAAAAAGCTAAACAAACATTCAAACAATTATTACAAAATAATGATAGCAAAAAAGCCGATAATTCAGAAAAAATAGACTTTTCAAAATTGCTTGATGTCTTAAATCTATCAAAAGATGAACTAAAAGAGAAGATAAAAAATATGGATAAAAAAGAAATAAAAGATCTGGAAAAAATGGTGCAGATCGCTCTAGCAAGTATTTTGGAAAAATTTAATAGTGAAGAAAAACTAAAAAATATGGAAGAATTCGGTCTTTCTAAAGAACTGCTCAATAAAGTTAAATCAAAATTGGGCTTTATGCAGCAATTAATTAATAAACAAAAAGAAAACCTGGGAATGAAAATTTCTAATACTAATATGCAAGAGAATTCAATAGATGCAGGAGTAAACAATAATACTAATTCCAGTAAAAATAATGAAAAAGTTAATATTAGTAAAATTAATTTAACTAATAAAACTAATTCAACCAGTAAGAATGAAGGTCAAAATGTTGTAAGTGACCTAGGAGAAGATGCTAAAAATAACAATTTAGCTGAAAATTCCAGCAAAATTTCTGGAAACAAAGATAATAATATTACCAAAAATATTCTTGCTAAAATGAATGTAGATAATAAAGAAAATATGAGCAAAGCTGAAAAAGTATATTATCAGACACTAAAAAAACAGGCCAATGCAGAAAATAATCAAACAAAACAGGTATCTATTGGTTTAAAAGATAAAGGAAAAAATTTAGCATCCAGTCAGTTAAATTCTGAATTAAAGGCTAATCTCGATTTTAAAGAATTAAATAAAAGTAATGAACTCAAAAAACTACTAAATCAAGAGAAATTTAATAATACTGAAAATAAAATAGAAACAACTTCCAATAATACAAAACAGGATTCATCATTTAGCAATTTATTTTCTGGAAATCAGGAAAACAATAATTTTGCCCGGTTATTTGGGACGCAAAATTTTAATAATTCCAGTAATCTTAGTTCAGCTGAAAATACTCCTCAATTTAGCAATTCAGTTTTACAGGGAACAGAACTGGCTAAACAGGTTACTGAACAAATAAAATTAATAAATAAACCGGCAACAAATGAAATTAATTTACAATTAGAACCAGATTTTTTAGGTAAAGTTAAAATGAATTTAAAAGTTGAAAGTGGAAAAGTTACTGCTCGTTTTATGGTAGATAATATTTTGGTTAAAAACCATTTAGATCAAAATATTTCTCAGTTAAAATCTACTTTGATCAATCAAGGGTTTAATGTTGATAATCTGGAAGTAAATGCTGAAGATAGTGGTTATGATATGGGCAGAGAAGATGGCTCAAATCAGTTTTTTCAGGGTGAAAATCAAAAGCAAAACCATAGACAACTTAATTATAATGAATATGAACAATTAAAAGATGAACTTTTGGATTTGTCACCTGAAGAATTAGAAAAAATTGTTGAAAATGATCCTGAAAAGTTAAGAAACTGGGGTTATGTTCAACAAAAT
>Ga0207414_1000624_pt1 | contig 15279 bp, 11 predicted proteins | sample PonA231FremontCA_2_FD_187269 | JGI IMG/M metagenome (GOLD analysis project Ga0207414, IMG submission 187269) | Marine sediment microbial community from Fremont, CA, USA - Pond A23 Sediment 1 (SPAdes) | ecosystem: Environmental > Aquatic > Marine > Unclassified | place: USA: Fremont, California... | reverse complement strand
AATGACCCCAATGACCAAATGACTAACCAATGCCCAAATGACTAGAAGTACCCCTCCCGCTTGCGCTCCTCCATCGCGGCTTCGGCCCGCTGGTCGTCGGCCCGGGCCCCGCGTTCGGCCTGCTGCGTGGTGGCCACCTCCGCGATCACCTCGTCGAGCGTCGTCGCCGTCGACTCCACCGCGCCGGTGCAGGTCATGTCGCCAATCGTCCGGAAGCGGACCATCTTCTCCACGTAGCGCTCGTCCTCCCGCAGGTCGTTGTACGGGGACTTGGGCAGCAGCACGCCGTCCCGCTCGAACATCGTGCGCTCGTGAGCAAGGTACAGACTCGGAATCTCGACGCCCTCCTGCGCAATGTACTGCCACACGTCCAGCTCCGTCCAGTTGCTGAGGGGAAAGGCCCGGAAGTGCTCGCCCTGCCGGCTCCGGCCGTTGTACAGGTTCCAGAGCTCCGGGCGCTGGTTCTTCGGGTCCCAGTTGCCAAACCGGTCCCGGTGCGAGAAGAAGCGCTCCTTCGCCCGCGCCTTCTCCTCGTCCCGGCGCGCCCCGCCCAGGGCCGCGTCGAAGCCGTATTCCTCAATCGTGTCGAGCAGCGTGACGATCTGAAGCTTGTTGCGGCTCGCGTCCGGGCCCTGCTCCTCCTTCGCCCGGCCCGACGCGATGGTCTCCTCCACGCTGCCCACGATCAGGTCCAGGTCGAACTTCGCCATCAGGTTGTCCCGGAATTCGATCGTCTCCGGGAAGTTGTGGCCCGTGTCCACGTGGAGGATCGGGAACGGCACCGCCGCCGGATGGAACGCCTTCCGCGCCAGGTGAATCATGGTGAGGGAGTCCTTCCCCCCACTGAACATGAGGACGGGGTTGTCGAACTGGGCCACGGTCTCCCGCATGACGTGAATCGCCTCCGACTCCAGCCAGTCGAGGTGCTCGGAGGTGCCGTTGGAAATGGACATAACGAGTCGCGCAGGGATTCTGAAAAAGTCTGGCGCAAGGGAGCGCAGTGTGCCGACGCGGGCGGGAGCGTCGGGGCACCATTCAGGCGTGTATCGCCCTGCCCGCCCCAAAAGCGTCAAGGCCGATGCGGCACGCAGGGTGCCCGCGACGCACACACGAAAGAGCACACACGAGAGAGCAACGCGTGGTGCGGAATACGAGACGCGCAGGACGTGACATCGTTGGAAATGACACAAACCACGCGTGAACGTCGGAAACACGAATCGGAAAAGCAATGCCTGAGCCGAATCATTGGTGCCCTTTCGTCCCCACGACGCGGGCCGAACAGGGCTTGATCCGTCGTTTTTTCACGCGGCGGCAGTCCCATCTATCAATTTCGACTTTGCGGGGCGCCTTTTTATGTTACATTCAGACGTTTGAAACCCAATCTTCTTGGTCGTACCGACTGGCCCGTGCCCCGAAACGCTGCCCGCTCCACAGACACACTCCCGCTTGCCCGGCCGGACGTGACGAGCCACGAACGGGAGCGGGTGCTGGCGGTGCTGCGCTCGGGCCGCCTCTCGCGCGGCCCCGCCCTTGAGGCCTTCGAGGCCAAAATGGCCGACCGGTGCGGCACCGCCCACGCCGTTGCGGTCAGCAGCGGGACGGCCGCCCTGCACTGCATCGTATCGGCCCTCGACCTGGCGCCGGGCGCCGAGGTCCTGACGACGCCGTTCAGCTTCGTGGCGTCGAGCAACGTGCTGCTGTACGAGGACCTGCGGCCCCGTTTCGTGGACATCAACCCGTCCACCTACAACCTGGACCCGAGCCGTGTGGCGGCGGCCCTCACCCCACAGACCGAGGCAATTCTCGCGGTGGACGTGTTCGGCGTGCCCGCCGACTGGCCCGCCCTCGCCACGCTCGCCGACGCGCACGACCTCCGGCTCATCGACGATGCCTGCGAAGCGATCGGGGCGTCGGTGGGCGGACAGCCCATCGGGGCCTGGGGGGACGCCGCGTCCTTCGGGTTCTACCCAAACAAGCAGGTCACGACCGGGGAGGGCGGCTGCATCACGACCGACGACGCCGACCTGGCCCGCCACTGCCGCGCCCTCCGCAATCAGGGACGGTCTCAACAGTCGTCGGGTCGCATGCGCCACGACCGGCTCGGCTACAACTACCGGCTCGACGAGATGTCGGCGGCCCTCGGCTGTGCCCAGCTCGACCGCCTGGACACGCTCCTCGACCGCCGCGCCGCCGTCGCCGCGATGTACGCGGACGCCCTCGCGCCCCTGTCCGACGACGTGGCGCGCCCCGTGGACCCGACCGGGGCGGAGCGAAGCTGGTTCGTGTACGTGGTCCGCCTGCGCGACCACTTCGCCCCGGATGCTCGCGACCAGCTGATGGATCGCCTGCAGGCCCGCGGGATCGGCTGCGCGCCGTACTTTCCCCCGATCCCCCTGCAGCCCCCCTACCGGGACCGGTTCGGCTTCGCGCCGGGCGACGTTCCGGTGTGCGAGTCGGTCTCGGCGCGGACGCTGGCCCTGCCCTTCTTCGGCGACATGACCCGCGCGGACGTCCACCGGGTGGCCGAGGCCCTGGCCGAGATCTGTCCGACCCTCCCCCGCCAGTCTTGACGCCCATGCCTGCACCGTCCTCTGTGCATTCGGTGACCAAGCGGGGCCTCGACCTCGTCGGGGCAGGCCTGCTTCTCGCCGGGCTGTCCCCGCTGCTCGGCCTCGTCGCCCTGAGCGTCTGGCTGGACGACGGTCGGCCGATTCTGTTCACCCAGACCCGGATCGGGCGCGACGGCGTGCCGTTTCGGCTGTTCAAATTCCGCACGCTCACGCACGAGCCGGACGATCCCACGCGACCGGCGGCCCACACGACCGGTGTGGGCGGCGTTCTCCGGCGCTGGGCCCTCGACGAACTGCCGCAGCTCTGGAACGTCCTGCGCGGCGAGATGAGCCTCGTCGGCCCCCGCCCAACGGTGCCGGAGCAGGTGGCGCGGTACGGCCCACGCGAACGGCGGCGGCTCCGGGTGCGCCCCGGCCTCACCGGCTGGGCCCAGGTCCACGGCCGCAACGCCCTCTCGTGGCCCGAGCGCATCGACCGGGACGTGTGGTACGTGCAGCACCGCAGCCTCCGGCTCGACCTGCAGATTTTGGCCCGCACGCCGCTCGTCCTGGTGCGGGGCGTGGGCGTGTACGGGGCCGACGCGAAAAACCCCTCGTTCTCTCCTGGCTCCCAGCTGCATGCCTGACCCTACTCCCCTCCTCCTCGTCGGCGCGGGCGGATTTGGGCGCGAGGTGGCCGCGCTTGTCGAGGCCCTGAACCAGCAGGCCCTGACCTGGACCCTGCGCGGGTTCGTGGACGACGCCCCGGCCCTCCGCGACACCACCGTGATGGGGATCCCGGTTCGGGGCGATGTCGACTGGCTCGCCCGCCAGACCGGCCTCTCTGTTTCCCTCACCATCGGGGATGGATCGGCGCGCCGGGCCGTGGCCGACCGCCTCACCGACACCGATCTCCAGCCCGCAACGCTCGTCCACCCCACGGTTTCTGTGCACCGCACCGTCGCCCTCGGGCCCGGCACCATTCTCTGCCAGGGGGCCGCCCCGACCGTAGACGTGCAAATCGGCCCCCACGCCGTTCTGGACCAGCACTGCACGGTGGGGCACGATGCGGTGCTCGACGCCTTCGTCTCGCTTCGCCCTGGGGCCCGCATTTCCGGATCGGCCCACCTGAAGCAGGCAGTGACCGTGGGCGCGGGGGCGGTCGTGCTGCCCGACGTGACCATCGGCGCCGGCACGACGGTGGGGGCCGGCGCGGTGGTCACGGACGACCTGCCTCCCGACTGCACCGCCGTCGGGGTCCCCGCTCGCCCCCAATAGACGTGCCCCATGCACATTGCCGTTTTCCTCCAGCACTACCACACCCCGGACTGCCCCACCGCGGGGCGGCCCTACGCGCTGGTGGAGCGGCTGGGCCGGGACCACGAGGTCACCGTGATCACGACCCGGGCCTGGGAGGAGACGCGGACGGCCCATCGGTTTCCGTGGGCGCCGCCGGGCGTCGACCTCGTGCGGTTCGACGTGCCCTACGACAACGCGATGTCGGCCCCGAGACGACTGGTGTCGTTTCTGCACTACGCCGCCCGGGCCGTCCGGCATGGCCTGCAGATGCCCCGACCGGACGTGATTCTCGGGTCCTCGACGCCCCTGACCGCGGCGGCCGCTGCGGGCCTCGTGGCCCGGGTGCGCGGCGTCCCGTGGGTCTTCGAGGTGCGCGACCTCTGGCCCGCCTTTCCCCTCCAGATGGGCGCGGTGCCGGACGTCGGTCTGCACGGACTGCTGCGGTGGGGCGAGGCGGGGCTGTACCGGAGCGCCACGCACGTCGTGACGGCCTCCCCGGACATGGAGCGGCACGTCCGCGTCCGGGCGCCCGACGCGTCGGTGACGACATTGGAGTACGGGGCCGCCCCCACGGTTCTGGAAACAGTCGACGAGGAGGCCCGCCGGGCCCTGGCGGAGCACCTGTCCCCCACGCGACGCTTCCTCGTGCTTTACGCCGGCACCTTCGGCCGCGCCAACGCCATCCCGACGCTGCTCAACGCGGCCCGTCGCCTCGTCAACGCCCGCTCGGACGTGCTCGTGGCCCTTGCCGGACGGGGCCACCACGCCCCGCTGGTAAAGCAGGCCGCCGGCCGGCACGACGCCATCCGTCGGCTCCCGCCCCTCCCCTACCCCGACGCCCTCGCGCTGTTCGGGCGCGCCGACCTTTCGCTCGTCCCCTTCCGCGATCGCCCCGTGCTGGCCGCCAACGCGCCCAGTAAATTTTTCGACAGCCTCGCCGCCGGAACGCCCGTCGTGGTGACGAACCCTGGGTGGACGCGGCGGTTTGTGGAGCGGCACGCCTGTGGCTGGTTCGTCCCACCGGAGGCCCCCGGCGCCCTCGCCGACCGCGTGCGGGCCGTCCTGGCAGCCCCCGATGCCCGCGCCCGGGCCGCACAAAATGCCCGCGACGCGGCGCGGCGGCACTTTAATCGCACCCGCATGCTCGACCGGTACACGGCCCTGCTGGAAGGTGCCGCCGGTGGTTCCGCAAAGCGGCCGTAGCCCCGCCCCGCCGAGAACCGGGGCACACCTCAAAACTGTCAGCGCCTGCTCGTTTGATGCCTTCCTCCACTCCGAACACAGACGACACCGCCGTCGGGGCGTGGCCCCGCCGGTGGGGGCCGCTCCTGCTGGCCCTTCCGGATGCACTGCTCCTGTGTGGGGGGCTGGTTCTCGGGTACGCCGCCTGCGCTGGGGGCGAGGCGCTCCCGCACGGGACCGAATGGGGCACGGCGGCTGTCCTGGGCGCGTACGGGACTGCATTGGTGGGCAGCGGCGCCTACCGCCTGTCGCCCCGGCAGACGGACGTGTCGGACCTGTTGCGCCTGGGGGCGGCGCTCCTCGGCGCGTGGGGCGGGACAGTCGCGCTGACCTACGTGATCGACCCGGCCGCCGTGCCGCCCCGCAGCGTCCTTGCGGTGCTGGGCGCCGTGGCCCTCGTCGGCATTCCGGGCGTCCGGGTGGGGTGTCGGGGGCTTCTCGCCATGCGGTCCGCCCCGCCCGACCGGTCGGCGCTCGGCGTGTCCCCCTCCCCCGCACGCCTGGAGGACCTCGTGCCCCGCGACCCGGTGGCCGTAGACCGGGCCGCCCTGCGCGCCGCGCTGTCCGACCGCACCGTGCTCGTGACGGGGGCGGGCGGGTCCATCGGGGCGGAGCTGAGCCGGCAGCTGCTGGCCCTGGCGCCGTGCCGGATCGTGCTCGTGGACGTGAGCGAGCGCCACCTCTACCGCCTGGAGCAGACCCTGCGGGCCAACGGCTATGGCGGCGACCTGGACCTGTGCATCGCCGACGTGCGCGACGCCCCCCGGATGGACGCTCTTCTGGCCCGCCACCCGCCCGACGTGGTGATCCACACGGCGGCCTACAAGCACGTGCCCCTCATGGAGCACCATCCCACCGAGGCGTTCCGCAACAACACGCAGGCCTCCGTCCAGCTCCTTCAGCTCTGCGAGCAGCACGCGGTGGACCGGTTCGTTTTTGTGTCGACCGACAAGGCCGTCCACCCGTCGAGCATCCTCGGGGCGACCAAGCAACTGGCCGAGTGGTACATGCGCACGGGGCCGGCCTCGACGCGGTGCACGACGGTCCGCTTCGGAAACGTCTTCGGGACGGAGGGGGGCGTCGTGCCCCGGTTCGAAGACAAGCTTGCCGCGGGCGAGCCGCTCCCCGTGACCCACCCGGAGATGGAGCGCTACTTCATGAGCCCGGAGGAGGCCTGCGGCCTGATCCTGCAGACCCTGCTGCTCGACAACTATCCTACCTACAGTTTTCGAATGGGGGATCCCATTCGCATTCAGTGGCTGGCCGAGCGCCTGATCCAGCGCCACCACCCGCACGTCGACCCCGAGACGATGATCGAGTACGTGGGGCGGCGCCCCGGCGAAAAGCTCAGCGAACAGCTCGTGCGGGACGACGAGACGGTGCGTCCCACCGAGCACCCAAACATCCTCGGCCTGGACGGGCCGGCGCCGCACACTCGTGCCGTGCTCGACGCCCACCTCCAGCGGCTCCGGGCCGCGGCGGCCAACGAGTCACGGGCCCGGCTGCGGCACCTGCTTCTGGACACCTGCCCCGGCGGCCGGCGCCAAACGAACGGCGCGCCGTCGTCCCCCCTCGGGTCGTAGGGGCCGAGCGCACTGCTCCGCCGCGTCGCCGGCTTTCACCGACGCCGGGCCCGAACGTCCCCCCGGTCGCGGGCGCCTCTTTTCCCCCGAGCCCCGACGTGGATCATCTGTAGCGGGGGAGCCCGGAGCGGTCACGGAGTCCGGGCCCGTTGCGCTCCGGCCGGACAATGTCGAGTTGATTACGATCTGCCGGAACCATGTTTTCGCGACGGCGGGTTTTCAGAAGCGTTAGCCCCATTTCTGAAATCTGCTCGTCCCGCCGTGGTCCCCGACTTTCTACTGCCCGAGTGGGTGCCCAACGCACATCCGCTCATCGTGCACTTCCCCATCGCCCTCATCTTCGTGGCCATCGCCGCCGACGCCCTCGCCCTGTGGCTCGGGGAGCGCTGGGAGACGGGCCAGGAGGTGGCGACGGGGCTCTACGCGGCGACGGGGCTGAGCGCAGTCGTAAGCTACTACAGCGGCACCTGGGCGATCGACACGGTTTCCATCGTGACGCCCGGCGCCGCTCAGACCCTGTCGGCGCACTCGTTCTGGGCGTGGTACACGATGGTCTCGACGAGCGGGTACGCCCTCCTTCGGGCCGCCGGGCTCTTTATTCCCTGGGTCCGGACCCGGCGCGCCGCCCATGTCGTCCTGTTCCTCCTCGGGCTGGGGACCCTGGTTCCGATGCACGAGACCGGGGAGAACGGCGGGGCCATGGTGTACAAGCGGGGCGTCGGCGTCACGCGCACGCAGGAAATACCGGCCCCGTCTTCTCCCGCCCCGGATTCCACGCGCCGGGACACGGTGCACCGGGACACGGTGCGGGTTCCCGCGCCGGCAGCAGGCGGCTCGTCCGCCCCCGGCGCCGGGGCCCCGTAGTGCCGCCGAACGGATTTTAAAACGCGGCGAGGTCACGGGCCGCCTCCAGAATGCCCTCGTCGCTCGGCAGCACGCTCCGCTCCAGGGAGTGGGCGAACGGGATGGGCGTAAACTCGCCGGCGACGCGGCGGATGGGGGCGTCGAGGTACGTAAACGCGTCGTCGGCGATCTGAGCAGAAAGCTCGGCGCCGAAGCCGATGAACTCGTGGTCCTCGTAGACGACGAGCGCGCGGTTCGTTTTTCGGACCGACTCCAGAATCGTCTCCGAGTCGAGCGGCACGATGGTGCGCAGGTCGACGACCTCCACGTCCACGCCCTCCTGCGCCAGCTCCTCCGCCGCGTTGAGCGACTTCTGGGTCATCATGCCGTAGGTGATGATCGTCATGTCCGAGCCCTCGCGGGCGATGCGCGCCTTTCCGAAGGGCAGGGTGTAGTCCTCCGGCGGCGTGGGGGTGCGGGCCGACGCGGCGCGGTAGAGCGCCTTGTGCTCCAGGAAGAGCACCGGGTCCTCCGAGCGGATGGCGGTGGCGAGGAGGCCCTTCGCGTCGGCGGCCGTGGAGGGGAGGGCCACCTTCAGGCCGGGCGTGTGGCCGAAGATGGACTCGATGTTCTGCGAGTGGCACAGGCCGCCGTGGATGTAGCCCCCGCAGGGCACGCGGACGACCATCGGGCAGCTCCACTCCCCGTCCGAGCGGTAGCGGAAGGGCGCCACCTGATTGCGCAGCTGCTGCATCGCCGGCCAGATGTAGTCGGCAAACTGGATCTCGACGACCGGCGTAAAGCCGCTCGCGGCGTACCCCACCGCGGTGCCAATGATGGACCCCTCCGCCAAGGGGGAGTTGAAGCAGCGGTCCCCGCCAAACTCGTCGGTGAGGTCCTTGGTCGCGGTAAAGACGCCGCCCTTGTCGCCCGCCACGTCCTCGCCGTACACGATGACCGACTCGTCACGCGCCATCTCTTCTTTGAGCGTGCGGTTGATGGCATCGACCATCACCATCGGCTCGGCGTCCTCGTCGAGGTCGTCTTCGGAATTGTAGTCGAGACCGAGGTCGCCCTCGAAGAAGACGTGGTCGCCGGCGGTTTCGGGGGCGGGGTCGTCCTGCCGTTTCGCCCACTCGGTCGCCTCGTCGACCTCTTCGTGGACCTCCTCCTGCAGGGCCTCGGCATCCGCCTCCGTCAGAATGCCTTCGCCGATGAGGGCGGCCTCCAGGCGGTCAATGGGGTCGATCTTGCGGTCGGCCTCCAGCTCGTCGGGCGTGCGGTACTTGGTGTGGTCGTCCGAGGAGGAGTGGGGCAGCAGGCGCACCACGTCGGCCACGAGACAGACCGGCCCCTTGCCGTCGCGGATGTGCTGGATGGCGGCCTGCGCGGCGGCGGCACTGGCGAAAAAGTCGGTCCCGTCCACGCGCATCCGGCTGAGCCCCTCGTAGCCCGCGGCCAGCTTGTACGGGGTGCCGCCCGCGGTCTGCTCCTCGATGGGGACACTGATGGCGTACTTGTTGTCCTGCACCAGAAACAGGGCGGGCGCCTGCTCGCGGGCCGCCCAGTTGAGGGCCTCGTGGAAGTCGCCCTGCGAGGTGGCCCCGTCGCCGCACGAGATGTACACGTAGCCATCCTCCCCGCGCTGCTGAATCCCAAACCCAAACCCGACCCCGGGGTTGAACTGCGCCCCGACCGACGAGGCGGTCGTCATCACGTTGAGGTGCTTCAGGCCGAAGTGCTCCGGCATCTGACGCCCCCCCGAGTTCGGGTCGTCGGCCTTGGCGAGGTGGGCCAGCAGGGCCTCCTTCGTCGTCATCCCGAGGGAGAGCGCCATGCACAGGTCCCGGTAGTAGAAACAGAACCAGTCGTGGCCGGGGCCCTCGCCGGGCCGGGAGTAGCGGCTGAGGGCCGACTGCACGGCTTCGTGCCCGGCACACCCGATGTGGAAGTGGCCCTCCCCCTGCTTGAGCAGCGTCATCATCTTTTCGTCGAGCCGCCGCGAGAGCATCATCGTGCGGAGCCGCTGCCGCAGGTCGTCGGGCTCAAAATCGGCGGGGGACAGCTCGTCGACCTCGATCGATCCGTCCGACGTGATGGACGGAATCTGGGGGATGGCCGCGTGGCCGTCCCCGTGCATGAGGCTTTCGGCCGGAATCTCCTCCGCGGCCGTCTCCACGCCCCCCGCCGCGCCGGACGGCGAGGACGATGCATTCGTCTGAGTGTTACGGTCCGAGTCGTTCGTGTCTTGCATCTCGGGTGTAGCCATTGGTCGAAGCCAGCTGGATGAGTCGACACGGCGTCGAGCACCAAAGGATCCCCTTCCGCCGTTCGTCCCCGCCTGCCTCCCGCCCATGCGTTCTCCGCACGCTCCCTTCCAGACGCCATCACGGCCATGGGGGCACGCGCTGCGTCAGCTCCCCACTTGCAGCCCCCACTTGAAAGCGCTTCCGGGGCATCCGTTCTCTGGATGAGGGGCAGGCATCCCTTCTCCCGAAGTATACAAAAGTCTCGGGACTCCAAAAAGCCCCCTACGGCGGCCGGTCGGGAAGAGAGGGCGACCGCGCAACGACGGCCGCGGGCCACACGTCGGGCTACGCCTCAACGGCTTCCGGCTCGGGCTCGTAGGGAAGCTCGAACCAGAACCGGGTGCCTCGCCCCTTGGTGCTCTCAACGTGGATGTCTTCGCCGTGGGCCTGCAGGATCTGCTTGACGATGCTGAGCCCGAGCCCGGTTCCCCCACTCTCGCGGGAGCGGTCCGGGTCCACCCGGTAGAAACGTTCGAAGATGCGGTCGAGGTGGTCTTCGTCGATGCCCTGCCCCGTGTCCACGACCTCCACGCGGACCTTGCCGAGGCGCCGCTGCACCCGGCACCGCACCGACCCGCCCCCCGTGTAGGCGATCCCGTTCTCGATGAGGTTGGTCAGCACCTGGCGGACGCGGGAGCGGTCGGCGTGGACGAAGAAGCGGGACACGTCGGCCTCCAGGTCGAGCCCCTTTTCCTCGGCCTTGGGCCGAAGCATCTCGGCCACCTCGTCGACCAGGTCCTTCAGGTCAAACACCGACCGGTTGATGAGGTCCTCCTTGTACTCGAGGCGGGCAATGTCGATGAGGTCGTTGAAGAGGTTCTGGAGGCGGTTTAGGTTGGTGAGCGCCTTCTCGGCGTACATCTTCCGCTGCTCGTCGTCGAGCCCGGGCGTCCCGAGGGCCTCCAGGTACCCGCTGATGGAAAAGATCGGGTTGCGGACCTCGTGGGAGACGTTGCCGATGAACTCGCTCTGCAGCCGGGTCATGCGCTCCAGCTCTTCGATCTTTTCCCGGAACGTGTCGGAGGCCCGGTTGAGGCTTTCGGCAAGGTCTTGAAACTCCGCCGCGCGGGACTCGACCTGAATTTTGCCGGTCAACTTTCCATCGGCCACCCGGCGGGCCGTTTCGCTAATGCGGGTGAGGGGGGTTGTGACCTGGTAGGCCGCGATGAAGCTGCCGATGAGGGCCAGCACGAGTGCCAAGATCATTCCCAGCACGAGCACGACCTGAGAGCGCTGGGCCAGCGCGTACAGCGGCGGGGGCGGCTGGCCCACCTGCACGATCAGGTTCGCGGAGGGGCGGTAGAGGGCCGCAAGGAAGAACTGCTGCCCGCCGTCGGGGTCGTGCCGTGCAAACCGGACCGTCTCCTCCGTCATGCCTTCGAGGGCCGACACCTCCACCAGCGTGTCGGCCGGGAACGGAGCGGCCGTCTGCGGGGAGGGGCGGTAGGTCGTATCGGGGGTAACGAGGGCGACGTGCAGGTCTTGCAGCGCCGTCAGGTTGTCCACGATGCGCCCCCGCCGCACCGGGTCCGGCTCCTGCTCCGCCTGCACCGCAATCCGGTCGGCCTGGTCGTGGAGCGTCTCCTGCATGGCCGTCCGCATCTCCCCTCGGAGGACCAGCATCACGTACAGCCCCACGCCCACGACGGCCGTGCCCACGAACAGGGCAAACGTCAAGACCATCCAGGTCTGCGTGGAGGCCCGGCGGGGCAGGAGCGCGTCCCGAATCGACCGAACGAAAGACATACGGCGCAGGCAAGAGCCAACTCCCGCAAATCACAGGCGAACCCCGATGGGACTACGCTTCGGCCGACTCTTCCTCCTGCACGAACCGGTACCCAACGCCCCGAACCGTCTGGATGTGCTTCGCGAAGTCGCCCAGCTTCTCGCGCAGGTTCTTGATGTGGGCGTCCACGGTCCGCTCGGTCACCATCATCGCGTCCTTCCAGATGGTTTCCAGCAGCTGCTGTCGGGTAAAGGCCTTGCGCGGATGGCGCACCAGGTAGCGAAGCAGCTCAAACTCCGTCAGGGTCAGGCCCAGGTCCTCCCCGTTCAGTTCCGCGCGGTACTCGTCCTCGTAGATCTTGAGGCCGTCCACTTCGAGGATGCTGCTCTCCTCCACGCCGGAGCGCCGGAGCACGGCCTTCACGTGCGCCACGAGCACCTGCGGCGAGACGGGCTTGGTGAGGTAGTCGTCGCCCCCAAGCATCAGGCCTTCAATCTGGTCCTCCTCTTCGGTCTTTGCACTCAAAAAGACAATGGGAATCTCTTCGGTCTCGACGCGGTCTCGGAGCTCTCGACACACCTCGTAGCCGTCCACGCCGGGAAGCATGATGTCCAGGACGATCAGGTCGATTTTTCCGGAGGCCGTCTCGAGGGCCTCCTCCCCATCGAACGCCGTGTGAACAGTATATCCTTCCTCCTCAAGAAAATGACCTACGACTTCGACGACATCTTTTTCGTCGTCAACGACGAGAACATCGATGTCGCTGGGGTCGGCAGTAATGGGCATTGGTTATAAGGGGATTAATGAGTAGAAATAAACCTTTATAGGTCGTTCTGATTATAGGTCGTTCTGATCGCAGATCGGGAACGAACGATTCATTCGCCTTACATCCTATGCGACAGCCACAGGATGGGATGCAGCATCTGCATTGTGACTGCCGACTTAAATGTAACGATAGTGTGTATCGTTCAGCCCCCCGGCGTGGTGGGCCGTGCCGGACGGGCCAGGGCCCGCATGTCGTCGGTGCCGTTTTCGTCGATGCAATTTACGTGCCGTCGGGGCACACGGGGGGACACCCCGCACAGAATCTCGTAGGGGATGGTGTCGCCCCACTGGGCCACGTCGTACGCGGTGGGCCCGTCGGGGCCGAACAGGACGGCCTCGTCGCCCCGGTCGACCCGCGTGGCCGGGGCCTCGCCTGGCGGCCCAAGGTCAACCATACACATGTCCATGCAGATGGTGCCCACGATGGGACACGAGGCGCCCCCAATCCGCACCGAGGCGCGGCCGGAGCAGCGGCGCGGGTAGCCGTCCCCGTACCCGATGCCCAGCGTCGCGATGCGGGTCCGGCGCGGGGCCTCCCACTGCGCCCCGTAGGAGATCGGCGTACCGGCCGGGACCGTCTTCAGGTGGGTCACGCGGGCCGTGAGGCGCATGGCCGGACGCAGGTTGAGGCGGGCGCTCAGGTCCGGGGTCGCCGCCAGGCCGTACAGGGCAATGCCGCTCCGGACAAGGGACGCGTCGAACGCGTGGGCGGGCTCCCCGATGGTCAGCAACCCCCCCGTGTTGGCCGCGTGGATGTGCTCGACGTCCGCGTCCACCGCGTCCACCACTGCCCGGAAGCGATCGAGCTGAGTCTGCGCAAACGAACTTCCGGGGGCGTCGGCCGTCGCGAAGTGGGTCCACAGCCCGGCAAGGCGAACGCCCGGCGCGTCGGCCAGGCGCGCCATCACCGCGGGCACGTCGTCGGGGGCCAACCCGAGGCGTCCCATGCCCGTGTCGACGGTCACGTGGACCCGAAGCGGGGCGTTCCGCGACGCCTGCCGCACGACCGCGGCCGCAATGTCGACCGAGGGAACGGTCAGGTCGAGGTCGTATTCAGCGTACCGCGGCAGCTGTGCAGGAGCCGGGGCCCCGAGAACGAGAATGCGGCCCCCATGTCCGTCCCGCCGCAGGTGGATGCCTTCGGGCAGCCGGGCCACTCCGTAGTGACGAATTCCTGCCGCACGGGCCGCACGGGCCACGGGGCGCGCCCCATGCCCGTACGCGTCGGCCTTGATGATGGCCATCACGTCGGCCCCGCCCGCCCGCTCTTGCAGGACGCCCGCATTGTGCCGGATGGCCGCCAGGTCCACGGTGGCGGTCACCGGAGCCTCTTCGACTGTGCGTGTCGACCGATCGATGGCGAAAGGGCGGGGCTGCGCGCGAAAATGAACGAGCAGACGCATCATAGGCGCCCGCCCGGACGATGGTTCCTCAAAACCTGCTCCAAGTCCGGCGAAACGGACGACGGACATTCTCGCTGAGCCCGCCGACCTCGCAACCCAAGAGGCCCCGGCCAGTTGAGACAAACGGCTCCGCCGAAGCCCTGCACAGTGAGTCTTTTCTTGGAAGCCGCGCCGGTCGTTTCTCTCCTCACCACCCCGCCTCCCCTGATGATTCGCCGCGTCGCCCGTTCGCTCGTCGTCTTTCTGGTGCTCTCTGTCCTCGCGGCCCCGGCCCAGGGACAGGACGACCCCGAGTTTACGCTCGAAAGCATCCACGCCTCGTCCACCTTCCGCGCCAGCACCTTTCAGGGGGGCAAGTGGACAGAGCAGGGCCCAGTCATCACGTACATCGAGTCCGCCGACTCCGCCGACGCGACGCACCTCATGCGCTACAACCTACGGACGGACGAGCAGACGCAGGTGATCGACGGGACGAACCTGTACGCGAGCGACGTGGACCGGGTCGTACCGATTGAGGGCTACACCTTCAGCTCGGCGGGCGACAAGGTGCTCATCTACACAGACTCGGAGGAGGTGTGGCGCGCCAATACGAAAGGCTACTATTACGTCTACGACCTCGACGCACAGACGCTCACTCCAGTCTCCGATCGCGACAGGGGGTACCAGATGTTCGCGAAGTTCAATCCCTCGGCCACGAAGGTGGCGTTCGTCCGGACGCGAAACCTACACGTCGTGGACCTGACGACGGGAACGGAGACGGCCCTCACGACGGACGGGAGCGAGGGGACCCTCATCAACGGCACGTTTGACTGGGTGTACGAGGAGGAATTTGGCCTGCGCGACGGCTGGAAGTGGAGCCCGGACGGCCGGCGCATTGCGTTTTTCAAGCTCGACGAGTCCGAGACCCGCTCGTTTCCGCTGATGGACAACACCACGCGCTACCCGGAAACCACAGAGTTTCGTTATCCGAAGGCGGGCGAGCAGAACAGCGAGATCAAGATCGGGGTGATCGACCTCGCGGCCGTCGACACCACCGCCCGGGGCCAGCCGCAGGCGACTCAGTACTTCGACACCAACACGTGGAACGCTGGGGGCCGGACGCACGAGTACCTGGCCCGCATGGGGTGGACCCCCGAGATCGACGGCACACACCGGGTCTGGATGTACCGCCTGAACCGAAATCAGAACGTCCTCGATCTCCTGTACGGCCACCCTGAGACCGGGGACACGGAGCAGGTGCTTCAGGACACGCGGGACACGTACATTGACGTGACGGACGACAAGCTCACCTACCTCGACGACGGGGAGCACTTCGTCTTCCTGTCGGAACGGAGCGGGTACAACCACGCCTACCTGTACCGCACCGACGGCACGGAAGTGGGCCCGGTCACCGGGGGCGAGTGGGAGGTGACGCAGTTCCATGGCGTGGACACGGAGGCCTCGACGGCCTACGTCACCGGCACCCGCGACACCTCGCTGGAGCGGCACCTCTACACGACC
>Ga0207414_1000621_pt1 | contig 15315 bp, 10 predicted proteins | sample PonA231FremontCA_2_FD_187269 | JGI IMG/M metagenome (GOLD analysis project Ga0207414, IMG submission 187269) | Marine sediment microbial community from Fremont, CA, USA - Pond A23 Sediment 1 (SPAdes) | ecosystem: Environmental > Aquatic > Marine > Unclassified | place: USA: Fremont, California... | reverse complement strand
GGGCCCCGAAGCTGGAGGTCTCTCAGCCGTTCTCCACATAGGCGCCCATCGCCCGCATTCGCGTCTCGAAGCGTGCCACGTTGTCGACCAGGTTGTCGGGGCCGAAAGCCACGCACTCTGCCAGCAGCACTTCAATCAGTGTGATTGCCGACAGGATCGAGGGAAAGAAGTGCGGGGTGGCATTGGCCACCGGGAAGGTGATGCTGGCGCCGGGCACCAGCGGCGAGCGCAGGGTGTCGGTGACCACGATAGCATTCACACCGTTGGCTCGAGTGATCTCCAGCGCTCGCATCGTCTCGGCACAGTAGGGCTCGAAGCCGAAGGCGATGACCACATCGCCCTCTCCGAAGGGGGCCAGCTCGGTGAGCAGGCCGCCCTCCAGCCCGCGGATGAGGTGAATGTCGGGCATGGCAATTCGTCCCACGTAGGCGAAGTGATAGGCGCAGGCGAAGGTGTCGCGAAAGCCGACCACGGCCACCTTGCCGGCGCCCAGCAGCAGCTTGGCCGCCTCGCGGACCTTCTTCTGATTGTTGGCGGTGAACAGCCGGCCGATGTTGTCGAAGGCGGCATCCCCCACCTCAAGGAATACCTGATCGTCGGTCAGGCTGGCCAGCGTGCGAAGCTGGCTGGCACGCCCTGACAGCTCCACCGGACCAGCCTGTACCGCCGACTGGAACACCTCCCGAAACTGCTCGTAGCTCTCGAAGCCCAGCCGCTTGGCCAGCCGCATCAGCGTCGACGGGGTGACGTCGGCGGCAGATGCCGACTTGCGAATCGACTGGAAGGCAATCTCCAGCGGGTATTCCAGTACGTAACTGGCGGCCAGCTTGAGCTGCGGGCTCAGTTCCGGATAGGCCTCGGCCAGCTGCTGATTGACGGCATCCAGTCCCGTCGGGACCTTCGGCGACGCATCCGTTGTCGGGGTCTGCGATTCCAGCACGCGGTTCACCTCCGCTGATCCTGTTGATGGCATCCATCGATCGTGGCGTGGCGCAGTATAACGCACGAGGCCGGCATGAGTGAAACAATTGTGTCTTATGAAAAGTTGAAATGGAACATACGTATTGACGCCTCTCGGGCCTTCGTCTAGGATACCTGCAAAACGGACGTGCCTCATTTTAAGAAAAGATGATACGTTTGTTTCATTCGTCGCCAGTCACGCCCAGGAATGACCGAATCCGCCATGAGCCACTCCGCCAAGCATCCCGCCTACGAGACCCTGATCACCCAGCGCCACGGCCAGGTGATGGAGATCCGCCTCAATCGTCCCCATCGCCTCAATGCCGTGGTCGAGACACTGTACAACGAACTGCTCGATGCCCTCGCTCATGCCGAGGCGGACGTCGACGTTCGTGCCGTGATCCTCACCGGCGAGGGGCGCGCCTTCTGCGTCGGGGCCGACATGAAGGAACACGGCACTGCCAAGCGTTCACTTTTTCAGCGACGCCAGTACCTGCAGTTGGGTAATGACGTCTGTGAAGCCCTTCTGCGTCTCAGGAAGCCCGTGATTGCTGCCGTCAACGGCTATGCCCTGGGGGCCGGCGCCGAGATGGCAGTCTCCTGCGATTTCATTCTGATGGCGGAGGATGCCCAGATCGGCTTCCCGGAGACCAGCATCGGCACCTGCGTGGGCGGCGGCGTCTCCAAGCTCCTGCCCGAGCTGGTGGGGCTGGCCCAGGCGCGCCGGCTGCTCTTCACCGGCCGGCGCGTCGATGGCGAGGAAGCCGCCCGCATCGGCCTGGTGACCTCCAGCTGGACTACCGACGCCTTGCTCGACGAGGCACGGGCCCTGGCTGGCGAGCTGGCGAAGCAGGCGCCGGTCTCCATTGCCATGCTCAAGCGGCTGGTCAACCAGGGTAGCGACACGAACCTGGAGAGCCAGCTTCAGCAGGAGCTGGATGCGGTATTCACCTGCTCCACCACCGAAGACTGGCAGGAGGGCGTCGACGCCTTCGCCGAGAAGCGCACGCCCCGGTTCCAGGGCAAGTAATCCCGATCTCCCGTGCCTGGCCGGCTGCCGGGCCCGTTGTCACCGTTCAACGACCCTTGCGGTCAAGGTCTTCAGCACATGAATCCCATCGAAGGACATCTCTCGACCCGCAGCCCGCTGCACGACATCCTGGCGCCGACTGGCATCGCGGTGATCGGCGCCTCCGCGGACCCCACCAAGCGCGGCTACAAGGCCATGGTCGGCCTGATCAAGGACGGCTATCGCGGCGACATCTACCCGGTGAACCCCAAGGCCGACATGATCCTCGGGGTCAAGGCCTGGCCCTCGATCACGGCGATCCCCGGCAACCCCCAACTGGCGCTGATCTGCACGCCGGCGGCCACGGTGCCGGGGCTGATCGCCGAGTGCGGCCGGCGCGGCATCAAGGGGGCGGTGATACTCGCCAGCGGCTTTGCCGAGATCGGCGCGGAGGGGGCCGACCTCGAGCGCGAGATGATGGCCAAGGCCGAGGCGCACGGCGTGCGCATCATCGGTCCCAACACCTCGGGCGTGTTCAACCTGCATCACCATATCAACCTGCTGGCGCTGGACAACGTCAGGCCGGGCGACGTGGGCATCATCTCCCAGTCCGGCAACATGCTGCTGTCGCTGGCCCTGGAGGCCCAGCACAACGGCCACGTTGGCTTCTCCACCTACGTGGGCCCCGGTAACCAGAGCGACATCGGCTTCAACGACTACCTGCGCTACCTGGGCGAGGACGAGCACACCCGGGTGGCGACGCTCTACGTGGAGGGCTTCCGCGACGGCCGCAAGTTCCTTGAGGTGGCCCGTGACGTCACCGCCATGAAACCGGTGGTGGTCTACAAGTCCGGTTCCACCGAGCAGGGCCAGAAGGCCGCCAGCTCCCACACCGGGGCCCTGGCCGGCAGCTACGCCATGACCGTGGACCTGCTGAGGCAGGCCGGCGTCAGCGTGGTGCAGTACTCCGACGAGATCCTCCCGGTGGCCGAGGGCCTGGGGCTGCTGCAGAAGTCCCGCGGCAAGCGGGTGGCGGTGATCTCCGACGGCGGCGGCCAGGCCACCATCGCCTCCGATCGCCTGGCCGAGGCGGGCCTGGCGCTCGCCGAGCTCTCCGAGGCCACCCGGGCGAAACTGCGCGAGGTGCTCTTCCCCCAGGCGTCCACCGTCAACCCGGTCGACGTGGCCGGCTCCACCGACGCCAACCCGTCGCTACTCGCCACCTGCATGGAGATCGTCGCCGCCGACGACAACGTCGACAGCGTCTTCCTGGTCGGCATGTTCGGCGGTTACAGCATCCGCTTTGCCGAGTCGCTGCTGGGCGACGAGATGCGCGGCGCCGAGGCGATGGTGGAGCTGTCCAACGCGTTCGATAAGCCGCTGGTCATCTATAGCCTCTATACGCCAATCAAGCCACCGGCGCTGCGTCGCCTGCACGAAGCGGGCCTGCCCGTCTACCCTTCCATCGAGCAGGCGGTCCGGGTACTGGCGGCGCTGGGCGAGCGCGGCCAGTACCTGGCGCAGACCCATGGTCAGACCCGCGAGGCGCCGGTGGAGGACCGTCCCGAGCTTACCGCCAAGTTCCGGCAGGCCCGGGCCGAGGGGCGTGACCTCTTCGAGTACGAGGCCAAGCAGCTGCTGCGCGATCACGGCGTCGAGGTCCCCGAGGAGCGGATCGTCAGGAACGAGGCCGAGCTTGCCGCAGCAGCGGCAGCGCTTGGCGAGACGCCGCTGGCCATGAAGGTGGTCTCGAAGGATATTCTGCACAAGTCAGACGCCGGCGGCGTGAAGCTCAACGTGGTGGGTGAAGCGGCCATTCGTGATGCTCACGAGGCGATCCTCGATGCCTGCAGGACCTACGATGCCACGGCCGAGATCGAGGGCGTGCTGGTGGCGCCCATGGCGAAGAAGGGCGTGGAGGTGATCGTCGGGGTGATCCGCGATCCGATCTTCGGGCCGGTGCTGATGTTCGGCCTCGGTGGCATCTTCGTCGAGATCCTCGAGGACGTGGCCTTCCGTGCCATCCCGCTGTCTCGCCACGATGCCCGCTCCATGGTGGAGCAGATCAAGGCGAGGCGGATCCTCGAGGGAGTGCGCGGCGAGTCGGCCGTGGACAAGGAGGCACTGGTCGACCTGCTGCTCAAGGTGTCGCGCATCGTTGCCGCCTACCCGGACCTCAAGGAACTCGACCTCAACCCGGTGATCGTCAATGCCGACGGCTATACGGTGGTGGATGCCCGGGTTATCGTCGATCGTGACAACGCTGACACCGATGAGGACGTCCGAGCATGAGCCTGACCCAACCGCAACTGACGGATGCCCGCCTGAGTCTGAAGGAACGGGTCGCCACACTGACCCTGGATCGCCATGACGTACGCAACGCACTGACCGGCACGGCCCTGGTGGACGACATCGTGGCCGTGGCCGACTGGGTCAATGCCTGCGACGAGGTTTCCGTGCTGGTCATCACCGGCGCCGGGTCGGCTTTCTCCGCCGGAGGCAACGTCAAGGACATGGCCGAACGCGGCGGCGACTTCGCCGGTGATGTGGCCGAGGTCGCCAGCCGCTACCGCCGGGGCATCCAGCGAATTCCGCTGGCCCTGCAGGGCGTGGAGGTGCCGATCATCGCCGCGGTGAACGGCCCGGCCATCGGCGCCGGCTTCGACCTGGCCAACATGGCCGACGTGCGCATTGCCTCTCGCAAGGCCAGGTTCGGTGAGACCTTCCTCAACCTGGGCATCATCCCCGGGGATGGCGGCGCCTGGTTCATGCAGCGCCTGATCGGCTACCAGCGTGCCTTCGAGCTGACCCTCTCCGGCCGGGTGATCGATGCCGAGGAGGCGAAGACGTATGGCATCGTGCTGGAGGTCACCGCGCCCGAGGCGCTGCTCGAGCGGGTCGGCGAGATGGCCGAGCAGATGGCGGCCCAGCCGCCCAAGGCGACGCGCCTGACCAAGCGGCTGATGAAGATGGGCAGCCGCATGGAACTGCCCGACTTCCTCGACCTCTGTGCGACCTTCCAGGGCATGTGCCACAACGAGCCCGAGCACCTCGAGGCCGTCAATGCCATGCTGGAGAAGATGGCGAGGAAATAGCCATCGCCAAACGGCAGCCGCCAGGAATCTGATCTCGGTCGGGTTCACTGTCTGCGGGATGATGAAAAGGCTGGATTTTCTCTCTTGCGGCTGGTGTGCTTGAGTCCCGATGACGCGACAGGGAGATGTCATGGCGGATAGCACGCTGGTCTTTATCGTTCTGGGACTGACGCTGGTCGCCTTCGCCTGGGGGCGCTTTCGCTACGATGTGGTGGCGTTAACCGCGCTGCTGGGTTCGGTGATGCTTGGCCTGGTGCCTGCAGAGGACGCCTTCGATGGCTTCGGTCATCCGGCGGTGATCACGGTGGCAGCGGTGCTGGTGCTCAGTCGAGGCCTGGAATACTCCGGCGTGGTGGATGTGATCGCCGACAAGGTCATGAAGGCCGGTGATCGTCTCTTCCTGCAGCTTGTCTTGCTGACCGCTACCGTCGTGGTGCTCTCGGGATTCATGAACAATGTGGGGGCGCTGGCACTGATGCTTCCGGTCACGATGCGCGTTGCCCGGGAGCACGACACCTCGCCGTCGTTGCTGTTGATGCCGCTCGCCTTCGGTTCGCTGCTGGGTGGTTTGACCACCCTCATTGGCACACCTCCCAATATCATCATCTCCAGCTTCCGCAAGGACATGTTCGGCGAGGGGTTCGGCATGTTCTCCTTCTTTCCGGTGGGGGCCGTGGTCGCGCTGGCGGGACTTGTCTTCATCGTGCTCCTGGGCTGTCGACTGGTGCCGCTGCGTGCCGGCAAGGCCTCTACCGAGGAGATGTTCGATACCGCGAACTACCTGGTCGAGGTCAAGGTGAGGGAAGGCGCCAGGGCCGCTGGCTGGACGCTTGACAGGCTACAGCATGAACTGGACGAGACCATACCGGTCCTGGCCGTGATACGGGATGACCAGCGTTGGGCGGGGCACGAGTTCTATGGTGCCCTCGAGGAAGGGGATGCCCTCATGCTGGAAGCAGGCCCCGACGAGATGAAGCAGCTCGAGGACAAGGCCGGTCTGTCGCTGGGCGCCGAGCCTGAACTCGAAGAGGAGAGGGAGCGCCAGGAAAAGGAACAGGAGGAAAGAGAACAGGAAGAAAGAGACCAGGAGAGGCGCGAATCCGATGAAAAGGCCCCTCTCCGTCGCGACAAGGACGACAAGGACGAGGGCAAGGACGACGAACAGCGCATCATCGATACCGAAGGGCTACAGCTTATCGAGGCAGTGGTGAGTCGGGACTCGATGATGATCAATCGGAGCGTTCGACAGCTGGGCCTCCACAACCAGTATGGCCTGCACCTGGTGGCGGTGGCCCGGCAGGGGACGCGCCTGAAGAAACGCCTTCACGAGATACGTTTCGAACCCGGTGATATCGTCCTGCTCCAGGGCGGTGAGAGCAGGCTTTCCGAGAGCCTGGCGACGCTGGGCTGTCTACCGCTTGCCAGGCGCGACCTTCCCACAGGAGAACCGCGCAGGCTGTGGCTTTCCATCGGGATCTTCGCGGTGGCCATCCTCACCATGATACTCGACCTTCTGCCGACGGCTATCGCGCTCTCCAGCGCCGCGGTGCTCTCCCTTCTGGTGGGTGTCCTGCCGCTACGGGAGGGCTACCGTGCCATCGACGGCCCTGTCATCGTGTTGCTGGCGGCCATGATCCCCGTGGGCGAAGCCCTCGAGACCAGTGGCGGGGCCCAACTGATCGCGGATTCCCTGCTCGATCTCGGCGCCAATTGGCCCATCGTGATCACGCTGGCGGCCTTGTTCATCATCTCCATGACGCTTTCCAATATCGTCAACAACAATGCGGCTGCCGTGCTGATGGCACCCATTGCCATCAGTCTGGCGCAAGGCTTCGATGTCTCTGTGGATCCCTTTCTCATGGCCGTGGCGGTGAGCGCTTCCTGCGCCTTCCTCACGCCCATCGGACATCAATCAAACACGCTGGTGATGGGTCCTGGTGGTTATAGGTTCGCCGACTACTGGAAGCTCGGCCTGCCACTTTCGCTCGTGGTCCTGATCGTCGCCATTCCTATGATTCTGCTGGTCTGGCCGCTGTAACGACCCGTGCCCCGGCAGGGGCCGAGGCACGGGGGGAGGGTAGCGAGACGTTCAGGCCATGGAGGATGGCCCTCTGTATGTCACATCACATCTCATCTGAGGTGTCAGTGACGAAGGCGTCGTAGGCGAAGTCGTCCACGCTCAGCAGGTCGAGCACCTCGGCTTCCCGCTCGCGCATGAACGCAGCGTCCGCGCCGCTGATCAGACCCGCCTCGAGAGCAGCCTCCACCTTCTGCTCGGGGTGAAGCGCTGCTGGGGGCAAGTTTCCCTTGGCATGGGCTTTCTGAACCTGGCGATAGAGGTCCTCTGCCCGCGCCTGCGTGACCAGCAGGGCATTGTAGCGGGCAAGGGGGTTGTCCCGGCTGCCATCGTTCTTCTGCCAGGTTGCCTCCAGCAGGTGATGACGCAGGGCACTATCGCGAGAGACGGCCTGGGCGATCTCGCGGGTCAAGGCATCCTCGGGACGTTTCCAGCGGCGGCCGGTGGGCATCACCAGTGCGCGCAGCACGCGACCCAGAGCACGGCTCGGCAGGTTGTCGAACAGCTCGTCAAGCGCCTGCTCGGCGCGCCCCAGCAGGAAGCGACAGCCGTAGTGCAGCAGCGCCGCTTCGCCCTCGACCTTGTTGCCCTCCTGCCACTGCTTGAGCGTCATCGAGGCAAGATAGAGGTTGGAAAGCACATCGCCCAGGCGGGCCGAGAGCATCTCGCGCTGCTTGAGCGTCGAGCCCAGGCTCGCCATCGCGGCATCGGCGCACAGCCCGAACCCGGCAGAGAGGCGTGAGATGTCGCGGGCATAGGGTGCGGCGACCTCGTCAAACGGCACCTTGGCGCGGCCAAGCCCGAGACCCTGAGTGAGGGCGCGGGCGGCATTGCCGAAGATCAGTCCGGCGTGGCCAAAGAAGGCGCGGTCGAAGGCCGGCAGGTCGTCGGCGTCCTTGGCGGCCAGTTCCTCCAGCACGTAGGGATGGCAGCGGATCGCACCCTGGCCGAAGATCATCAGGTTGCGGGTCATGATGTTGGCGCCTTCCACGGTGATCGCCACCGGGTTGGCGCTGTAGCCGATGCCGAGGTAGTTGCGCGGGCCCAGCGTGACCGCCTTGCCACCGTGGATGTCCATGGCATCGCCGAGGATCTGGCGCTGGAACTCGGTGAGCTGGCTCTTGAGGATGGCCGAGGGTACTGCCGGCTTCTCGCCATGATCGATGGTATTGGCCGTCTGGTAGACGGCGGCACGCGAGATATACGCCAGCGCGGCCATGCGCGCCAGCGGCTCCTGGATGCCTTCCATGTCGGCCACCGGCACGTTGAACTGGCGACGGATTCGGGCGAAGCCACCGCTCCAGCCCAGTGCATAGCGGGCGGTGCCGGTGGCGCCCGAGGGCAGGGTGATGCAGCGCCCGATGGAGAGGCACTCCACCAGCATCCGCCAGCCCTGGCCGATCATCTCGGGGCCACCGATGATGGTGTCGAGCGGGACGAAGACGTCCTTGCCCTTGATCGGCCCGTTGAGGAAGGGGCTGCCGATGGGGTGGTGGCGACGACCGATCTCCATGCCTTCGGTATCGCGAGGGATCAGCGCCAGGGTGATTCCGCGGTCGGTCTGCTCGCCCAGCAGCTGGTCGGGGTCGAAGAGACGGAAGGCCAGTCCCACGACGCTGGCAACGGGGGCCAGGGTGATCCAGCGCTTCTCGAAGTTGAGGCGCAGCCCGAGTACCTCCTTGCCGTTGACCGTCTGCCGGCAGACCACGCCGGTATCGGGGAGGGCCGTGGCGTCACTGCCGGCGCGCGGGCCGGTCAGGCCGAAGCAGGGAATCTCACGCCCGTCGGCCAGCCGCGGCAGGTAGTGGTCCTTCTGCGACTCGGTGCCGTACTTGAGCAGCAACTCGCCCGGCCCCAACGAGTTGGGCACGCCCACCGTGACCATCAGCGTCTCGTTGACCGAGAGCTTCTGCAAAACCAGCGACTGCGCCTTGGCAGAGAAGCCCAGGCCACCGTACGCCTCGGGAATGATCATGCCGAAGAAGCCTTCCCGCTTGAGATAGTCCCAGAGTTCCTCGGGCAGGTCGGCCAGCTCACGGGTGATCTCCCAGGCGTTGCACATGCCGGCGGCCACGCTGCACTGGTGGTCGAGAAAGGCCTGCTCCTTCGTCGTCAGGCCGTCGTCACGGACATCGAGCAGGGCCTGCCAGTCGGGGCGGCCGGTGAAGAGTTCGCCATCCCAGGCCACGGTGCCGGCCTCCAGCGCCGTGCGTTCGGTGTCAGAGACCCGCGGCGCGATCTTCTTGAACAGGGCAAACAGGCGTGGTGAGAGCCAGCGGACGCGCAGCGCCGGCAAGCCGGCCACTGCCACCAGAACGGCACATGTCAGCAGCAGAATGCCCAGCAGGGTGGAGGCGATGAGCAGGCTGGCCAGGCCAGTGACGGCGAGCACGGCCAGGGCCGGCAATGCGCCTGACTCGCGGCGCATTACCACCAGCAGGCCGATCACGGCAACGATCAGCAGGATCAGGGTGAGCATGGAGTGACTCCGGTTATAGTGGAACGCAAGGATTCGAACATACGTTTGAATTCTTGCAGATTAGTCCACTTTTAAGCAACCGGCCAGCGGCATGATTCGTAGTCAAGGTTTCAGCAAGAGCGAGAGGCGCCGGGGGACAGGCTGTAGAGGGGGGTCCTACGCCAGGGATGGCGTCGGTAGCGCCCAGGGAGGGGTTCACAGCGCCCCCTCGTAGGCCTGTCGCCGGAAAAGCCTCGAGCGTGGTAGTCATCTGCGACTGTCTGGCATCCAAAAAACGCCCCGCGCTGCAGGGCAGGGCAGGGCGGGGCGCAGTGGTGCCGAGGCAGTGGCATCTTCAGTCGAGCCGGCGCTGGGGTTCCTCGCGTGCCGGCGAATCACCGGCCACGTAGTAGGGGGCATCCGAGCGCGGCAGCGGCTCGCGGCCGCGAATGCGGTCGGCGATCTTCTCGGCGAGCATGATGGTCGGCGCGTTGAGGTTGCCGGTGGGAATCACCGGAAACAGCGAGGCGTCCACCACACGCAGCCCATCGAGGCCGTGTACCCGGCCCTGGCCGTCCACCACGGCATCGTCACCGTCGCCCATCCGGCAGCTGCCGCAGGGGTGGTAGGCGGTCTCGGCATGAGCCGTGACGAAGGCATCCAGCTCGGCATCGGATTGCACATCCGGCCCTGGCGAGATTTCTCGTCCGCGGTACGGGTCGAAGGCGGGCTGGGCAATGATCTCGCGGGTCAAGCGAATGGCATCGCGAAACTCCTGCCAGTCCTTGGGCTTGGACATGTAGTTGAACAGGATGCTGGGCGCAGCTTCGGGAGCGCGGGAGATCAGGCGGATGCGGCCACGGCTCTCGGAGCGCATGGAGCCCACGTGGGCCTGGAAGCCATGTGCCTGCACCGCGCTCTTGCCGTTGTAACTGATGGCGATGGGCAGGAAGTGGTACTGCAGGTTGGGCCATGCTTCATGGTCATTGCTGCGTATGAAACCCGCCGCCTCGAACTGATTGCTCGCCCCCACGCCCCTGCCAAGGAAAAGCCATTCGGCGCCGATCTTTGGCTGATGCCGCCACTTGAGCGCCGGGTAGAGCGAGATCGGCTGCGTGCACTCGTACTGGATGTACATCTCCAGATGGTCCTGAAGATGGGCGCCGACATTGTCGTTGACGTGAACCGCCGGGATGCCGAATTCCTCCAGCAGTGCCCGTGGCCCCACGCCGGAGCGCTGGAGAATCTGCGGCGAGGCGATGGCCCCGCCGCACAGCAGCACTTCACGACGGGCCCGAGCCTCGGTGGGGTGGCCCTTGCGGGCATAGCGCACGCCCACGGCGCGCTTGCCCTCGAATTCGATGACATCGGTAAGGGCGTGAGTCTCGATGGTCAGGTTCGGCCGCCCCTTGGCCTGGTCGAGGTAGCCTCGGGCGGTGGAGGAGCGCCGCCCGCGGGGCGTGACGAAGCGGTCCATGGGGCCGAAGCCCTCCTGCTGGTAGCCATTGACGTCCTCGGTCTCCGGGTAGCCGGCCTGCTTGCCCGCCTCCACGAAGGTGCGATAGAGCGGATTGTTGCCGTCCTTGGGCGTCGCCACGCTGACCGGCCCGTTACCGCCGTGGTAGGCGTTGGGGCCGATATCGCGGGCTTCGGACTTCTTGAAGTAGGGCAGGCAGTCGGCGTAGGTCCAGTCGGCCAGTCCCGGTGCCTCGGCCCAGTGGTCGTAGTCCAGCGCGTTGCCGCGGATGTAGCACATGCCGTTGATCAGCGAGGAGCCGCCCAGCCCCTTGCCACGGCCGCACTCCATGCGGCGGCCGTCCAGGTGCGGCTCGGGATCGGTCTCGAAGGCCCAGTTGTAGCGCTTGCCCTGCAGCGGATAGGCCAGGGCCGCTGGCATCTGGGTGCGAAAGTCGAAGCGATGGTCGCGACCACCGGCCTCGAGCAGCAGGACGCTGACATCCTCGTCTTCCGTGAGGCGAGCCGCCAGCACGTTGCCGGCTGATCCGGCACCGATGACGACGTAGTCGAATTCACGAATCTGGGACATGAGGTCTCCTTAAAAGACTGACTCGAAGCGACCCATCTCGATCTGCACCGACTTGGTCTGGGTGTAGTGGGCCAGGGTCTCGAGGCCGTTTTCGCGGCCCACGCCGGACTGCTTGTAGCCGCCGACCGGCATCTCGGCGGGGGACTCGCCCCAGGTGTTGATCCAGCAGATGCCCGCCTGCAGGTGATGGATCACCCGGTGGGCGCGATTGAGGCTCTCTGTGAAGACCCCGGCAGCCAGCCCGTAGTGGGTGGCGTTGGCGCGGCGGACCACCTCTTCCTCGTTGTCGAAGGCCAGGATCGCCATGACCGGACCAAAGATCTCCTCGCGAACGATGCGCATCGCGTCGGTGCAGTCGGTGAATACCGTGGGGGCTGCCCAGGCGCCTTTCGACCAGTCGATCCCGCCGCTGTCATCCTGATGCCAGGCATCGCCACCGGCCAGCACCCTTGCGCCCTCCTGCTTGCCCAGCGCGATGTAGGAGAGCACCTTGGTCTGGTGCTCGAAGCTCACCAGGGGGCCGAAGTTGACGCTCGAGTCCAGCGGATCGCCGGCGCGGATACGCCTTACGCGCTCGGCGATCTTCGCCTCGAAGGCCTTCTTTACCGAGCCCTCGACGAAGACCCGGGTGCCGTTGGTGCAGATCTGTCCGCTCGAATAGAAGTTGGCCATCATGGCGGCGTCGGCGGCCCGATCCAGGTCGGCATCGGCGAAGACGATCAGCGGCGACTTGCCGCCCAGTTCCATGGTCACGTCCTTGAGGGACGAGCCGCCGGCGGCAGCCATCACCCTCTTTCCGGTGCCTACCTCCCCGGTGAAGGAGATCTTGTCGATGCCGGGGTGCTCGGTCAGCAGGGCCCCGACGCTGCCATCGCCCTGAATCACGTTGAAGACCCCGTCGGGGAGGCCCGCCTCGGTGAAGATCTCGGCGAGGCGCAGGGTCGTCAGCGGCGTCACCTCGCTCGGCTTGAAAACCACGGCGTTGCCGGCGGCCAGCGCCGGGGCGCTCTTCCAGCAGGCGATCTGGATGGGGTAGTTCCAGGCACCGATGGCGCCGATCACCCCCAGTGGCTCGCGACGCGTGTAGACGAAAGCGTCCTCGCGCAGCGGGATCTGGCTGCCCTCGATGGCCGGCGCCAGGCCCGCGTAGTACTCGAGGACGTCCGCGCCGGTGACGATGTCCACCGCGGACGTCTCGCTGATCGGCTTGCCGGTGTTTCGGGTCTCGAGTTCGGCCAGCGCGTCATTGTGCTCCCTCAGGAGCGCCACGGCGCGGTTGAGAATGCGGCCGCGCTCCATGCCAGACATCGCTGCCCAGACCTGCTGACCCCTGCGAGCTGCAGCCACGGCAGTGTCCACGTCGGCCTCGGCGGCCTGCTGCACGTCGGCCAGCCGCGAGCCGTCGAAGGGGTTGACCACCGAGAAGGTCTCGCCGGAGGTGGCGGCCGTGTGGCGGCCGTCGATGTAGAGGGTCTGAATCTCAAGGGGTGCCATGGGACCTCCATTCAGGAAGGGGATGAACGTTCTTGCGTATCGAGCAGGCGGTCGAGGTAGTCCCGGGCCAGGCGGCGCGCCTCGTCGCCGTCCAGGCCCTGGTGCGTCAGGGCACCACGCAGCCACAGGCCGTCGATCAGAGCGGCCAGTGCGCGGGCGCAGGCGCGGGCTTCGTCACGGGGCATGACGCGCCGAAAGTGGTAGCAGAGATTGGCATAGAGACGGCGGTCGTTGACCTGTTGCAGGCGTGCCAGCTCAGGTTCGTGAATGCTGCTGGCCCAGAAGGCCAGCCAGGTCTTGGCCACCGGCCCGGTGACCTGGCTGCGATCGAAGTTGCCGTCGATGATGGCACCGATATGGTCTCTGGGGCTGGTGTTGCTGAGTTCGCGACGGCGTGCCGCCACTGCCTCCCCCAGGTCGCTGAGGATCTGGCGCATGGTGGCCTCAAGCAGACCGTCCTTGCCGCCGAAGTAGTGGCTGATGATGCCGGCGGAAACGCCTGCATGGCGAGCGATCCGCATCACCGTGGCATCGGCCAGCCCGACGTCATCGATCGCTGACATGGTGGCCTTGATCAGCTGCTGGCGGCGGATGGGTTCCATTCCAACCTTTGGCACCGTGGCGGACTCCTGTCTCGGCGAGGGGAACTTGCAACCACGCCATGAAGCGTGGTTACCATGTGCACAGCCTGCCATTTATTGATTGAACGTTCAATCAATAAAGGGCCTGGTCAACCTTAAATGAGCTTGTGGTATCGATACCGCGGCTATACTTCATGACCAACAAGAGGAATGTCTCCATGTATATCCCCCGTCTCAACCATCGCTGGACCCTGGGGCTCGGTGTTGCCGCCCTCGGCGTCTCCCTCTCGCCGCTTCAGGCCGCCGAGCCCGAAAGCTGCGAGATCGTGCACTTCGCCGAGGTCGGCTGGACCGATATCACCGCCACCACCGCGCTGACCACCGAAGTGCTGGAGGCCATGGGCTACGAGACCCGCATCGATACCGTCTCGGTGCCGATCGCCTACCAGGGCATGAAGAACGACGATTTCGACGTCTTCCTGGGTAACTGGATGCCTTCCATGGCCTCGATCAGTGATCCCTACGTCGAGGATGGTGATGTCGATCGTCTGGGGGCCAATCTGGAAGGTGCCAAGTACACGCTCGCCGTCCCGCAGTATGTCCATGATGCGGGCGTCACCTCACTGGCCGATCTCGCCGAGCATGCCGAGCGATTCGACAGCCGGATTCACGGTATCGAAGCCGGCAACGACGGCAACCAGCTGATCCAGCAGATGATCGACGATGACGCCTTCGGCCTGGCTGACTGGCGGCTGATCGACTCCAGCGAGGCCGGCATGCTCGCCGAGCTGAGCGCCCGGGTACCGGAGGAGCAGTGGATGGTGTTTCTCGGTTGGGAGCCGCACCCCATGAACACCAACTTCGACATGGCCTACCTGGCGGGCGGCGACGACTATTTTGGTCCCGATCTCGGCGGTGCGACCGTCTACACCAATACCCGAGGTGGCTTTGTCGAGCAGTGCCCCAACGTGGGTGAACTGCTCGAAAACCTCGAGTTCACGCTTGAGATGGAGAATCAGCTGATGGGCGAGATCATGGATGATGGCGAGGAGCCCCGTGATGCCGCGCGTGCCTATCTGCAGGCCAACCCCGAGGTTCTGGAGGTCTGGCTCGAGGGCGTCGAGACCCGCGAGGGTGAGCCGGCGCTGCCGGCGGTCAAGCGTGCCCTCGACATCGAGGCGTGACTGTTGACGTGGGCTTGCCTTGCGGCGGGCCCGCGTGCATAATCTCACCCCGTTGCCCGGCTCATGTCGGGCAAGTTGTTGAAAAGGCTACGTAGCTCAGCTGGTTAGAGCACATCACTCATAATGATGGGGTCCCCTGTTCGAATCAGGGCGTAGCCACCAGGATATGCGAAACGCCCGCCAGGCCCTGTCCTGGCGGGCGTTTTTTCGTCGGACAGCGGCCTCGGCATGAGACGCTGAAATGCCAATCCTCGCTTGACCTTGCGGTCCCCATCCGTATACTACGCCCCGTGTTCGAGGTCATTCCCCGATAGCTCAGTTGGTAGAGCAAATGACTGTTAATCATTGGGTCGCAGGTTCGAGTCCTGCTCGGGGAGCCACATTAGGTCATGCGACCCAAGAGGTCGTCG
>Ga0207414_1000618_pt1 | contig 15340 bp, 13 predicted proteins | sample PonA231FremontCA_2_FD_187269 | JGI IMG/M metagenome (GOLD analysis project Ga0207414, IMG submission 187269) | Marine sediment microbial community from Fremont, CA, USA - Pond A23 Sediment 1 (SPAdes) | ecosystem: Environmental > Aquatic > Marine > Unclassified | place: USA: Fremont, California... | reverse complement strand
TCTGGAATATAGTTTTAATTGGTATAGTACTTTTTCTAATTCATAGCTCTCTCAAGAGTTACGTCAAGTTGCGCAGACAGGCCAAAAACACCTTTGAAAAGGTGATGGATCTCCTTGAGAAAAGGGATCCCTATACTCGCGACCATTCCGAATCCGTAGGTGATTTAACCAAAGCGATCGCCGGCGAGCTGGGGATTCATCCCGAAGAAAAAGAGGACATAGTCTCCGCAGCTCGTGTGCATGATATCGGCAAGCTGGGAATACCGGACGAGATCCTTTTGAAAGAGGGTGAGCTGACCGAGGGGGAATGGGAGACGATGGAGGAACATCCGGTAATCAGCGCCGAGGTCATCAGCGATCTGGAGATTTACGACAACGCCGTTGATGTCGTAAGGTACGAACACGAACGCTGGGACGGGAGCGGGTATCCTGAAGGGTTAGAAAAAGAAGAGATCCCTCTCGGCTCCCGAATCGTGGCGGTAGCAGACGTCTGGAACGCGCTGCGGACTAAAAGGCCCTATAGAGGACCTTTATCTTTAGAGAAGGCAAGGGAAGAAATTCAAGAAATGTCCGGGGTCAAGCTGGATCCTGAAGCCGTGGATGCTTTGTTGACCGTAGTGAAAGAAGGAAGAGCGGAAGTGAAAAGTTAAGTTATGTTATTGCTCTGGGGAGTCGTTCTGGGAGTGGGGGTAGGTTTCCTCCGGGGAGGCAAGATAGCTAACCTGGAAGATCTGGGGATACGCTATCTCTGGCTGGTGCCTTTATCCCTGTTAATACAGTTATTGATATTTCCACTTTTTACCGAGCAGCCAGTTATTGGGTTAGCTACGGGAACTTTCCACGTTCTCTCCTACGTAATCCTGGCACTGTTCGTGATTGCGAATTTGAAAGTTTGGGGTTTCATCATCATGGGGTCAGGTATGGCAGCTAACGCCCTGGTTATTGGACTTAACGGTGGCTACATGCCTTCCTCCGTTCCGAGTTTGCTCAAATCGGGCGAATACGAAGTGGCATATCATTTGACTCAAGCGGGAACTTATGGTAATGTAATACACATGAACAGTTCGACAGCTTTCGAATTTCTCGGTGACTGGTTATACCTACCTCGCTGGATTCCGTTTTCCACTGCTTTTAGCCTTGGCGATTTGTTGATAGCCGTAGGTCTCGTGTTTTTCTTTGGAGCTGGGATGGTGAAAGGATAGCAAAACGTGCAGCAACCGAAACAAAGAGGGCCAGGTTTCCCTTGCCCGTGCTGAGTCGAACAGCAACCTTGACCGGTCTGGGGAAAATTGACGCTTCCAAGGAGGCTGAGGAGCGCTACAAACCCTGGACCGTCGGGCTATGAACCCTTGTAATGGTCGACACCAAGTCACGGACTTCCCGGCGCCGCATCCGGGCTTTTACCCTCTTTATTTACGCGGCGTTAGATATCTTGTTAACTGATACAACCGTAAAGCAAAAGTATAAATATTTTATTAAGAATCTATAATTGTTATGTTTTGAGCCTTTAAATTAAAAAAAGACTCAAAAATATATTCTCAAAATAGCCAGCATCATAAATTCGACTGATTATAATTGAATGTTCTTGTTCGTTCAAGGGGATTTTGTAGCTATTGAATGTTTATTCGTTAAAGTTCGAAAACCGTAACGCCCTCTCCCCCTTCTGACGGCGGCGGGCCGTAACACTTTTCCACCAGGTCGGTGGAGCGGAGATGGTCCCGGATGTTTCGTCGCAGGGTTCCGGTCCCTTTGCCGTGAAGTATTCTTCCCTTCGTTCTATCGGCTCTGATCAAGCGGTCGACGTACTTGTCGACTTCTCGTAGCGCTTCCCTGACTTTCAGGCCACGCACGTTTATCTCGAAGGTGGCTGGCTCGGAAGACTTGCTGTATTCGACGCCCGCATCCTGCTTCTCGGGCTCCTGAGTTCTCCTGGCCGGCTCCAGGTCGGATAGTTCGGTAGTCAGGTTGATTCCGTTGACTTTGACTTCGATTTCCGTCTCCCCTTTTACCCTCAGTACTTCTCCTTCCTGGTCGGCGCTCTTTACCCAGACCGCGTCGCCCGAGGTAAGGCTTTCCAGCTCCAGGGTCTCCTCTCTGCCGTCCTCCTGGATGGTTTCCTCCCCCTGGGAAGCGACGCTTTCCATCTTTTCTACTCTCTTTAGCGCTTCTCTGGCTTCCTCCGCGTCCCCGTCCCGGGCTTTGGAGATTGCCTGTTCAATTTCCTTTTTCGCGGTATCGATAAATCGGTCCAGGTCCCTCAGTTCGGTGCTCAAGGCGTTCTTCTTGTCCGTTTTCAGTTCTTTTAATTTCTCTTCGTACTCCCGTTTCTGTTCCCTGGCCCGGGACAGCTTCTCGTCTATCTCCTCGCTCTTGTCCCGGATTTTCCGCTTCTCCTCGACCAGGTCCTTTATGATGTTCTCGGCCTGGATCTTTCCTTCGTCGAGGAACTCCTCCGCTCGGGAAATTATTCCGTCGGAGAGACCGAGCCGTGACGCTATGATGAAAGCGTTGCTCTTGCCGGGTACTCCTTCCAGGACGTGGTAGGTCGGAACGAGTTCTTCCGGGTCAAAGTCGACGGAAAACGTGGCCAGCTGCGGGTGGTTGAACGAGAAGTTCTTTATCGCGGTGAAGTGTGTGGTAACGGCAAACCTGACTTCGACGTCGAGCATAGTTTCGAGTATGGATAGCCCGAGTGCTGCACCCTCTTCCGGGTCGGTTCCGGCGCCCAGTTCGTCGAGCAGCACCAGGCTTTCCGAGTCAATTTCCTCCAGTATGTCCACTATGTTGCCCATGTGGGACGAGAACGTCGAAAGGCTCTGCTCGATGCTCTGTTCGTCGCCGATGTCGCTGAAGACGTGGCTGTAGACCTCCAGCCTGCTGTCCTGGGAGGCCGGAATCGGAATACCGGACTGGGCCATCAGGGAGAAGAGACCGATTGTCTTGAGGGTAACGGTTTTACCGCCCGTGTTCGGCCCCGTGATGGTTGCGCCCTGCTCCGTTCCGCCGAACTTGATCGTAACCGGGACGACCTCGTCCTGGTCGAGCAGCGGGTGGCGCGCCTTGATTAACGATAGTCCTCCGTCTTCGACGAGCTTCGGGGCGGAGCAGTTGAACTCCTGGGCGTACTGGGCCCGGGCATAGATCGAATCCAGCCGGCGCAGTGCTGCCTGGTTTGACCGCAATTTACCTTTTTTGCTCTTGAACATGTCCGTGAGTTCGCCCCGAATCCGCTTCTTTTCCTCCAGGATTTCCGAGGTCAGGTCCTTGAGCTTGTTGTTGAGTTTGACGGCAGAGGATGGTTCGGCAAACAGGGTCCTGCCGGAGTTCGAGCTACCGTGAATTACGCAGTCGACCCGTTCCTTGGCCGAACTTACCAGCGGGACGACCAGCCGGTTCGACTTCTGAACGACGACGGAGTCCTGAATCAAATTGCTGTGGCTCGAGATGAAGTCGTTCAGCCTGTTCTTGACGTCTTCTTCGACCTGCCGTTTCTCCTTCAGCAGGTTGAAGAGCTGCGTCGTCGCCGTATCGCGGATCTCGCCGCGCCGGTTGATTTTCGACTTGATCTCCGTCTGCAGTTCATCGAGCGGATTGATCCGCTCGGCAAGTCCCCTGAGCTGGGGCGTCTCCTCCTCCGGCCGAGCGAGGATGTCCTCCCGGGCATCGCCCGCTACCGTCAGTGTATTGCTGATCTCGAGGAAGTCGGAAGCCGCCAGCGGCGGGTGTTCCTGAGCCGTCTGAATTAAGGGCTCGAAATCCGTCATCTCCCCGAGCTGGAACCTATTTGGCCCCTGGAGCAGTTCCTGGCACTCCTCTACCTTGGCCAGTTCCTCCCTGATCTCCTCCGTGTCTGAATCCGGCCGCAGGGACTCGATTTCCGATTCTCCCAGCGGGGAAACGGCGAAATTCTTGACTATTTTTTTGAGTTTCTTGAACTCAAGATCGCTATAAGTTCGTTCGTTCGATATTGCTTTGTTCATCTTTGGCCTTCAGTTTGTTTAGATTCCCTCGGTTGCCCTGTTAATCAGGATTTGTCGCCCCACTCTACTACCTGCAACCCGACTTCGGCGGTACCGGAACCGATGATACCGAGCCTCTCGGCCGCTTTTCGCGAGAGGTCGATTATCCTGCCCTTGATGAACGGCCCCCGGTCGTTGATCCTGACCACGACGCTGTTGCCGGTACCCAGGTGAACGACTTTGACTCTGGTATCGAACGGCAGGCTCTTGTGGGCCGCGGTCATCTTTTCCGGGTCAAATATTTCACCGTTTGCCGTCGGATTGCCGGCGAAGTTGGGGCCGTACCAGCTTGCGACTCCTTTCTGGTAGTAACCCGTGCTCGGACCGAGTCCGCTCGTTAGGCCGACGATCAAGCCTACCGCTATCAGGGAGGCCCCGAGTAGGACGTATACTCTATCCATTTCTCCCTCCGGAATGTAATTTTTCAGGAGCTCACCAGGTCGTCCAGGTATTCCTCTATCTCCTCTAATCCGTAAATGGTTCGGCCGACTTCGTAGTCCTCCAGCCAGGCTTCCTTGACCGTCTCGTCCCGGCGGACCTCGACGTCCTCTATTCCGAGGCTGGAGATCATCGTCTTGGCCTCGTCCTCTATCTGCTTGTTTTTAACCCGAAACAAAAACCTCTCTAAGCTCATTCGTGCCACCTCTTTGATCTTTTTGTCCAACCAGAAAAGTTAGCTTGCTTAGACCGTAACCCGTAAGATGATAAGCCTTTGAGTGGGCCTGGTAAAGTCTTCTATTCTTTCAGGCTTGCCCGAAGAATGGATAGTAGCTCCGTTTTCTCGGAGAGCGCGCTCTTATTCCTCGCTCTCGAACTTTTCTCCGGCCGCGTCCAGGACTTCCTGAAAATCCTCGAAGTCCTCGATTGGCATGCTGATCGAGGCGTAACCGTACTGAAAAATTACCTCGTTGGTCTCGTCGTCCAGCCACACCGCAACGGGCGTTTCGGATTCCGTCGAACCTTCCGCCAGATCCTCAATGCTAATTGTAATCACCTCCTTGAACCATAAGTTAAATCGCTCATCCTTTCGTTTTCAAGCGTTAAGCTGAGTCAGACGAATTCGAGTATGAAATGGAGGTAGAAATAAAAAACCGGGAGAGCAAAGAGCAGGCCGTCGATTCGATCCATAACGCCGCCATGACCGGGAAACAGGTAACCGGCGTCCTTGACACCAGCCAGCCGCTTCAGCCAGGATTCGGTCAGGTCGCCGAGCTGACTGGATAGTCCGATCAGTACCGCGAGAATCCCCACGTGCGGCAGCCATTGAACGTAGGGTCCCCACCTCGGGGAGATGAAGACGGAAATTGAAGCACCGATAAAGGCGACAATCAATCCACCGAAGACGCCCTCCAGCGTCTTGTTCGGGCTGACTTCCGGTGCTATCTTCTTTGTCCCGAAGAACTTGCCGAAGAGGTAGGCGCCGGAATCGTAACCCCAGACTATCAGCAGCAGGTTGATGGCGTGGAGAATGCCGCTTTCGGCGATGTAGATCAGGTAGAAATAATGCAGCAGTCCCGGGAGGTAGATCAAACCCATGATCGCGGCAAGAATCGATTTGGCGTTTTCGTTCAAATCCGTCGGTTTCAGGTTGATGGCTATCGCGACGCCCAGGGTGCTGGTCCCAATCAGGTAGCCGGCGTCCGGAAAGAAGGAATAGGCCATGAACGCGGCCCCGGCAAGTACCGATGTCGGCAGGGCCCGGATTTTTATGTTGCATTTATCCATCAGGTCGGCAAACTCGGCCGTACCCACGACCGAAGAGAGCGCCAGAAAGATCCCGACGGCCCAGGGAAAGTTGTCGTGCTTGGCAAAGTAAAGTAATGCAAGGACTCCCGGTGCCGCGACCAAAGAGGTCAGTATCCGCTTGGTTATCGAGTTCAATTGTCTCCCTCGCCGCTAACGCTACCGTACCGTCTTTCTCGGCGCTGAAAGTCGGCAATTGCCTCCAGCAGGTGTTTTGGCTCGAAGGAGGGCCAGAGCCTGTTGGTAATCCAGATCTCCGTGTAGGCAAGCTGCCAGAGCATGAAGTTGCTCACCCTTCTTTCGCCGCTGGTTCTGATCAAAAGATCCGGGTCGGGAACGTCGGGAGTGAAGAGTCGGGACGTAAAAAGTTCCTCGGAAAAGTCCTCCGTTGACAGCTCGCCCCGACTTGCCTCGGCGATCAGTTCCCGCGTCGCGTCCAGTATCTCCTGCCTGCCGCCGTAGTTGAGCGCCATGATCAGCTGTAACCCCTCGTTATCCTCGGTCATCTCCATGGTATTTTTCACTACTTGCGCGGTTCCTTCGGGCAGGCCCTCGATTTTTCCGATAACTCTGAGCCTGACGTCGTTTTTTAACAACCGCATCCCTTTCTCACCCAGCAGGTCCTTCAGCAGGGTCATCAAGAACTGGACTTCCTCGTCCGGCCGGGACCAGTTTTCCGTTGAGAAGGTGTAAAACGTCAGGTACTTGATCGGCAGCTCCTCCGAGATGAACTCGATCAGGTCCTCGGCCCGGTTCGTGCCGCGCTCGTGACCCTTCGTTCGCTCCAGGCCACGGTTATGGGCCCACCTGCCGTTGCCGTCGGGGATAATTGCGACGTGTTCCGGTAGCGGGTTCTCCAGCACGTGTTGCAGTTCTTTTTCAGGCTTCACTTACTATTGCCTCCCTGACCAGGTAAAGGGATCCCGTTACGGTTATCAGGTCCTCCGGTTTGGCTTTTCCCCTTACGATTTTAAATGCTTTCCGGGGTGAATCCACAACTTTGAAGTTCAGGTCGAGCTGCTCGGCCCGCTCCGTCAACGCCTGGAGGGGAAAAGCCCTCTCGTGGTCCAGTTGGGTCAGGTATAGTTCTTCCGCAACTGAGGCGAGCTTAGCGAGCATACCTCCCAGGTTTTTGTCCTTGAGGGCGCTGAAGACGACTCTAATATTACCGTCTTCCGGTCGTAAATCCCGGTAGAGTTCGAGTTCCTTGACCAGAACCTCGATCGCTGCCTCGTTGTGCGCCCCGTCGACGAGGAAGTGCGGGTCCTCCTGCAAAAGCTGGAACCTGCCCGGCCAGCTGGAGTCCTTCAGGCCGGAGACAATATCTTCAACCTCCGGGTAAAAATTGGTACCTTCCAGGGCGGCCACCGTACCCAGCGCGGTGGTCAGGTTGCGCTTCTGGTACGTGCCGGGGAGGCCGATTTCTATGGTCCTGCCTGCCAGGCCTGAAACGGGCGAACTCTCGACGGAATACCGGGAGCCGTGCCAGTCGTAATCCAGCAGTTCCAGCTCGGTTTCTTCCGCGGCGTAGCTGAGCTCGCAGCCGACCTCCTGACATTCGCCGTGAAACACTTCTTTCGCCTCGGGGACGGTTTCGCCAATAACCAGCGGTCTGTCCGTCTTGCCTATACCGGCAAGCTCCCCCGCTATTTCCTCGATGGTCTCACCCAGCAGGTACTGGTGTTCCAGGTCCACTGAAGTTACGGTTGATACGAGCGGATTTCCGACGGGATTCGTTGCATCATAACGTCCACCCAGTCCGGCTTCCATCAAGGCAAGCTCCACTTCTGCTTTACTGAAGTACCAGGCGGCCAGGGCCGTCGTCGCCTCGAAGAGGCTCGGCGGGTCGTCCCGGCCGCGCAGCTCCTCCAGCGGCCCCTTCAGGGAATTGATCCCTGCGGCGATCGCGGCTTCCTCTATTTCTTCTCCGCCGACCTTTATCCTTTCGGAAAACCGGACCAGCGGAGGCGAGACGAATTCACCGACGCGGTAATCTTTCTTCAGGGTGCTGCTCAACAGGGCCAGAACCGACCCTTTCCCGTTTGATCCGGCGATGTGAATCGACCGAAATTCCTTTTCCGGGTTGCCCAATCCGTCCAAAAGGTAACGGATTCTGTCCAGACCCGGTTTTACGTCGTACTTTGGTAAACTCTCAAGCAGGGAAAGGGCTGGATCCAGTTCTCTGTTCAATTATCCTCCAGGGCTTCCAGGTTGGACTTGAGCCGCTTCCTTTTCTCGAGGAATTCCTCCTTTTTTGATTTTTCCCGGGCAACTACCTCGTCCGGAGCCTTGGTGAGGAAGTCCTCGTTGCTTAATTTTTGTCTCGTCGTCTTCAGTTCGTTTTCCAGTTGCTTCAGTTCCTTTTTGATCTTTTCTCGTTCTTTTTCTATGTCGATAAGTCCTGCCAGCGGGACCATGACTTCGGCATCCTCTAGAACACGGCGGGAGCTGTTTTCCGGTCGTTCGAGGTCCGTTCCGACTTCCAGCTCGGAGACGCCCGCCAGTTCGGAAAAGTAGGTTAACTTGTTCCGGACCAGCTCTGCCAATGCCTCGCTATCGACTTCCACGAGGACCCGAACGTCCTTGCCGGTGGGAATGTTCATCTCTGCCCGGACGTTTCTCACTGCGCTAATCATGTCCTGCAGGGTAGAGATGTCTTCTTCGACCTCTGGGTCTATCACTGCTTTGCTGGCCTCCGGAAACTCCCTGTCGATTAAGGGGTCCGGGTTCTCCGGCAGTTTGCCCCAGATCTCTTCCGTGACGAAGGGGATAAACGGATGGAGCAGGCGCAGCGTTCCGTGGAAAACCGTCCCGAGCACCCGGCCGGCAGCTTCTCCTCCCTCGTCCGAGTAGAGGCGTGGTTTGATCAGTTCCAGGTACCAGTCACAGAAGTCGTGCCAGACGAAGCTATAGATCTTTTTCGTCGCGGCTTTGAAGGAGTAGTCCTCCAGGTCCTCCCTGACTCCGTTGACCGTATCGGCGTAACGGCTGAGAATCCACCGGTCTTCCAGCTCCATTTCGGCTTCGTCCGGAAGTTCCGTATCCGCCGCGTCGATGTGGGACAGGGTAAACCGGGCCGCGTTCCAGAGTTTGTTCAGGAAGTTCCGCTTGTCCTCTATCTCGTCCTCGGAGAGCTTCATCCCTCGGCCTTTGGTCGTCGAGGACGCCATGGCGAAACGAACGGCGTCCGCACCGTACTCGTCCTTTAGCTCGAGCGGGTCGAGAATGTTGCCCTTGGAGGAGCTCATCTTCTCCCCGTTCTCGTCCAGAACCAGGGGCGTGAGCAGGACCTGGTCGAATGGGACCTCGTCCATGAAGTGCAGGCTGGTCATGATCATCCGTGCGACCCAGAAGAAGATAATGTCGAAGCCGGTGATCAGCAGGTCCGTCGGAAAGAAGTAATTCAGATCTTCGGTCTCTTCCGGCCAGCCCATGACTGAGAAGGGCCAGAGTGCCGAGCTAAACCAGGTGTCCAGTACGTCCCTTTCCTGAGTCAGGTTCGCCCCGCCGCAGTTGTCGCACTTTTGTGGGTCCTCGCGGGCGACAGTGATCTCGCCACAGTCCTCGCAGTGCCAGGCCGGTATCCGGTGGCCCCACCAGAGCTGGCGCGAGATGCACCAGTCCTCGATGTTTTCCATCCATTCGAAGTAGACCTTCTTCCAGCGTTCGGGAATCAGTTCGACCTCGTCGTTCCGGACCGCTTCGATCGCCGGTTCGGCCAGGTCCTCCATTTCGACGAACCACTGTTCGGAAATGCTCGGCTCGACGACGGTGTCACAGCGCTGACAGTGGCCGACGGAGTGCTCGTAGTCCTCGACCTTCTCCAGGTAACCTTCTTCTTTCAGGTCCTCGACGACTGCTTCCCGGCCTTCGTAGCGATCGAGCCCATCGTACTTCCCCTCGAAGCTTATTTCCGCGGCGTCGTTGATGACCGAGATCGTCTCGAGATCGTGCACTTCCCCGATATCGAAGTCCGTCGGGTCGTGCGCCGGGGTAACTTTCAGTATCCCCGTCCCGAACTCCGGGTCTATCGCGTCGTCCTTTACTATCGGGAGTTCCCGGCCCACCAGTGGCAGGATTGCTTTCTTCCCGGCCAGTTCCTCCGCCCGCTCGTCGTCCGGGTGGATTGCCAGAGCGGTATCACCCAGCATTGTTTCCGGTCGGGTCGTAGCTATGGTAACCGATTCGTCCTCTCCTTTTAGTGGGTACTTGACCCAGTAAAGTTTTCCGATTTCTTCCTCGTGTTCGACTTCTATGTCGGAGAGGGCGGTCGAGCAGCGAGGGCACCAGTTTATGATGTACTTGTCACGATAGATGTAACCTTCCTCGTAGAGCTGGACGAAGGCCTCCCGGACTGCGTTGGACAGCCCGTCATCCAGCGTGAACCTCTCTCGGCTCCAGTCCGGCGAGGACCCGAGGGCCTTGAGCTGGTCCTTGATCTTTCCGCCGTATTCCTCCTTCCACTCCCAGACACGATCGACGAACTCCTCCCGGCCGAGGTCGTGTCGCGTCAGTCCCTCCTCGGCAAGGTTCTTCTCGACGACGTTCTGGGTGGCAATTCCGGCGTGATCCATTCCGGGAAACCAGCAGGCCTCTTTCCCCTTCATTCGCTGATATCGGATCACGATATCGTGCAGGGTAAACTGGAGAGCGTGGCCGACGTGAAGCTCACTAGTTACGTTGGGAGGCGGAATCGCCATGGAAAACGGTTCCCTGTCCTCGTCTACTTCGGCGTGAAAGTAACCGCCTTCCTCCCAGAAATCGTATATCCTTTCCTCGACTTCTTCCGGTTCGTAATGCTTGGATAGTTCCATCTATCTTTCTCACCTACCTTACTTGGAGGTTATGATATCGGTTTAGCTTGGTTCCATCAACGGTAAGGGTTTTGGTTAAATAGTTTGCTGGTTTAATGGTTCCGGGTTAGATAGTTCCGAGTTGGGAGAAGGTGGATCTCGGTAAACCTTTAATATATTTCCGGGCGCAGACTCTTCAGCAGCGGCAACCGTTTCCGGATTTCCTCGACCTTATCGACCTCTATATCAAAGTACAGCGTTTCCTCCCCTTCCCCGGCTTCGACCAGTACTTCCCCCCAGGGATCGGCCACCAGAGAGTGCCCGTAAGCTTTGTAGCTGCTCGACCTGTTCCGGGCGGGCGAAGCGGCCGCAACGAATACCTGGTTGTCAATTGCCCGGGTTCGCAGTACCGGTTTCCAGTGAGCCGGTCCGGTCGTCGTGTTAAAAGCGGCCGGTACCAGGATGAATTCTGCCCCGGCATTGACCATGCTCCGAAAGAGTTCCGGAAAACGGAGGTCGTAGCATATTGCCACGCCGAGCGTCCCCAGGTCCGTTTCAATAACTGTTTTCTCGTCCCCGCGGTCCAGGTACTTCGACTCGTCGAACTGTATTCTTCCGGGGTAATCCACCTGGAAGAGGTGAATTTTTCTGTGTTTGGCGATCATCTCTCCTTTTGGATTGAATACCGTGGAGGTATTGTACACCTTGCCGTCGGCTTGCTCGGGAATCGACCCCCCGACGATGTAGGCATCACAGGCAGCGGCAAGTTCCGAGAGCAGTTCCGTGGATCTGCCCGGTATTTCTTCCGCGTAGTCGGGGAACCGGTCGGTCTCGTAGGGGCAGTTGAACATCTCCGGCAGCAGCACCAGGTCGGAGTTCCGCGTTTCCTCCTCCTCGCATAATTTTTCCAGCTTTTTCAGGTTCTTCCCTTTGTCTTCTTTTACCTTCATCTGTAAAACCGCGAGCTTCATTTTGACCACCTCTTGAGGATCGTTTGACCGCTATGCCATTAGTCCACTGAAGAACTACTAACGCTGGCCGTCTCGGTCGATTCCTGTACTTCTTCCGAAACGGCTCCCTCGGTTTTATCTTCTTCCTTGATCGTCCGCTGTTTCCAAGTTCCTGACAAAAACCAGATAAAGGCCATTATGCCGACTACGAAGTTACTGGTGAATAGCCCGAGCCAGACCCCGTCGGTGCCGAGATTTATTCCGACTATTCCGAAGGCCAGCAGGTAGGATACCCCTACCCGAAGCGGGAGAAGCCGGATCAACGACATTATCATCGGTGGCCTCGTATGGCCGGACCCGCGGAAGACCGAGCTGGTCAACCGAAAGACGCCGAAAAACGGAATGGACCAGAGGAATATACTGAGAAACCGGGCCCCCGCTTCGACGACCTGCGGGTCATCGATAAATACCCGAAAGAGCGGGCGCCGCAGTAAGAAAACTACCAGCGCCAGCGTTACCAGGGTCGAAAAGGAAAGCCCGTAGGCCCGCTTGGCAACGGACGAGGCCCGGTCGTCCTTCTCCGCCCCGATGTTTTGCCCGATCATAGTCGTCAGCGGCGAAGCCAGCCCCCAGATTGCCACGTTCAACAGTCTGATCAAGCGCTGTCCGATACCGTAGGCCGATACAGCAACGACGCCGAGCCGGGAGATTATTCCCATTAAGAACACGGATCCCAGCGCCGTACCAGCCTGACCTATTGCGGAAGGCAGGCCGATCTTGAGGATCTGCTTCACCCACTTCAGTCTTAGTCGCAGGTCCTTCAGGTGGATGTGGATCTCGATTTTCCCGGAAAACAGCAGGTAAACTGCGACGATGGAAGCGATACCCCGGCTGAGCACGGTCGCGAGCGCGGCTCCGGCAACGCCCAGTCCCGGTATCGTACCCAGGCCAAATATGAAGAGCGGGTCGAGAAACATGTTGGCGATGACCGAAGAGCCGGTAACGAGCATAGGGGTTATCATGTCTCCAATACCCCGGATCAGCGAACGAAAGGCGAAGAAGACGAACATCAGAGGCAAGCCGGAGAAAATTATCCTGATATAACTGAGCGCTTTCGGATAGACGTTCTCCGGTACACCCATCAGCGTCTCGAGCAAAGTTGGCGCCAGGAAGTATCCGATCGCGGACAGCAGCAGGGAACTGACGAACATAAAGGCAATGACCTGTCCTGCCGCCTTGTTCGCGTTCTCCTCGCTTCCAGCCCCAGTGTGCTGGGAGACGAGCGATACGCCGGCAATGGAAAAACCAAAGCCGAGCGAAATCAGCAAAAATACGACTGGGAATCCGACGGTCGGAGCCGCGACGGCCTCCTTGCCGATCTTGCCAAGCCAGTAGGTATCCACCAGATTGTAAAGCATCTGGAGGACGTTTGAGACGATTACTGGCCAGCCCAGCACCAGCAAAGTCTTTATGATCGGCCCATTCAGTATGTCGTCCTTGAGTCTGTCAACTCTAGTATCAGTATCTTGCATTGTGTATTCTGTTCCTAAAAGAATTTATCACTATTTCAATTATGGGTTACTCGTAGGGAAAACTGCAGGGGGTGCATCCTGAAAGTCAAGCATCCGGCGGAGCGGCGCAAGATTGCGCATTAATCTTCGAGCTTTGCACAGTGTATACTCCGTACCCTATCTCAAAACGTCAAATCCCTTAAAACTAACCTTCCCCTTTGGCCCTAGCGGTAAAACAACCATTATTTATAGTGCAAAAGAGCCGGTTTAACAATAGGTAGTTGGGCCGGGACCCGGTCCGGTACTTGTCGCGGTGGGCGACGTTGCTTATCTTTATGGGGTTTAGCTGATATTCTAGTTTAAGAAGCGGGAGGAATATGATTACCTGGATAGCGCTGATAGTTTCTTTACTTTTGTTGCTGATAATTGCGCAGAGGAACCTGGCCCTCGGGATGTTCGTCGCGGCGATTTTTCTGGGGTTGATGACGCTCTCCTGGGGTGGCTTCTTCGAACAGGTCGCAATTACCTTTTCCGACCCGTCGATTCTTGCCCTTGCCGGACTGGTCGGGATCATCGCCATGGTCGGGGGAATACTGGAAGAAAGCGGCGAGATGGAAAACCTGGTCCGGAACATGCGGATAGGCAAACGGCCTTTCCTCGGTACTTCTCCCGCACTGCTCGGCATGTTGCCCATGCCCGGCGGAGCTTTGCTCTCCGCCCCGATGGTCGAAAGCAGCGGCGAGGAACTCTCCGGGGACACGAAGGCCGTCATCAACGTCTGGTTTCGTCACATACTCTTCCTGATCTACCCTCTAGCGCCGGCTCTGATCGCCTCCGCGAAGATAGCTGGTTTGAACGTCTACAGCACTATACCGTACCTCGCTCCGTTCTTCCTGCTTTCCGTCCTGCTCGGTTACTTCTTTCTCCTGCGGGAGACGAGTACGGGGATGAGTTACTCCGAGGACTTCTCCTACCGGGGTCTGCTGGCTCCGCTCGGCGTAATATTGCTTGCTCCTATCACGGATATAGCCCTCAAAACACTCTTTGAATTCCCGGTCACCGAATACCCGACGCTGATCGGGGTTTCCCTGAGCTTTGGCACCGCGCTGCTGTTGAGCGGCTACGGCCCCGACGAACTGAAGGACGTGGCCAAAAAGATGAAGCCGTGGAAGTACGCGCTGATCGTACTCGGCATGTTTACCTTCCTGAACGTGTTTCAATCCTCCGGTGCTCCGAAGGCTATCGGGAGTCTGGAATTCCCAATTTCAGTTCTGGTTGTCGGAGTCTCGTTTCTGCTCGGGCTGGCGACCGGGAGGATTCAGGCACCGGCTTCGATAGTTTTCCCTGTATTCCTGGCCCGGCAGGGCGGCGATGCAGTACCGATGGTCGCCTTTGCTCTGGCTTACATCAGCACGTTCGTCGGTTACGCGATATCGCCGATTCATCCCTGTGTCTCGGTCTCAATTGAGTACTTCGACTCCTCAATCGGCCAGTACGTGAAGAAAATAGCGGCCCCGGCCCTGATTTCCATGGTGATCGTCGGGCTGCTGTCAGTTTTTCTCCTGTAACCTCTATTGATATGCGACCGAAAGAAGGACTGAAGCGGGAGTTTTTCCGCAGGGATACGGCGACCGTCGCTGAGGACCTGCTGGGGAAGGAGCTGGTCAGAAAAGTCGACGCTGGTCTGCTGCGCGGCAGAGTTGTTGAAACGGAGGCCTACTACGGGGAAGGGGATCCCCCATCCCACGCTGCAAACGGCAGGACCCCGCGCAGCGAGATAATGTGGGGTCGGCCCGGTCTGGTTTACGTCTACCTGGTTTACGGTATCCACATGATGTTCAACGTGGTAACCGAACCGGAGAACAGCCCCGGCGCCGTCCTGTTCCGGGCGGTGGAACCGCTCGAGGGCTTCGAACTAGCCGCAGAGACCCGGGGAGTGGAGAAGAAGGGAGAGCTTGCTAACGGACCGGGGAAGCTCACTGAGGCCTTTCGGATCGGGAAGGAAGAAAACGGGCTGGATTTAACGGAGTCGGAAGAGCTGGGGCTCGTCGATCGGTCCGACCGGGATAATCTGGAAGTAGTGACATCGACGAGAATCGGCATCTCGGAAGGAAAGGAAAAGGAACTCAGGTTTTATCTGAAAGGGAATCAGTTCGTTTCGAGCGGTTAATTTAAAATCAATTCTCGCACCACCCCAATCTTCGACAGGCGACCCTTTCGAGGGCGAACCAAAAACCAACTACTTCGATAGGCGGGTCTTTCCAGACCCGCTGTCATGTTTGGTCGAATTGTCAAACCACGAACTAAGTCATACCGAAGAAAAG
>Ga0207414_1000616_pt1 | contig 15389 bp, 13 predicted proteins | sample PonA231FremontCA_2_FD_187269 | JGI IMG/M metagenome (GOLD analysis project Ga0207414, IMG submission 187269) | Marine sediment microbial community from Fremont, CA, USA - Pond A23 Sediment 1 (SPAdes) | ecosystem: Environmental > Aquatic > Marine > Unclassified | place: USA: Fremont, California... | reverse complement strand
CGCCAGGCCCTGGCCCTCGCCGGCGTCTTCCAGGCCGCCAGCCTGGTCGACGAGCTTGCCCGCACCGGCCAGGTCGACCAGCGCGCCTGGGAGACCCTGATACATGCCACCCTGGACACCAATCCCGAGAGTTTCGAGGCAATCTACGGCGGCCATCCCAACAACCTGCGGCGCGGCCTCGACGTGCTGGAGGGTGTGGTCGGCCGCCAACAGGCCAACCCCGCGGTGATGCGCTATGGCTTCTCGCTGCTGATGCTGATGAACCAGCTGCGCGGCAACGAGGCCATGCTGGATGACCTCGGCTCGCGCCTGACCCGTATCCAGGGCCAGGCAGAGCACTTTGGCGAGACTCACGAGAACGTCATTGCCAGCCTCGGCGAGGCATATCAGGAAACCCTCTCGACCCTCAAGACCCGCATCGTCGTCCAGGGCGACCCCTCTCTGCTACAGAGTCGGATGATGCCCGAACGTGTCCGCGCCATCCTGCTGGCCGGCATCCGTTTCGCGCTGCTCTGGCATCAGCAGGGTGGCCGGCGCTGGCGGCTGATCTTCCAGCGAGGCGCCCTCAAGAAGACCCTGGACCAGCTGGGCTGACCCCCTTTCACTTTCGTTGACTGGAACCCGATCATGCACGCCGATCCCCTGCCCCTTTCTGCTCTGACCGCCCTCTCCCCCGTCGATGGCCGCTATGCCAGCAAGGCCGAGGCCCTGCGGGAACATTTCAGCGAATTTGGCCTGATTCGCGCCCGCGTCATCGTCGAGATCCGCTGGCTCCAGCGCCTTGCCGAACACCCACAGATCACCGAGGTACCCCGACTCTCCGCCGAAGCCACCGCCTTCCTCGAGGCCCTGCTGCGCGAGTTTTCCGTGGCGGAGGCCGAGCGCATCAAGGAGATCGAGCGCACCACCAATCACGATGTCAAGGCGGTGGAGTACTTCATCAAGGAGAAGATCGCCGGTCAGGCGGAGTTGCATGCCGTCACCGAGTTCGTGCATTTCGCCTGCACCAGCGAGGACATCAATAACCTTTCCCACGGCGTCATGCTGACCGATGGCCTGAAAAGCCTGCTGCCGGTGATGCGCCGGGTGGTCGACGATATCGCCTCGCTGGCCCATGAGCACGCCGCCGTGCCGATGCTCTCGCGTACCCATGGTCAGACCGCCACTCCCACGACACTCGGCAAGGAGATGGCCAACGTCGCCTATCGCCTGCGCCGCCAGCTGGCGCAGATTGAGCGCGTCGAGATACTGGGCAAGATCAACGGCGCGGTAGGCAACTACAACGCGCATCTCGCCACCTATCCCGCGGTGGACTGGGAAGCCAATGCCCGCACGTTCGTCGAGGGCCTGGGGCTGACCTTCAACCCCTATACCACCCAGATCGAGCCTCACGACTACATCGCCGAGCTGTTCGATGCGGTATGCCGGTTCAACACGATCCTCATCGACTTCGATCGTGATGTATGGGGCTACATCTCGCTTGGCTACTTCAAGCAGCGCACCGTCGAGGGGGAGATCGGCTCCTCGACCATGCCCCACAAGGTCAATCCCATCGACTTCGAGAACTCGGAGGGAAACCTGGGTCTATCCAACGCCATCCTTGGCCACCTGTCCCAGAAGCTGCCGATCTCCCGCTGGCAGCGTGACCTCACCGACTCGACCGTACTTCGCAACCTCGGCGTCGGACTGGCCTATGGGCTGATCGCTTATGACGCCTCGCTCAAGGGGATCGGCAAGCTTGAGGCCAACCCGGCGCGTCTCGCCGAGGATCTCGATGCCAGCTGGGAAGTGCTCGCCGAGCCGATCCAGACGGTAATGCGCCGCTACAACATCGAGACGCCCTACGAGAAGCTCAAGACGCTGACTCGCGGCAAGCGCATCGACCAGGCCGGTTTCGCCGCCTTCATCGACACCCTGGAACTGCCTGCCGAGGTAAAGGCGGAACTCAAGGCACTGAGCCCGGCGACCTATATCGGTAACGCAGAAGAGCAGACGCGCAGGCTCTGATCGCCGAGCCAGTCTGGTCAGCGGCGCCCGGTCAGCCCCGACGCCAAGCCACCCATGGCTCCAAACATTGCAAGAGGTGGTACCCATGACCTCCAATACCCCGCTGCAACGACTGGGCGGCCTGACCGCCGCCGAGTTCCTGCGCGACGTCTGGCAGCAAAAGCCGTTGCTGATTCGTGGCGCCTTTCCCGATTTCCAGTGCCCGCTGGACCCCGATGAGCTGGCCGGGCTTGCCTGCGAAGAGGGCATCGAGTCCCGCCTGGTGGAGGAGCGCGGTGCCGAGGGGAGCTGGCAGGTCCACCATGGTCCCTTCGACGAGGCCACGTTTGCGCGACTGCCCGAGCGGGACTGGACCCTGCTGGTGCAGGCCGTGGATCACTACGTGCCCGACGTAGCCGAACTGCTCGAGGCGTTCGACTTCCTGCCCCGCTGGCGCCTCGACGACATCATGATCAGCTATGCCCCACCGGGGGGCAGCGTCGGACCTCATGTCGACCAGTACGATGTCTTCCTGCTACAGGGCAGCGGCCAGCGCCGCTGGCAGCTGGGTGGCGAGGTCGAGGATGATGCCCCGATCCTTCACGGCATCGACCTTCGCATCCTCGAGAACTTCGAGGTGACACCGGGCGATGACTGGATTCTCGAACCGGGCGACATGCTCTATCTGCCGCCCGCCTGGGCGCATCATGGCATCAGCCAATCCGACGACTGCCTGACGCTGTCGGTTGGTTTCCGCGCACCCTCCGCCGACGAGGCCATCACCTCCTTCGCCGACTACCTGGGCGAACAGCTGCCGGCATCGAAGCGCTATGCCGATGCTGGCATGGTGCCGCCCGAGGACCCCGCCGAACTCGATGACGCCGCCGTGGCACGCATGCGCCATCTGATTCTGGACACCCTCGACGACCCGGCCCAGCTGGCTCAGTGGTTCGGCCGCGTGATGACTCAGCCCAAGTATGCCGACCAGTTGATCCCCGCAGAGACCACAACGGACGTCGACGAGCTCGTCTCTGCCCTTCGGGAGGGCGAGGAACTGGTACGGCGCCCGGGATCACGTTTCGCCTGGCGTGCGCTTGACGACGACCGCGCCACCCTCTTCGCCGATGGCGACGGGCTCAACTGCGCTCGCCCTCTGGCACGCGCACTGGCCACCGATACGCCGCTGGATGAGCGTTTGCTCGCGCTACCCGGTGCCGAGGGGCTGCTCGCCCGCCTGCTCGATATCGGTAGCCTCGGCTGGGCCGGCGATCTCGAGGAGGAGTGAGGTCATGGGCCTCATCATCGAGATATGCGAGGGCGACTGGGCGACACTGGGCGAGGCCGCTGGCGAGATACGCCGACGAGTCTTCATCGAGGAACAGCAGGTCCCGCGGGAGGAGGAGTGGGACGGCCGCGATAGCGACTGTCGTCATTTCCTGGCTCTTCACGAAGGCAATCCCCTGGGTACCGCCCGCCTGCTGCCTGATGCCCATATTGGCCGGGTCGCCGTGCTGGCCGAGGCCCGTGGCCTGGGGATCGGCGTGGCCCTCATGCGGGCGGCCATCGACGCCGCCCGTCGTGACGGACATGCCAGAGTCGAGCTCGCCGCCCAGACTCACGCCCTGGCGTTCTATGAACATCTGGGGTTCATGGCCGTCGGCGACGAATTCCTCGATGCGGATATTCCGCATCGCAATATGTACCTGAGCCTGAGCGAGTGAGGGACAACAGCCCTGCGTGCCAGTATAAATTCGACTACAGAATCTCCCTTCTCCGCGTCGGCATGTAGTCGAGTTACAACGCTCTCTTCCCCCAAGGATCAATTGCTGAAGCCCGTCGTCAAGGGTCATAGTGGCATTCATCTCGAGGCTGAAACGCTTGTTTGCCACCTAACGGGAAGCGTCGGACAGCGCCAGTGGCCGTCTTGCCCGAAGAGTCGACCAAGGTCGTAGAGACAAGCCCTTCGTCCTAGTTGACCCTGAGGTTATTTCGCAGATGCAACATGAAGCATTACCGAATTAAAGGCATTGCCCGATGGTGCAGCAGCCGATTCCAGAGACCGCGACACCGATGCTCCGAGCTCGCGATCACGAGACTTACCTACTGACCGAAGGATGTCCCCATGACCACATTCAAAGACGAACTCAAGACACTGTCTCAACTTCGTGAGGCCCAGCAAGGCAAGTGGGACAACATCAATCCCGAGCATGCCGCTCGCATGCGCATTCAGAACCGCTTTCAGACCGGTCTGGACATCGCTCGATACACTGCCAAGATCATGCGTGGGGACATGGCGGCCTACGACGCCGATACCGCCCAGTACACCCAGTCGCTGGGTTGCTGGCACGGCTTCATCGGCCAGCAGAAGATGATCTCCATCAAGAAGCACTTCGGGACCACCAAGCGCTCCTACCTCTACCTCTCCGGCTGGATGGTCGCGGCGCTGCGCTCCGAGTTCGGCCCCCTGCCTGACCAGTCCATGCACGAGAAGACCACCGTGCCGAGCCTGATCGAGGAACTCTATACCTTCCTCCGTCAGGCCGATGCCTGGGAGCTCAACCACCTGTTCCGTGACCTCGACGAGGCCAAGAAGGCCGGTGATCAGGCAAAGGCCGACGAAGCCGTGGCCAGGATCGACGCCTTCGAGACCCATATCGTGCCGATCATCGCCGATATCGATGCCGGATTCGGCAACGCGGAGGCCACCTATCTGCTGGCCAAGAAGATGATCGAGGCAGGCGCGTGCTGCATCCAGATCGAGAACCAGGTATCCGACGAGAAGCAGTGCGGTCATCAGGCCGGCAAGGTCACGGTGCCTCATGAAGACTTCATCGCCAAGATCAACGCCGTGCGCTACGCCTTCCTGGAACTGGGCGTGGAAGATGGCGTGATCGTCGCTCGCACCGACTCCCTGGGTGCCGGACTGACCCAGAAGATTGCCGTGACCAATGAACCGGGCGATCTCGGCGATCAGTACAACAGCTACCTGGATGGCGACACGATCGAGAAGGCCGAGGACATCAACAACGGCGACGTGGTCATCAAGCAGAACGGAAAGCTGGTCAAGCCCAAGCGCCTGGCCTCTGGTCTCTACGAGTTCAAGCCGGGTACCGGTGAAGACCGCGTGGTGCTGGACTGCATCACCAGCCTGCAGAATGGCGCCGACCTGCTGTGGATCGAGACGGAGAAGCCCCATGTCGGCCAGATCGCCGGCATGGTCGACCGTATTCGCGAGGTCTGCCCTGATGCCAAGCTGGTGTATAACAACTCGCCCTCCTTCAACTGGACACTGAACTTCCGCCAGCAGGTGTTCGACGCCTGGGAAAAGGAAGGCAAGGACGTGTCGGCCTACGATCGCGACAACCTGATGAGCGCCGAGTACGACGATACCGAGCTGGGCCAGTTGGCCGACGAATGGACGCGCAATTTCCAGCGCGACGGTGCTCGCGAAGCTGGCATCTTCCACCACCTGATCACGCTGCCGACGTACCACACCGCGGCACTGTCGACCGACAACCTGGCCAAGGGTTACTTCGGCGACGAGGGCATGCTGGCCTATGTGGCCGGCGTGCAGCGCAAGGAGATCCGCGAAGGCATCGCCACGGTCAAGCACCAGGACATGGCCGGTTCCAACATCGGTGACGACCACAAGGAGTTCTTCCACGGCGAAGCGGCCCTCAAGGCCGGGGGGAAGGACAACACCATGAACCAGTTCGGCTAAGGCCGCTGGCGGTAACGACGAGACCCTGGGGGAGGCCGATTGGCCTCCCTTTTTTCATATTGTCACTCACCATATGACGCTACACTCGTGTTGAAAGAACCCGGCATGCTGGCCAAGCCGGTTCGCAACCGATATAGTCGATTGAAAACACTGTCCAGTAACTTATACATATTCCCCCCGAATCGAGTGTTCGTGTCGGACATCAAGGAGATACTGCATGAAACGCCTTCTACCCATCCTGGCCATCAGCATGCTGACTCTGGCCGGTTGCGCCAATACCGCCCCCTATTCGGGCAACGTCTATAGCAGCGACCAGGCCAAGTCGGCCCAGACCGTGACCTTCGGCACCATCACTGCGCTGCGTCAGGTGCAGATCCAGGCAGATAGCCGTGCCGGGGGCCTGCTCGGCTCCGGTGGCGGCGCCGTGATCGGCGGTCTGCTGGGGCGTCAGGTGGGCGGCGGCTCGGGTCGCGACCTGGCTACCGCGGCCGGTGTGATTGGCGGTGCCGTGGCCGGCACCAAGGCCGAGGAGGCGACCAACCGCATTACCGCCTGGGAAATGGAAATTCGCCAGGATAACGGCCAGAACGTGGTCGTCGTTCAGAAGGCCGACCAGAATTTCCAGGTCGGCCAACGTGTCCGCCTGATCGGTAGCGGCAACAACGTCAGCGTTGCACCCTACTGAAGACGGCAACGTTCTTGGCTGAATGCTGAGCGATACTACATAATGACAAGGCCCGCGGCGTATGCCGCGGGCCTTGTCGTTTCACCTTCGTGGCACCGGGCATGACCCGGAAACGGCTCAGTGCTGAACCTTGCTCACGATCCAGCCGGCCAGCTTGGTGCCAATCAGCGCCAGAAGGCCAATCACGATTAGCGTGAACAGCATGTCGACGGGGCGAACGATGAAGGTCGCGCCCAGCACGGCGAGTGCCGGAGACCATATCCAGCGATCATCCTCACTTCGCAGCACGGCAGGCAGCAGTGCGTCCAGAATGCCGCTGACGGAGACATCCCAGCGCTTGAGGAACAGCAGCAGGAGCACGGCAAAGGCGATCAGCCAGATCAGAATCACGGTCATGGCACTCTCCATGGAAGGATCAGTTGAGACATCGAAAATTGAACTTCGGCAAGGGTATCCCTGCCTGTCGAGCCACGCAACTACCTGAGCGCCTGCCGCACCGAGAACCCGGAAAAGCGTGAATGCTGCTCAGGCTTGCCTTTCGTATCCTGAATTTACTCCATGCCCCTGACAGTCGCTTGACTGCCGCGTTACCATGTCTTGCTACATGCACTCATCGAAAGGTTCATCAATGCAGATTGGGCAAAACTCCGTTGTCGCGTTCCACTATACCCTGACCAATGACGAAGGTGAGGTGCTGGACAGCTCGGAAGGCCGCGAGCCGCTTACCTACCTCCACGGCGCCGGCAACATCATTCCGGGCCTCGAGAAGCAGCTCGAAGGGCTCGCCACTGGCGAGAAGGTTCAGGCCAAGGTAGCGCCTGAAGAGGGCTATGGCGAAGTCCAGGCTCAGCTCGTCCAGGAAGTGCCACGCGATGCCTTCCAGGGCGTCGAGAACGTCGAGCCGGGAATGCAGTTCCAGGCGCAGACCGAGGGTGGCCCGCTCATGGTCACCGTGACCAAGATCGAGGGTGACACCGTTACCGTTGACGGTAACCATCCGCTCGCCGGTCAGCCTCTCAATTTCGACGTGGAAATCGCCGAAGTCCGCGAGGCCACCGAGGAAGAAGTCGAGCATGGCCACGTCCATGGCGAGGGCGGCGACGAGCACTGATCGACGTGCCGACCACGCCGGCTGCCGACAGGCGAGGCCGACATTACGAGGGGGCAGCCAAGCGCTGCCCCCTCGTCGTTCAGGAACGTGATGCTGGCCGGCTATGACGCTCGAAGGCGAGCAGGGTGCGATGTCCGCCCCATAGCCGTGTCGCGGTGGTCACCAGGCAGGCGGCGGCGAAGACCGTTGCCAGCAGCGGAAAATGGCCAGGAAAAAGGCAGAACAGCACGAATGCCAGCACCGTCTCCGTCCCTTCTGTCAGGCCGTGCAGATAGTAGAAGGCCTTCTGCTGGAAGCGTGGCCGCTCCAGGCCGTGGCGCGTGGCCATGATGGCGAAGGCCAGGAAGGAAGTCGCGGTGCCGATGAAGGCAAACAGCAGGAACGCCGCCACCAGTGCATTGGCTGGCGGATCGGCCAGGGCGAAGCCCAGCACCACCGCCGCGTAGAAGACGAAGTCCAGGCCGATGTCGAGGAAGCCCCCGGCATCACTCGCCTCACCCGTCAACCGTGCCAGAGCACCGTCCAGCCCGTCGCCCAGGCGATTGAGAAGGATGACCACCAGTGCCGGCAGGTACCACTCCAGCGCCAGCAGCGGCAATGCGAGCATCCCCACCCCGAAGGCCGCGACCGTCACCTGATCGGGGCGCACCTTGTACATGGCGAGGCGCCGGGACAGTGCCAGCAGCGGCCTCTGGGTCATGGGCATGGTCCAGCGGTCGAGCATGCTACCTCCCCGTCTCGTCGGTCACGTCGCCACCCCGCCGCCAGGCAAAGTATCGCCCCAGACAGCGCAGCAGACGTTCAGGCTTGTGGGCATTCTTCCAGACCCCGGCGGTGGCCTTCACGGCCTCGCTGTGGGTCGGATAGGGATGGATGGTCCCCAGCAGCTTGTTGAGTCCAATGTCGCGAGTCATCGCCAGGGTGAACTCCGCGAGCATCTCCCCTGCCCCCTGGCCGACGATCGTGGCGCCGAGAATCCGATCGCGACCGGGCACGGTCAACACCTTGACGAAGCCGCGGGTATTGCCCTCGGCGATGGCACGATCCAGCTCGCTCAGGGCGTAACGGGTCACCTCGACCTCGACTTCCGCCGTCAAGGCCTCTCTCTCGTTGAGTCCGACCCGCGCCACCTCGGGGTCGGTAAAGGTGACGGCCGGCAGGGCCCGATAGCTCACCCGGAAACGCTTGAACTCGCCGAACAGCGCATTCACCGTGGCATGCCAGGCCTGATGGGCACTGGCGTGAGTCAGCTGATAGGGGCCCGCCACGTCGCCGCATGCCCAGACATTGGGCAGCACGCTCTGCAGGACCTCGTTCACCGCCAGGGTGCCGTCGGGGCGGGTCTCGACGCCCAGGGCCTCGAGTCCCAGCCCCTCGACGTTGGCCTGACGGCCCACAGCCACCAGCAGGTGCGAAAAGGGCAGCCGCTCGAGCACCGGTTCGCCATGGGCGTCGCGACGCTCGACCTCGAGGGCGTGGCGACCGCCGTCGTCGGCCACCACCCTCAGTGCCCGGGTGCCGAGGTGGACCTCGAGCCCCTCCTCGTCCAGACGGGCCTCGACCTCGCTGGCCACCTCCCGGTCTTCTCTGGGCAACAGCTGACCGCCCATTTCCACCAGTGCCACCTCGCTACCCAGACGGGCAAAGCTTTGGCCAAGCTCGCAGCCGATAGGCCCACCGCCCAGTACGACCAGGCGCTCGGGAAGCGTCTGAAGCGTCCAGAGGTTATCGGAGGTGAGCACCTCGATGTCTTCCAGACCGGGCAGTGACGGTACGCGCGGCCGCGCGCCGCTGGCGATGATGACGTGCCGCGTGGTCAGCACCCGCTCACCCGTGGCGTCCTTGATGCGCACGCGCCAGGGATCCTCGAGGACGGCTTCTCCGGCGATCACCTCGACGCCGAGCCCCTCGTAGCGCTCGCGACTGTCGTGGGGCTCGACCTCGCGAATGGCGCGGTGGACATGGCGCATCACGGCGGCGAAGTCCACTTCGGGTGGGCCAGCGCTGACCCCGTAGCGGGGTGCTTCGCGGATCTCGCTGGCGACACGGGCAGCGCGGATCAGCGCCTTGGAGGGGACGCAGCCCGTGTTAAGACAGTCGCCGCCCAGGCGATCACGCTCCACCAGCGCCACCCGTGCCTTTACCGCCGCGGCAATGTAGCTCGCGACCAGCCCCGCCGACCCGCCGCCGATCACCACGATATCCTGGTCGAAGTAGCGCGGACGATCGAAGCGACGTGCCAGTTGGCGACGCTTGCCGAGGGCCACCAGGGCACGGGCCAGCCAGGGAAAGAGGCCGATCAGGACGAAGGAGCCGATCAGCCCTGGAGAGAGGACCCCGGAGAGCGATTCCAGGTTGCCGAGCTCGCGTCCCGCGTTTACGAATACGGCCGTGCCCGGCAGCATGCCGACCTGGCTGACCCAATAGAAGGTCCACAACCGCATGCGGGTCAGGCCCATCACCAGGTTGATGACGAAGAAGGGGAAGAGCGGGATCAGTCGCAGGGTGAAGAGGTAGAAGGCCCCTTCGCGCTCTATCCCGGCATTGATGCGGGCGAGCTGGGTGGCGAAGCGGCGCTCCAGGGGCGCGCGCGCCAGGGTGCGGGCGATCAGCGCGGCAAGCGTCGCACCGAGCGCACTGGCGAAGGAGATCAGCAGGAGCCCCCAGCCGAACCCGAACAACGCCCCGCCGAGCAGGGTCATTAGCGTCGCTCCGGGCAGCGAGACCGCTGTGATGGCCACATAGATCAGGAAAAAACCGCCGGCGACGGTCAGGGGGTCCTCGGCCAGCCAGGCCTGAAAACGTGCCTGTTCGGCTTGCAGGTTCTGGAGCGTCAGAACCTGGTCGGCCCCGCTGAGGAAATAGATCGCGACCAGCAGGAGGATAACGGTCGCGAGTATCAGGCGTCGTCGTGTCAAGGGGGAAACTCCCGTCGATGGATGAATCAGGTTACCGCAACTGCGGACGCTGAAGACGTCGCTGTGTCGAGGTGGAAGGGGGTAACTTACGCAAGGGTCGACGCAATGTGTTGAAAGGAAATCGGGCACGATGGAACCCAATGGGGTGTCACGTTTCCAACCAACTGTGCCAGCCCCACATGCCAGCCCTACGGAGTCCTTCGATGAACGTACTGCCCTTTTCCGCCGTTTGCCGCCTGAGCCTGCTTGCCTTGCCGGCCGCAATGGCCACCACCGGCCTCGCTCAGGCCAGCGAAGAGACCGCCAGCGCCGTCTTCGCCGGCGGCTGCTTCTGGTGCATGGAAGAAGCCTACGACAAGGTCGAGGGAGTGAAGGCCACCACCTCCGGCTACAGCGGCGGCACTACCGACGACCCCACCTACGAGAAGGTCACGGGCGGCGACACCGGTCATGCCGAGGTCGTGAAGGTCGACTATGACCCCGACCAGGTCGACTACGAAACCCTGCTGCACGTGTTCTGGCGCAACATCGACCCCTTCGCCGAGGACCGTCAGTTCTGTGACAAGGGCAGCTCGTACCGCAGTGCCCTCTTCCCCATGACCGAGGATCAGCGCGCCCTGGCAGAATCCAGCAAGGAAACGCTTGCCGAGCGATTCGACCAGCCTATCGCTACCGAAATCAACGATTTCGAGGCCTTCTATCCGGCCGAAGACTACCACCAGGATTACTACCAGGAGAACGAGGTGCGCTATCGCTTCTACAAGTCGGCCTGCGGCCGGGTCGAGCGTCTCGAGGAGGTCTGGGGTAACGAGGCCGGTGCCAGCTCGGCTTCCTGATGCTCGCGACATTCGCACCGCCATAGCCAGGCGGCCAACCCCAACGTCACCGCGAGTATCAACCAGGAGGCAAGCGCCACGCCATCCCAGCCGGCGATTCGCCAGAACGGCTCCAGCCAGAAGCCTCCCAGGCTGGCGCCCGTGTAGTAGAACACCAGATAGAGGGCCGAGGCACTGCCTCGTGCCGAGCGAGCCCGGCGCCCCACCCAGCTCGATGCCATGGCGTGGGCCAGGAAAAAGCCGAAGGCGTTGAGCGTGAGTCCGGTGATGATCCACGCGAGTGAGCCGGCAAGCGTCACCGCGGTCCCCCCGAACAGCATCATGATGCCCAGCATCATGCAGACCGGCTGGGACCATCGGGATGCCAGCCGGCCTGAAAGCGACGAACCGAGGGTGCCGCCCAGGTAGGTCAGGAAGATGAGTCCCAGTGTCCGGGTCCCCAGCCCGAAGGGCGCCTCCGCCAGCCGGAAGGTAATATAGCTGTACTGGTTGATGAAGATGAGGAAGTTGAGCCCACCCAGCAGATAGGCACCGAGCAGCAAGGGATTGCCAAGATGTCCACCGAGATCGGCAAGGGCACTGCGCAGCTCGAAATGCCGGGGCGTGAAGGCGCGGGCGGGGGGCAACAGTTTCCAGAACAGCAACAGGCCGCCCAGCGTCATTGCACCGACGACCAGGAAGCTCACCGGCGCGCCGCCCACCTCGGCCACCGCACCCCCCACTACGCGGCCACTGATGCCACCCAGGGAATTGGCGCCGATGTAAAACCCGACCGCCGAGAGCAGGGCCGGACGCTCGAACTCGTCACCCATCCAGGCAATCGCCACTGCCGGGAGCCCGCCCAGTACGAAGCCCTGCAGAGCACGCATGGCCAACAGCGTCTCGAAATTCGGCGCGAATGCCAGCCCCAGCGACAGCAGGCCCGCTGCCAGCAACGTCAGGCGCATGATGGCGTCACGGCCGATGGCATCCGAGAGCGGGCCGAACAGCAGCAGTGAGGCCGCCAGCGCCAGCGTGGCAACCGACATCACCAGACTGGTCCCCAGGGTCGAGACCTCGTAGGTCTCGCGAAGGGCCGGCAGCAGCGGCTGAGGGGCGTAGAGATTGATGAAGACCAGGAAGGAGCCCAGGCAGAGCGCCAGGGTCGCGCGCCACCAGGCGCGGGTACGGACCGCGATCAACCCTCGTCGGTCTCGACCAGGCGCTGGGCCAGACGGGTCGGCTCCAGCGTGCGTCTGGCCTGCCAGTAGTAACGCTGCCAGTAACGGTTGTCGAGATTGGAGATCATTACGCCCTGGGACCTGGAGGCATGCAGAAATCGCCCCTCGCCGACATAGATACCCACATGGCGGTAGGCCCCGGGAGGACGGAAGAACACCAGATCACCAGGGCGCAGCGCGTCGCGCTCGACCGCGAGCCCGGCGCGAACCTGCTTCTCGGTGGTACGCGGCAGATCGAAACGGAAGGTGTCGCTGAAGACATTCTGCACCAGCGCAGAACAGTCGATCCCGCGGAAGGAGCTGCCGCCCAGCCGGTAGGGAGTACCGGCCCAGCGCGCGTGCTGAGCCAGCAGCGCCCGGCGAATCAGTGTCGGTGGCGGGTTGTGCAGGCCGCGGGCTTCCAGGATGGGATTGTCCACGGACGACATCAGCGGATCGGACGGCATGCCTGGCAAGTCCCGGGCGAAATAGCTGCCCGGGGGCTCCTCCTCCATCCCACTCGACGCCGCACAGCCTGCCAGAAGCGCCAACGAGGTCCCCACAACACTGATATGACAAACACTCTTGATCCGCATCCCGTGACAACCTCGTTCCCTGAACCGCACTCGGCACGCCGGCGTCCAGCGCCTCTCGGTACCCGAATCCTGTCGCTGTGGCAGTGCCGCCGGCAAGGCGCACGGTATCACTGCCATAGCGGCCTGTCGGCGGCTCTCTGCCTGGTGAGGACTCCCGCCAGGGGGAGCCATGCATCAACGACTGTTACTATAAACCAAAACCCCGCGGTTTTTCTCGGACCGGTTCGTCCTCAGTGCAGGGTACGACTATCGCCCGGCAGCGTGTCGATGTGCAACGGCGCCCAGTGGCGCGGCCGCGCCCCGGGGAAGTCGAGGCTGGCCCAGACCCCCGTCAGGGGAGGCGCGCCGGAGAGCCAGGCCACGAGCGCCTGGCGGAACCCCGCCAGAAAGCTCTCCCTCTCGGGCGTCTCGCCCATGAAGAACGAGAAGCCGGTATGGAGACCGCGGGCATACTCCTCCCAGCCCGCGTAATGCGCGCTGGCAAGACCATGGGCACGGTCGAGCAGCGCCAGCAACGCCGCCTCGCCGAGCCACCCCAGCTGGCGACCGGCAATGGCCAGGTCCACGGCCTGGGCGATGTCCCAGGCCGCCATGTCGACGTCGTTGCACCCGTCCTCGTTGTCCCTGATGCGCTGCAGGCGCAGTAGATGGGCGCCCTCCTCCTCGCTGCACGCCCCGCTCTCCAGGGTGGCAATCTCGGAGGCCAGGCGGCCGGAATTCAGAGTATAGGGCGCATAGTTGATCTGATATTCCTGGCGATCACCGGCCTCGATCAGATAGTCGAGAAATTCGACCAGCTCCGCCTTGCCGTGCAGCGCATAATGACCGTCGACCCAGTCGCGGATCGCCACGCATTCGCGCTCGCTTTCGACCTGCGGAAGACTCCAGGCCGGGCTGTTGAGCGGCCCTACCAGCGCCATGGCAGTAAAGTGGGCCAGTGTTGGCCGAGGTCCGGGCTCGAGCCACGCCCCGCCCCGCCAGTCGAGCCAGTGAAAGAGACTCCCCGGGTCCTCCAGATGCCAGCGAATCTCGGCGACCATCGGACGCTGCTCGGGCTCGGGCAACAGGCTTTCCCAACTGGCCCAGGCCTGAAGCAGGCGACGCGCATCCGCATAGAAGCGGCACAGCGAGCTCTGCAGAGCCTCGGCCAGTGCCGCGAGGCGAGACGCGTCGAAGTCGCCACTGTCCATGGCCATTTGAAGGTGGAAGGCAAACTTCTCGGCCATGTGGATGGTGGCGGCGTGACGGCTCGCCTGCTTGAGAGCATCTCGGCTCGCCAGGTCGTCGGAAACGGCACGGCCGAAAGGGGTCTCGGCGGGGGGCAGGGCGCCATGGGCGGCATCCGCTGCCAGCTGGTTGAGATGATGGGCCTGGGCCGGCAGCCAGTAACGGGAGAGCGCCTCGACCCCCTCGTCGGCGTGCAGGTCGAGGGTCTCGGCGAGGTAGCGACGCGCCTCCTCGCGACGTGCCTGGGGCAGTTCGCGCATCACCCCCTGGCGATCGGCGAATTCAGGCTCGCGGACGGCGGCCAGCGCCAGCGTCCAATGACGGGGATCGCTACGCCAGGCCCGCAGGGCGGCGCGCGAGGTCTCGATGACCTCCTCAGAAATCAGCCCCTGCAGGGCGGGACGCCAGGGACTCACCGGCGAGTGCAGCAGCAACGACCAGTCGGCCTCGAGAGCGGGCAGCAGGTTGCGGCCCTCGAACAGGCTGCGCCCCCGCTGGTAGGCCCGCGCCAGGGCCGGCCAGTCACTGTAGCGACGCAGCGCCAGGTCGGCCCCGTGGTGGGCAAAGTCGCGGGCTTCCTGTGCCTCGAGCCAGCCCAGGCAGGCGCCGGCCCAGGCGAGGTCGATCAGCCTCAGCCAATCCCAGGCAGCCCAGTCAAGCGGCTCTCCCTGTGTAATAAACGCCGACAGGAGGTGGGCGTGCTGCGCTTCCTGATGTTCATCCAGCCAGGCGTCATGCTCGGCGGCATTCAGTGTTTTCAGCCAGCGCGCTTCAACATCCCAGCGCTGACGTTCACCCTGGGCACTCAACCACAGTAGCGCCGTCATCAGGGTGTCACGGTCGCTGACCTCCCAGATCTTGTGCAGCCACTCTGCCGCATCCGGCCAGACGTTATGGCCACCTGGATACTCGGTGACCGGTCTGAGCAGCGCACAGATACGCCAACAGCGAGCCTTTGACGCTTGTGGCCAGTCTTGAAATGCTGGATTACTCTTCCGGGACATCAGCAATCACGCCCGGGGGTTATCGCATCGACCAAGATTCACCTCGTCTTGCTTCAAAAGTGGTCTGGCACCCAATCTTGTCAGCGCCAGCTCATAAGGGGCGCAT